>Ga0302228_10000563_pt1 | contig 29866 bp, 26 predicted proteins | sample II_Palsa_N1_2_FD_193519 | JGI IMG/M metagenome (GOLD analysis project Ga0302228, IMG submission 193519) | Peat permafrost microbial communities from Stordalen Mire near Abisko, Sweden - II_Palsa_N1_2 | ecosystem: Environmental > Terrestrial > Soil > Palsa > Peat permafrost | place: Sweden... | reverse complement strand
AAAGCCGCGCGCAGTGGCAGGCGCGACTCAACACCTATGCACAACAGAGCCAGGCCATCCAGGCCGATACCTCGCTGGATAGCGGGCAGCAGCAGGCGGCACTGCAGCAGCTGATGACAAGCAGCTTTAACGGCACCGAGCAGTTGCAAGTGCAGGCCATGCAGAGCAACGGTCTACTCGGCAAAGCACGTTGAACAACGCGCACGATTGAATAACCCGTTGCTATCGAAGCTCGGAATGAAACCGCTACAGCGGTCGCGCGGAAGAAGAGCGCCCCGTGGCGACAGCCCAGATCAGCAGTCCATAAACCAGCGCATGCAGTAGGCCGAAACCAAACATGGATATCAGGCCCACGTTCGCAAGAATAGAAACGCCAGTCTCGTGGGTGGCATTCAGTCCGGGCAGGTAGATGCTGTAAAACCAGATCGACGCCACCTGCAACAGCAACTGCAACACGCTGGCAATCATCAGTAGCATGGCGGCACGAGGTGCTCGCGCCCAGATGACACATGCCACCACAATGCCAGCAATGGTGGCCAGCGTCTGAAAGCTTCCACCTGCCATCACACCGAAAATGCGGTTCAAGTCTTCCATCGTCAATACTCCGGCCATGTGGAGGACAAACACAGACGTTCCAGCGCTTGAGCATGAATCGCCGGCGTACCAGCCAGCACGCTGCGCGTATTCAGCGTGATTGGACCACCATCGAGATCAGTGAAAACACCACCGGCCTCGCGCACGATCATCACTAGCGCGGCGATATCGAGGATGTTCACGTCCGATTCGATCACCAGATCGAGGCTGCCACGCGCCAGCAGATGGTAGTGACAGAAATCGCCGTAACCGCGGATGCGGTTGCTGTCGCGAATGAGCTGGCCGAGTGCATCCCATCGCACATCGGCGGTCAGCGTTTTGACGTTGCCCGTGGAGATCGAGGCCTGGCTGATTGCGCTGGTATCCGCAACTTTCACCCGCTCGCCGTCGAGCCATGCGCCGCCACCCACGCTGGCCCACATCGTTTCACCGTAGATCGGCGCGCTGGACACGCCGAGAACCAACTCATCACCATCCATCAAGGCAATCTGGGTCGAGAAGAACGGGGTACGCCGCACAAAACTCTTGGTGCCATCGAGCGGATCGACCAGCCACAGCAGGCCACCTTGCTTGCCCTCGAGTCCAAACTCCTCGCCATAGATCGCCGCCTCCGGCAGCGCGGCCTGCAGGATTTGCCGGATGGCCTGCTCTGCTTCGCGGTCAGCGATGGTCACCGGTGTGGCATCGGATTTCAGCTCGACCTCTACCCCGCGATGCCAGTAGTGCCGAATCACTTCGCCTGCCGCCGCGGCAGCTTCGCGCGCTGCCAGCATGGCCTTGGTTGCGATATCAGATTGCATGATCAGTGGGGTGTCCTGTCGGGTGTCGGTGCGGGCAAGCCCATGGCCATACCTCCGCTGCGTTGAATATGTACGGTGCCGCTGGGATCCGGTCGACCGAATTGGGCCAGCCAGTGGAGTAGCACCGGATCAGTCTGTCGAGCCAGCAGCATCGCGTCCAGTCGCCAGCCCAGCGGACTGAGCTGCAACTCACCGTCGGCTTTTAGCGGACCATGACCATCATCATGCAGCTGCGCCGCGATAACCCCACTCTGCGCCTGTGCCTGCAACTGCAGCACGCCCAAGACGATATCGCCACTGTGCGTTTTCAGGGATGCTTTCGACCACTGGCTATTCGCCTGCAGCTGCAAAGGCCAGCCCGCCTGCAGGAGAGCGTGCTCGACGGTCACCTGCAGCTCGCCGCGTGGCCGACCCAATGGCAGCTTTGCATACGCATCCAGCAAAGAGAGATCGACGCGCGCGTGGACGTCGTGCCACTCGACCTGGCCTGCCGCCAGCTTTTGCATCGCGCCGGAGAAATCCAGCTGTGGTCCGCTGAAATCCAGCTGCAGTTGCGTCTTTCCCAGCAAGGCGAGTCGCGACAATTGCCAGCTCAGCTGTCCGAGTGTATGGCCATCGGCTGTCGTCACCTGCGCCGCCCGCCCGTCCCACAGCAGGCCATCGACCTGCTGCAAACGCAGTCCGTGCAATTGCGGTGCTATCCAGAACATGGCCAGACGCGCGGGCAGAAACCACACCAGCAACAGCGTGGCCAGCAACAACCCACCTACGCCGATCAAGCATTTCCGCAAAGTCTTCAACCGCCAATTCCCGAACCTGTTCATGGATGGACTTGAGCGTCCAGCGCTCAGCACCGATGATAGCTGGATGACCAACCCCGCAAGCAGCAACGCCGCGCTCGCCGCGCGTGATCTCGAACACCTCTGGCATCCCTGCACACAGATGCACGACCACGGCATCGCCGGCGTACCCATGGTGCCGATCGTGCGTGGAGAAGGCGCCTGGCTGATCGATGCCGATGGAAACCGTTATCTCGACGGCATCAGCTCGTGGTGGACCAATCTGTTCGGCCACGCGAACCAGCGCATCGCGGCAGCGCTGGCGGATCAGGCGCACACGCTGGAGCATGTGATCTTTGGGGGCTTTACGCACGAACCGGCGATTGCGCTGGCCGAGGAGCTGGTGCGCATCACGCCGCCGGGGCTTGATCGCGTATTCCTTGCCGACAACGGCTCAGCGGCGATCGAAGTGGCGCTGAAGATGAGCTTTCACTACTGGCTCAATCAGGGGCATGGTGAAAAAACCCGCTTTATCGCATTGACCGGCAGCTACCACGGCGAGACGCTGGGTGCGCTCTCGGTGAGCGACGTGGCCCTGTATCGAAAAACCTACGCGCCTTTGTTATTGACGCCCTTTCTGGCGCCGTCACCGGACGCTTATGAAGGCGAGCCCGGCGAAAGTCCCGAGCAGATCGCCACACGCAGGCTGCAGGAACTGCGCGTGCTGCTCGAACGTCACGCGCATGAAACCTGCGCGGTCATCGTCGAACCACTGGTGCAGTGCGCCGGTGGCATGCGCATGTATCACCCCCATTACCTGAGTGGCCTGCGCGCGCTGTGCGATGAGTTCGCGGTACATTTTATCGCTGACGAAATCGCGGTCGGCTTCGGCCGCACCGGCACGCTGTTCGCCTGCGAGCAGGCGGATACGACACCGGATTTTCTATGCCTGTCGAAAGGGCTCACTGGCGGCTTTTTGCCGCTATCCGCCGTACTCACTACGGACGCGATCTACCAGGCGTTTTACGCCGAATACAATGCCGGCAAGGCATTCCTGCATTCGCACAGCTATACCGGCAATCCGCTGGCCTGCCGCGTCGCACTGGAGACACTGGCGATCTTTCGCGACGAACCGATACTGGAACGCAATCGCCAGCTTGCGACTCATCTGGCGAAGCGACTGGCACCACTGCGCGACCACTCCCATGTCGCCGACGTACGGCAGACCGGCATGATCGCGGCGATTGAAATGGTCGCGGACAAGACCAGCCGGCGGCCTTTCCCTGCCGAAGAACGGCGCGGTTTACGCGTATATCTGGATGGGCTGAAGCACAGCGTGCTGCTGAGGCCGCTGGGCAATGTTATTTATTTCATGCCGCCATACATCGTCACTGAGTCGGATATCGATCAACTGGTCGACGCAGCGATTGCCGGCATCGAGCTCGCTGTCGCCGGCTGAGCGTTATTCACGTCGCCACATGCGACGTGAATAACCAGTCGCCTTTCTCAGTGACCGAGGCTGATGCTGGGATCGAGCATCTGCAAGGCATGCGCATTGTCGATAGCGCCGGTATTACGTAACTCGTCACCACCGTAACTGCGTCCCGCCACCGGTAGACAGTCGCCATTCTTTGGCGGAATCAGGCTGCCTGTATGTTGCAGGCAGTTGCGATCTCCCGGTTTGACCAGGCGATGATCGGTCGATGCCGCCTTTGAATTCGCCGGCATTTCATCCGTCTGAGATGACGCTGGAGACGTCTGCGACGAACTCTGAGCGACGGCTACCGCGCTGATCCCCGAGCCGGCCATCAGTGCAAAGGCGAAGATCATCTGCTTGGATCGGGGTGACTTTGAGGAGAATAATGTGGACATGGGCAAGCCCTCTGCAGCTCCCGCAGGGAGCGACAGCTCACATGCTGCGCCGGTAACCGACAACTGGCAATGAAACGCTCCCACCCATCTCGCTGACATTCAGTTTTCCATGAGCATTCGGCTACCGTGCGGCGGCTCGGTTATGCTGCTTTTTTGCCGCGCGAACGCTCCATGCGAAACATCCGACTCCATATTGCCCAACCGCTGAGTGTAGGTACCGAGCTTGCCCTGCCAGCACAGGCCGGTGAGCATGCCGTGCGCGTGCTACGGCTGGTTACCGGTGATCCGATTACACTTTTCAACGGCGATGGCGGCGATTACGCCGCTACAATTCTTGTTGTTGGCAAGCGCGAGGTGACCGTCCGTATCACTGAAAAGCTCGCTCTATCGAACGAGTCACCGCTCCCGCTGACCCTGGCGCAAGGGGTAGCGCGCGGCGACAAGATGGATCTCATCGTGCAGAAGGCGACCGAGCTTGGCGTGGTACGCATCGCGCCGCTGCTGACCGAACGCTCGGAGGTAAAGCTAGACGCAGCACGCTCCGAAAAACGGCTGGCGCATTGGCGCGCGGTGGCCGCCAGCGCGTGCGAACAAAGCGGCCGGGCGCGGTTGCCGGAAATCAGTGCGGCCGTGCCACTATCAAAATGGCTGGACGACCTGACTGCCGATGGCGCGCTGCGTCTCGCCCTGCTTCCCGAGGCTGTCAGGTCGTCGCGCGAGCTGCACTTTACGAATGCCGGCGGCCTGCTCGTGGTGGGCCCGGAGGGCGGATTGGGCGAACGTGATATCAGCGCGCTGAAAGTGGCGAACTTCGAGGGACTGCGGCTTGGACCGCGCATTCTTCGCACCGAAACCGCCGGGCTCGCCGCTCTGGCGGCACTGCAGGCAATCCACGGCGACGGCTGATATTTCCGACCCAATTTAGCTTTGCAAGAGGAAAAGCTCTGCTTTTCAGCCGCCTGTACCCGACCACTCCGTCGCGTCATGCGGCACAGGCGCTTCCGTCAGATCGGCATCGTCGAGCAGACCCAGTAGCTCGGCTTCTATCCACTCCAGATCGGGAATCATCGCGACGTCGTCGCGCACCAGTACCTGCGCTCGAACCCCAGGCGGCAGCGGGCTGCCGTCGTGGGTGGGAATGATCAGTTCGGCGTTCAACGTGGTCAGGCGCGGAAAGCCCTGTGTCAGCATCGCGATAAACGGGAGCTTGGGATTGCCACCCAGCGCCTTGAGCACCGCCACGCGGACACTGGATTCGCCATCACCAGCTTCGCTACCGGTCAACTGTGCGAACGACACCAGCGGCACGCGCCAGCCGCGCCAGGCGATGCGGCCCAGCAACCACTCCGGCGCAGCGGTCACCGGTTCGGGTTTGCTGTAGGTGATCACTTCAGCGACGGTGGCGTTGGGCAACAGCAGACGCAAGTTGCTTACCGGCACCAGGACGCAGCGGATTTCACGCGGTAACGGCTCATCACTCATGGAAACACCTCGATCAGATGCGCCGCCAACTCATGGGGCGTACCGGAAAAACTGACTAACCGTTCGGCAGATATGCCACTGACCATATCGGCGTAATGCTCACCGGCCGACGACTCAACCCAAACCTTGCCGCCACGATCGTGTACCGCTTGCGATCCAGCGACGGCATCGGTACCGCGTCCGGAAAACACGATGGCCAACGCATCGCGACCGAACACATTGGCCGCCATGCTGAAACTGGCATCGATGGATGGCCCATGTGATGCATTGGCACCGCTGGGCATAAGCTCGACGCTGCCGTCGCGAACAAGCAGCAACTGCTGCCCGGCCGGTACGACCAGTACTTCGCCAACGCGCGCACGGCTGCCGTGCTTGGCAACCCGCACTGGCAACACAGAATGCGCTGCAAGCGTTTCCACCAGGGTATCGACCGGCGTTTCACCGAGATGCTGGGTATGCACGAAAGCCAGCTTGGTCATTGCCGGCAACGCTGCCAAAAAGCCGCAGACGGACTCGCTGCTTCCGGCAGCGGCACCGAGCAACACGATCTGGCCCAGGCTATTGGCCCGAACCTCATCAGGGTCTTCATAGGTCTTTGGCGCGATGGCCTCTTCCATCGAAAGAAGCTGAAGATTCATTACCAGCTCGTCGTCCGGCTCGCCCTCGTCAGCCTCTGGCGCCAGAAAATCGGCAGCACTTACCTTATGGATACCGAAGTCTTCCGCAGCAGACTTTTCAGCCGAAACGCTTGCGGGGATGGCTGCTTCGTCTTCGTCCAGCAACGCCCAACTGTCCGATACACGCACAGTGCTGGCCACGAGGGCATCGACCGGAATCTGCTCCGCAGCGGCGGCATGGATCGTTGCCACCAATGTATCAGTGCGAGGTGCCAGCTCCAGATGGTCAAGCTGGAAAACAGGCGGTGTCACGCTGATCGGACCTGCATCATTCTCTGCCCTTGCAACCGCGGCGACAGCGTGTGCAGCTCCCGACAACTCGGACTTGTCAGTTTCGATTTCCTCGCCTGCTGGCAGGCCAAAATGGCCATCATGCAGAGGCGGCAAATCCTCGTCGCCGGTGAAACGCAGACCCGAACCGGTCGGTGCCTCGTCCTCATCCGACAGGTCGCCCGATGCCAGCAACGCTTCCAGTTCAGCCGCGAGATTTTCCGACTCCTCACTCGCCGCCTGCACGTGCTGTTCTTCGGTATGGGTCTGCACCGACCGCTCGGACTCGAACGATGGCGACTCCAGAATCAGTGATGAAATCTGGCTTTCCGACGTCTGACTTTCAGCAGCGGGAGTATTGGCTTCTGCTGCAATTTCCGGCTCAGACGATGGTGCGGAAACAGCGTCAGCAGCGGATTCTTTGGCAATAAGCGCCTCGAGTGTCTCGCTGGTCACCACCTCGACACCGCGGGCATGCTCGGGACGCGGCGGATCAATATCGCCCATCTCCAGCACCTTGACCGCGAGATGACGAGCCCAGCGGGCACGATCCCAGCCACTCAGTTCGCGACTGGCCTGAGCATCGTTGAAAACCACGCGAGGGGTGTCGCCATCGATTACTTCGTAAAGATGGTCGAGCGCATCGTCGGCCGAATCGTCCAGGTTCACGACCAGCACTTGGGCGCCTACTTTCTCCAGCAGCTCGCGCGTGAGCGTGGACATACCGCCCTCGTGCACAATGCGCGCACCGCGCTCGTTCAGAGCGTCACGCAGCTGCGCGCCCAGCTCGACGTCATCAAACAGCAGTGCAACCGCCGGTGCGGCATGGCTCATGACTCGGCTCCGACACGCTGCTCAAGCACCTCACTGATCTGCACCAATAGCTCGGCCTCCTGATAGGGCTTGCCCAAATAACGGTCGACGCCGATATCGAAAGCTCGCTGACGATGTTTATCGCCGCTGCGCGAAGTGATCATGATGATTGGCACATCGCGCAGTCGCGGATCGGCCTTCATGTGCATGGCGAGCTCGTAGCCGTCCATACGCGGCATTTCGATATCGAGCAGCATCAGATCCGGCACGCGTTCGTGCAGTTTTTCCACTGCATCGACACCGTCCTTGGCTGTACTGACGTCGTATTCGTGGCGCTCCAGCACACGGCTGGTGACCTTGCGCATGGTGATCGAATCATCGACCACCATCACCAGCGGCCGCACCCGCACTTCCTCGATCACCGGCGCTTGCACGGCACTGAGCCCATCAGCCAGACGATGCTGACGACGTGTGATGCCATGGCGGACCAGCGGAGCAAGATCAAGAATGATCAACACCGAGCCATCGCCCATGATGGTGGCGCCGAGCAGACCGGGGACCGAACTGATCTGCGGGCCGACCGACTTCACCACGATTTCGCGCGAACCGAGCACCGCGTCGATACGGATCGCCGCGCGCAGATCGCCAGCGCGGGTCAGCAGCAGCGGCTGCTGTTCGCCTTCGGCCGGCAGACCGGGCGGCAAGCCCAGCAGTTCGGCCAGATCGTGGATGCCGTATTCCTCGTTACCGTACTGGAACGTCGGTTCGTCCTCAGCAAGCCGCACGGCCAGGTCGTCAGGACTGACCCGTGCCACACCTTGGACGGACGTCATCGGAATCGCGAAGGTCGCCTCACCGATGCGCACGAGAATGGCCTGAGTCACTGCGAGAGTGAATGGCAGACGCAGCACAAACACGCTGCCTTTACCGGTTTCGGATTCGATCGACAGCGACCCACCGAGCTGCTTGATCTCGTTGGCAACCACGTCCATGCCGACGCCGCGGCCAGCCAACTGGGTCACGGTGCTCGCAGTGGAGAAACCTGGCTGGGTGATCAGCGAAAGCAGTTGGTTATCGGTCGGCTTGGTGTCGGCACGCAACAGCCCGCGTTCAATACCACGCTTGAGAATGGCCTCGCGATCAAGGCCGCGACCGTCATCGCTGACGCGGATCACAACCTCAGTGGCTTCGCGCGCGACCCGGATATGCACGGCGCCTTCGTTCGGCTTGCCCGCCTTGCGGCGTTCATCAGGCGACTCGATGCCGTGCGCAATGGCGTTGCGCAGCATGTGTTCGAACGGCGCCTTGATGCGATCGAGCAGGTTGCGATCCATTTCACCGTGCGCGCCGTCGACATAGAGCTGCGCACTCTTGCCGTCTTCCTGTGCAGCCTGACGCAGGGTACGGCGAAGGTTCGGTACCATCGTGTCGAACGGCAACATGCGCGTGCGCAGCAGACCGTCCTGCAACTCGGTACTGACGCGCGACTGCTGGATCAGCAGAGTTTCGGCCTGACGCGTGAGTTCATCAAGCAAGGTCTGAATGGACACCAGATCGGAGACCGACTCCGCCAGTGCACGCGAGTACTGCTGCAACTGCGAGTAACGATCGAGCTCGAGCGGATCGAACACGGTGAGGCCCGCTTCGCGATGTTCACGCTGGAAGCGCGCGATGATCTGCGCCTCGGTCTCGATTTCCAGCATGCGCAGCTGGCTGCGCAGACGGGAGACGGTCTGTTCCAACTCGACCAAGTTGAAGCGGTAGCCGGCAACCTGCTGCTCCAGACGCGAACGGTAGATCGCCACTTCGCCGGCGTGGTTGACGAGGCTGTCGAGCAGGTCGGCGCGAACGCGGATCTGTTCCTGCGACGAGCGAACCTCTTCTTCCATTTCCGGCAACAGATCGGGAAGCTCGGGCAGATCCTGTGGAATGACGGCTGCGACAGCTGTCGCCGGAAGCACCAACGCGCTGGCTGTTCTTGCATGCGGCGCGGCATCGGCAATCGATATGGCATCGTCGGCAAGATTCGTTTCACCGGCCAGGGCCAGCAACTGATCGATCATGCCCTGCGGATAGTCAATGGCCTGGCCCAGCGAGACCGACTGCACCTGTTTGTGTAACTGATCGAAGCTGGCTTCCAGTGCCGCGATCAGCGGACCCGTCTTGGCCGGATCGCGAATGGGCTTTTCGAGCAGGGTTTCCACCGCATGGGTAAGATCACCCACGCCCATCAGGCCGGCGATTCGCGCGCCACCCTTGAGCGTATGCAGATCGCGCTGCAACTCGGGCACGTACGACAGCTCGGTCGGGGCATCGTGCCACTGCGCCATCACACCGTCGGCGTGATCAAGAATTTCGCGCGCCTCATCGATAAACACTTCCAGCAGATCGGCGTCGATATAGCCGGATCCAGCCAGTGCATAAACGTCGTCCTGGGCTACTGCGGACTCATCGGATGCCGGACTACCCTCAACATGTTCGGCAGCGGCATGCTCGGTAGTGGCATCTGTGGTCTGATTCGTAAGAGCTGCCTGTTCGGCGGCACGCTTCTCGGCATCGAGCTTTTCGGAAGCCAGGAGTTCGGCAGCAATCTCATCAGCCGCCTGCTGCGCTACCAGTTCGGCGGCGTGCTCGGCCGCGAGTTTATCGATGGCTGCCTGCTCGGCGGCCGCTTGTTCGGCCGCAAGCTGCTCCGCAGCGACCCTTTCTGCGGCGGCCTTTTCGGCAATCAGCTGTTCGGCGGCGGCACGTTCAGCGGCAGCCACTTCCGGTTCGAATGCACCCAGCGCAGCGACCATCTCTGCTGCGAGCGCTGCGTGGTGCGCATCGTCGGGGTGAACTTCTGCCGGAGCTTCTGCCTCAGATGTTGCATCGAACTCAGCATCGTTGATCGATGTATCAGCGTGCGCCGATTCCGATACGACATCGGCCTTGACCCGATCGTCTGTTGCCTGATCGTTTGTTGTATCGACTTCAGAGGCATCCGGTTCCTCATCGGCCTGCCGCTCGTAAACAACGTGCGCGACCTGCGACTCCGGATAGCGGTCACGCAACGCCGTGATCTGCGCGGTGAGCGCATCGGCGTTGGGCAGGCGTGGCTGGATGGCATCGAACTGGTCCATCACGTGATCGACCAGATCGACCGATTGCTCGAGCATGCGCACACCGTCGGACGACAGCGCGATGTTCAAGGCACGCAGACGCTTGAACAGACTTTCCAGCGGGGACAGCAGTTGGGTCAGCAGTGGAATGTCGACCATCGCGATCGCGCCGTGCAGCGTGTGTACGGCACGCAGAAGATCTTCGCCGATCGGCAACTCGATATCGCTGCGCTGAATGGCAGCACGAATCGTATGCAGATACTGCGCGACTTCGCTACGCAGGATTTCGAGCAGCACCGGATCGACCGGCGGCATCACCGGCATGGCCAGCACCGATTCGGACGGCGACTCCGGCTCAAACGCCGCCAGGTTAACCGCCGCGGTATGACTGTCGGTGAGGCTGGCTTCCGGCACGGCATCCGCCGCGATCTGCGATCGGGGAATACGTCGAACCACAACGCGACGAACCATTTCCGTGGCCGTCGACAGATGATCTTCCACTCGGGTGTGCTGACCATTGGCCACTTCTTCGGCGGCCTGCATGATCGCGCCCAACGGCGCTGTCGGCGTGCCTTCACCTTTCAGCGCGGCAAGCAGTTCCGGCAACGCGGCGATCGCATGGTGAACCACGGCCTGCACGCCTTCGTGCGGCTCGATGGTGCTGTCGAGTACACGGTTGAGCATGTCCTCCACTTTCCAGGCGAACTCGCCGAGCACACCGGCACCGACCAGTCGACCCGAACCCTTCAGCGTGTGGAAGGAACGACGCAGCGTGATCAGCGAGGAAAGCTGGGCAGGATCAGCCAGCCAGACTTTCTCGCCGTTGCGCAGACTGTCGATTTCTTCCTGCATTTCCTCCAGGAAGATCTCGCGGATATCGTCGTCGATACCTTCCGCGTTGAGATTGAAGGCGGTGTTGGCTGCCAACGCGTCGCGTACCGGCACCTCTTCGAATTCCTCTTCCTCGATCTCGATCCAGTCGTTGTCCGGATCATCTGATCCGAGATTCTCGGACACGGGCGGAGCCGTGGTTTCGGTTTCTGCCAGCCGCATGCCGTCGATGTTATGTACCGTGGCCGTTTGCTGTTCGCTCTCACCAATAAACAAGTGCGCCAGATCGTCGCCCGGTAACATGCTGACCGATTCGGTCAGCTCGGGGTGCGTCTCATGCACGAAGCCCTTGTGCTCCAGACCCTCGTTTGCGAGCCCGGCATCGTGCTCGGCGCTATTAGACGCCGGCTCGATAACCGATGGTGCCGGCAACTCCCGCGCGACAGGCAGCGGCCAGTAGCCGAGCAAGCCCAGGCTGTGCTCGGCCACATCGAGAATGTGTTCCAGACCGCCACGGTGTTCTCGCGCGGCCTCGAGGTAGTACTCGAGCGCCGCCAGCGCGTCAGCGAGGTGATCCATCTGCACGCCGGATGGCACGCGCCGATCGATCAGCAGTTCTTCGGCGACGAAACGGCCGACGCCTTCGGCCAGCTCTGCCGGGCGTGGTGCGGAAAGCATCCGCAGTGCACCGGCAACCTCGCCCATCAAGGCCGGAGCAACGACCAGATGGCTGTGCTCCCAACCCGATTCGACGAAGGCGATGATTGCGTTCTTGACGTTGCCGGTATTGGTGATCGCTTCTTGCATCAGCGCGGTAACCACACCGAGCGCCTCGCTGCGCGGCAGACCATGCACCGCTTCGCCAGTTTCCGCTTCCTCTTCGGAACCCAGGCTTTCGATATGGTCGTCCAGCGACGACTCGACGTACAGCAGCGCACCAGCGACGTCCAGCAGGGTTTCTTCGTCCGGCTGACGCATGCGGTTGGCGATTTCGTCGAGCACTCGACGCTGTTCGATGATGACCCTGCGTGGCACGTTCAGCGCCAGCATGCCCAATGTGTCACCGACGCGCTCGAGCATTTCACTCTGCGAGGCCAGCTGCGACGGATCGGCACCCTCCTGGCGCAGGAACAGATCGAGCGCCTCCTTGACGCGTAGCAGGTCGTCCTTGATGGCGCGCGATACCGAATCGAGCAGCGCACGGTTGTGACCCGCCATCGAACCGCGAGCGTGTTCCAGTTCGGCGGCATCCGGCAACAGGCTGTCGAGCGCATAAGTGCTGCGCAACAGCTCCATCTGCGGACTGCGCTCTTTGGCCTGCGCCACGATGTAGAGCATCTTGCAGGCGACATCGTCGGCGTCACCGCCGCGAAGGCTGATTTCACCTTGCTCGATGAGCTGGCGAATGCTGCGATCCACCTTGCCGATCAACTGACGTATTTCGCCGGCAAAGCTTTTCAGCATGCCTTGCTCAAGGCCTTCCAGCACACCGGCGGAAATCCACCACAGGCGGCGACCGTGAACGTGATAGCAGCGCGATGCAATGGCGAGCAACGTGGTGCGCATGCCAACCAGCTGATGCTCGGCATCCTGACCACGAAACCAGCTGAGCAGCTGCTGCTGAAAGCGCAGGCGCAGATCCACCAGCTCGCCACGATGCGCTTCGGCATACGCTTCGCTCATCGCCGCTGGCGCCTGCTCGGGCAGGAACGCATCGAGGTTGGGATGGAACATCGCCGACTCGGTCAGCGGCGGCTGCTCGCGACTGGCGCGCAGATCGTTCAACAGCGGCAGCAACACCACTGGTACATCGCGATGACCGCTGGACAACCGCTCGAGATAATCGGGCAGCTGCATCAGGCCTCGCATCAACGACGCGTATGCTTCCTCACGGTGAGTTATTTGATCCTGAAGTAGCGCGCCAGCCAGCGTCTCCATCTCCGCGGTGATCTGGGCGGCGCCGTACAACTCGACCATCTGCAGGGTGCCGCGCACTTGATGCAGATGCTCGGCGCACGAACGCATGGCATCGCGATTGGTCGGATGCTCAACGTACGTTGCCAAGGCCTCGCGGGCGGTCGACAAGGTTTCGTCGAGCTCCGGCTTGACCCACTGCAGCGTGGTGAAATCGATGTGGTCTTGAAGTCTCATGTGCCTCTCTCGACGATTGCCCAACAGCACGTTACGCAACCAACGAGAATGCCCCCCGTCTTGTGCTTGTATTCATCGGTCTGCCATCAGCCCGACGGATAGTTCAATCAACCCGGCAACTTGAAATGCGCCACCGAGCGGCGCAGGTCACTCGCCAGCTGCGCCAACGTACCGATCGAGTCGGCCGTCTGGCTCGCGCCCTGCGAGGTCTGCGAAGTAATTTCCTGAATCGCGTTCATTGACACCGAGACATCCGTTGCCGCCGCCGACTGCGCGCGTGCCGCGGTGGAGATGCTCTGAATCAGCGCCGACAAATCGTGCGAAACGCGCTCGATATCGCCCAGCGCGCTACCGGCATCCTCCGCCAGGCGCGCACCGGCGACCACCTCGGCGGTGGTCTGCTCCATCGAGTTCACCGCTTCGTTGGTATCGGACTGAATCGTCTGCACCAGCGTTTCGATACGTTTGGTCGCACTGGTCGAGCGTTCGGCCAGTCGCTGCACTTCGTCCGCCACCACCGCAAAACCGCGACCGGCCTCACCGGCCGAGGCTGCCTGGATGGCGGCATTCAGCGCCAGGATGTTGGTCTGCTCGGCAATGTCGTTGATCAGTTCCACGATCGAGCCGATCTCCTGCGAGGATTCGCCCAGCCGCTTGATGCGCTTGGATGTTTCCTGGATCTGGTCGCGAATCGAGTCCATGCCGGAGATCGTTTCGCGCACCACTTCGGCGCCGTGCGAAGCGATCTTCACCGAGCGCTCGGCCACATCGGCCGACTCGGCAGAATCCTTCGACACGATGTCCATCGAGCTCACGATCTGGTTGATCGCCGAGGTCGCCGAGCTGATCTGCTGCGCCTGTTGTTCGGCCGCGTCGGCCAGATGACGCGCCGTGGTCTGTGTTTCCTGTGCCGACGACGACACCTGCTCGGAGGTCTCGTTGATGGTGGTTACCAGGGAGCGCAGCTCGTCGATGGCGTAGTTCACCGAGTCGGCAATGGCGCCGGTGATGTCCTCCGACACCGTGGTCTTTACGGTCAGGTCGCCCTCGGCGAGCGAACCCATTTCGTCCAGCAGGCGCATGATCGCCTCCTGGTTACGTTGGTTGAGCTCGGCACTGCTGGCGAAGCGGCGGCGCTGATCGCCGACCAGGGTGATAACCAGCGCGACGGCGAAAACCACCGCGGCGATCGCGCCGAACAAACCCCACCACACATTCGGGAACAGGCGACGCAGCGGCAGCTTGCCGACCTGCTCGGACAAATCGTTCGCGCGCAACAGCACCGTCTGCGAATCCAGCGAAGCCTGGTTACCGGCGTGCTTCACGTCGGCAAGGTTGCCGGCCGCTGCAACCAGCTTGGCCACGGGATCGGCCAGCTTGTTCCAGCTATCCGTCATATCCGTGAGGATCTTTTTGGCATTGGCGTCGCCAATGGGCTTCACGCCACTTTCCGAATTGCCCTCGAGCAGACCCTTCAATACGTTGCCGTACAACTGCGCATCGCGGGACAGGCCATCGGCCGCCGACTGCGCGTTGTCGCCACCCTGTAACACTTCCTGCACGCGACGGATGATTCGGTCACCGGACAGCATCTGGCGGGACGTGCCGAGCATCTGATCGGAGCTGCCGTTGTGCTGCTGCAGAATGTTGACCACCTGCTCCATGCTCGAGTTGAGCAAGGGCATCTGCTGCGCCAGCGTATTGGCGCGCACGCCGGAGTCGGTCACCACCGCCTTGTTGGAAAGGATCTTGCCGATGTCGTCGTCGAGCTGCTTCCACGAATCATTCAGCGCGATCACGGCGCGACCGGTCAATGTGGTGCTTTTATCGTCGTAGCCCGGCATATCCGTATGCGTATCGCCCTTGATCAGACGCTGCACTGCCGAATCAATGGAATTGCGATTGGCTGCGAGTTCATTGAAGGACTCGGCATTGCCGTTCGCCGCTTCCAACGCGGATTTTGCCGTCTGCTGCGACAGCACCTGAATCTGTGTGGTCAGCGCGATAGCCTGTCGATCCTCGCTGTTCTTCTGGTTCAGCAAACCGAAATCGAGCGCCGCAAAACCAATCGAAACCACAAGCAGGACAATGTAAACGGCATAACCCCGTTCCCTGCTAACGCCCCCGGTAGTGCTCATGTTCACCTCGTCCGTCTGACCTGACCTGATCGGCTCCGCTTTGTTGGGCGGGTACCGGCCTGGGACTTGCTAACCAAAATCCGGCCACGATGGGCGCCGGCCCTTCTTGTCTAAAGCGCGATCGGATGATCAGGCCGCGGCCTGACGAAAATCCGGTGCGCGTACCAATCGATGCATGCTGAAAATCGCCAACTGCTGCTCGCCGACGCGATTTTCGACGAAGCGCGTCAACCGCGGATCGTCCTCGCGCCCAGCGTCGCGCCGTTGCTCCTCGTCTACCGTACGCTGGCCGAATACTTCGTCGACCAGCAGCGCCACGCTGCCATTGCCCTGGCGCACGATCAGCAGGCGGGTGCGATCGGAGTGCTGCGTGCGCTCGCCGAATAGGAAGCGCGCAAAATCGACTACCGGCACCAGATTGCCGCGCACGTTGGCCACACCGAGCAACCAGGGCTGGGTACCCGGCACCGGCGTGAGCGTGGGTACGGCCAGCAGCTCGTTGATCTCGTCGATGCCGCTGACCAGCAAACGTGAACCGACGCGAAAACCGATGCCGCGCCACAACCCAGGCGCTTCCAGCTTGTCCTGCGTGTCAGAGGCGTGTGCCAGCGACAGCCGCTCGTAGCGGGCCAGAATCTCAAAAGGCGTGCGGTTGACGGACTGGTTCATGCCACACCCGGTAACAGATCGTTGATGCAGGCCAGCAGCTCTTTCTCATTCACCGGCTTGGTGATGAACGCGCGGGCACCCTGACGCAAACCCCACACCCGATCGGTTTCCATCGACTTGGTCGTGATCATCACGATCGGCACGCCCGCCGTGATCGGATCGCGGCTCAGCGTGCGCGTGGCCTGAAACCCATTCATGCCTGGCATGATCACGTCCATGATGACCAGGCTGGGCAAATCAGCCCGCGCCCGTTCGATGCCTTCTTCAGCACTGTTGACGGCGACAACCTCATGCCCGGCACGCTCGAGCAGCGTGGTGAACACGCGCACGTCGGTCGGTGAGTCATCGATGATGAGAATATTAGCCACAGGCTCCCCTCAGAATCTGCAGTCAGCGGCTCGCAGGCACGGTGCTGACATGGCGGTGGATGGCACCAAGCAGTTCGTCACGCGTGAACGGCTTGGTCAGATATTGTTCGGCACCCACGATACGGCCACGCGCCTTGTCGAACAGGCCGTCTTTCGAACTGAGCATGATCACGGGCGTCGCACGAAACTGCGGATTGTTCTTGATCAGCGCGCAGGTCTGATAACCATCCAGCCGCGGCATCATGATGTCGACGAAAATGATCGCCGGTTTCTGGTCGGAGATCTTGGCAAGCGCCTCGAACCCGTCAACTGCTGTCACCACGTCACAGCCTTCCTTCGTCAGCAAGGTTTCCGCTGTGCGCCGAATGGTTTTTGAGTCGTCGATCACCATGACCTTGAGACCGGTCAAGTCATTAGCACTAACGTTCAAATTCACTACTCCCCCTGGGGCCCGCGCGAGCTCAGGTCAATCACGAAGACAAGCAACTTGTGTGCCGTCGTTCGTACGTGTAAAAAATCACGAAACAAAATCAGGCGAAGCCCGCTCTGCGCCGGCGCTCAATAAGCTTTAGTTGTGTACCGCCTGCCCGCCAAGACTGTCAAGCAATAATCGCGCAGACTCAACAAGCAACACGCACAACGTGACCTATATTGGCACCATCGGGCTCATGGCGACAGCTCCGGCCAAGCCGAGCTTGTCGCCGCCGACCATCTCGACGACCATCGCACCCGATGATGTCAATCTGACGAATTCAATAGGCCTGCGTGGCCATGAGCTTGTCCGGCGCTGGGTTGAATACCGCATTTGAATAACAACGGAGAATCGCCATGACCCTTTCGGTCGCCGTGCTGATGGACCCCATCGGCGCGATCAAGGTAGCCAAGGACACCAGCCTTGCCATGCTGCTGGAAGCCCAGCGTCGCGGGCACACACTGCATTATTTCGAGCAGGGCGATCTGGCGCTGCGCGATGGCGCGCCGTGGGCGCGGATCGCTACGCTCAGCGTGCGCGACGATCCGAAAAACTGGTACACGCTGGGCGAGGCGCATTGGCAGGATCTGCGCGAGATCGACGTGGTGCTGATGCGCAAGGATCCACCGGTCGACGCCCAGTTCATCTACGACAGCATGGTGCTGGAAGTCGCCCAGCGCAGTGGCGTGGCCGTCGTCAACGATCCGCAGTCGTTGCGCGACTGCAACGAGAAGCTGTTCGCGCTGCAGTTTCCGCAGTGCATCGTGCCGACGCTGGTAGCGCGCGACGCGACGGAACTGCGCCGTTTCACCGCCGAACATGGCGAGGTAGTGCTGAAACCACTGGACGGGATGGGTGGGCGCGGCATCTTTCGGGTCAAGGCCGGCGACAGCAATCTCAACTCGATGCTGGAAACCCTGCTGGCCGGCGGCGCCCACGGTGAAGGCCGTCAGCTCACCATCGCGCAGAAATACATTCCCGAAATTACCGCCGGCGACAAACGCATCCTGGTGATCGACGGCGAACCGGTGCCGTACGCGCTGGCGCGCATTCCCCAGGGCAACGAATTTCGCGGCAATCTCGCGGCCGGCGGTCGCGGCGAAGGCCTGCCGCTGTCCGAACGCGATCGCTGGATTGTGACCCAGGTCGCACCCGAGCTGCGCCGACGCGGCCTGCTGTTCGTCGGCCTGGACGTGATCGGGGATTACCTGACCGAGATCAACGTCACATCACCGACTTGCGTGCGCGAACTGGACGCACAGTTCGGGCTTAATATTGCCGGCCAGCTGTTCGACGTCATCGAGCAGCGCGTTTCCGGAAATCGCGCCGCGTGAGTCAACCTGCAACGGATCACCTCAAGCCGACCGTCTCGATAAAAGCGGCCGGCGAAGCACCCAACCCGATCAGCGCCACCCTGCTGTTTTCACTGTTGCTGCACGGGGTGCTCTTGCTCGGCATCACCTTCCACTTTGCGAAGCTGAAGCCCAGCCTTCCCACGCTGGACGTTACCTTGGTCAACGTCGCCAATCAGGAAGCACCGGACAAAGCGGACTTTCTGGCCCAGGCCAACAACAGCGGTGGCGGACAAAACGACCGCGCCGCAAGGCCCTCGGATCTTTTTTCCGGCCCGCTTCCGCAGCCGAACCCAGGCACGGCGCCGACTCCGGTCGAAGCAGCCATTGCGCAACCCACCGATGCCACGCCAACCCGGATGGTGACTACCAGCGGCACCAGCAACTTCGACGTAAATAGCGATACCGCGGAAAAGCAGGTCGACCCGCAGAATCAGGCCGCCACCAGCACGGAAGCGCAGACTGAGCAGGCCATCGCGAAGCTCACCGCCGAGGTGAATCGTAAAAAGGTAGCCTACGCCAAGCGCCCCAAGATCAAATTCCTCACTGCCAGCACGAAGGAATACGCTTACGCCGCCTATATGCGCGGATGGTCCGACCGCGTCGAACGGATCGGCAATCTGAACTATCCGGACGAGGCGCGCAGGCGTGGCGTGCATGGCGACGTGCTGCTTACCGTCGTGCTCAATCTTGACGGTAGCATCAAGAGCATTGACGTGATCCACAGCTCCGGAGAAAAGCTGCTTGATGCCGCAGCTGAACGGATTGTGCGACTGGCTGCGCCATTCCCACCGGCACCGCAAAGCGGCGAAAAGATCGACGAACTCAATATCACCCGCACCTGGCAGTTCCAGCCGAACAACGTGCTGCAAACCCGCTGAAGCGCGACGCGTGTGACGTGCTTACAATGGTGCCATGAACACCGTCGTACCCAACATACTCACCGGCCATTTCCTGATCGCCATGCCCAGTCTGGCCGATCCGCCGTTTTCGCGCGGCGTGGCGCTGCTCTGCCAGCACGACGAGGATGGGGCCGTCGGCCTGCTGGTAAATCAGTTGTCCGAGTATCGCTTCGGTGACGTGCTGGCACAGATGAAACTCGAATGCCTCGACAGTGATCTGGCCGACGCGCCAGTGCTGATCGGCGGGCCGGTGCAGCAGGAGCGCGGCTTCGTGCTGCACCGCGAGCACGGCTACTGGGAGTCGAGCTACCGCATCAATGCCCAGTGGTCTGTCACCACGTCGCGCGACATCCTGGTGGCAATGGCCGCCGGTGAAGGCCCTAGCCAGGCCGTGATGGCGCTCGGCTACGCCGGCTGGGACGCCGGCCAGCTGGAGCAGGAACTGATGGCGAACGCATGGCTGACCGCCGAAGCCAGCGGCAGCATCGTGTTCGACACACCACTGGAAGATCGCTGGAGCGCCGCCGCCGGGCTGGTCGGCGTCGACCCACGGCAGCTGTCCAGCTACGCGGGCCACGCATGAGCTGTGTGCTCGGTTTCGATGTCGGCAGCAAACTCACTGGCGTGGCGGTCGGCAATCGCTTTACCGCCAGCGCACGGGCACTCACCACGATTGCCGTGCGTGATGGCGAGCCGGATTGGCAACGCATCGATGCCCTGCACAAGGAATGGCTGCCGGACACCCTGATCGTTGGCCTGCCGTTGACCCTCGATGGCGGTGAACAGCCAGCTAGTCGCACCGCCCGCCGTTTTGCCGGACAACTGCAAAAACGTTACGGCCTGCCCGTCGCCTTTGTCGATGAACGGCACAGTTCGCAGGACGCTGCCGAAAGGTTTGCCGAAGCGCGCGCCGCCGGCCTCAAGCGGCGGCGTGATGCTGTAACAATCGATGCCGAGGCCGCCGCTGTCATCGTGGAACGCTGGCTGCTTGAAACCCCAGCAGCGCCTGCCACCGATCACTGAGCACTTCATACCCCACTTTCAGAACCGATGCCATGAGCCCACGTCTGCGCCACCTCACCACGCTGGAAAACCTGCCGCGCGACACCATCGAGCGCCTGCTCGATCGCGCCGAAGCGCTGCGAGACGCCTGTGCCCACGGTACGCGCAAGCTCAGCGTACTGGCTGGTCGCACGGTACTGAACCTGTTCTTCGAACCTTCCACGCGTACGCGCACTTCGTTCGAATTGGCCGCGCGGCGACTCGGTGCAGACGTCGTCAACTTCGATATCGGCTTCTCGTCGACCAGCAAGGGCGAGGAACTGTTCGACACCCTGCATACCCTCGAGGCAATGCACCTCGATGCGATCATCGTGCGCCACAAGCAGTCCGGTACGCCAGACGAGTTGGTGGGACATGCGATGAGCGGCGTGTCGGTGATCAACGCCGGCGACGGCAACCGCGCGCATCCCACGCAGGGTCTGCTCGACGTCTTGACCATCCGCCAGCACCGACCGGATTTCGAAAATCTGATCGTGGTGATCTGCGGCGACATCAAGCATTCGCGCGTGGCGCGTTCGGACATCCACGCGCTGACCGCGCTGGGCACCAAGGAAATTCGCGTGTGCGGCCCGTCCACGCTGATGCCGTCAGCGGAGGAATTTCCCAAGGTTCACTACGTCGAGAATTTCGACGAGGCGATCCGCGGCGCCGACGCGGTGATTACCCTGCGCCTGCAGAAAGAGCGCATGGCCGCTATCGATCTGCCGGACGAAACCGCCTACTTCAACCATTACGGCCTCGATCAGCGCCGCCTCGCGCTTGCCGCCAAGGGCTGCCTGGTGATGCACCCTGGCCCGATCAACCGTGGTATCGAGATTGCTTCCGACGTGGCTGACGGTGCGCAGTCGCGCATTCTCGAACAGGTCGGCAACGGCGTGTTTGTACGTATGGCCGTGCTGAACGAGCTGCTGGCGCGCTGACGAACCAGGCTCCCGCCTAGCGGCAACCAAAGCGGACGTTCTTTGATCTTTGGCCGGATACGCAAAGTTATCGTTAATTTGCCGCACCGCGACAACCCGCAAAGCGGCATAATATCCCCGCAGCACTCATAAACTCTGGGGATCATCATGCGATCGACGACGCGCTTCATGGCGCTGGGCTTGACTAGCTTCGTGCTGGCAGCTTGCGGACACAAGGACAAGGACGCTCCGCTGGCTTTCGTGCCGGCCGATACGCCTTACGTGGTAGCCAATCTGGATGTGCTGGACGACGACACGCGCAAGGCACTGCTGACCCAAGCCGATACGCAACTGCCTTCGCAGCTGGCTCAGCTCAATGCCACGGCCGACCAGATGGCCCAGAAAGATCCGGATGGCGCGCGCCTGATGCACGCGCTGGTCGCCGAATTCAACGGCAAGACGATCGAAACCTTCGCCCAGAATGCCGGCCTCGACCTGAAGGGTTATTCCGCTCTGTATGGCCTGGGCCTGGCGCCGGTATTGCGCATCGGCCTGAGCGACCCGAAAGCCTTCGATGGTTTTATCGGACGATTGGAAACCGCGTATGGCAAGAAGCTCGATGTCGTCAGTCTCGGTGCGCAGAGCTATCGCAAATACACCTTTGCGGCTTCAGGCACGCAGGCCATTATCGCGATGGTCGGCAAGCAGGCCGTGCTCTCACTGCTGCCGGCGGATGCATCGCCAGCGCTACTGCGTCAGGCGCTTGGCCTCGACCGACCGGAGAAGAGCCTACAGGATGACGGCCGACTGGCGACCCTGGCCAAGGCCAAGGGTTATCAGAACTGGGTGGTCGGCGACCTCGACCTGACCCGCGCGCTGCCGATGGCGATCAGCGGCACCGATCCATTGTTCGCCTCGATCATCAAGGCACACGCCGCTGCTGAATCGGCCAAAACCGGCGAGCCGGTGGCCAACCAGCTGCAGACCTCGCCCAGCTGCGCACCCGAAGCAGCCCGCATCGCCGCACGCGTGCCAGCCGTCAGCTTCGGATACACCCAGCTGGATACCGGACACCAGAACGTGCGCTTCGATATCGCGCTAGCTGACGACATCAGCAAGGCGTTCTCCGGATTGAAGGTGGAACTACCTGGTCTGGGCAGCGCCGGGACCGCGCCATTCGACGTCAGCATTGCACTGCCGATCGCACAATTGCGCACATTCTGGTCGGCTCAGGCCGACGCTGTCACGGCTCATCCATTCACCTGTCCCGCACTAACCGATCTCAACGACGGTTTCGCCAAGCTCGGCCCGGCCATGCAGAAGGCGGCGATTCCACCGTTCGGCGACATGCTCGGCCTGCGCATCGTGCTGGACACGCTGGTGCCGGCCAAGGACGGTACCGGCATGCCGACCTTCACCGGCCGTGTCGTGCTGGGCAGCAATAACCCCACCGGTCTGCTGGCGATGAGCCAAATGATGGTGCCGGCGTTGGCCCAGCTCAAACTCACACCCAACGGACCGCCAGTACCACTGCCTAAGGATATGGCCAGCATGCTTGGACAGCCGATGTGGATTGCACTCGGCGACAAAGCCATCGCGATTGGCGTGGGTGCGGGTGAAGATGCACAGCTTGCCGACACGCTCAAGGCGCCCACGGGCGACACCGGGCGCACCGGCCGCATGCATCTTAGCGGCGCAATGTACATGACCTGGCTACAGCTGATGGAAGCGAAGGCGGACAGCCTTTCCGCCACTGCAGCTGCGCTGGGCAAGAGCGATGATCCGTCAATCGATGCCGCAGACAGCAGCCCTGAAGACGCCACTCAGATAGCCGCCGATGCCGCACGTTCAAAAGCGCAGTTCGCCGCAATGAAGGCACAGGCCGCCCGCGTCAACAGCATCGATGCGGAAACGCACGTTGAGGCCGACGGCATGGTGATCACCAGCCAGACCACGTTGAAGTAAAAGCCACATCCTCTTGCGGCCATCTACATTGGTGGCCGCAGGGTGCAACACCGCTCATAAAGCCGGAGTGCCAATGCGCTCCGGTTTTTTTTGAACTCGCGATTGACTTACTAAAGCCGTCTGCAAATCTGCCGGTTCCCTGTGAGGCCCGCCTTGCATGCATCGTCACTTGCTGAACCGAAGCACCGGATCGCCACACAATTTTCACGCATCGGCTGTTGCCATATGCAGCACGGAAGCCGGCAGCAACGGCATCCAACTGTCGCTACCGACAGCTTTCCATCACCAAGGAGATAGCCATGCGTACACGTTCACTGATTCGCAACAGCGTCATTGCCGCCGGCCTGATGGTCGCCTTCGCAGCTGTTCCGTTTAGCCAAGTCATGGCCCAGGATTCAGCGACTTCCAACCAGACCGTTCCGGAAAAGGCAGCTGATGGCCTGATCACCACCAAGATCAAGTCCGTACTGGCCACCACCAAGGGCATCAAGTCCACCGATATCTCGGTTACCACGGTAGAAGGCGCCGTTACTTTGACTGGCACGGCTACCAACGCCCACGAGAAGTCGCACGTGATTCGCGTGACCAAGAAAGTGAAGGGCGTGAAGAGTGTTGATGCTTCCGGCCTGACCGTCAGCGCTGCACCGGCATCGGGCTCCAGCTCCGGCATGTAACAGGCTGATCCCGCATTGCTCGTAATGCGATAGCAACGGAAAAAGGAGCCTTCTGGCTCCTTTTTCCGTTGCTTGAGCGCCAAGGCGAAATCAGCGATTGAGCAGATTGCTTCCACCGCCGAACCCGTGTGAATCACGCGTTTCTTCCAACTCAACGCCGTCAAGTCCCTGCGACAGGGTATGTGCGTCGCCACCCTGCGCCAGCTTGATTCGCAGGCGCACTTCGTTGGAGCTGTCGGCGTAGCGCAGCGCGTCTTCGTAGGAAATCTCGCCAGCGTGATACAGCTCGACCAGGCTTTGATCGAACGTTTTCATGCCGAGCAAAGTCGACTCCTTCATCACTTCCTTGAGCTTGTGGATATCGCCCTGACGGATGTAATCCTGCACCAGCGGCGTGCCTAGCAATACTTCCACCGCAACCCGGCGTGCCTTGCCATCCGGCGTGGGAATCAGCATCTGCGCCACGATGCCCTTCAGGTTCAGCGAGAGATCCATCAGCAGCTGCTCGCGACGATCCTCGGGGAAGAAGTGCAGGATGCGGTCCATCGCCTGGTTGGCATTGTTCGCGTGCAACGTGCACAGGCAAAGATGGCCTGTCTCGGAAAAGTTGATCGCGTGTTCCATCGTCTCGCGCGTGCGCACCTCGCCGATCATGATCACGTCGGGTGCCTGGCGCAGGGTATTCTTCAGCGCGTTTTCCCAGCTGTCGGTGTCGATGCCGAGTTCGCGCTGCGTGATGATGCAGCCCTCGTGCTTGTGCACGTACTCGATCGGATCCTCGATGGTGATGATATGGCCAGTCGAATTCTGATTGCGGTAACCGATCATCGATGCCAGCGACGTCGATTTGCCACTGCCGGTGGCGCCAACGAAGATGATGATGCCGCGCTTGGTCATTGCCAGCTGCTTGATCACCGGCGGCAGGGTCAGCTCTTCCGGCGTTGGAATTTTCGACTCGATCCGGCGCAGCACCATGCCCACGCAGTTGCGCTGGTAAAAGCACGACACGCGGAAACGCCCCACGCCTTGTGCGGAAATCGCGAACTGGCACTCGTGGGTTTTCTCGAACTCCTCACGCTGCGCTGGCGTCATGACGTTCAGCACCATGTCGCGCGACTGTTGCACACTGAGCGGGCTCTGGGTGATCGGCACGATGCGGCCCTGCACTTTCATCGACGGCGCCACACCAGCCGTGATGAAGAGATCGGATGCCTTCTTGTGCACCATCAACTTCAGAAACGAGGTGAAATCAAAATCGCTCATGGCGAGACTCCGCAGAAAAGGAAACGGGATACTAAGGAGCCGGAAACAAGAGCCAAAGCCGGAACCCGGTATATTTCAGCCGATCCATGCTTACTATTCCCTGCTCCCGCTCTCACTTGAAAGAATCCTTGTTCTTGGCATACGTCGATGCTTCCTGGCGCGTTACCAGTCCACGCTTGACCAGGTCCAGCAGCGTCTGATCCAGCGTCTGCATGCCGAACTGCTGACCCGTCTGGATCGCCGAATACATCTGCGCCACTTTGTCCTCGCGGATCAGGTTACGGATGGCCGGAATGCCAACCATGATTTCGTGCGCCGCGATGCGACCGCCGCCGACCTTTTTCAGCAGCGACTGCGAAACCACCGCGCGCAAGGATTCGGACAGCATCGAGCGCACCATCGGCTTTTCACCTGCCGGGAAGACGTCGATGATACGGTCGATGGTTTTGGCCGCTGAGCTGGTATGCACGGTACCGAACACCAGATGGCCGGTTTCCGCCGCCGTCAGCGCCAGTCGAATGGTTTCCAGATCGCGCAACTCGCCGACCAGGATGTAGTCGGGATCCTCGCGCAGCGCCGAACGCAGCGCCTCGTTGAAGCCCAGCGTGTCGCGATGCACCTCGCGCTGGTTGACCAGACACTTCTGCGAGGTATGCACGAATTCGATCGGGTCCTCGACCGTCAGCATATGACCGTATTCGTTCTTGTTGATGTGATCGACCATCGCGGCCAGCGTGGTCGACTTGCCTGAACCGGTCGGGCCGGTCACCAGGATCAGGCCCTGTGGCTGCTCGATCAGCTCCTTGAAAATGCGCGGGCAACCCAGGTCTTCCAGCGTCAGCACTTCCGACGGAATGGTACGGAACACCGCACCGGCGCCACGGTTCTGATTGAACGCGTTGACGCGGAAACGCGCCAGCCCCGGAATCTCGAACGAGAAGTCGGTCTCGTAGAATTCCTCGTAATCACGGCGCTGCTTGTCCGACATGATGTCGTAGACCAGCGCATGCACCTGCTTGTGTTCCAGCGCGGGAATGTTGATGCGGCGCACGTCGCCATCGACGCGGATCATCGGTGGCAGCCCGGCGGACAAATGCAAGTCCGAGGCCTTGTTCTTTACCGAGAAGGCAAGCAGTTCGGCAATATCCATCTATGTTTTCCCCTGAACCCATCGTCTGGATGGCTTGAGTTTTATGGCGTGAATGCAGATATGCCATCGCGAATGCCGACGATAATCGCACGGATAAGGTGCTGTCGCGCGTTGCGCGCGCGCCCCTTTCATCTGTGAGCGAAGAACCCCGAATCCCCCTGCAGTCGCTTCGATACTACTCGCGCAACAGGCTGTGCAGCCAGTCTTTTCCCACCGCAAAAGCATAAAATCCCGGCAGCCTGTGCGCTACCTCGCAAAACAGGAGTCACCGCCATAAGCGAGGCAACGTCGACCTGCTGGCAGCCTCCGTTCTGTGCGGCTGTGACGACAAGGCAGCATCGCCGAACCCCCGCCTCCGGTAAGGTAGTGGCCTCGACATTCGGCCTTTGAGGAACCTTGCATGGCACGACTTGCCTTTATCGGCGGTGGCAACATGGCGCGCAGCCTGATCGGCGGCCTGCTGAAAACCGGTATGCCCGCAGCGACCATCAGCGTGGCTGAACCGCTGGCCGAAGCGCGCCACGCACTGGGCCGCGAATTCGGCGTCGCCTGCTACGCCGAAAACCGCCTCGCCGCGGCCGACGCCGAAGTCATCGTGCTGGCCGTGAAGCCTCAGATCATGCCCGCGATCCACACCGATCTGCGCGACACCCTGCAACGCAACCGACCGCTGCTGATCTCGATCGCCGCGGGCGTGCGGCTGGATCAGCTTGAGCGCTGGTTCGGTGCTGGCCTCCCGATCGTGCGCTGCATGCCCAACACCCCTGCGCTGATCGGTGCGGGCGCCACCGGCCTTTGCGCCAACCATCGGGTGAGCCCGGCGCAAAAAGCGCAGGCACAGCACATTCTCGATGCTGCCGGTCTCACTCGCTGGATCGACGATGAAACGCTGATGGATACCGTCACCGCGCTATCGGGCTCCGGCCCGGCGTATTTTTTCATGCTGGTCGAAGCGCTCGAAGCCGCTGCCGTTGCACAAGGCCTGCCGCGCGATACCGCCCGCGCCCTAGCCGCACAAACCTGCCTGGGTGCAGGCCGCATGCTAGTCGAAGGTGGCGAAGATCCCGGCGTGCTGCGTCAACGCGTCACCTCGCCCAATGGCACGACGCAAGCTGCGCTCGAAAGCTTCAGCGCTGACGAACTCCCACGCATCGTTGCGCGCGCCGTTGCAGCCGCCACCCATCGCGGCGTCGAACTCGCCGCCAGTCTGGATACCATCTCGTGAGCTATCTGCTAAATGCCATATCTCTGCTGATCGAGCTCGCTTTCGACGCCGTCATCACCCTATTGATCGTGCGCCTGCTTGCCGAAGCCTGCCGCGCCGATTTCAACAACCCGCTGAGCCAGTTCGTCTACCGCTACACCAATCCTGTGCTGGCACCCGTGCGGCGGGTACTGCCCAACTGGCGTCGCATCAACCTCGCCGCACTGCTGCTCGCATGGCTGGTCATGCTGCTGAAACGACTGGTGCTGTTTCTGCTGATCGGTGTGATGCCGCATGCTCTCGGCCTAGTGGTATTGGCGTTCGCCGAACTGCTCGACTTTGTGCTGCTGTTTTATCTGGTGCTGATTTTTGCGTGGTCGCTGATGAGCATGCTGGCCGTGGACCGGCGGCAGCCGGTACTGCGTCTGGCGGGCTCTATCGTTGAGCCGCTGCTGCGGCCATTGCGTGGGAAGCTCACGGTGGGAAATATTGATTTTTCGCCGACGGTGGTGATGGTGGGGTTGTTGCTGGCGCGCATTTTGATAGCGGCGCCGTTGTTGGATTTGGGGACTAGGTTGGCCTTGACTGGCTGAGGCCAGTTTCGACTTGTGGGAGCAGCTTCCAGCTTTTCGCTTGATTGGTCGCCTTAAGCTAAAGAGCTTTCGTCCTCCTGCGGAGGCCGAGCTACTTTCTCTTGCGTGGCCAAGAGAAAGTAGCCAAAGAGAAGGCCACCCCACTTGGCGCTTGCCGGGCTGCGCCCGACAAGTCCGTGAGCCGATGCCGGGCTTTTCGACAGGGCTCCTGCCCTGACGAAAAGGAATCGGCATCCATGCCGATTCCCCTATCGGGCCTGTCGACCTCGCCTCACCGCCGCACAGGGGAGTTGGAGAAGCAGAGCAGCTTCCCGTAGATTTAGCTAAATCGCATAATGCCAAAATACAGCGGATAAGCCGGCCACAAGCCACCTTCTCGGCTGGAATGAATAGTCAGACCTTCCGTGACCCGACGACCTCGTAGGCGGTGAAGCTTCGCTCTAGCAGCCCGTACTTTCGAGCCGCTACGCGCCAAGGTTCGATGTGTGGTGCTTGGAGATGACCATCCAAGCTTTCTTGACTTGGCCAGAGTTCCGAAAAGCGTATAAGGCCCAGATCAAATGGATCGTGCGCTACGTCATAGGCAATGCAACCGTCGTTCTTGTAAGTGGCCTCGACGAGTGTTCTCAAATGCGGGAGAACATCAGCAACTTTCTCCGGCGGGAACCGAAGTATTCCAAACACGGCTACTTTTGGATTCATACTTTTTTCTCGATTTGCGCAGCGCACTCTGAGGCATAACGCTGAAGTTAAGCGGCGGCGTAGCCGCTTGGATGACTAGTTAGGTCTCACGTTGCGCCTTTTCCGCGGTTGCAATCGAAGCATAACGTTTGCAAATTCTCTTCGATTGTTTCACCACCGTTTACCCAGGCGATGACGTGGTCAATCTCTAACACCAAGCCAGATACTGTTGCAGGAGATCGACCGCACGCAACACAGCAAAATCGGTCTCTCTGTAATACGAAAAATCTCAGAGCCAGTGAGGGATCACGTTTAGTTTTCTTTGTGCCGCTGCTGCTCTTAACCTCAACTTCATAGCTCAGCAATTCGTCCTGCTCTTGATCGACGGAAGCCACGAATTCTTCAAGTGCTCTTCTCCACCCACCGAAGCGATCGTTATAGATCGAGGCCGTGTAACGGGACGGCGAAACACTCATATCACGATAGACAGGCTGCTTGCCCTTTGCGATCCAGACAAGTTTCAAATTGTCGAAAAGAGCCTCGACAGAAACATTCTTTTCCTCACTCGTGGCTAACCCTGCTTTCCGCAACCCATCGTTCCATGAACCGAACCTGGCAGAAATCGTATTTTCCGAATACTTGCCGAATTCCTTATACGAGCGATAGGTGAGCCTCTTCCCCTGCTCTTTTAGCTTGGCATCAGCGGTCACCAAGTCAAGTAGCAACTCTTCGTCGGACACATTGCGATTGAATGTGTTTAGTTCGAACTTCATCGAAAAATCCGGCTGAGACCTAACGCTTATAGGCCTCAGATTGAGGCCTATGTAATGGATGTTCAAGCTCGCTGCACCTTACGTCAAGCGAGTAAAAATCCCGCGAGATGATGGGTTTCGATGATGCATTACGTGTATGACCAGCTAATCAAGTCGCTGCATGCAAAATGATTGCAAGTGCGCAGGATGCGCGCTGCTTTTAAACGGGGCCCCTGTGCGGCGGTGAGGTGGGGTCGACAGGCCCGGAGGGGGATCGACATGGATGTCGATTCCTTTTCGTCAGGACAGGAGTCCTGTCGAAAAGCCCGGCCCCAGCTCACGGACTTGCCGG
>Ga0302228_10000555_pt1 | contig 30129 bp, 26 predicted proteins | sample II_Palsa_N1_2_FD_193519 | JGI IMG/M metagenome (GOLD analysis project Ga0302228, IMG submission 193519) | Peat permafrost microbial communities from Stordalen Mire near Abisko, Sweden - II_Palsa_N1_2 | ecosystem: Environmental > Terrestrial > Soil > Palsa > Peat permafrost | place: Sweden... | reverse complement strand
GCATGAAGGTGGGCGGCGATCTCACGCCTGCGACGCTGGCGCCGCTCGGTATCAAGGTCTACGAATTGACGGAGTCGTGCGCTCATGTGATGAAGCGCCCGCCTGCCTCGCTCGGCGACGTGTATCACGACCTGGCGAATCTCGGCAAGATCTTCGACGTCGAGAACCGCGCCGATACGCTCATCAAGGATATGCAGACGAAGATCCAGGCCCTCTCGTCGAAAGCGGCCGGCGACGGCAAGCCGATCAGCGTGTTCGTCTACGATAGCGGCGAGGATCGTCCCTTTACGGCGGGCCGAGAAGCGATTCCCACCGCGTTGATTGCCGCTGCGGGCGGTCGTAACGTGATGGACGATCTCGACGATAGCTGGACACGGGTGAACTGGGAGACGGTGGTGGCGCGCAATCCGCAAGCGATTGTGATTGTCGACTACGGCAGCGTCACCGCGGCGCAAAAGGAAGCCTTCCTGCGCAACAACCCCGCGCTGAACCAGATGGATGCGGTGAAGAACAACCGCTTCATCGTCCTTCCGTATGACGACGCGACGCCCGGCGTCGCCAACGTGCGTGCCATCGCGACGATCGCGAAGGGACTGCATCCGGCTGCGTTCCAGTAATCACGGCGGCCCATACCGATGTCTATCCGACGCAATGACAGCGTGAGCGGAGCAGCGCACGACGGGGCGGCGCCACGGCGTGCATGGATTGCTGCGGGCGAGCGGCGTTACCGCGTGAACGTGTTGGTGGTTTGCCTGCTGGCGTTGCTCGCCGTATCCGCGGTCGTGTCGATCGGCATCGGGCCGGTGCGGATCGCGCCGTCGGTGACGTGGCGGATTCTGTGCAGCCATCTGCTGGGACTGGTCACAGGACGCGAGCGCGCGGGAACATGGTCCGCCGGACAGGACAGCATCGTCTGGCTGATCCGCTTTCCGCGCATCATTCTCGGCGGACTGGTGGGGGCCGGGTTGGCGCTGGTGGGTGCGGTCCTGCAGGCCGTGACCCGCAATTCGCTGGCCGATCCTCATCTGCTCGGGGTGACCTCGGGCGCGACGCTCGGTGCCGTGACCGTCATCCTGTTTCTGGGCGAGACCATCGGCATCGCGACGCTGCCGATTGCCGCGTTTGTCGGCGCCTTGCTGGCGATGTTTGTCGTCATCGCGGTGGCTATGCGGCATGGCCGCCTCAATTCGGACCGCTTGCTGCTGTCGGGCGTCGCGGTGTCGTTCTTTGTGATGGCAATGGCGAACCTGATGCTTTTTATGGGCGACCACCGTGCTTCGTCATCCGTACTGTTCTGGATGCTCGGCGGTCTTGGCCTCGCGCGCTGGACTCTGCTCGTGATCCCTGCCGTGGTCCTCACAGGCGGATTCGTGATGCTGAGCGCAACGGCGCGTTCGTTGAACGCCGTGATGGCGGGCGACCAGACCGCGTCGACCTTGGGCATCAACGTCTCTGCGCTGCGTGTTCAGGTGTTCGTGGTGGCGTCCCTGATGACCGGCGTCATGGTCGCGATGAGCGGGTCGATCGGCTTTGTCGGCTTGATGATTCCGCATATCGCACGCCGCTTCGTCGGCACCGATCACCGGCGCCTGTTGCCGGTGACCGCGCTGTCCGGCGCGATCTTCCTGATCTGGGTGGATGTGGCGGCCCGCACGCTCATTGCGCCCGAAGACTTGCCGATCGGCGTGGCGACGGCTGCAATCGGCGGGATCTTTTTTATCTGGTTGATGAAGCGCCGCTAAGGCTAATGCCCGAATCGCTTACGCGGGTTCGGGCGAACGGCCGTCGACGGCACTGCATCAGGAAAGCGGGCCTCGGGCCCTCTCCTTACCCCTTGCGAAACAGCGGCGCGCCCCACGGTGCACCCGTCGTGCCGCCGTCGACCACGATTTCCGCCGCAGTGGTGCCCGAGGCGTCATCCGACGCGAGGAACAGCACGGCTTTGGCCACTTCTTCCGGTGTGGCGAAACGCGCGAGCGGAATGCCTGCTGCAAGCGCTTGTTCGGTCCCGTCGATGGTTGCGCCCGTTCTCGCGCCGCGCGTCCAGATCGGCGTGCGCGTGCCGCCCGGAATCACCGTGTTCACGCGGATGCCGCGCGTGACGAGTTCAGAGGCAAACACTTTTGCCATGCCGGTCACGCCTGCCTTGGTGGCGGAATAAGCTGCCGAGCCCGGCGAGCCGAGTTCGCGCATGACCGAGCCGTTCAGGACGACCGCACCGCCCGCGCTCATCAACGGCAGCGCCCCTTGGACGGTGAGGAAAACCGCGGTGAGGTTGGTGCGCAGAATCGCTTCGAACGCGGCCGCGGTCGTACCGCCGAGCGGCGTCGGACCGGAGATGCCGGCGTTGGCGAACACAATATCAAGCGACCCGTAGGTCTCTTGAATCTGCTTGAACATCGAATCGATCGCGGCCGGCTCGTCCAGATCCACAGCGATGCCGAGGGCGTTTTCACCCAGTTCGACCACCGCGTTATCCAGCTTCGTGCGATCGCGCCCCGTCACGACGACGCGAGCGCCTTCTGCGATCAAAAGTTGTGCCGCAGCAAAGCCAATCCCGCTGTTGCCGCCCGTCACGAGCGCGGTTTTTCCAGTAAAACGCATCTTCCTTCTCCTGTGTAAAGCGCCGCGAGATCGCGTCCAAAGCCGCGCCGGCTCGCCTTGCCAGAACCTGTTACGCGGCGCTGGGCAGCCGCCGCATCCGAACCATCACGAGCATTGCCAACACTCGAAATCTGTATGTTGATCATCATGCACAATTTCAGTATTATGCTCATCATGCAGATTGTCAAGCGTCACGGAGAAGAAAATGGGCTATTCGCAGGCACAGAAGGCTGAGAGCCGGCAGCGGGTGCTGGAGAATGCGTCGCGGCAGATTCGCGAGCACGGCATCGAGGCGCTCGGCGTGGCCGACTGCATGCGCAGTGCGGGGCTCACCCATGGGGCGTTCTATGGTCACTTCGCGTCGCGCGATGCCTTGATCGTGGAGGCGCTCGAGTACGCGCTCACGCAAAGCCGGGCGCGCATGGCGGCGCGCGAAAGCAAACCCGGCAAGCGGAACGAGACACCGCTGCAGTCGATTGCCGAGGCGTTCCTCGACGAGCGCCACGTCAAGAATCCCGGCAGCGGTTGTGCACTGTGTGCGCTGGCGGGCGAGGCGCGGCATGCGAACCCTGACATCCGGGCATTGTTGACGCGCTATCTGCACGAATTTACGGCACGCATTGCGCAGGCCACGTCGGGCGGCGAGGGCGCCGGCGCCGGCGATGGCGACGAGAAAGCGGCGCTTGGCATCGTCGCGACGATCGTCGGCGCTATTACGCTCGCTCGTGCCGTAGATGACGACGCGCTGGCCAAATCGATTCTGGCGTCGTCGCTCGCGCTGGTGATGACGCAGGACGGCGGGACGCGGTAAGAGAGGAGTGGGGCGATGGCATTTCGGGCGAGCGGGTATGCTGGTGCGGTTGAGCCGCGTCTCAATCTTCCGCAACCGTCGCTAACCGCAGCGCGTTTTCAAAAGGCCCCAGCATGTCGGACCATCCCATCGACAATCCCTTCCTCGAATCGCTCGGCGTGCGCCTGACGCAATGGCGCGAGGGCTATGCGGAACTGCGCATGTCGATCGATCCCAGCAAGCTCAACCGCCAGGGCGTATTGCAGGGCGGCGCGATCGCCACCCTGCTCGATGCCGCAGCCGGATACGCCGGGTTATACGCCGAGCCGGGGCAAGCCGCGCGGCACGCGTTCACGCTGTCGCTGACAACCAACTATCTCGACAAGGGACTCGGCGAATACGTGACCGCGAAGGGCTTTCTCGAACGTCAGGGCCGCTCGATCTTCTTCTCGCGCGGCGAGGCCTGGGTGGACGACCATATCCTGATCGCCAGCGCACAAGGTACGTTCAAATATTCGAAAGGCGCGAGCTAGAACAGCTCGAACAGCTAGAACCGGTGACGCATCCCGAGCACCGCCAACGCCTGCTCGCGGCTCGTACCGTAGAAGCCTTCGTCACCCACTGAAGCCGTCGCCGGCACCAGATTGTCGAGGTTGTCGAGCGTCTGGCCGTTTGCTCTTTGGTAGACCGCGCTGAGGTAGACGTCGGTGCGCTTGGAGAGGTAGTAATCCGAGGCAAGAGAGAGCTGGTTGTAGCTTGCCGACGCGCCTTCGCCCGTCGCCTTCGTATAGCTGTAGCCGGCGGCGAGGCTCAGTGCGGAATTCAGCGCGTAATGAAGGAACCCGGAGCCGCTGTTAAATGTCAGGGTTGCGCCGGAATCGAATTGATGGAACTTCGAGTTGCTATACGCCGCACCGGCAATGAAAGGCCCGAACACATATTGACCGCCGATCCGGCCGATCTCATTCGACGTAATGTTTTCAAACTGAACGATCGGATTGTCGTAGGCCAGACCGTCAGCAGTGGTTGATGCCGTGGTGCTGGCGACGCCGTCGACCAGCGCCGTGGTGTTGTCCACCTTGCTGACGGTATAGCCGCCGGCGAGGGAGAGGCCGCCATTCGTGTATGACGCTCCGAGGCTGTAGAAGCTGCCTGCCGAAACCGAGCCGGCGATACCGTTCAGAGCGGCCATCGCCTCGAACTGAAAGCCGGCCAGTACCGGGCTCGCGTATTTGATAGAGTTGTTGATATGCAGGAGTGCGTCGTAATTATCGACGTTGCCGACGGTTGCGAAGAGCGAGCCGAAGTAGATATCTCCGGTGAGCGGTTCCAGTACGTCCGTGACGGGGTCGAATTGCCGTCCGAAGGTCAGCGTTCCGTAGTCCGTGCTGGATAGGCCCACATAAGCTTGCTCGCCGAATTCGACGCCTGACTCCGACAAGCTTCCCGTACTCGGATTGAAAGCGCTTTGCAGATTGAAGACAGCGCTCAGATTGCCGCCTAGCGCTTCCGTGCCTTTCAAGCCCCAACTGGTGGTCTGGATGTTGCTGTTGATAAATCCCACTCTGTTGGCGCTGTTGGATCCGCCGGCGTTGGTCACGAAACCCACGGCGGTATCGATGGCGCCATAGAGCGTCACGCTGCTCTGCGCATGGCTTGAGGCCGGGGCGCAGCCTATGATCAGCACAAGGCCGGACAAGACTGCGGCATTCAGTTTCTTCATGAGTGTTCTCGCTTGCGTATCGGGCTTTCAGACATCGGGATCGGTTTTATTTGCTATCCCCGGCGACCTAAAAGTAACAGCAGCGATGCATGGCTGTTCATCGGTTTGCGACGCTGATTTGCTCAACTACGACCTCGGGAAGGTCTAAGCGTCAATGCGGATTTGGAATGCGGATTCCATTGCGCTTTTCGCAATGAGGGGTAATCGAGGATTGGAATAATGCGCGTGGCCGCCGCAGCCTCCGTCTTACGGCTGCGGCGGCCGGTTGTCCTAAGCGCCGAACGGCTTCCCCATCGGCCGTACGCGGATACCTTGCGTCAAGCGTGTCCACGGCAGATCTGCCGGGTCGGCGGTCATCGGACCCGGCGCCTTCGCCACCAGCACCGCATGCGCGATCGGCTCGAAGTCGGCCCGGAAATGCACGGAGCTTTTGTTGACGAGTATCTTCATCGCTTCAGGCTCGATGCCGGCCACCCGATAGAGATTGCGATCGAGCATCTGCGCCTTCGTCGAACTCACGGCAACGCGCACCCCGCCGATCGCGAGGCAGGCAACCGGTCCAAGCTCGACCTGCATGCCGTGCATCATCGGTCCGTCGTAGCGGCAGCGGCCATCGGAAAGCGCTACGACCTTGAAGGTCCCGACGAAAGGCGTATCGCCCGGCGTTCCCGAGCGCCCGCCCAACGCCAGTTCGAGCGTGGCGCCGAGGCCCACCGCGTGAGCCTGTGCCGCGGCTTCCGGGTCCCAGATCAGGCCAAGCGCCGCATCCTGGGCGCCGTTCTCGAGCAGCGCGCGTAGCATGCCGGTGGTGTTCGAGTCCGCGCCGGCTCCTGGGTTGTCCTGAGTATCGGCGATCACCACGGGTTTTTGCGCCGTCGCGCTCAGACGCATGGCTTCGGCCACGGCGGCGTCGGGCGAGAGGAACGGCACCGCCCACAGCGACTCGTCGCGCAGCATCCTGTCGTGGAGCGTGTCCACGGCGTGCCGCACCGCTGCGGCGTCCTCGCCGTAACCCCAGATCACGGGACCACATTCGGGGAAGTCGGCAGCGGGAAAGCCGGGGGCGAACGACAGCGACACGACCGCGCCTTCTTCCTGCGTGCCGAGCTCGGCATACATCGAGCGCGCCGGCTCCAGCAGCGTGCACATGCCATTGATCGGGATCAGGAACGGCAGACGCCGTGCCGCTTTCGCCAGTGGCGTATGCCCGGCAAGCAGGCGCGCCAGCAGCCGCTCGGCGCGCGCGCCGGTGTCGGCCATGTCCACATGCGGATAGGTACGGTAGGCGACGAGCGCGTCGGCGCTGGCAAGCATGCGCTCCGTCACGTTGGCGTGCAGATCCAGCGAGGCGACCACCGGCACGGCCGCACCCACTTTGGTACGGATGCGCGCGAGCAGTTCGCCTTCGCCGTCGTCGACATGTTGCGCGACCATCGCGCCGTGCAAGTCGAGATAGATCGCATCGAAGCCGCCTGCGGCCGCCGCCGCGACGATCTCACCGGCGATGCGTTCGTAGGCGTCTTCCGTCACCTGTGCCGACGGACTGGCCGCGGTCCAGATCACCGGCATCAGCGTATGTCCGTGCTGCTCGCTCGCGCGGATAAAGCCGCCAATCGGCAGGTTGACGTCGCGCAGCGCCAGCACGGCTTCGCCGCGCATCATCGGCGGATGACCTTCGCCGCGGATGAAGCTCGCATAGGTCGCCGGTGACGGTGCGAACGTATTGGTCTCGTGCTGGAAGCCAGCGATCAGGATCTTGAATGCCACTTCGTTGTCTCCATGAAGGCCGGCGCAGGCATTTGCGCCGGCGTGTGATTTGCGTAGGCCTGGCGTGGGCGATGTCTGCAATGGCTCAAGCCTGGGCGGGTTGCGTGGACTGCGTGGGTGCCGCAGTCCGGCGGGCGGGCAAACGGTTCGCCAGCAGCAGAATCGCGCCGAGCGCCAACAGCCCGACCATCACGTACAAGCCGGCCTGCAGGCTGCCGGTGACGGTCTTGGCCCACCCGATGATCGTCGGGCTCAGAAAGCCTCCCAGCAGGCCGATCGTATTGATCAACGCAATGCCGCCCGCAGCCACGTCGCCTTTCAGATAGTCGGACGGGATCGCCCAGAAGACCGTATAGGAGATCCACATCATCGCTGTGGCGATGGTCATGAAAATCAGCGACAGCACGAGTTGCCCGCTCGCCCACGTCGCGACAGCCAGTGCGAGCGCGCCGATCAAAGCCGGCACCGCGCTATGCCAGCGCCGCTCGCGAAAGCGATCCGAACTGCGCCCGCCGATGTACATGCCGATCACCGCCGCGATGTATGGGATCGTCGAGTAGAAGCCGATCTGCAGCGTGTCTTTCACGCCATCGGCCTTGAGGATGGTCGGCAACCAGAAGTTGACTGTGTAGATGCCGCAGATCACGCAGAAGTACGCGATCGCCATCAGGTACACGCGCGGATCGCGCGCCACCTGGCCGAACGAGTGATGCGCGGCGCCGGGCGTGGCGAGGCCGGCGTCGATCGTGCGCCGCTCGTCGGCCGACAGCCACGTCGCCGTGGCCGGACGGTCGGCGAGGAAGAACCATGCGACGACCCCCAGCAGGATGCAGGGCAAGCCTTCCACGAGAAACATCCACTGCCAGCCGGCGAGACCGAAGGCGCCCGCAAAGGCTGTCATGGTCCAGGTCGACAGCGGACCGCCCACCACGCCGCTAAGCGGTCCGGCGATCATCACCGTGGCGATGGCGCGCGCCATGCGCGCTTCGCCGTACCAGTAGGTCAGGTAAAAGATCATCCCGGGTGCGAAGCCGGCCTCGAATACCCCAAGCAGAAACCGCAGCCCGTAGAACATCGTCACGTTATGGATGAACAGCATGGAGGCCGACGTCAGCCCCCACAGCACGAGGATGCGGCTGATCGTTTTGCGGGCGCCGAGTTTTGGCAGCAAGAGATTGCTCGGGAGTTCGAACAACACGTAGCCGAGAAAGAAAATGCCCGCGCCGACGCCGTACACCGCGTCGGAGAAGCCGAGATCGCTTTGCATCTGCAGTTTCGCAAAGCCGATGTTGAGGCGGTCGAGGCAAGCGAACAGGTAGCAGATCAGCAGAAAGGGCAGCAGACGCCAGTTCAGTCTGTTGTAGAGCGCCGTGCTCTGATCGGCACTCGGATTCGACGGGATAGCGGACACGGACGATCTCCAGATGAGGGTTGGCAGACGGGCAGTGCGTGACCGAACGATAGTCGGCAGCCAATAACGGGCAAGCAAGAGCAACTAAAGTGAAGTAATGTTGCCCGTTGGGCAACACGCTCCAGCGGCCAGACAAAGGACCCAGACGATGCGAGAGATCAACCAGCGCCGGCTGCGCTATTTCCATGAAGTGCTGTCCCACGGCTCGATCCGCGGGGCGGCGGACAAGCTGAATACGGCAGCCTCGGTCATTACGCGGCAGATCCGGCTGCTGGAGGAGGAGATCGGCGCGCCGCTATTCGAGCGGCGTGCCCGTGGCGTGGCGCCGACTGAGGCGGCGCTGCATCTGGTCGAATTCTGGCGCGGCTGCCAGGCGCAACAGGAACAGTTCGAGCAGCGGTTGCAAGCGCTGCAGGGATTGCAGCAGGGCCACGTGAGGCTGGCGATTAGCGAAGGCTATATCGACGGTCTGATGGACGAGGTGCTGACCGATTTTTGCACGCAGTATCCGCGACTCGATATCAGCGTCGATGCGTTACCCGTCAACGACGTGGTCGGCGAAGTGGTGGAAGGACGCGCGCACATTGGGCTGGCTTATAACCCGCCGTCGCATCCGCACATCGAGTATCGCGCGACCTCGTCGCAGCCCGTCGTATTGCTGGTGCGTGCCGGCCATCCGCTGACGGCGCGCAGCGGACCGCTTGCTGTCGGCGACATGCTGCCGTATCCGCTCGCGCTGATGCCGGCGGCCTTCGGGCTCGGCCAGGTCGTGCAGATGCTCGCGTTTGCCGAAAACATCCAGATCCGGCCCACGGTCCTCACCAACTCGGTGGCCTTACTCCGGCGCTTCGTGAAGAAAGGGGACGGCGCGACGCTGATAGGGCGGTTTGCGGCCATGCATGAGATCGCGTCCGGTGAGCTGGTCGCGCTGGAGATCGATCATCCGCTGTTCGCCTCGGCGAAGGCGCGTGTGCTGGTTCGGGCAGGGCGGCCATTGGCCGCCGCTGCGGATGAGCTGCTTCGCTGGATGGTGGGGCGGATGTCCATGTTTAACACCCCAGGCGGATCGCAGTAGCAAGAGCCGTAGCCTTAGCCGCCACAGCCATGCTGATTGCGACCGCTCCGGCCGCTCGTTTCAACCGTGCGGATCCGCCGCAGCCGCCGTCTTGCGGCTCGCAAGCCACGCCTTCGTACGCGAGGCAATGTAATCGGCGTACTCGGCATTGGTCGTCAAGGCCGGCATCTGATGATACGTGCCACCCTTTGCATCGGGCACCGGCAAGCGCGACACCAGTTCCGCGTGGACCTGTTGCAGATGCGACGGCTGCTGGACTGCCGCAGCGCTGCTGCCGGTCGATTTCGGCACGCTCACGGAGGCCAGCGGATCGTCGCTACGCGGCGTCGTGAGAGTCAGCACATCGCCCACGTCGGGCGCGGCGGCGTCGCGGGCCGTGAGGGCGGGCAGACCCCAACGCGTTTCGACCGTCTTCAGGATGGAGGTGTGATCGAGCGGCATGGTGCCTTCCGCAACGCGGAACACCGTGCCTGGCGCGATCAGCGGCGAAATCAGCACGGTCGGCACACGCAGGCCGAAACGCGTGAAGTCGAAGCCGTATTCGCCCGCCGAGTTGTCCGGCGGCACGGCGCCCGACGGCGGGGCAACATGGTCGTAGCAGCCGCCATGCTCGTCGTACGTGACGATCAGCAGGGTCTTGTTCCACTGCGCTTCGTTGCTGCGCAAGGCGTAGTAGACATCGTGGATCAACTGCTCGCCCAGCGCGACGTCGTAGTTGGGATGCTGGCTGTTGCCGGCGGCGTCCCAACTCGGTTCGAGAAACGTATAGGCCGGCAGCGTGCCGTTTTGTGCCGCGCTCTGGAAGTCGGTGAAGAGACCGAAGTGATCGTCGGACGCGTTCGTCGTGTCCGGGAAGTTCATCCGCGTGAGCGGCGGCTGATTGTATCCGTAGATGACCCAGCTCTGATTGTGCTGCGACAGCAAGCCGAAGATGCTCGGCGAGGTATAGGTCTTGGTGTTGTCGTCCATGTGCCCCTGGCTCGTCGCCGCGCACACGAACGCGCGATTCGGCAAGGTCTCGGTCGGCACCGAACTGAACCACTGGTCGCAGACGGCGTAGCCGCGCGCGAGTCCAGAAAGCACCGGTAGCATGGCCGGTGTGTACATACCCATGATGTCCGAGGCAACGGTGCCCGGCAGCACCGACCAACTGGGTTTCTTCGATTCCCAGCCGAGCGTGTACACATAGTCGCTCACGAAGCCCTGGTTGGTGGCGACCGGCGGCGTGGGCGCCTTCACCGTGCCGAACAACTGCGAATTCGTTGCGCTATAGCCTTCGCCCGGATCGGCGCCGGGTTGGAAATATGCGTTGCTGTCGCTTGCCTGGATCGCGTACACCTTCACGGCTTCGCCATTCGCAGCGGGGTTGGATTCGTTGCCGGTCAGTCCGTCGAAAGCCTGACCTGCAGGCGACTTATTCTGTTGGTCCGTGTAGAGGAAACCCAGCATGTGGTCGAACGATCGGTTCTCCAACATCAGGACGACAACATGCTCAATCGCGGCAAGCTGGTTAGCCATAGACACTCCCTCGTTGATCTCGTTTCGAAGCCCGATATGCATTGCACCGCGCCGAGCGCTCGCTCAGGCACGGTCCAACGCGCCTTTACGCATGCATGCGTTCCGAGGCTTCGACCGCGACACGGGCTGCAGGTTCGGCGCACCGTTCCTTACGTTTTGCGAGGCCAAAGCGCCTCACGAGTTCGTGACCTTTTGATGTCACGCGGTAATGCGCATGGCCGGATTCCGCGGCTACGACTTCGACCAGGTGCGCATGCTCAAGCGGCAGGACGTCGAGGTCGGGCAGCGCAAGGCGTTCCGGCGAGTGGTACAGCACGAATAGAGTGGCAATCTCGTGGTGACTGAGAAGGGTGGTCATGGGGGGCACCAGGTGCGGGTAAAGCTGCGGACAAAGCGGGGCAGCACGCAGGATTGCGAGGGCCGAATGAAACGGTGCTTTTGATGGTTTCGACTTTACCCAAGTATCGTGACAATATCCTTATCGCGGCATCTTTTCACAAGGCGCACCCCACCATGAGTTTCCGTCCCGGTGTAGCTGAAAGCTCAGAGACAGCCGCGCCGTCCCCAACGTCGGCCCAAGCGCGGGCTGGACTCATCGCCCCTTCGACGAGCGTGGTGGATGCGTTTGCGCTGCTTGCCACGTCGATTGCCGGAGAGGCCGTGGAGCGGGTGCGTAAGCTCGATGGCGGCGGCGCCCCCGAGGATCTGCACAAGCTGCGCGTGGCGCTGCGCCGGTTGCGCACGCTCTGGTGGGCGTACCAACCGCTGCTCGACAAAAAAGATGCGAAGCTGCAACGCCGCGAATTCAAGGCGCTCGCCGACGCAGCCGGCCGGACGAGGGACTGGGATGTCCTGCACGACCTGATCGCCGCGGCCAATCCGTCGAATCAGCACGACGCATTGGCCTTGCTGATCAACGCGATCGACGAACACCGTGCCGAGGCGCTGTCGTTCAGCCTGAAGGCCATCGGCAATGCGGGCGTCGAACGGATACTTGAGCAGGCCTTGACGAGCGCGCGTCAGCAACTCGATTTGCAAGGTGCCGGTCGGCCCATTGCAAGCTTCGCCGAAGAGCGTGTGCAAGCGGCCGAGCAGGCTCTGAAAAAGCGTGTCAGGCGAGCGGTATCGGCGCAGGCCTCAGACTATGCGGCGCTTCACGAGGTGCGGATCGCGGGGAAAAAACTGCGCTACCTGCTGCAGTTCTTTGCGCCGGTTCTGGGTGGCGGTCATCAGGCTGTCATCGAACGTCTCACGGTGGTGCAAGACGAACTCGGAACCTTGAATGATCTGGTGACGAGCGAAGCGTTGCTTCGCGAATATGCATTTCAACTGGGTGAGGCGAAGCGGGTGAAGCAGGCAATCGCGCATCTGCAAAGCGAAACTGCGCACCATATGCACCACGTTCACGAGGTATTGCGAACGGCCGGCTGAGAGTTGAACCCGGCGCCCATAGCCATCGCACGGCCGCCACCTCTACGCGAATTCCGATCGGCGCAGCCCCGCGCCATGTTGCCAGTCGTTAGCGGCCCGTTCCCCTTCGGCGCGTGCCTGTGCCTGCGAGGCAAACATGTCCTCGCTGTATGCCACCACTTTCTTGCCCGTGCCGTGCTGCCGTTCGGTTGTGAGAGCCCAATGCCAGCCACCATCCTGTTCAAACACGTGAAGCGTCAAATCAGATGAGCGCGGATATGTCATCTATGCCTCCGCAGTTAGGGGGCCCGATGGGCAATAAGGCCCCAGGCTCCGCTGAACTCAGCATAGGCGTATAAATGCTGCGTCGCAACATTAATTTTTAGTGACATCCGCCTAATGGGGTGGGACACCGCTCGTCATTGGGCGAGCGAAAGTCCATAGATTTATTTCGGATAACGAATTGAAATCGATCTATGGACTCCCTGCTGCGTGTTCAACCATGTCAATTAGCGGAACTGGACGACCGTTTTGCCGCGCCCATGTCCGGTCTTGTTGCGCTCGATTGCCTCAGCCGCTTCGGTCGGGGCGACGATCTCGGAGACTTCAGCTTTCAAATCACCTCGTGCCACGTCCAAGGCGATTGTCGCGAGCTGTCCGGCGTCGGCACGCATCTGAAACCACACACCGCGTTTGCCCGCCGGCGTTTGCGTCGCAATCTCCGGCGCGGCCGTGCTGACGACCTTGCCGTCCGCCGCGACGATTTGCCAGGACTTCGCGAGTGCTTCGCCGCCCACCAGATCGAGCACGAGGTCCACATGCTTCGCGACGTCCCAGAAGGACTCGGTGCGGTAGTCGATGACTTCGTCCGCGCCCAGTTCGCGCAGATAGCCGGCATAGATACCTCGCGCGGTGGCGATGACCCGCGCGCCGGCGCGCCGCGCGAACTGAACGGCGAAACTGCCCACGCCGCCTGCCGCTCCGTGAATCAGCACGGTCTGCCCGCGCTTCAGCTCACCCGCTTCGAACAAGGCTTGCCATGCGGTCAGCGCGGCGACCGGAGTCGCTGCGGCAACCGTATCGCTCAAACCGGCGGGAATCCCCGTGAGTTTGTCGGCCGCAAGTGCGACGTGATCGGCATAGGCGCCGATGCCGCCCAATGCACCCATCACGCGGTCGCCGACGGCAAAGCCCGTGACGCCGGCGCCTGTTGCGACCACTTCGCCTGCGAGCTCGATGCCCAAGGTGGCCGGAAGCGGCAACCGGAAAACGTCCTGCAGGATTCCGTCGCGAATCTTCCAGTCCAGTCCGTTGACGCCGGCCGCGTGCACACGGACCAGCACTTCGCCGGATGCGGCGTGCGGGGTGTCGATCTGATCGATCGAGACGGCATGGGCGCCGCCATAAGCGTGAATACGAAGGGCGCGGTTCATTGTGCATTCTCCAGAGTGGGATAGTCGATGTAGCCTTCCGGGCCGGCCGAGTAGAACGTATCGCGCTCAGGCGTGTTGAACGCCGCGTTCGCGAGGAATCGCTGCGACAGATCCGGGTTGGCGAGGTACAGACTGCCGAATACGGTTGCATCCGCGCCGCCGTCCGCGACGAGCGCCTGGGCGCTCGCCTGGTCGAGACCGCCGCCGGCCAGCAACGGGCCGTCGAACAAGGGCCGCAAGAGGGCGCGGTAGTTGAACGCGCTTCTGGTGCGGGCGACGTGCAGATAAGCCAGCTTGAGCGGCGAGATGCGCTGCACCAGGTATTGATAGGTCTCTTGCGGTGTGGCGTCGCTCGCGCTGTTGAAGCCCATCTCCGGCGCGATCTTGATGCCGACGCGATCGCTGCCCGCTTCTTCCGTCATGGCCGTCAACACGTCGAGCACGAAGCGCGCGCGGTTTTCAAGCGAGCCGCCGTAGCGGTCGGTCCGCTGATTGCTCCCGGAAGACAGGAACTGTTCCGGCAGATAACCGGAGGCGGCATGCAGTTCGACGCCGTCAAAGCCGGCTTCCAGAGCGTGTCGTGTGGCGAGCCGGTATTCCTCGACGATGCCGGGAATCTCCTGCGTTTCCAGCGCGCGCGGCACGACGAAGTCCTGCGGGCCGGCGGCTGTGAAAACCTTGCCTTCCGCGGCAATCGCCGAAGGCGCGACGGGCGTCGCATGATCCGGCAGCATGCTCGGATGCGAGATGCGTCCGGTATGCATCAACTGCAGGAAGATGAGGCCGCCCTTTGCATGCACGGCAGCGGTAATGCGCTTCCATGCTTCGATCTGCGCCGCGGAATGGATGCCGGGGGTACGCACATAGCCCTTGCCCATCGGCGAGGGGAAGGTGCCTTCGGTCACGATCAGGCCAGCCTCGGCGCGCTGGGCGTAGTACTGCTCGGCGAGGGAGGAGGGCACGCCGGTGGCGTCGTCGGCCCGCGAACGGGTCATCGGCGCCATGACGAGGCGATTGCGCAGGGCATAGCGTCCGAGGCGGGTGCTTGTGTAGAGGGCGTTCATGTCGGTTCCTTTGGTGAGGGTGTAACGACAGGATGGACTGATCCATCTGAGAGATAAAGGCCTATAATTGAATGCAGTGATCCATCAGTGGAGCAATCGACGTGGAATTGTTGAGCTACATGCGCCTGTTTGTCGAAGTGGCGCGGACCCGGAGCTTTCGTCGGGCGGCCGAGGCGCTGGACATGCCGAATTCGACGCTGTCGCGGCATATTGCGGAGCTGGAGAAGACCATCGGGCTGCGGCTGCTGCACCGGTCTACCCGCAAGGTCGAGCTGACCGAGGCGGGGGATGTGTATTTCAAGCGCTGCCAGAGCATTGTTGAGGAGGCGCGGATTGCTCATGAATCGCTGCTGGACGTGGTCGAACGTCCGAGCGGCACGTTGCGCGTATCGATGCCGGCCGATCTCGCCACCGGCTACCTCGCGCCGATTCTGGCCGATTTCGCCACGACCTATCCGCTGATTGCTTTCGAATTCGACCTGACGCCGCGGCGCATCGATCTGCAGGCGGATCCCTTCGATCTCGCGCTGCGCATCGGTCCGCCGCCTACCGCGCCTTCCATGCTGGTGGCGCGGCAGATTGCGCTGCTGCCGCGCTATCTGTATGCGGCGCCTGGCTATCTGAAGAAGGCGCCGCCGCTGACCGTTCCCGACGATCTACGCCATCACGTCATGTGTATTGCACAGGGGACGCTCAGGCAGGGCGATGTGGTGCGAACGCTTTACCGCGGCGACGAATCCGTCGAGGTGACGACGCCCACGCGCTTTGCGATGAACAGCGTCGGGCTGACCCGTTCGCTGGCGGCGCACGGGGTCGGCATCGCGGCGATGGATACCGAACTCGCACGAGACGATGTGGACTTGGGTCGGCTGGTTCGCGTTCTGCCGGAATGGAGCCTGTCGCCCGTTCAGGTGCACGCGATTACGGAGACCCGCTTGTTGCCGGCGAGGACGCGGTTGTTTATCGAGTTTTTGAAGGCGCGCCTCGGTAACGCCTGATGGCGGTTCATGGCGAGGCTTGCATGGTGCTCAGGCTTTCCACTCCGTTCCCGCATCCAACGGATAAACCGGCCGCTCCACATGTTCGAACCTGAAAAGACCATAGTCCGAACTCGTCACGCCGCGGCTATCGCATTCCACCAGTGCCGCGGCGATCGGCACAAACACCGGCCGGCAATACATGCGTGACTTGAGCAGCAGAAAGCGGGCGCGTCTCGGATCGACGCCCACGCTTTCGAACACTCCTAAGTCCCACGGCTCATGCGTGCGCTCCGTCACGACGAGCGTGGCGGCTCCGATATCGAGCACGGCGGCGCGGCCCATGAAGGCGCGTTGTCCGGTATAGGTAGGACCGCTAATGGTGTACTCGCCGTCGGTCAGTGCGTGAATCACGCCGGTCACCGTGAGTGGCCGGTGCGGTTTGACGGCTTCGCTGGCCAGCTTGTTCCCGACCGCGAGCGTGACAGTCGCCCCCGCTCCCGCAGCGTGCATGGCAGCCACCGCCTCAGGATCGCACAGCGGCCCGCTCACGACGCCTTCGAGTCCCTGCTTCAGCACCTCTTCAAGCAGATCCATCGTGTCGCATGTGCCGCCCGACATGCAGTTGTCGCCGTGATCGAGCAACAGCACCGGCTTGTCGGCACCATGAGCGAGCTTGGCCGCCTGCGCCACGGAGTCCGCCAATGGCGCGCTGCGATAGAAGAAGTCGTCGCGCTCGTCCCAGATCTGCTGCGCGATGCGTTGCGCGACCGCATCCGCTGCGGCGCGATCGCCGTCGCCCACCACCACGACGCTGATGCAGGGCGCGGCGATATCCGCGAGCGAGAAACCCGACAGCACCGACACCGCCAGCATCCCCTCCGCTTCAGCCGCGCGGGCCGCATCGACCGCGCGTTTCATCGCGCCTTCGGCGGTCGCACTACGCAGCGTATGCGTGAGCAGCGGCGGTTGCCGCCAGGCGATCACGGGCCGGGCTCGCCGGTGAATCAGGTCGAACAGCAGACGCGCGGCGTGCGCGCCGGTTTCGTACATGTCGACATGCGGATAGGTCTTGAAGCTGACGATCACGTCGGCATGGTCGATCATCTTCTGCGTGACGTTGCCGTGCAGATCGAGTGCCACGGCGATGGGCGCATTGGGCAACACGGCACGCACGCGGGCCAGCAAATCGCCTTCGCCGTCGTTCGAATTTTCCGCGACCATCGCGCCGTGCAGATCGAGCAGCACGGCATCGCAACCGGCCGCGGCGTTGACGATCGCATTGCAGATCGCGTCGTAGGCCGCCGCGGCGACGGGGCCGCTCGGGTTGGCCGACGCCGAAACCGGCGTCACGATCTGCGCATGCTCGCGTTCGGCGGCATCGATAAACGCGGCCATTGCAGTCTGCATGCCCTTGTTCTCGCGCCATGCGGCTTCGCCGTAGCTTGGGCCGTGACGGCCGAAGGCTTCTAGCGGCGTCGCGACGGGCGAGAAAGTGTTGGTTTCGTGATTCATCCGCGCGATCAGGAGCTTCATACGCATGCTCCTTCTACGCCTTGCGCGTCACGCAACGTGAGTGATGACGATGGAAGCACGGCGCCGCAGCCCGGCGCATCCACGTTCGAATCATGAGCTTGCATCAGCGATTCCTTGCGATAAACAGCGCGGCGTTCAGACGACACCCACGCCCAGATAGCGGTCCTTGATCGATTCATCGGCGATGAACGCGGCGTTGTCGCCCTCGTAGACAATCACGCCCTGCTCGATGATGTAGTGCCGGTCCGCAAGTTGCGAACATACTTCGAGGTTCTGCTCGACCAGCAGGATCGCGACACCCGCCTGCCTGATCAGTTTGAGTTGCGCGACGATCTCTTCGACGATCACCGGTGCGAGGCCTTCCACCGGCTCATCGAGCATCAGCAGACGCGGATGGTTCATCAGCGCACGGCCAATGGCGAGCATCTGTTGCTCGCCGCCGGACAATTGCGCGCCGCCATTCGTGCGCCGCTCTTTCAGGCGCGGAAAGATGCGGTAGATATCGCCGAGTTGCCACGGCGAATCTTTGCGCGCGCCCAGACGCAGATTTTCCTCGACCGACAGCAGCCGGAAAATGCCGCGATGCTCTGGCACGAAGCACACGCCGCGCGCGGCGATACGATGCGGTGCGAGCTTGTGAATCGGTTCGCCCTTGAAGGTCACTGTGCCGCGCTGAGGTGTCACCACTCCGGCGATGCTCTTGAGTGTGGTGGACTTGCCCGCACCGTTGCGGCCAAGCAGCGTGACGGTCTCGCCTTCGTCGATGCGCAGCGTTACCCCTTGCAGGATATGACTCTTGCCGTAGAAGCCGTGAATCTGCTGGACGTCCAGGATCATGCGCGGCCTCCCGTGATCATGTTGCCGAGGTAAGCGGTTCTGACGCGCTCGTCGCCGCGAATCTCGTCCGGACGGCCTTCGACTAGCACGCGGCCTTGCTGCATGACGGTGATCGTGTCCGAGATATCCATTACGATGCCCATGTTGTGCTCGATCAGCACGACCGTGTAGTCGTCGCGCAGGCCGCGAATCAACTGCTTCATGTCGTCGAGATCGTCGATACCCATGCCGGAGGTCGGCTCGTCGAGAAAGATGGCTTTGGGGCGCGCGGCGAGTGCCATGCCGACCTCGAGCCGGCGCTGCTGGCCGTGCGACAGCGCGGCCGCGGCAGTGCCCGCGAAGCGCTGCAACGCGAGCCGCTCCAGCACGCTATCGACGACGTCGGCGTGTTCGAGTGCACCGCGCGGTGGTGTCCATGCGTTGAGTGCACGTCGTGCATCGACGCCCTGCGCGGCGAGCCGCAGATTTTCGCGCACGCTCAGATTGGCGAACAGGCTCGTCACCTGGAACGAGCGCGCAACGCCGCGGCGCACGCGCTTGTAATCGGGTTCGTGCGTCACGTCGTGACCGTCGAACATGATCTTGCCCGCCGTGATCGGCAAGGTGCCGGTGAGGACATGAAACAGCGTGGTCTTTCCCGCGCCATTGGGTCCGATCACCGAATGTACGGTGCGCGGCAAGATGCGCAGATCGACCTCGGAAAGCGCCGTGAATTTGCCGTAGCGCTTCACGATGCCGCTGGCCTGCAGGATGGCGTCGCTCATGCTTGCTCCTCTGCTGAATCAGCGGGCGTGTCGCGCCGCATGGCTTGCCAGATGCGCTCGCCGAGACCCCATAGTCCACGTTGCATGAAGAGGCTTACGGCGATCAGCACCAGCCCGAGCAGCAGGAGCCAGCGCGGCCATAGGGTAGACAGCCAGTCGGCGAACAGCACGTAGAAAGCCGCCCCCAACACAGATGCAAACAGATTGCCGGTGCCGCCGATCACGGTCATCACCAGAATCATTTCGCTCGTGTGGTAATCGATATTCGACAAGGGTGCGATGCCGGTCATCAGCGCATGCAGTGCGCCGGCGAGACCCGTGACCGCACCCGAGATCACGAACGCCATCAACTTGAAGCGCCTCACGTCGTAACCGACTGCGGCTGCGCGCGCCTCGTTGTCGCGAATCGCCAGTAGCGTGCGGCCGAAAACAGAATGCGACACCCGCATCAGCACCCAGAACGCAAGCAGAAACAGCACCGCGACGAAGCCGTAGTATTGCCATGGCGAGGTCAGCGGCACGAGTGTCTTGCCGAACAGCGACAGTGCCGGGCGGGGGATGCCGAGCAGGCCATCGTCGCCGCCGGTGAGATTGGGTGTCGTATAGGCGAGAAAGTAGAACATCTGCCCGAACGCGAGCGTCAACATCACGAAGTATGTGCCGCGTTGACGAATCGAGAACCATCCTACGAGCGTCGCTGCCGCCGCGCCGACAATCATCGCCGCCGCCAGCGCCACCATTACGGGCGTGCCGTCGAGCTTCGTCAATACGATCCCCGCGGTATAGCTGCCGAGGCCGAAGAAAATCCCCTGGCCGAACGAAAGCAGACCCGTGAAGCCCAGCAGCAGATTGCAACCGAGCGCGGCCAGCGCATACACCAGTACCTCAGTGGCAAGCGAGCCGGAGCGCAACGTGAGCGGCAGGATGCAGACCACCAGCAGTGCGAGCAGGATGAAACGGTAGTGATGCAGCGCCTGTTTGAACGTGCGCCTCGCGTTCGGGGCCGAGGTGTTGTCGTGCACGAGCGTCTTCGCCGGTTCGATCATGTCGCTCTCCCGAGCAGTCCGTTCGGGCGCAGCAGAAGCACAGCGGCCATCGCAACATAGATCATGAGGCTGGCGCCCTCCGGCCACAGCGTGCTCATCACGCTTTGCACGATACCGACCAGCAGTCCACCGACCAGCGCCCCCAGAAAATTACCCAGACCTCCCACGACCACCACCACGAAGGCGACGCTCAATGCTTCGATACCCATGAACGGATCGACACCGCGAATCGGCGCCGCGAGCACGCCCGCCAGCGCGGCGGTGGCCGCGCCCAGCGCAAACACCAGGCTGAACACGCGCAATACGTTGATGCCGAGCAGCGACACCATCTCAGTCGATTCGCTGCCCGCCCGTACCGCGCTGCCAAGGCGCGTGCCTTCGAGCACCCACCACAACAAGCCGGCCAGCACGGCGGTAAAGCCGATCACGAACAGGCGGTACTTCGGATAAACGAAGCTCCCCCAGATCACCACGCCGTTCAGCGAATCGGGCACCGGCACGTTGTTGCCGAGCGGCCCCCAGATCAGGATCACACATTCCTGCAGGACCAGCGCGAGACCCACGGTCACGAGAATGTGAAACTCGTGCTGCTGTTCGTAGATGTGTCGCAGGATCAGCTTCTCGACCACCCACGCCAGTGCGCCGACCACAATTGGCACGACGACGAGCGCGGTCCAGAAACTCATCGACCACTGCATCGCCTGATAGCAGAAGTACGCGCCGAGCAGGTAGAACGCGCCGTGCGCGAAGTTGACGAAGCGCAGCAGGCCGAAGACGATCGACAGGCCCACCGCCAGCAGGAAATACAACATCCCCACTCCGATGCCGTTGACGATCTGCAGGAGATAAACGTTCATGGCGTCCGTCGCTGAAAGTTCCGGGGCGGGCGGTGCGTGCTCTCAAACATGAAGCACGCGCCCCCGCTTTGCATCGCCGGCACATGCCGGGCGTACACCGTCAGGCGGCGCACAGCCGGCCGGCACGGCGGCATGACGCGGGGCCGCTCAGGCCAGCTTGCAGCCGGTTTTGTCGAGCGGCAGGAACGACGGGCCGGAACTGACGATGTCGGCGAAGTCGTCGGCGTTCTTCATCTTGTTCTTCGCCTTGCCCTTGAGCAAATAGTAATTCTTGATGACCTGATGGTCGCCTTTGCGGACTTCTTCCGGTCCTGTCAGGCCAGCGTATTTCATGCCTTCGAGCGCGGCGACGACCTTTTTCGGATCGGCCGAGCCGGCCTTGACAATGCCGTCGAGCAGGATCTTCGTGCAGATATACGAGCCCGCCAGGCTGTAGTTGGGGTTCTCCTTGAACGCCGCGTTCGAGCGTGCGACCAGATCGTGATTGAGCGGGGAGTCGATGCCGTGCCAGTACTGCGCGCCGAAGTACACGCCGTCGCAGAGGTCGGCGCCCAGCGCCTGGAATTGCTCGAGACCCGAGGCCCACGCAATCAGGATCGTGCAGTTGTTCTTCATGCCGAAGCTGATGGCCTGGCGCAGCGTATCCGAGGACTGCGAACCGAAGTTGAGGATCAGCAGCACATCGGGCTTGGCGGCCACGGCGTTGGTCAGATAGCCGCTGAACTCTTTCTCAGCGAGCGAGTGGTAGCTGTTGCCCACATGCTCGATACCTTTTTCCTGGAACACCGCTTTCGCCGCCGACAGCAAGCCGTCGCCGAACACGTATTGCGGTGTGATGGTGTACCAGCGCTTGGCCTTGGGCAGCATCTGGATCAGCGGACGTACCGTCTGATCGATGGCGCCGAAGGTCGGCACCGACCAGCGGAAGGTGGCGCTGTTGCAGTCCTTGCCGGTGATTTCATCGGCCCCCGCGGTGGTGATGAAGATGCCGCCGTCCTTTTCGACCTCGTTGCCCATCGCCAACGCTTCGGAGGACAAAATACCACCCGCGAAATAGCGCACGTTCTTCTGTTGAGCGACTTCCTGCACGCGGCGCACGGCGGTGGCGGGCTTGCCTTCCGTATCGAGCACGGTGTACGAGAGCGGCTGGCCGAGCACCTTGCCGTACTGCTCGATGGCGAGCTTCATGCCGAGATCGGCGTACTTGCCGTTGGCCGCAAAGGCGCCGGACATCGGCACGGGGCAAGCGAACTGCAGCGGCGCGCCCTGGGCAAACGCGTTGCGCGCGACCAGCGAGCCGAGCGTTCCTGGGACGGCCGACAGAGCGGCCAGCTTCAACATATTTCGGCGATTCAAAATGACGCTCCTTGGGAGAAAGAGACACGCATGCAACCGACTGCGAAACCGGGCTGGCCGCCCGCGGTCTTTTTTGACCACGCTGACGGGAATCTATTTATCATGATAAATAGAATGATCCCGATGCTAGGTACAATAAATTCGGGTGTCAATAAGGCAAAATTCCTGTCTCGCAGCGAGCCAGGGTTTTCCTAAATGGGAGCATCGAAGATGGTCATGGACCGAGCCAAGGCCGGTGTCGCGGTCGAAATCAAGCAGCAGAAGCGTCCCGATCTGGTTGCCGAGGAGATCAAGCGGCTTATCACCGAGAAGGACCTGAAGCCGGGCGACCGTCTGCCGCGCGAGGTCGAATTGCAGGCGCTGTACTCCGTGAGCAAGAGCACGATTCGCGAAGCGCTGAAGTCGCTGGAGGTGCAAGGCCTCATCAAGGTGACGACGGGGCCCAACGGTGGCGGCATGGTGGTGGAGGTGCCGCTGGATCGCACGCTGCAGTTGCTGCAGAACTATCTGTTCTTCAAGGACGTGACGATCGACGACATCTACACCGTGCGCAAACTGCTCGAACCGGAACTCGCGGCGGGTGCGGTGCCGCATCTCACCGAGCAGGATTTCGTCGCGCTCGAGGCGAGCATTGCCTGTTGCGATCGGCCGGCGTCGGGGCATGGTGTGGGCGGTATCCTGAAGCAGCGCCAGGAGGACGTGAATTTCCACGACATCCTTGCAGCTGCGAATCCGAATCCATTTCTGCGCTTCAGTTGCGAGCTGATCAACGAAATGATCCGTCAGTTGATCGAGTTTCGTAACGATACTCCGGAGTCCGAACATCAACGGTTTGGCGAGGCCAATGTGAAGATTCACAAGGCCATTACCAGGGCGGCGCGTGCCCGTGATGTCGAGAAGGTGCGCGAACTGATGGTCACTCATATGACCGAGGCGCCGCGCTACGTCAAACGTATGAAGGGTAAGCTGCGCGGCAGGCTGATTCTCGACTCGGAAATCCGCAAAAAGCTGCGAACGCGAAGCGCTGCGCCGGTAGTGGATGCTGAGGAGGATTGACGGCGTGGGCGGGGAGTCGTGTGAGTGGTGACTTTTGCGACCTGTGGGGCACGAATCGTGCTGATAGACGGTGGCAGGATGGCCGCGCTGCGTCCGGCGGCCTTCCATCCGCTCTCCCATCAGGAAGGAGCCGTATCCATGAAACGCCCAATACAGCCGCTTTTATGCATTGCGATGGCCCTGGCGGCGATGGCCGCCTTCTCGCCCGTCATCGCAGTTGCCGATGATGCGCCGTCCCCGTGCGCGGCCCTGAAACGAATCGTCGCCGCTGCGCCGGATGGTTTTACCGGTCTGAGTCCGGCGGAAGTGAATGGCGTTGCCCAGCCATACGGCGACGACGCGCAGTGCAACGCGAGCCACGATAGTTACCAGTGCCTGTGGACACCGCATCACGACGCTGGGTCGAGCGCGGACGCGCTGCAGTCGGTCGCAGCGGATGTCGCCTCGTGTTTGCCCGAGGCTACCCACGATCTGAATACGCCCGCTCGTCAGCATTTCTATGTGGGTCCGCGCGATAAACGTACGCAGATCACCGCGACCACCGCAGGTCCGAACAAGCTCAAGCTGACGGTGTCGGGCAAGTGACGGGCTGAGTCCGCTAGACTGTATGGGTCAAGTTCCGGAGAACCGCTCGATGACCCAGCCTTTTACCGTCGTGATTCCCATCTATCCGCGCGTGACCCACCTGGACTTCACCGGTCCACATCAGGTGCTGGCGTTCACGCCGGGCGTCAACGTGATCGTGGCGTCGGCCGGCGGCAAGCCGGTCAGTGCGGACGGCCTGACGTTTAGCGACCTCGCGCGTCTTGAAGACATCGAACGTTGTGACGTGGTGTGCGTACCCGGTGGCGGCGGTGTCACCGATGCCATGCAGGACGACGTCTTTATGCATCACGTGCGGCGCCTGGCGCTCGGGGCGCGCTATGTCACCTCCGTGTGTACAGGGTCGCTGGTGCTCGGCGCGGCGGGGTTGCTGGAGGGCAAGCGTGCCGCTTGCCATTGGGCGTGGCGGGACATGCTGTCGCTGTTCGGCGCGATCCCTGACGATGCGCGCGTGGTGCGGGACGGCAACGTGATCACAGGAGGAGGCGTGACGGCGGGGATCGACTTTGCACTGACGCTGGCTGCCGAGCTGACCGATGAGCTCACGGCCCAGTCTGTGCAGCTTGGGTTGGAGTACGCGCCGCAGCCGCCGTTTCAGGCCGGGCGTCCGGAGACGGCGCCGGCTGCGGTGCTTGAGCGGGTGAAGGCGCGCAACGCGCAGAACCATGCGGCGCGTCGGCCGGCTGCGGAGAAGGTGGCGGCGGAGTATCGGCGGGTGGGGCCGCGATAGGGGGGCGTGGTGCGGTTGATGCAGCACGCTAGAACTCCTTTGCATCAATGGGTTGGTGCGCTTGCTCTTGGGTTATCCACAGGCTTATGAACGTTATCTGTGGATAAGCTTCGCGGCTCACGTGCTGTATGAGGCTGACAGGATGCGGCGCCTGCAATCAGGCGCGGGTCCTGGTTTCTCCTTGGTTCGGTTTTGTCGGGTACTTTTGTTATTGGGCGGCTTCGGTCGCCCATTTTGTTTGATAGGTATTCCTTAACGTTCACGCTGCTTGGTCTTACGATAACCAGCGGTGTTGCCGTAGCACGGCAAGACCCTACTCTCTTGGGGCGGCGTTCGCCGCCCTCTCCTTTGCAAGTCACTTGATGAACCAGGGTGAATCTGGATTTTAGAGATGCCCGACGGTACTACCATGCGGGACGTGACGCGTCATCTCGCTGCACATCTATCTTTGGAGGGCCTTTTCGGCGCTCCTTTTTTTTGACAGTCGGCGCCTTGGATTTTTCGTAACGTTTCGCAAAAAGACAAACATGGATAGGGCGGAATCTGATCGTTTGAGGATGTATCTGACAGGACGGCAATCTGCGCACCTGAAACTGATGCCACGCAAGCCGCAGACTGACCGGGAGACCGGCAAGTCTCCCATGCCTGTGGTGTCGGTCGTATCGTGGGAGGTGCACGAAGAAGTCTGCGAGCCGTACCGTATCAAGGCTGTGATTGCAACATCGGGACTTGTCAGCAGGAAGAAGGTGCTCGGACAGATCGCGGAGTTCTCCATCCAGCCGGAAGACGGGCGTGGACGGCGGCAGTTCAACGGCTTTGTGTCGCGCTTCGATCTGGTATCGGAATCGCGTGACGGTTGCACCTACTGCGTGGTGATCCGCCAGCGACTCGCTGTCCTCGACGGCCCGAGCAACTGCGTGACGTACCAGCAGAAGGCGTCGTGGGAAATCATCAAGTCGATTCTTGAGCGCCATGAAATCCGCTTCTGGATGCAGGTGGAATTTCGCCTCAGGCGTGAACATCCGAAACACGACTTCCGGTTCCAGTTCAACATGGGGGATTGGGATTACATCAGGCTTGAAATGGAACAGGCTGGCCTGTTCTGTTTTACGACGACCGGCAAGCATGGCGAAGTGCTGGTGATTGCCGATGACATCGACGGCTACGAGCGTCCTCCCATGGTGGTGCCTGACCGTCCCACTGCGGGGTTGTCGACGTTCGAGGAGGCGATCTTCTCCTTTAGGATCCGCACCCGGACCGTGCCGGAGTCCTTTGCCGTCGCCGATTACAACCCGGAAAGTGCGTGGGAAGTTCTGCGCAACGACAGCCGCGTTGTACCGGACGACGGGACGATGGTTGGTACGCCTTACGTGTGGGGCACACATCACGGAGATACGGCAGGTGCGAAGCGTGAAGCGCTGTTGCGGCACGAGTCGGCGCTTGTCCGGCAGGTCAGTTACAAGGTCAAGTCAACCGTGCTCGCGATCCGGCCCGGCTGTATCGTGCGGTCGGACAGACTACTTGAAGATGCACCCCGTGGCATGTTTGTCACAAAGGTTGTGCATAGCGGTGCGCGTTCCGACAGCTACATGAACCGCTTCACCGCCATTCCTGCTGACCGTCCCTACCGGATGCGTATGGACGATGGCCGGTGGCCAAAAATACACGGGACATTGGGCGCGACGATCTGCTCTCCTGACAAATACAAATTCGCCTACCTGACCGACAAGGGCGAGTATATCGCGCGCTTTCACTGCGACTTCGGCACCTGGCCCAAAGGCGCGGAGAGTGTGCCGCTGCGGCTGGCGAAGCCTTTTGCCGGCAAGAACCATACGGGGCTGCATATGCCCGCATTGGATGGGGATGAAGCCCTGGTCGGCTTCCGTGAGGGCAACCCAAACAAGCCAATCCTGGTGGGATTCGTCCACAACAGCCAGCGTCCTGATCTCGTCAACTCGTCGCGGCGGCGCATGTCGCGTAACGAAATCCGCACGCAGTCCGGCAACAAGCTGTGGATGGATGACTGGGACAACCAGGAAGGCATTGAACTCAGCACGGAGCATTCGGGCCGTTCGCAGCTCAACCTCGGCTTCATACCGGACCGTGAACTGAAGGAGCGTGGCGCGGGCGCAGAACTGCGGACGGCGGGACACCTGGTCGGGCGCGGCGGAGCAGGCGTGATGCTGTCGGCCTATAACCAGGCCGGTGGTAACGGCAAGGTGCTGGACACGTCGGAGACGCAGGCGCAACTGAAGAACCATCAGGCGCTGTCTGAATCTCTGGCGAAATCCGCTAGCGCCTCAAAGGCGGCGCCGGCCGATACCGTTGCACAGCGGGCGATCAGCGATGCCTTGGACGAGTTTAGACAGCCGGGTGCGCTCGTCACCGCGCCTGGGCCGGCTGGCGTCGTGTCAGGCGACGGAGTGCATCTTGCCGCCGACGGTTCGATTATCGGCACCGCAAAGAAGGGTGTGCATTTCAGCACGCTCAAGCGATTCACCGTGGCTGCGCGTGATCTGGTGTCCGTCTTCTCGCATAAGGGCATGAGCCTGATCGCTGCGGCGGGCGCGGTTGTCGTGCAGGCCCAGCGCGGATCGATGCAGCTTGCGTCGCAGAACGACATGACCGTTGAGACGGTGGATGGCGTGCTGCATATGAAGTCTTCGAAGGAGATCGTGCTGAATGTCGGTGGCTCGTATATGCGCATGACGCCGGATGGGATCGAATTCGGTTCGCGGGGTCGGGCCGTGTTCAAGACAAGTGGCTTGAAGAAGGTGGGTCCCGCACAGATGGACCTGGGTGGCGCGGCGTTCGCGCCGGTCTTTGTGCCGTTCACGACTGGATGTGAAGTGTGGAGGACTAACCCGGACTTCGTATCGCCGCCAGCACCGGTGCCCGAGGTCAATGAGTCGCTTTGGGAATCGCTGGGTAATACGGTAGGTGTTGTACCTGCGCCTGCTCCGCTGCTTGCTGGGAGCAAGATAAGCGGTTTCTCACCATTTGATGGAAAGTCGTCAAATGTGGATTCAAACGTGCCTAAGGCCAAGGTCACGTTAAACAGTCCCGACGATCAGACGCAAAGTTACGTTGCACCCGATCCAATCAAGCTCGCAAATGCGGCTCCCTGCGACTGGAATATCTCGGACGTAAAGGCCGATGTTGGTGAGCATATCGAAGCCAAGTCGTATTGGGGCGTGCTGGGCAACCGGAGTCCGTGGAAGGATGGTCGCGGAAACCAGATCAGAGGTGGTGGTTCAAGGGATTCGAACTTCGAATTTGCGTACAGCGAGCAGGACAAGGCGATCACCTGCACTGTCAGGGTGATGCTAATCCCGATGGATTTGCTTCCGGTCGATACCACTGGAAATCGTGATCTTACGGTTGTGTCGCAAACTGTCCCATATGAGACGACCACTCACTGGAAAATGATGCCCGGTTCCACGGTCAATGGTCTGAAGATGGACTATCGCGATGCAGTCGGGGATCAATATGATGTCGGCGCGCTAAAGAGTCGTATTGAGGCTGTGCTGAACCACGGTGGCTACAAGTTGATCCTGGACGGTTGCTCCAAGGGCGCTGCATGCGGATGCCGGGTAAAGGTTAATTTCAGGGTTGATCTCCGCGTATCGGTCAAGGGTGTGTCCATTGCTGGATTTAATCCGCATGTTTCGAATCACCTTTTTCCGACTGTTCTTCGGGCAGATACGTCATCCTGGGGGGAGAGGCATAAATATGAGTACAACAATAAGATTTTCGACTATCCGCAGGCGAATGTTGAGGCACATGAATGCGGGCATTATTTTAATTTCCCCGATGAGTACTACGACCAGGGTGGCTGGCTTCACGAGTCTTATATAAAGGACGAGCAGATCGATTTTTCGCTGGTCGATGCGAAAGCAGGAACCATGACATGGCAAGCGCATTCGCCGACAAATCTGATGGGTGACGGTGCCAATGCACCGTTGCAATCGGGCAGTGTTACGGCAAGTATCAAGCCTTATTACCTGGAATATGTGCGACGTCAATTTTCGCTTTCTACAAGCCGGTTGTGGAGGGTTGGCCATGATTCGTAATTTTTGGCGTATCGCATTGGGCATCCTGGCAATCTCCCCGTTGGTTCTGGTGGGGTGTGCAAACGGAGGGAGTGTGAATATGGAGAAGCACGCTATGCAATTTAGCTACACGACAAATGGCGCGGCGGATGGCAGTGTTAATACCTATGGAAACAATGAAATATCTGTCTTGGGTGAGATGTTGCGGGTCCAGATTGGTGATTCAATTAACAACCGGAATGCAAGCGGAATCGGGATATATGAGTTGAAACTGTCAAACCAGAATTTGGAAGAGGCCAGGAAGCTTGCGGAGCTGCTGTGCTCACCGAAAGATCCGAAAAGCGATGTGCCGATCCCCGATCTTTACGTCGCAAAATGTGGTGGAGAGATCAGGAGCAGTTATGTGAAGGATTTTAGTCGTCCTGTTGCTATCAAGATTGCTGATCTGGTGGATTCGCTAAGAAATGCAGGCGTTCAGGATGGACGGAAGCTCGTGAAGCTCGACATTTCACTCTTTTCCATTGAGCGCGCCACGGATGGATTTCTGGTGTCCGTCAGGTTTATCAATAGCGGAGACCACCCGATCAGGTTTAAGACGCCGGATAAGTGGGATACCAAAGTTGGCAGGCGTATGGATATGTTGGGTGTTAGCGGCTCGCGTGCAGGTTCCCGTGAACCTGAATTTGGTCTTGGGCTGGCCGGCCAGCCTCTTGTCGATCCAAAGCAATTTCCTGATGATCAGGTCAATCTTGCGCCGCACAGCTCCGTGGTTTTGAAAGTGAAGGCCGGTTCCATCGATAAATTCTCTGCTGGTGACTACAGTTTGGATGTCGGTGTATTTATGAACATGGAGGTCACTGGAATCCAGTCCAGCCTTGTGCGCGTCGATTTTCAGTCGGACTCCAAGAATCCAACTCACGTTACCTTCGACCGCGACTATCCTTCGACGCCGCAGGAGCGCGAGCGGTGGGAAGCGTACCAGAGGACCCGCCTGTCATATTTTCCGGTCAACCCCGGCGAGACTTTCGCCGAGGACGGCCTATATCGCGCGGTACGCACCGGTGGAGATTCCCGCAGCCTGCAGCTCGTACCCTTCAAGGCCGGGGACGTTGCCACGAGAGACAACGTGAAAATGCTGATGGCGTCCGCCAGCGGCACCGAGTTCGACGGTCCAGTGCAATGGATATGGGAGGGCAGCGCACCGACGCCAGTCAGGCAGTGGTCGTTCGACATGACTGAAGGTACCGAACACTTCTGCAAGCCACGCACCGGTTGCCCGCGCAGTGGCCGCTGGCTTGCACGTGTCTATTCACGCAGTTTGTCCACCGGCGAGTCGTACCGCTACGACCTCGCGGGCATCGTCACCCGGCGACGTGGCGAAAGCATGCCTGCCGCAGCCGAAGGGACCGAGTGGGAATGGCTGGGAGTCTGACGTGAGCGAACGCGCCTGCATTCTCCGCCTGGACCGCACTACGGCAAACGGCACCGTACTCGACGGCATCGACGGCGTTGGCCCCGAT
>Ga0302228_10000544_pt1 | contig 30436 bp, 27 predicted proteins | sample II_Palsa_N1_2_FD_193519 | JGI IMG/M metagenome (GOLD analysis project Ga0302228, IMG submission 193519) | Peat permafrost microbial communities from Stordalen Mire near Abisko, Sweden - II_Palsa_N1_2 | ecosystem: Environmental > Terrestrial > Soil > Palsa > Peat permafrost | place: Sweden... | reverse complement strand
CCACGCCTACCACGCGACCGTTACTGATAAAACGGTGCTCCATCAGGCTCCATTTCTCGTCCCAGCCCAGCATGCGCGTGTGAATTTCAAAGGCCTCGAACAGTTTCAGTTCCCGCCGAAACTTGCCCCAGGTATCGCCCACAATCGGCACGGCCTTGTGGCGCAGGGCTACGCGGAATGCGCCGGTACGCAGGACGAAGTCCATACGCCCGACATCCGCCAGGGTGAAGTACCGGCCATTAGTGACATGGCGGTTCAGGTCCAGGTCGGTCGGCCAGACCCGCATCCGTACAACGGTGGTTGCAGCGCCGTCGACGGGCTTGCGCCAGGGGCGGCGAAGCAGCATGTACAGCAAGCGAAACCACAGATTCATAAAAAGCGCCCGGCAATGATGAGTGGCTGCACTGTAGTGGGTGTGGACCGAGTAAAGTAGGTGCGTAAATGACTTTTTTCATGCGAAAAGCGCAAGCAGGTCCCTTTATGCACATTACCTTGCTCCTGGCCGATCACTGTTCCGCTGCTGGTGCCACCCTCGCACTGGAAATGCTCAATGCGGCCAACCTGTTCGCAGAGGTCGCTCCGTTTGAGGTGGTGACGGTTTCGCTGGATGGCCAGGAGGTGAGCGCTTGGGGAGGTCAGCGGTTGCAGGTGGACCGTGCCATGGCACAGGTGGGGCAAACCGATCTGGTGTTGATTCCGGGTTTTCTGTTCACCCTCAAGCAGGCCATGCCGACGTTTCCCGCGTACGGTCCATGGCTACGTCAACAACACGCCCAGGGTGCGGTGGTGGCGTCGATGTGTACGGCGGCGTTCATGTTGGCCGAGGTTGGGTTGTTGGATGGGTTGCGGGCGACCACCCACTGGGCATTTGCCGATTACTTTCGGCGCCGGTATGCCAAGGTGGTGCCGGATGAGGCGCAGATGCTGTGTGAAGAAAATCGGGTGATCACCTGTGGCGGCGCGACGGCAGCGATGGACTTGTTGCTGCATCTGATCCGCCGCTTCGGGTCACCGGAGCTGGCGCAAACCTGTAGCAAGTACCTGCTGATCGACAAGGTGCGCAGCGAGCAATCGGTCTACACCATGTGGTCGCTGCCCAAGGCGCACGGCGACGGTGAGATCCTGCGGGTGCAGCATTGGCTGGAGCAGCATTTCCCCCAGCCGCTGGTGATCGATGACGTGGCCCAGCGCTTCGGCTTTGGCGTGCGCAATTTCAAGCGGCGCTTCAAGGACGCCACCGGCTACACGCCGATTGCTTACTTGCAGACCCTGCGTCTGGAGCGGGCCAAGCAGTTGCTGGAGTCCAGCCGTATGACGCTGGAGAGCATCACCTATGCCGTGGGCTATGAAGACAGCAACTCGTTTCGGCGGTTGTTCCAGCAGCGGGTCGGGCTGTTGCCGGCGGCGTACCGCAAGCGTTTCCAGTCCCATATGGGCTGAGTCAACGCCGTAACTGCGGCTCGCCCTCGATGCACTCCACCAGAAAATCCATCACCACCTTCACCGAAGGCGAACGTCGAATATCCGGGTACACCGTCAGCCAGATATCCCGCACCGGGCCTTCGCTGCCGCTGGGCAGGCGCACCAGCGCCGGGTCGTTATCGCCGATGATTGTCGGCAGCACCACTGCGCCGACTTCAGCCCTGGCGGCCATTTGCTGGGTGATCAGGTCGCTGGCGGCGAACACCATTTTGCGGGTGCCGCGCAGCTGGTGCATCCAGGCCTGTTGGGGCAGGTGGTCACGGGTCGCGTCATAGGCAATGAAGCTCCACTGTTCGGCCGGCTGTTGCCTGAGGGCGGGCGTGCCATACAGGCCGAAGCGCACGACACCCACTTGGCGGCGCACCAGTGCTTCTTCGTCGGGACGTACCGTGCGCAGGGCAATGTCGGCCTCGCCCTTGTCCAGCGCGGCGAGCGTCGTGGAGGACATCAGCACGATATTCAACTGCGGGTATTGGCGCCTGAGCCGGGCAACGTGAGGCGCGAGGCAGTGGATAGCGATGGACGGCGGGCAACTGACTTTGACCGTGCCGGCGACGTCAATCGAGGCAGCACGGGACAGGCGCATCACTTCGCCGGCCATCGCGCCCATGCCCGCCGCCAGTTTGGCCAATGCCAGGCCTTCTTCGGTAAGAGGGCGGCTTCTGGGCAGGCGGTCCACCAGTTTCAATCCCAGGGATTTTTCCAGGGCATCCACCCGCCGGCCAACCGTGGCGTGTTCCACCTGCAATTCCCGGGCGGCGGCGGACAATGACTGGGTGCGTGCCAATACGGTGAAAAAATACAGATCCTGCCAGTCGAACATCGGGTTATTTCCGCACGGAGGGTGGGAGAGATTGGGGAATTCTCGTACAGAGACAGCTCTTTTACCATGGCGCATCCCCACTGCAAACGGAGTTGTCCCGCAATGAAAGCCCTTACCCTGGAAACCTACGGCGGCCCGCAAGTCGTTCACTTGCGCCACGATGTGCCAACGCCGCGGGTAACGCCTGGCCACGTGCTGATCAAGGTTGCCTGCGCCGGGATCAATTTCATGGATATTCATACCCGCCAAGGCAAATATGCTCAGTCCTCGACTTACCCGGTACGGCTGCCTTGCACCTTGGGTATGGAGGGTGCAGGAGTAGTGGTTGAGGTAGGCGAGGGCGTGACCCATCTGGCGCCGGGGGATCGTGTGGCGTGGTGCATCGCCTGGGGCGCCTTCGCTGAATACGCCAGTGTGCCTGCCGCACGGGTCGCGCAAATCCCCGCAGCCATCGGCTTTGATCAGGCGGCTGCGGCGATGTTCCAGGGTTGCACCGCGCACTACCTGATTGAAGATGTCGCCAGGTTGCAGGCGGGCAGTTCGTGTCTGGTACACGCCGCTTCGGGCAGCATTGGCCAGTTGCTGGTGCAGATGGCGCACCGTCTGGGCGCCACGGTTTTTACCACGGGCAGCACAGCCGAGAAATGCGCCATCGCGTTGCAGCGTGGTGCCGATCAGGCCTGGGAATACGACAACGGCCGCTTTGCTGATCGGGTGCTGGAGGCCACCGACGGTGTGGGTGTTGATGTGGTGTTCGACTCCGTAGGCAAGTCCACCTTGCGTGACAGTTTTCGGGCATGCCGTACACGAGGCCTGATCGTCAATTACGGCAATGTCTCCGGCTCATTGATCGACCTGGACCCCATGGAGTTGGGGGAGGCCGGCTCACTCTTCCTGACCCGACCCCGGCTGGCCGATCACCTGGCTGACGGCCCGACCGTGCAGCGGCGCGCCAATGCGGTGTTCGCGGCGATGCTTGAAGGCTCGCTGGCGGTGGATATCGAAGGGCATTACACGATGGAGCAGGTGCAACAGGTTCACGCCCGGATCGAAGCGCGGCAACAGGTGGGCAAGGCGGTGATGTGGGTTGATCGCAACCTTCAATAATCCGGGGCGAAAAAAAACCGGCTGATCAGGCCGGTTTGGGGGTGAACCGCGAACAACACTGGGTTAGGCGCGGTTTTCCATCAGACGGTCAGCGCCACCTTCAGCAATACGGCGATCCTGCAGGCGATCGGAACCACCTTCGGCAATTCGGCGGTCTTGCAGGCGATCAGAACCACCCTCGGCTACACGACGTTCCAACAGGCGATCAGAGCCACCTTCGGCAATGCGGCGATCCTGCAGGCGATCAGAACCACCCTCGGCCACCCGACTTTCCATCAAACGATCCGCGCCGCCTTCAGCGACAACAGGGTGGGCAAAAGCATTGACAGCCAGTACCGAAAAAGCGAGACCGAGGAAGAGTTGGCGTTTCATGAGGGTGTGCTCCGGGATGTCTTGGTGGGTATGGGTTTGATGGTACGCCGTGGATTTTTTAAGAGAACTTCATTGGGATGATGGTGACTATCGACGCCAGCGATGGACCGGTTGTCCGGGCCATCGCGTGGTTGATCACGGCATTTCTGGCAGCTCACGCGGCCTGAGGTCGAACACCAGCACCTCGGCGTCCTCGCCGTGGCTCAGGTGAATCACGCGCTCATCGCGCAGCCTTGCACCGTCGCCTTCCTGCAAGCGTTGGCCGTTGACTTCAACGCTGCCCCGCGCCACATGGATGTAGGCATAACGCTCCGGGGGCAGGCTCAGGCTGGCGGTTTCATCACCGTTGAACAGCCCGGCGTAAACCCGTGCATCCTGGCGCACGCTGAGGGCGCCGCCGGTGCCGTCGGGGGCGATGATCAACTGCAAGCGCCCACGTTTCTGCGCCGCACTGAAATGCTCCTGCTGATAACGCGGCTCTGCACCACCGACGTTGGGCACAATCCAGATTTGCAGGAAGTGCACGCCTTCGGTCGGGCTGTGGTTGAACTCGCTATGGGCCACGCCGCTGCCGGCGCTCATCAACTGCACGTCACCTGGGCGGATCACCGAGCCGGTGCCGAGGGTGTCCTTGTGTTCCAGGGCGCCTTCGAGCACATAGGAGAAAATCTCCATGTCGCGGTGTGGGTGCTGGCCGAAGCCTTTGCCGGCGGCGACGCGATCATCGTTGATCACCAGCAGGTCGGAAAAACCCTGTTCCCGCGGGTTCCAGTAATTGGCGAAGGAAAAGGTATGGAACGACTTCAACCAACCGTGGTTGGCGGCACCGCGTTCCGAGGCTTTGCGAAGGGTCAGCATGGGTCTTCTCCTCAAGGGGGAGCAGAAGGGCTCCCGGGTTGAGAAGAAGGTTAATGGTTATGGGTTAATTCATTAAGAAGCTGAAAACTGAATAACTGTCTCGCTGAAGTTGACAGTGGCTATCTGCATTTTTCTCAGCTGATGGCGATAGCGCAGTTGACGATTACGCCAAGTCATCGGGTTAACCCCTTCGCTGCGGCTGAACATATGACTGAAATGCGCCTGGTCGCAGAATCCGCATTCCAGGCCAATTTGCGAATCCATTCCCGAGGTGACAGGCCGGTAGTGGACTTGAATGCCCTGGAGAAGTGGCTACGGGACAGCGCACACGCCCGGGCCAGTTCCGTCACTTCCAGGCTTTCCCCGAGGTTGGCGAGGATCAGTTGCTTGATCATGCGCTCACGGTGGGCGCACAGGGTGCCGGTGGTTGAAGCTGAGTGCTCGGGATGGGCCATGGTCGGTTTCCGGGGCTGGGACAGCGCAATTTCCCTAGAGATTGCTTTACTCAACCGCAGATTGCCAGCGCGGTGTGGATCAGTCGCACACAGCACATACATGCAATTTTTCCGCTTCGAGGCGTCGCAGACTGGCGGCACCGTTGGAGCATCCAGGGGAGGCGCAAGCATGGACTCATCGCTGCAAAATTCACCGGCTTCAGACGAAGTGGTCACCCTGGTGGTCAAGCACCGTGTCAAGCAAGGCTGTGAGGCTGAATACGAAGCCTGGCTGCGGCGCACCGTGCGTATCGCCGGCGAGCGCCCGGGGCATCTTGGGGTCGACGTGGTGCGCAGCAAACAAGGCGGCCTGGTGCTGTTTACCTGCGTGTTGCGCTATCGCTCGGCTGATGACCTCAAGCGCTGGCTGGATTCGCCGCAACGCTCGGAGCTGATCAACGAAGCCACACCGTTGCTGGCCGACGGCGACCGCACCGAAGTCGGGCCGGTCAATGAGTTTTGGTTCGCGCCCCTGGCTGATGCCGCTGCCAAGCCACCGCGCTGGAAACAAGCGGTGGTCACGTTGCTGGTGATTCTGCCGCTGACCCTGCTGATCCCGCTGGTATGGCGACCGGTACTGGGCCTGCACCCGTTTTTGTCCAACTACTTCATTGCCACCTTCCTGGTCACCCTGACCATCGTCCTGTTGGTGGTTTACCTGCTGATGCCGGCCGCGACCCGCTTGTTTGCGCCCTGGCTTGAAGCCTCCGTCAAGGAATCCCTATGAACGCCGATCTGATTCTGTTCAATGGCCAGTTCCACACCGTGGACCGTGAAAACCCGCGCGCCAGTGCCGTGGCCATCAGCCAGGGGCGCTTCGTCGCCGTGGGCACCGATGCCGAAGCCATGGCCTTGCGCGGCAGCGGCACTCAGGTCATCGACCTCAAAGGGCGCACGGTGATCCCCGGTCTTAACGACTCGCACCTGCACCTGATCCGTGGCGGCCTGAATTACAACCTGGAGTTGCGCTGGGAAGGTGTGCCCTCTCTGGCTGATGCGTTGCGCATGCTCAAAGACCAGGCTGACCGCACGCCAACGCCGCAATGGGTGCGGGTGGTGGGTGGCTGGAATGAATTCCAGTTCGCCGAAAAACGCATGCCGACCCTGGAAGAGCTGAACCAGGCCGCGCCCGACACCCCGGTGTTTGTCCTGCACCTGTACGACCGCGCCTTGCTCAACCGCGCCGCGTTGCGGGTGGCCGGCTATACCAAGGACACACCGAACCCGCCCGGCGGTGAGATTGTCCGCGACAACAACGGCAATCCCACCGGCATGCTGGTAGCCCGGCCCAACGCGATGATTCTCTACGCGACCCTGGCCAAAGGCCCGAAACTGCCCCTGGAATATCAGGTCAACTCCACCCGCCAGTTCATGCGTGAACTCAATCGCCTGGGCCTGACCAGCGCCATCGATGCCGGCGGTGGTTTCCAGAATTATCCCGACGATTACGCGGTGATCGAGCAGTTGGCCAAGGACCAGCAACTGACGGTGCGTATCGCCTACAACCTGTTCACCCAGAAGCCCAAGGAAGAACTCAGCGACTTCAAGAACTGGACCACCAGCGTCACCCTGCACCAGGGCGACGACTACCTGCGGCACAATGGCGCTGGCGAGATGCTGGTGTTTTCCGCGGCGGATTTCGAAGACTTCCTCGAACCGCGCCCGGACCTGGCGCTGACCATGGAGCAGGAGCTGGAGCCGGTGGTGCGCCACCTGGTGGAACAGCGCTGGCCGTTCCGTTTGCATGCGACCTATAACGAGTCGATCTCGCGGATGCTCGATGTATTCGAGAAGGTCAATCGCGACGTCCCGTTCAATGGTTTGCCCTGGTTCTTCGACCATGCCGAGACCATCACCCCGAAAAACATCGAACGGGTACGGGCCCTGGGGGGCGGCATTGCGATCCAGGACCGTATGGCGTTCCAGGGCGAATACTTTGTCGAGCGTTATGGCGCCAAGGCTGCTGAAGCCACGCCGCCGATCAAACGCATGCTGGCCGAGGGCGTGCCGGTAGGCGCGGGCACCGACGCCACGCGGGTGTCGAGCTACAACCCGTGGACCTCGTTGTACTGGATGGTCAGCGGTCGCACCGTCGGCGGCCTTGAGTTGCAGGCTGAAGGTTTGCCACGGCTGACTGCCCTGGAACTGTTCACCCATGGCAGCGCCTGGTTCTCCTCCGAACAGGCCAAGAAGGGCCAGATCAAGGTTGGGCAACTGGCGGATGTGGCGGCGCTGTCGGCAGATTTTTTCACCGTCGAAGACGAGGCGATCAAGTGGATCGAGTCGGTGTTGACGGTGGTCGGTGGCAAGGTTGTTTACGGCGCCGGTGATTTTGAATCGCTTGCTCCCGCTTCTGTACCGGTGTTGCCGGACTGGTCGCCGGTGGTCAAGGTGCCGGGTCACTGGCGGCCGACCTCGCCGTTGCAGGCTCAGGTGCATCAGTGCAGCGGCCCCTGTACGGTACATGCCCACGGCCATGAACGGGCGCGTCTGTCGAATGCGCCGGTCAGCGACTTCCAGGGATTTTGGGGAGCGTTTGGCTGTTCGTGTTTTGCGTTCTGATCCACGGTTTCTAATACACAGCTGACCCATGTGGGAGCGGGCTTGCTCGCGAATACCCTGTAGCCGCTGCCGAGGCACGAGGCTGCGATGCGTGTCCGCAGGACCGCCCCCGGGGTCGCTACGCAACCCATCGCAGCCTCGTACCTCGGCAGCGGCTACAAGGCAGTGCTCGTTCTTGATGGGCCGGTTTTTTTCAAAGGTAGGGCCAATGCTGAAAAACCGCCTTACGGCCAACACCGAACCTGCGGTTGCTTCCTGTAGCCGCTGCCGAGGCACGAGGCTGCGATGCGTGTCCGCAGGACCGCCCCCAGGGGTCGCTACGTCGGAATGCCGCCCAAACCCATCGCAGCCTCGTACCTCGGCAGCGGCTACAGCACACCATATTTTGATTTGTGGTGGCGCTACTGACTGGCTATAAAGAGCTTCATCGTCCACCGAGAAGCGACAATGAACCCTTTCGAAGACATGCGCCTGTTCTGCCAGGTCATGGAGTCTGGCAGTTTCACCGCGGCCGCCGAGCAATTGGGCCTGTCCAAGCAGTTCGTCAGCCGCCGTCTTATTCAGTTGGAAGACCGCCTGGGTGTGCGCCTGCTCAATCGCTCCACCCGCCGCCTGGATGTCACGCCATTGGGCCAGAGCTACTACGAATCGGCCCTGCGGCTGCTCAGCGAGGTCGAACAAGTTGAGCAGGGCATTGCAGGGCAAAACAGTGAAGCTCGGGGCACGATACGGCTGAGTGCGCCCTTGTCCTTTGCCATGGCCCACTTGGGCAGCCTGCTGCCGCTGTTCCTGCAACACCATCCCCATGTCTCGGTGGAAGTGGACTTGAGCGACCGCCCGGTGGACCTGATCAGCGAAGGCTACGACCTGGTATTGCGCATCGGCACCCTGGAAGACTCGACCCTGATTGCGCGCCGGATTGCCAGCGTCCAGCGTGTGTACTGCGCCAGTCCTGACTATCTGGCTGCTCATGGCGCGCCCCTCACACCCGAAGACCTCGCCCACCACGAATGCCTGCCTTATGGCCATGGTCGCCAGGTGCAGTGGCGTTTCCAGGCCAAGGGCAAACCGCTGACGCTGAATGTGAGTGGGCGCATGCGGGTCAACAACGGTGAGTTGCTGCGCGAGGCCGCCGTCGCCGGCTTGGGCATCACGTATTTACCGACGTTTATCGTCGCCCAGGCGCTGGAGCAAGGGCAGTTGGTCAGCGTGCTGAAGGACTTTGTACCTGAGCCCCTGACCTTGTCGGCGGTGTATCCCCAGCATCGACAAAGCTCACGGCCGGTGCAGGCGCTGGTTGAGTTCCTGCGGGAAAGCCTGGCAGGCGGCTGTTGAACACGCGGCTAAAATGCATACTGCATGCGACTGTAGTAATACCCCCCGGTAAACCCGAACGGCGAATAGCTGCCCCAGTTATCGCCAAACGATGAGTTCTTCACGCCTATGTGATCCGGGTATTTATCGAACAGGTTCTGTGCCCCGACCGCCACCGTCAGTTGCTTGGTCAGCGCATAGGCCACGTCCAGGTCGGTGATCCACTTGGCCGAATACTCGCGGTCCAGGCTCGGGTCGCTGGAACTGTTGACCTCGGTGTAGGTGCCGTAGCGGGTCAGGCGCAGGTTGACGTCAAAGTCATGGATGGCCCAGTCGGCGGAGAAGATCATCTTGCTGCTGGGCGAGGTTTTGGTAATCAACGCGCGTGATTGACGCCCCAGCAACTGGAAGTCTCCCAATGCACTGAGCTGCGCCGGGGTGTCGTTGACGCTGAGGATTTGCGTGTGGTTGTAGTTCAGCGCGGCGGTCCACTTGACCGAGCCGTAGCGGTCCAGGTTCTGCCGGTAGTTGCCCACCACATCCACCCCTGAGGTGCGCGTGTTGGCGCCGTTGGTGAAGTACTGCGCGCCGGCGGTGGCCGGTACGCCGATGCTGTCCAGCAGGGCGGCGACGCCGGGTCCCTGGAAGCGCTCGCTGAGCACCAGGCGGTCGCGCAGGTTGATCACGTAACCGTCCACCGTCAGGCTCAGGTCGTCGCTGGGGGTCAAGGCGAAACCCAGGCTGAAGTTAGTGGAGCGCTCGGGTTTCAGCGACTTGGCCCCCAGGGCCTGGGCGCCGGCCGAATCCACCGGCAGGATCACGTAGTTATAGGATTGGTACACGCCGTTGATGGTGTCAAAACCGGTGGAGCGTGCGGTGAAGATCTCGTTGGCCAGGGACGGTGCGCGAAAGCCATTGCTGAGGGTGCCGCGCACCGAGAACAGCGGGTTGAATGCATAGCGGGTGCTGAGCTTGCCGCTGCGGGTACCGCCGACGCCTTCGTTGTAATGCTCATAGCGCCCAGCAACGCCCACATACCATTGTTCGGTGGGGTAGAACCCCAGGTCGATGTAGCTGGCAACGCTGTTGCGGCTGATTTTCTGCGCGTCTTGCGGGGTGACGCCGTTGGTGACCTGGGCGCCTGGATCGGGGCGTTGCCCGGCCCGTGGATGGCCTTCGGGAAACACGTAGCCGCCATCGATATAGGAGGCCTCGGAGCCCGCGCGGGTCTCGTAGCTTTCCCGCCGATGCTCGAAACCGAAGGCCACGTCCAACGGCTTGGCCAGGCCCACTTCATAACTGTTTTTCAGGTCCAGGTTGCTGGTCAACTGGTCGGCAATGTAGATGCCGGAGGTGAATTTGTTGGGGGTGTTTTCACCCAGGGACGGGTTCTGGTTGTTATAGGTGCGTTGCTTGGCATAGTTACGCCCATAGGTGCTGCTCAAATCCCAGGCCCAGCCACCCAGGTCATCGCCCTTGGCGCCGAAGGCCGATTGGAAGTCGGTCTCGTTGACCAGCCAATATGGGCTGTAGCCGTCGGGGTAACCATTGGGTCCGGTAGTGATGGTGTTGCGCCCGTTGGGCAGGCGGAAGTTCTGGCCGTCATTGTTCTCGCGGGTGGCAAGGGTGGAAAACGAGTAGAGCGTCAGGTTGTCATTCAGGGGCAGGTCGAGGTTATAGGCGAAGTCGGCCAATTGGCTGCGGGGCGCACCGTAGCCTTTGTAAGTGTGGTGGCTGGCATCGGCCTCTCGCGGGTCTGGCGAACCGTCGGCCAACGGGTAGTAATGGTTGCTGTAGCCGTTACTGCCGGCCTTGTTGTCCCGTTCCTGATAGCGGGTATCGAGGGACACGTTGAGTACCCCGGCTTCACCCACCTGGAACCCATAATTCAAGGCTTCCTGGCCGGTGCCGCGCTTGCCGTCGTAGTTCTGCCCCAGGGTGGTGTCGGAACTGCCGCCGGTGGTTTGTTTGAGGATGATGTTGATCACCCCGGAGATCGCGTCCGAACCGTATTGCGCCGCCGCGCCGTCGCGCAGCACTTCGATATGGTCGATGGCGGCCACCGGGATCAGGTCCAGGTCGCTGGGGGCCGCGCCGCTGTTGATGCCGTTGATGTTCAGGGTGGCGCTGGTGTGCCGGCGCTTGCCGTTGACCAGTACCAGCACATGGGACGCCGTCAGGCCACGCAAAGTGGCCGAGCGCACCACGCCGCTGGCGTCCCAACCGGCGCGGTCGGGCAGGTTGAACGAAGGGATAAGCTTGCCCAGGGCTTCCAGCAGGCTCGGCTTGCCCACCGCCCGCAACTGGGCGGCGCTGATCACATCGATGGGCGTGGGGCTGGTGGTGACGGTGCGCTGCTCGGCGCCACGGTTACCGGTGACTACCACGGTGTCGAGGGTGGGGGAGCGGTCTTCAGCGGATTCAACGCCGAAGGACGCCAGGCCGCACGCCAGGGAGAGCGGCAGTAATAAGGGACGAGTGTGCATGAGAGTGAAGCTCCTTGATCTCGGGGGAGTCCTGAATCACCGCTTGCGCGCGGCAACGGCCTCGATTTCCACCAGCCCGCCGGGCAGCGGCAGTGCAACCACTTGCACGGCGGTGCGCGCGGGCTTTTTCGGCTGCTCGGCGCTGCCGAAGAAGGGTGTGTAGCCTTCCTGCAAACCAGCGAAATCAAGCTTGCCGCCCTTGGCCGGGTCGCCCACCAGGAATACCCGCAGTTGCACCACGTCACCCAAATCCAGGCCCTGGCTTTTCAGCACGCTCTTGAGTTTGTTGAGGATCGACGTGGTTTGGGTCGCGGTATCGCCATAGGCGGCGAACGAATCCTTGGGTGCTTTAGGGTCGTGCAAGTCAGCCAGCAAGCCGCTGACAAACAGCAGCTCGGTTTGCGGCGGCACCGAAACCGCCAGGGAGATCGGGAAGTTGGAGTTGGGCAGCGGCACGCGTTTGATCTCATCAGCGTGGGCGGCGAGGGTGGTGGCGGTCATCAGCAGTCCTGCGAATAGGGTTTTCATAAGGTCAGTCCGTGAGTGAGAAAAGATCAGGCAGCAACGCCCGGTTGTTGGCGTTCGGCATGGCGACCGATCAGCGAGACGATGCGCCGTGCCGAGTCGGCGGCGCTGTTCTGCCAGATACCGACACCGCCATGGGCGAGGGCGTCGCTGGCCAGGTACGTACGGCCCTGGGGCTCGTTGAGAATGCGATAGGCGCTTTCGCCCACCTCGTCATTGACGATCCACGGGCCTTTACTAAAGCTGACTTTTGCCCAGTTGATGGCCACCGGTTTTTGCAGCTTGGCGCTGTGACCGGGGTGCAGCAGTTCCACGGCCTGGCGCGAGGAGGCGAACTGTTCGGCGAGGGACTTTTTGCTGAAGGCCACGGCGGACTCGCTGGTGTTGTAGGCCGCCACCAGAATCCCCTGGGCGCTGTTGAGCCGGTCACTGGGGTACCACAGGCCTTTGACTTCGTGGTCGAGGTACGACAGGCCGCCGTAGATGTTGAAGTCGCTTTCCCAGAAGCGCGGTGATTGCCAGGCCACCTTGTTGGCCTGGTCGCTCTGTGCAGTCTGGATTGCCTGTTTGAACGGGGTGGTGAAGTTGCTCGGCAGCTTCGCCAGCAACGGCAAGGGCACGGTGACGATGGCGTAGTCGGCGCTCAGGGTCTGGGTCTTGCCGCTGATACGGTCGCGGTAAGTGATGCGGCTGCCAAGTTCACCCGTCTGGATATCGCTGACTTCGGCGTTGAAACGCACGGCATCCTTGAGGTGTTCGTAGAAGGCGTAGGGAATGCGGTCCATGCCGCCCACTGGTTGGAACATGGTCGATGAAAACTCCGGGATTTCATCGAACACCAGCGCACCCCACAGTTTGGGATTGAGCAAGGTTTGCAACTCCAGCGGTGCCCGGGTCACCCCGGTTTGATCGCCGGCGCCAGGTATGCGGGTGTAGCCGGAGCGCACCGAGCCCTTGTATTGCAGGTCGCTGTTGAGGTCGCCATACACCTTGAGGAAGTTGAGCAGCGCCTTGCGGTCGTCAACGCTCAAATCCTGATCCAGGGCCTTGCGGCTGACGGTACGTGCCAGCAACTCCGAAAGCTGGCCACGGGTGTCGTTGACCGCCTGGCGCAACTGAAACGCTGGCTGCTGTGTATCCGGCAGGGCCAAGGCGTTGCGGCTGCTGTTGACCAACACTTGCAGTTCCACGCCCAACTCGCGGCAGTAGCCGAGGAGGGTCTGGTGATGGCTGGGAATGCGCGCGGGGCCGGCGTTGAAGAACTGCCCGTCATCGAAGTCGACGGTCTGGCTGACGCCGTCGTCGAAGTCGACCTTGCTGCCACGGCGCAAGGTCCAGTTGCGGCCGCCGACGCGATCACGGGCCTCCAGGAGGGTCACGTTGAAACCAGCCTTGCGCAGTTCGTAGGCGCTGACCAGTCCGGAAATCCCGGCGCCGACCACCACCACGTTTTTGCCTTTGCCGGTACTGCCCAATTGCAGCGGGGTGAAGCTCGACGCCACGGCCTGAGGCGTCAGCCCCAATGCACCGAGGGCGCTGACGGCGGCGGAATAGCCGCCCACGGCGGCAATACGGGAAATCAATTCCCTGCGGGTAAAAGCCATGATTCGCTCCTTGATGTAGCGAGGGGTTAGAGGTCGTAGCGCACGGACAGCAAGAGGGTTCGCGGGTCGTTGATCGAGTAGTAGCGCGCACCGCTGGACGGCACGTAGCCCACCGATTGCGGGTAGGCACGGTTCAGCAGGTTTTTCACCGACAGCGTGGTGGTCCAGTGGCCGTCGCCGGAGAGGTAGCTGGTGTGAGCGTTCCAGAAGGTCTGGGTGGGGATTTCCTGAATGTCGTCGTTCAGCGCATTGGCGTAGGACTTGGTCTGGAACTGCGCATCGGTGCCGGCCAGCAGGGTGCCGGGCAGCCCGATGGGCACGGTGTAGTTGAGGCCGACACTGGCGTTCCAGCGCGGTGAAAACACCAGCTGTTTACCGTTGGCATCCACCCCGGCGCCGCTGGCGTTCTGAAAGTCGTCGTACTGGCTTTGCAAGTAGCCGAGGTTGGCCGTCAGTTGCAGGTCGCGGCTCAGGGCGGTGAGGGTTTCCACTTCGACGCCATACGTGTGGGCCTGGCCGACATTGGTGCGCAGGCTGACCCCCAGCGCCGGGTCATAGGCGTTGGTTTGCAGGTCTTTGTAGTCGTTGTAGAACAGCGCGACATTGGCCCGCAGGCGCTGGTCGAAGAAGTCGCCCTTGAGCCCGGTTTCCCAGGTGGTCACGTCTTCCGGGGAGAACGCCTGTTCGGCAGCGGCCCGGGTCGGTGCACGGTTGTCGTAGCCGCCGGCCTTGAAGCCCTTGGCGACGTAGGCGTATTGATTCAGGTGCGGGGTCCAGGCGTATTCGAAGCCGATTTTCGGGCTGGTGGACTGCCAGGACTTGCTCGATTCGGCGCTGAAGTTGGTGCCGGTGATTTGCCGATCGGTGGTGATCGCGTAGTTGGTGAAGTCGAAGTTCTTGTGCTCTCGGGTAAAGCGCAGCCCGGCAATCAGCGACAATTGTGGGGTCAGCTTGTAGGTGCCCTGGCCATACAGAGCGTAGCTTTCGGTGTTGGTAGTGCTGTATTGGCCCTGGCCGATCACCTGGTTGCGCGCGACGGAATACGTGAGATTGTCCCGGTCGGCATCGAACTTCTCGCGGTACAGGTACAAGCCGGTGCTGAAGCTGAAATCGTCGTAGTCGCCGTTGAGTTGGAACTCCTGGCTGGCGTAGTTCTGTTGGTAAAGAATCAGGTTGTTCTGGATCCGCGCGGCCTGCCCGGAGTTGTCGTAGTCCACCGGTTGATGGAAGGCCGACCAGGCGCTGACCGACTTGAAGTTCAGGTGATCGTCGATGGCGTAGATCGCCCGCAGCACCGAACTGCCTTGGTCGAGGCGATTTTTCGGGTTGAGGCTGCTGTAGCTCTTGAACTTGTCGAAGTGGCCGTTGGCGTCAAACGGGGTATAGCTGGTGGTGTCGCCACGGTCGAAGGTGCCGGCCAGGGTCAGTTGTACATCCCACGGTGAGTCCACGGGGTGGTAGCGCAGCTTGCCGCGATAGGACTGGATGTCGACGTTGTTCACGTCCTTGCCCCGGGTCGGATCGGAGACGGTGCCGTCGCGGGTGAGACGAATCGCCGAGAAACTGCCGAACAGGGCGTTGTCCACCAACGGTCCGCTGATCAGCAGGCGGCCGTTCTGCGCGTTGTAGTTGCCGGCGCCCAACTCCACGAATCCACGGGTTTCCTGGGTGGGGTCGCGGGTGATCACCCGGATTGCGCCGGCGCTGCTGTTGCGTCCGTACAGCGTGCCCTGAGGGCCACGCAGCACTTCCACGCGCTCGACATCGTTGAAGTCGAGCATCGAGGAAATGGCGCGGGGGATGTACAGGTCATCGGCATACACCGCCACTGCGGATTCCTGGATCGGGTCGGTTTCGCCGATGCCGCGAATCCCGTAGGTCTGGGCGCTGTAGGAGATCGACTGGCGGCTCAAGGACAGGTTTGGCACCTGGCCGGCAAGGTCGCGCACGCTTTTGATCTGCTTGTCTTCCAGGGCCTTTTCGTCGAACGCGGAAATCGCCAGCGGGGTTTTTTGCAGATCTTCGCTGCGGTGTTCGGCGGTGACGTTGACCACAGGCAGGGCAGTGTCGTCGGCATGGGCCGCGAGGCCAAACAGCGCGAGAGAAATGGCCAGTGTCAGGCGATTGGGTACGAGGGTGTGACTCATGTGGGGCCCCTGAGGTAAATGACGGTTTAGGCAAGGCCTCCACCTGGTCAGGGGTCGGTGCTGGATGTAACAGTATTTGTATAAATGCGGCCCGTAAAAGTCCGATTAGTTATAAGTTAATTATAAAAAATAGACATTTATGGTTTTGATAGTAATGCGTAACGCTGATGATATTTTTCGACGAATACATAACCAATTAGGGAGCAGGGTTGCCCGCGATGGTGGTTGTAGCCGCTGCCGAGGCACGAGGCTGCGATGGGCTGCGAAGCGGCCCCGGGGGGCGGTCCTGCGGACACGCATCGCAGCCTCGTGCCTCGGCAGCGGCTACAACTGCTTTCGGTGGCTTAATAACCGCGTTGGGTATTGGCCAGGTTTTCCAGCGGTAAACCGTCGAGATAGCGCTCCAGATTGCCCAGAAAACTATCCGCAATGTCATACCGGCTATGGGTTGAAATCGCCGACGTATGCGGCGACAGCCTCACCCTTGGATGCCCATACAACGCATGCCCATCCGGCAACGGTTCCGGCTCGGTCACATCCAGTGAGGCCAGGCCGATGCTGCCGTTGTCCAAAGCCTCCAGCAACGCTTCATCATCCAGCAGCCCACCCCGGGCAATGTTGATCAGGTGCAGGCCCGGCTTGGCACTGGCCAGTACCTGACGATCTACCAGATGGCGTGTCGCCTCGGTCAATGGCGCGGCCAGCACCAGGTGATCGGAACGGGCAAACAGGTCATGGATATCCCGCGCGGCTTCAACCCCATCCACCTCGAACGGTGCCTGGCTTTGACGCAACGCGATGACCTTGATCCCCAGGGCATGAGCCTTTTGCGCGAGGCTGCGGCCAATCGCACCAAAGCCCAGTATCCCCAGGGTCGTGCCCTTAAGTGGCTTCAACGCGGTGAACTGCCACTGCGAGTCATGCACCCAGATAGCCGGCAAATGCTTGGCCGCAGCGAAGAGGGCGGCCAGGGCGAACTCGGCGATGTTCTCGGCGGCGCTGCCTCGTGACGTACTCACCGGCGGGCCGTTGAACAGCCATTTGGGGTAAAAGTCGATACCCGAGGACACCACCTGAATCCACTGCACCCCATACGGCCAGCCCGGTGGCGGTGTGTCCGGTGCTTGATAACCACGCACATTGATGGGCCGCGCCAGCAGGATATTGGCCTGCGCCGGCAGATCGCTGGGCACGCCTGTGGGCACGCCGATAACCTCGGCATCGGGATGGGTCAGGGCCAGGCGTTGGCGGATGACCTCGTTGAAGTCATCGTCCAACTGGCTGGCGATAATCACTTGGCTCATGTGCGCTCCTTTTGGCGTTGGGCGAAGACGGCCTTGCCGACCCCTTGCAGCACCGCGTCGTTCTGCGGCGTATGTACCCGGCTGCACAGCACGTCGCGGTAATGCCGTTGCAGCGGGCCATGGCGCGACAAACCGGGATTACCCGAGGCCTCGATGGCCAGCTCGACGGCGCGGATGGCGTTGCCGGTCACCAGGAATTTCAACTGCGCCGCATTGGCAGCCGGCGTATGCCCCTCGGCCGCTGCGTCCAGCAGGCTGCGGTTGGCGAACAACAAGGTGTCGATATGGCCAACGGTTTCCTGAAAGCGCGGCAGGGTCGACAGGGCGGCGCCAAGGTTGGACGGCTTGCGTTGTTCGAGCCAGTCCACCAGCCAGTCCCGCGCGGCCTGGGCCACGGCGTCGTAGACCGACGACAGCAGCACCGACATCCACAGGAAACCATCGCCATCCAACTCTGCCTGCGGCGCGCTCCAGGGGCTGACGCTGACGGCGTGATCCAGGGGCACCAGAACGTTGTCGAACACCACTTCATGGCTGCAGGTAGCGCGCATGCCCAGGTGATCCCAGGTGTCGATGATGCTGATGCCGGGGCTGTCCTTGGGCACCAGCCACGCGCCTACCAGCGGGTCTTCATCACTGCTGCGGGCCCAGACGCTGAACCAGGTCAGGCCGTGGCTGCCGGTGGAGTAGATCTTGCGCCCACTGATCCGCCAACCAGCGGAGGTGCGTCGTGCGATGGTCGCCGGCAGGCCGCCCCGGGCTGGCGTACCGAGGTCTGGCTCAACCCGCAGGGCGTTGATCAATGCGCCGTTGTGCACGGCGTCTTCGGCCACTTTTACCCGCAGTGATGCTGGCCAGCTTTTGCTGTCTTGCAGGCGTGTGTGTTGCAGGTACTGCATCACCAGGATCAACGCGGTGGACGGTTCGGCCTTGGCGATGGCGCTGATGGCCTGGCGTGCCTGGGCCAGGTTGGCACCGCCACCGCCTAGGGCTTTGGGCACGGTCAATGCCACCAGGCCATGCTCGTGCAGCAGTTTGAAGTTGTCGTGGGGGAAGGTGCCGCTTTCATCAACGATGTGTGCAGTGGCGGCGAGCTGGGCGCTGAGGCGTTCCAGCAAGGCTTCGAAATTGGCCACTTCCACGGAGCGCAGAAGCGGCGGTTGTTGAGGTGAAAGGCTCATTATCGGTGTACTCGGTCAAAATGTGGGAGCGAGCAAGCCCGCTCCCACATTGGCTATTCGGCGTTTTCGAAGGAGGGTTATAGCGGCAGCAATTTGAACTGCCGATCCCACAACGGGCTGACGTCCAGCCGCTCGCTCAACACGCCTGCATTGAAGAACAGATCCGCGACCTCCTGCTGCGAGGCAATGGCCTGGTCATTGACCTCGATCATGCGGTAGGGCTGGCTGCGGTTGTTGTACATGTCGAGAAACACCGCTTTATCTACCCCCAGCAGTTGCGCCGATTTCGCGGCCCAGGGTTCGGGGTTGTTGTTCATCCATTCCAGGGTGCGTGCCTCGCGCTGCAAGTAATCCTGGATCGCCTGTTTGCGCAGTGGGTCTTCCAGGGCCGCCGGGCGTGCGGCGATCAGGTAGTTGCCCGAGAGGTAGCCCAGGGCGGTTTTCAGCACCCGCGCGCCACTGCGGAATTTCGCCAGCTGGATAAACACCCCATAGATCACCCAGGCGTCCAGCTGACCACTTTGGAAGGCACTGAATCCGTCTTGCGGAGTCAGTGGCACGGCGGTGATGTCGTTCAACGTCAGCCCTTGTTCCTTCAAGGCCTTGATTAAAAAGTAGTGGGAGGTGGTAGAGCGTACATACCCCACGCGCTTGCCCTTCAGTTGCGCGACGGACTCCAGTTTCGAGTCCTTGGGGATCAGGATCACCTGGTTATTTACGTCCCCTTGCAGCACGGCGATCAGCCTGGGTTCGCGGTGACTCTGGATCGAGAAAATCGGCGGGATTTCACTCATGCCGCCGATGTCCAGGCTGCCGGAAGCCAAGGCTTCGACGATCAGGTTGCCACCGGCGAATTCCGCGAAGTCGACCTTGTAAGGGCGCTCCGAGGTGCCGGCGTCATCGGTGAAGTACGAGTCCTGGCCACGGTAGGTGGCGACGCTCAGGGTCAGGTCCGCCAGTGGGTGGGCCTGGGCGAATGCCCGCGAAGGCAGCCCCAGGGACGACAAGCCCAGGGCACCGAGGGCGATGGAACTGGCGGTAAGAAAGCCGCGACGATTGAACTGTCCGTGTGTGTGCTTCATGGTCGGGCCCTGGTCAGATGGCGAGTTCAAGCTCGACGGCGTGACGATTGACCGGTACGTCCAGGCCGAAGTTGTCCCGCAGCGTGTGGCCGCTGTATGTCTGGCGAAACAGCCCGCGCTGTTGCAGCACCGGCACCACCCATTCGGTGAAGGACTGCAGGCCGTCCGGTAGCAACGAATTGATGATGAAACCATCGGCGGCGCCGCCTTCGAACCAGGTCTGGATGGCATCGGCCACCTGTTGCGGCGTGCCGACAAAGTCCCGCCGTGGCCGGGAGAAGCGCAGGGCGACTTCCCGCAGGCTCAGGCCTTCATCCCGGGCCAGTTGTTTGATGCGGTCGGAGCCGCCTTTCTGGCTGTTGGAGCCCAGGTCACCCAGCTCGGGGAACGGTGCGTCCAACGGGTATTGGCTGAAGTCATGGTCATTGAAGGGGCGGCCGAGGGCGATGATGGCGTCTTCGATGGTCACCAGCTCCACCGCTTGCTGATAGCGGCTTTCCACCTCGGCGGCATCGCGCCCAACGATGGGCCGGATGCCCGGCAGGATGGACAGGTGGTTGGCGTCGCGACCAAAACCGCGAGCACGCTTTTTAAGGTCCTGCGCGTAGCTCAGTGCTTCTTCGAAACTCTCGGCGTGGACAAAAATGGCATCGGCGTTTTCGGCGGCAAAGTTGCGGCCGTCCTCGGAGGTCCCTGCCTGGAAAATCACCGGCTGGCCTTGGCGGGAGCGCGCAATATTGAGCGGGCCCTTGACCGAGAAAAACTCGCCCTTGTGGTCCAAAGCATGGAGCTTGCCGGGGGTGAAAAACTCACCGCTTTGCTTGTTGTAGGCGAAGGCATCGTCTTCCCAGGAATCCCACAGGCCCTGGACCACCTTCACGTGCTCTTTGGCGATGCGATAACGCACGGCATGGGGTGGATGCTCGGGCTTGCTGAAGTTGTCGGCAGTGCCGCTGAGCCAGGAGGTCACCACGTTCCAACCGGCGCGGCCGCCGCTGATATGGTCCAGGGACGCAAACTGGCGGGCTACCTGGAACGGCTCGGTGTAGCTGACCGTCACGGTGGCCACCAGGCCGATGTGTGAGGTCAGCGCCGCCAGGGCCGAGAGGATGGTCAGCGGCTCGAAGCGGTTGAGGTAGTGGGGGCTGGATTTTTCGTGGATATGCAGGCTGTCGGCAATGAACACGAAATCGAACTTGGCACCTTCGGCCAGTTGCGTCTGCTGCTTGTAGAAACCGAAGTTCACACTGGCATTGGCCAAGGCCTGCGGGTGGCGCCATTCGCCCCAGCCATGGCCGACGCCATGGACCATCGCACCGAGTTTCAGTTGGCGTTGTTTGCTCATGGTTCTACTCCTTTAGCGGGAAGCCTGGTTAAGAGGGGCGCGCTGGGCATTGAAGCTTTTGTCGAAGCCTTGGGAGACGTCGATGGGCTGGGTGAGCAGGCCTTCTTCCCGGTAGATCTCGGCGGTGGCTTGCAAGCCGCTGATCACGCCATCGTCGATCAGTACCGGTTGCATATGGGTGGCGTTGGCCACGGCGATATGCACGGCCAGCGGCAAGCCGGTGACCTTGGCTTGAGCGGCGGCGTAGGCCTCGGGGTGGGCGTTGGTCCAGCGGTAGGCGCGGTCGACCCGGGCGACAAAGTCGTCCAGTTGCGGGCGTTTGTCGGCGATGGCCCGGCTGGTGGCGGCGAGGTACAGGTGATTGGTCAGCAGCGTATCGCCACTGGCCAGGACTTTGGCCTGGCTCTGGCTGGTGACCACGGTGGTGTAGGGATCCCAGGTCGACCAGGCGTCAGCCGTGCCGTTATCCAGCAACAAGCGTGATTCGCTGGGCAGCAAATAGATGAACTGCACATCGTGGGTACTCAGGCCAACGCTACGCAGGGCTTTGATCGCCAACAGATGGCCGATGGAGCCGCGGGTGGTGACGATACGTTTGCCCTTGAGGTCCAGGGCGGTGTTCAGCGGCGAGTCCTTGGGCGCGAGAATCGCGGTGGTGTAGCGGCCCTCGGCGTGGATGATGCTGACTACTTTGAGCGGCGCACCGGCACCCAGGGCGAAAACGTAGGGCGCATCGCCCAGGGCGCCGATGTCGACGGCGCCGGCATTCAAGGCTTCACCCAAGGGCGCTGCGGCGGGAAATTCAGAGAACTGGATCTCGTAGGGCACATCTTTCAGTTCGCCGGAGACTTCCAACAGCACCTTGATGGTGGACTTCTGGTTGGCCACGCGCAGCGGTTGCAGGTCGGCGGCCTGGCTGGTGCTGCCCAAGGCGAGGGCGATCAACAGGAGGGGAAGGGTAAAGCGCATCGGGGTTGCTCCAGGCTAGGTCTTGCGTCGGGTCGCCTCCGCCTGGAGAAGGGGTCGGCCAATGTTGGGGGGAGCAGCGAGCAGGCTCGCTGCGGGTGTGCTTCAGATCACAAAGAAACCATGGGTGCCGTCGCGGGCCAGTTGGTCCACCAACCCGAACTCCCAGTCGAGATAAGCCTGCATGGCTTCCCGAGGGTTGTCGGTGCCTTCGTAAGGGCGGCGATAACGGTCGATGCGCGGAGAGGCGAGGCGGCTTTCGCCTTCCTCAAGCGGTAATTGCGCGGCGATCCAGCTGGCCGTGCCGTCCCTTAGCAAAAATACCTGTTTGCCGGTGATGGCCTCTACTTCGGCGACCGCCAGGCGTGCCAACTGGCTGCTGCCACAGGTCAGCACATAGCGTTGCGCCGACGGCACGTTGCCCAGGGCTTGGGCCAGTTGCCCACGCAAGGCCCACCAGGCCCCCGGGATATGACGCTTGACGTAATTGGCGCTGCTGGTGAAGTCCAGCACGGCGGTGTCGCCGTGGGTCAGCCATTCGGCCAGGGTTTGCGGGCTGATGGCTTCGGCCTGCTGCGCAGCGGGAACCGGGGCTTGCCAGGCACCACGCTGGCTGAAGTGGGCCGGTTGCAGGTCATCCACCACGAAGACTTCCCAGCCCAGTTGCGCCAGCCAAGAGGCGGACATATTGGCCCGCACGCCATCGTCGTCGACCAGTACCAGGCGTGCGCCGCGAACGCTGGCCACATGATCGGTTTCCTGCACCAGTTGGCCGCCAGGCGTCGAGCGGGCCGAGGGCAGGTGACCCGTTTCGAATTCTTCCGGGGTGCGCACATCGAACAGGTAGGTGGTGCGCGACGGCTCCTGTTGCCAGAGGCTCAGGTCGGCGAAGGTGGCGCGGCCAACCCGGGCCTTGTCGGCCACGCGGCGCGCCTCTTGCGCGGCCACTTGGCGATGTTCTTCGCCGGTGGGCAAGAAGCGCCGTGATTGGCCGTGTTGCAGGGCTTGCCCGGCGAGGGTCCAGCCGATGGTGCCGTTGCGCAGGGCGGATACCGGGTTGGGAATGCCGGCATTGATCAGCGATTGGGTGCCGATGATGCTGCGGGTACGTCCGGCGCAATTGACGATGATGCGGGTGGCAGGGTCCGGTGCCAGTTCACGGGCCCGCAGCACCAGTTCGGCCCCCGGTACGCTGATGCTGGAGGGAATGCTCATGGTCTGGTATTCGTCGAAGCGGCGCGCGTCGAGCACCACCACATCGGCCTCGTTATCCAGCAGCGCCTGAACCTCTTCCGCCGCCAGGGACGGCGTATGCCGTTGGCTTTCTACCAGTTCGCCGAATGCCTTGCTGGGCACGTTGACGTCGATAAACAATTCGCCACCGGCGCTGCGCCAGCCGTCCAGTCCGTCTTCCAGCAAGCTGATCCGGGTGTAGCCGAGCGACTGCAAGCGTTGGGCGGCAATGTCTGCCAGGCCTTCGCCATTGTCATAGACGGTGACGGCGGTATCGCGGCGCGGAATGCGCGAGTACACCTCCAACTCCAGCTTGGACAATGGAATATTGGCTGCAAACAGCGGATGAGCTTCGGCGAACGGCGCCTCTTCGCGCACGTCCACGAGGGCCAACTCTTCATGGTCCAGCAGTGCCTGGCGAATCTGGGCGAAGGAGCGGGTGGGTACAGTACTCATAGGGCAGGGCTCTCTTTGGACAAGTCCCAGATATTGGGGAGAAAGGCGTTGGAGTAACCGGAGATAAACAGCTTTTCGCTGCCGTCGGCCTGGTACACCGCACGGCGCACGGCACCGATATTGGCGCCGTAGACGTGGATGCTGATGGAGACCTGGTCGTCAAAGGCATTGCTGACCTGATGGATGTCACCGATCTTCGGTGACACCGCCTCCACCTGGCCCGGTTCAAGCTGGACCCGCTTGCCCTCGGCGACCAGGGCGCCCCGGGCATCACGCGCAAAACTCTGGGCATATTCGGAACCGCGCAACATGCCGATCAGGCCCCACACCCGGTGGTCATGAATCGGCGTGGTCTGCCCCGGTCCCCACACGAAACTGACGATGCTGAAGCGCTGGCGCGAATCGGCATGCAGCAGGTATTGCTGATAGCGCTCGGGGTTGGCTTGGGCGAACTCATCCGGCAGCCAGTCGTCATGGCTGACCAGTTGCGCCAGCAGCTTGCCGCCGCGGTGCAGCAAGTCGCCTTCGCGAGGATTGCCGTCGATCAATTCCGCCAGGGCGCCTATGAAGGCTCTGAGTCTTTCCGGGTGTCGGGCCTGAGTCATGGCAGTTCCATTGTCGCGGTTGGTGGATTTATCTAAGCATAATGTTGCTTGTTAATATGCTATTTTTTAATGATTAGGTTATAGCTGAAAGTAATTTAGAACCGGTTTGAATAGCGTTAGACGTTATCGATAGGCCCGACGGGCTATCCAGATACCGGCAATGGAACTATGCTTTTCAAACATCTTATTGACTGTTCTCTATGTGCGGGCCAAATGAAAATTGACGATATCGATGCCTTTGTCGAAGTGATTCGTTGCCAGTCCATCAGCCATGCCGCCGAGTCGTTACAACTGACTCAGCCGGCGATCACCCGCCGCGTGCAGAACTTCGAGCAGGCGCTGGGCGTGGAGTTGTTCGACCGCAACACCAAACCCCTCAAGCCCACTTTGATCGGTACTCGGGTGTATGAACAGTGCCGATTGATCCTGCGGGAAATGGATGCCCTGCGCGAGCTGGTGGCCACCGACGCACCGCCCACCGGGCTGCTGCGCCTGGGCGTGCCGCAAACCATCGGCGATGTGGTGCTGCTGGACGCTCTCAAGCACCTGCGCAGTGAGTACCCCGACTTGCGTGCGCAGGTCGCGACCGGGTGGGGCAGCCAACTGGTGGGCAAGATCGAGCGCGGTGAACTGGATGCTGCAGCGGCGCTGTTCCCGGCCGGGAAGATTTTCCCGGACAACATCGTCGGTGAGTCTATCGGCAAGATGGAGCTGGTGGTGGTCTGCGCCAAGGCCCAGCTACCCAAGCGCCCGTGCAAGCTGGCTGACGTCTATCAGAATGGCTGGGTGCTCAATCCCGATGGTTGCGGCTTTCGCGCCGGCTTACAGCGCACCTTGTCGGACCAGGGCCTGGCCCTGCGGGTCAATCTGGAGACCTTTGGCACCGAGCTGCAACTGGGCCTGGTGGCGGACGGCCTGGGCCTGGGATTGGTGCCGCGCCCGCTGCTGGAGCGCAGCGCCCACCGTGATCAACTGGCGGTGATGCCCCTCAAGGACTTCAAGCCGGTAATGGACCTTTGGCTGATCTACCCGCACTTTCTCGGCAACCTGCAAGGGCCGGTGGACGCTTTTGGCAAGCGTGTGGCTGACTCACTGCACAAGGTCCGGGACGCCGCATGACGATGTGCGTGGGACATAAAAAATATTGATAATTAGCTTAGATTAAAATGTGCTTTTTATTATTTTTTGCCTTCCCATAGGCTGGCTGGAGATTCTCAATACCCTCCAGGAAGTGTCGCCATGAGCAGTGTCAGTCCGTTATCCAGCGTCTCGAAAAATGTTCGCCAGCGGGTCAGCCCTGAAGAGTGGGAGGTGCGGGTCAAGCTGGCTGCCGCCTACCGATTGGCGGCCTTGTACAAGTGGACCGATCATATCTATACCCACTTCTCTGCACGGGTGCCGGGCCCCGAGGAACACTTCCTGATCAACGCCTTCGGCTTGTTGTTCGATGAAATCAGCGCCTCCAACCTGGTCAAGGTGGACATCGACGGCACTATCGTTGATGACCCGACGGGGCTTGGCATCAACTACGCCGGCTATGTGATCCACAGCGCCATCCACGCTGCCCGTCCCGACCTGCAAGCGGTGTTGCACACCCACACCCGTGACGGCATTGCGGTGTCGGCGCAGAAGGACGGGTTGCTGCCGATTTCCCAGCACTCCATTGGTTTTTCCGGGCGTGTGGCGTATCACGGGTATGAGGGCGTAGCGCTGGACCTGGATGAACGTGAGCGGCTGGTGGCTGATCTGGGCGACAAGAGTGTGATGATCCTGCGCAACCATGGGTTGTTGACTGCTGGCATCAGCGTCGAGCACGCATTCCAGCAACTGCAGGGGTTGGAGCGGGCCTGCAATATTCAGATCGCGGCGCAGGCCGGCGGAAATGCCGAGCTGATCTTCCCGCCGGCAGAGGTGGTGGCCAAGGTCGAGAAACAGGCCGAGGTCTTCAAAAGTGGGGATGGGCCGGGCGTGGCCCGGCATTGGAATGCACTGATCCGGCAGTTGGAGCGCACGGATACCGACTACAAGGATTGAGACATTGATCGTTCCCACGTGAGTGGGAACGATCGGTGTATCAGGCGGCTTGTCGCTCGCGCTCGGCAACTAACTGGCGGGTCAGTGGAATCAGGCGCTTGCCATAGTCAATGGCATCATTGAGCGGATCAAAGCCTCGAATCAGGAAAGTGGTGATGCCCAGGTCGTAATAGTCGAGCAGGGCCTCGGCCACTTGTTCCGGGGTGCCTACCAATGAGGTGGAGTTGCCTTGTGCACCCAACAGTCCGGCGATCCCGGTCCACAAACGCTTGTCCAGTCGCGAACCCTGGGCCGCCGCCGCTAACAAACGACGAGAGCCTTCATTCGGGGGTTCACGTCTTACAAAACCGTTCTTTTCAGCCAGTGCGGTGGCCTGTTGCAGAATGCGCTCGGCACGTTCCCAGGCCAGCTCTTCGGTCTCGGCCAGGATCGGTCGCAACGACAAACTGAAGCGTATGGTTCGCCCATGCTTGGCGGCTTCAGCCCGTACCTGGGTCACCACTTCCCGCACTTGCTCATAGGTTTCGCCCCACAGCGCGTACACGTCCGCATGCTTGCCGGCCACGGCGATGGCGGCGGCTGATGATCCGCCGAAATACAGCGGGATATGCGGCTGTTGTGGCGACTTGACCGTCGAGTGCGCACCTTCGACCTGATAGTAGGTGCCGTCATAGTTGAAGGGTGTCTCGCTGGTCCATTCCTGGCGCACCACGCTGAGGTATTCATCCGTGCGGGCGTAGCGTTCGTCCTTGCCGATGTGGCTGCCATCGGCCCGCAATTCACGGTCGTCGCCACCGGTGATGATGTGCACGGCGGTGCGCCCACCGTTGAACACGTCGAGGGTAGTGAACTGCCGGGCGGCCAGTGTGGGTTGGGCGAAGCCGGGTCGATGGGCAATCAGGAATTGCAGTTTCTTTGTCACGCTGGCGGCATGGGAGGCGATCAACGTGCTGTCCGGACTATTGGAGTGGAAGGCGATCAGGGCGCGGTCGAAACCGGCCTCTTCGTGAGCGCGGGCGACGGTTTCCACATAGTCGGGTTGCAAGGTCGGGCCGCTGCGGGGATGGATTTCCGAGGCGTGATGGCCGCCGATGTAGCCGATAAATTCAATGCTCATGGTCAGTCCTTGTTGAGAGTGAGGTTAAAGCCTCCACCTGGCAGGGGGTCGGGTATGGGGATGAAAGTAGGGGCAGCTGCTGGGCCTGTAAAATGCCGTTTTGTTCTATCCTAATTATTAAAATAAAGAATCATATTTATAGTTAGATATCAGTAATGCGCATTTTAATCGCATTAGGTTATTCCCAAAAAGAATTTCACTGAGGTTTTTTATGCGAATAGCATGAAACCGCAGCGGCGCTCCTGGCCGTGTTCTTGATGAGGTAGGAAGCCTGATGACTGAAAAGACCCTCAATACCAGTTCGTTTTCCGTCAACAAGGCTGCTCGCCTCACCGGCGATGAAGGCGCTTCACGATTGATCCCCAATTGGATACGCAACTGGCGCACCCCCGATGTATTGCTGCGCCTGGTCAGCCCGATTGTGCTGTTACTGCTGTGGGAGCTGGCCTCCGAGCTGGGGCTGATCCCGCAGCGGATCATCGCCGCGCCGTCGCAGATCGGCGGCACGTTGTGGGCGATGATCATTTCCGGCGAGCTGGGCAAGCACCTGTGGGTGTCCCTGCAACGCGCGCTGCTGGGCTTGAGCATTGGCGTCAGCATCGGCGTGGTGGCGGCCTTGATCACCGGCTTGTCCAAGCGCGGCGAGGTGATCCTCGACTCGCCGATGCAGATGTTGCGCACCATTCCTTCCCTGGCTCTGGTGCCGTTGTTCATCCTTTGGTTTGGCATCGGTGAATTCACCAAAATCGCCCTGATTGTCACCGGCACCACGTTTCCGGTGTACCTCAATCTGTTCGCCGGCATCCGCAACATCGACCCCAAATTGATCGAGGCCGCCAACACGTTGGGCCTCAGTCGTCGCGAGCTGATCTGGCATGTGATCCTGCCGGGCTCCTTGCCTTCGTTTTTTGTCGGCCTGCGCTACTCCTTGGGGATTTCCTGGCTGGCTTTGGTGTTCGTCGAGCAAATCAACACCACCGCCGGCATCGGCTTCCTGGCCAGTGATGCCCGGGACTTCATGCGCACCGATGTGATCGTTATCTGCTTGCTGATCTATAGCGTGCTTGGCCTGTTGATCGATGGGCTGATCCGTACCCTGGAACGATTCGCCCTGGCCTGGCGCCCATCTTTTGTGAGGAACTGATATGTCGAGCATTGAACCTTCAGCAGCACCGGTGCAGTTGCGCAACGTGGTGCGCCAGTTCGGCCAGCAGCGAGTGATAGATGGCCTGGATTTGGACATCGCCCCGGGCGAGTTCGTGGCCTTGTTGGGCGCCAGCGGTTCCGGCAAGACCACCTTGTTGCGCAGCCTGGCCGGGCTGGACAGTATCGACAGCGGCCAACTGCGGGTGCCCAAGGCCCGCGCGGCGGTATTTCAGGAGCCACGGCTGATGCCCTGGAAGCGTGCCTGGAAAAACGTGATCCTCGGCCTGCGTATTCCCGACGCCAAGGCCCGCGCTGTGCAAGCCTTGACGGAAGTCGGGCTGGCCCATCGGCTTGAAGCCTATCCGGCGACGCTCTCCGGCGGCGAAGCCCAGCGCGTGGCACTGGCCCGAGGGTTGGTGCGCGAGCCGAAGTTACTGTTATTGGACGAGCCTTTTGCAGCCCTGGATGCGTTGACTCGAATCAAGATGCATCGGTTGATCATCGAGCTGTGGCGCAAGCACACGCCAGCCGTGCTGCTGGTGACCCACGACGTTGATGAGGCGATTCTGCTGGCTGACCGCGTGATTGTCCTGGCCAATGGCAAGATTGCCGAGCAATTGAGCATCGACTTGCCTCGGTCGCGAGATACCGGGCAGGAAGGTTTTCAGGCCATCCGGGCACGTTTGCTGAGCCTGCTGGGGGTGGAGGTGGACGCCCCGGCACCGGTGGCGCAAGCCGCTGCCGCCAGCGTCCGGCGGTTTGCCCATGCTTGAGTTCAAAGCGTTAATGCTGCTGGGTGCCGCGTTGTTGCTGGGCGGTTGCGATAAAGCGGTCGAAGCGCCCAAGTCCTCATCGGCGTTGTCTGGTGTGACGCTGATCCTAGGCGATCAAGCCAAAGGTTTGCGCACGGTGGTGGAAGCCGCCAATGCCCTGGAAGGCATCGATTACAAGGTCCAGTGGGCCAATTTCCAGGGCGCCGCGCCACTGTTCGAAGCCTTGCGCGCCGGAGCGGTAGACCTGGGGCCTGCCGGCGACACGCCGGTCCTGGCGGCGGCCACCGGCGGCACGCCGTTGCGCATCGTTGCGGTGCGCCGTAGTCAATCCCGAGGGATTGCGATCCTGGTACCGCCTGATTCACCGATCCGCACCGTGGCCGACTTGAAAGGACGCAATGTGGTGGTGTCATCGGCCCGGGGCAGTATTTCCCAGTACCTGCTGATTCGCGCCTTGGCCAATGCCGGGGTGGATGAGCAGGACGTCAAGGTCGGCTTTGTGCTGCCCACCGACGCACTGCCGGCGTTCAATGCCGGGAAGATCGACGCCTGGGCCACCTTTGGCGTGTATCAGGCGTTCGCCGAGCAGCAGGGCGCACGGGTGTTGATCAGCGGGGAGGGTATCAACACCGGCCTGACCTTTATCACTGCCTCCGATGAAGTACTCACCGATCCGCTAAAGCGCAAAGCCTTGAGCGATGTGCTACAGCGTTTCGCCAAGGCATTCGAGTGGGCGCGGCAGAACCCTGAGGAGTACGCGCGGGTGTTTGCCAAGGTCAACGATATCCCGCTGGTCGTTTCCCAGTTGTTGCGCAGTTGGGGCGATGAGTCGCTGTTGCCGGTGGAGGCACAGGATGTCCTGGCGTTGCAGCAGGTGGATGATTTGTTTGTGGAGAAGAAGATCTTTCCGCATCGGATTGAGGTGGAAAGATTGACGGACATTGAGGTTTTCCCGCCGCACTTGCAGTCGGCGGCCACGCCTTAGCGCAGGCTGCTCACGCCTGGGTCCTCCATCAATACGATGCCGGGCATTGCGGGTTGCCCGACATTACCTGCCGAGCCCATCCGATCCGCCAGATACCGTGCTGGCGGCTTGCCCACGGCTTTGCGGAACATGGTGATAAAGCCGCTCGCGTTTTCGTAGCCCAGGTCCAGGGCCACCGCCTGTACGCTTTCGCCCTTGGCCAGGCGTTGCAGCGACAGGATCACATGCAACTGTCGTCGCCAGCGTCCGAAGCTCAGGCCAATTTCCTCCAGCAGCAGCCGGGTCATGCTGCGCTCGCTCATGCCAATGCGCACGGCCCATTCGCCAAGGGTGGACTTGTCTTGCGGGTCGGCCAGCAGGCTGTTGGCCAAGCGTCGTAACCGGGAGTCCTGAGGCATAGGCAGGTGCAAGGCTTCGATGGGGCTCAGGGCCAGT
>Ga0302228_10000541_pt1 | contig 30468 bp, 24 predicted proteins | sample II_Palsa_N1_2_FD_193519 | JGI IMG/M metagenome (GOLD analysis project Ga0302228, IMG submission 193519) | Peat permafrost microbial communities from Stordalen Mire near Abisko, Sweden - II_Palsa_N1_2 | ecosystem: Environmental > Terrestrial > Soil > Palsa > Peat permafrost | place: Sweden... | reverse complement strand
AACGGCAAGATAGAGGGTTTCTCCAACCGTGGCGTCTCCATACAGCCTAACTCGGAGGCTGATCGTCTGAACGAGTTTTCCCGCAAGGGCTATGAAGTACTGCACACCTTCTAATGCTTAAACTGTGGCGAGGCGGCTTGCCCCTCGCCACAGAGATACTCACACGTTATCGCCCGCCCGCCAGATCGATAAAGGTCCCGGTGGCATAGGACGCCTTGTCCGACAGCAACCAGATAATCCCCTCCGCCACTTCCTCCGCCCGCCCGCCGCGAGCCATGGGAATACCGGGCTCTAGCTTGCTGACCCGATCAGGGTCGCCACTCAAGGCGTGGAAGTCGGTGAAGATGAAGCCGGGGCGCACGCCGTTGACACGGATACCTTCGCCGGCCACTTCCTTGGAGAGGCCAACGGTGAAGGTGTCGAGAGCGCCTTTCGACGCCGCATAGTCAACATATTCCCCTGGAGCCCCCAGACGTGCGGCGGCCGATGAAACGTTGACGATGCTGCCACCCTGCCCGCCATGCTTGGGCGACATACGCAGCACGGCGTGCTTGGCGCACAGGATCGGCCCCAATACGTTGGTCTTGAGAATCTTCAGGATACGAAACTCGGACATCTCATCGACCCGCGTCTTGTGTCCGACGGTTCCGGCGTTGTTCACCAGCGCCGTGACCCGGCCCAGCTCGGTATCGACGCGATTGAACAAGCTGATCACTTCGTCCTCAATGCTGACATCGGCGCGCACGGCAATCGCCTGGGCACCGAGGGCGCGGACTTGATCCAGTACCTGATGGGCAGCGTCTTCGTCGGACTGAAAGTTGATACAGATGCGATAACCCTGACGGGCAGCCAACAACGCCGTGGCGGCACCGATCCCACGACTGCCACCGGTGATGATGACGACTTTGTCCATGCGTGCTGTCTCCTGGTTCACCTGAAAACGGTTGGTTCCAAGAATACCTGCCACGAGCAGGTTTTGCATGGACTCACGTCATGGACCGATCACCCGCTTCAGTTCGGCCTGCTGGATATCCACCATAAAGCCGTCCGCGGGCATCGGATGCCCCAGCAAGTAACCTTGCAAGGAGTCACAGCCCAAGCGTGTCAGGAAACTCTGCTGCACATCGGTCTCAACGCCTTCCGCCACAATCCGCAGCCCCAGGGCCTGACCGAGGGCCACGATGGCCGAGACGATAGCAGCGTCATCACTGTCGTGCTCCAGGTCGCGGACAAAACCACGGTCGATTTTCAACTCATTGGCCGGCAGGCGCTTGAGGTACATCAGGCTGGAATAACCCGTACCGAAGTCATCGATGGACAGGTCGACCCCCATGTCCGAGAGCTTCTGCAACACCGTCATGCTCGCATCGGCGTCGCTCATGGCGGTGGTTTCGGTGATTTCCAGGGTCAGGCTATTGGCCGGTAACTGATGACGCTCCAGGGCGCTGGCGACGCTCTTGACCAGCCCTGCGTGACAAAACTGCAAGGCCGACAGGTTCACGGCAATGCGCCAATCCTGATAACCCTGGGCGTACCAGACTTGCATCTGGCGACACGCTTCATTGAGTACCCACTCACCAATGGGAATGATGAGCCCGGTCTTTTCCGCCAACTCAATGAATTTGTCTGGCATCAACAAACCTTGTTGCGGGTGCTCCCAGCGTAACAGCGCTTCGGCGCCTACTGGCCGTCCCGTGCCAGCATCAAATTTGGGCTGGTAATAGAGCCGAAACTGTCCCTGCTCCAGGGCATTGCGCAAGTCCTGCAGCAACTGCAGTTGTTTGCGGGCGTTGGTGTTCATCGATACATCGAAGAAGCTGTAGCCGTTCTTGCCCATCCCCTTGGCGTGATACATCGCGGCGTCTGCGTTCATCAGCAGTTCCTGCGGTGTGCCGCCGTTACCCGGGAACATGGCAATGCCCACGCTGGCAGAGATTTTCAGCTCGTGTTCGGCAACGTGGAACGCCTGATTGATTAACCCCACCTGGCGTTCGGCCAGGCGCATCGCATCGTCGGCTTGAGCCAGTTGCACCAGCAACACGAACTCATCACCGCCGATTCGCGCGAGGGTGTCCTGACTGCGCAGGTCGTCGCGCAAGCGCAGGCCTACTTCGCGCAGCAGTTGATCGCCCATGTGATGGCCAAAGGCGTCGTTGACGGGCTTGAAGCCATCCAAGTCAATAAACATCAGGGCGAAACAGCCGCCCTGCTCCGTAACCACCTGCATGGCCTGTTGAATGCGGTCGGCGAGCAGGCTTCGGTTGGGTAGACCGGTCAGGGTGTCATGCAGGGCCAGGTGAGTCAGTTCCTGATTGGCCAGGCTCAAGGAGTCCGCGAGGACGGCCGTGCGCGCGTCCAGGCGAGCGTCGAGCAATGATGTCAGCAGCGCGATGGTCAATACCGCCAAGCTGGTGACCAGCACCAGGTTATCCAGGCCCTTGCCGCTCAGGCCGTCCAGAGCCGCGCCACAGAAACTGCCATCGGCAAACCGTGCGGCGGCCATGCCGGTGTAATGCATGCCGACAATCGCCACACCCATGACAATGGCCGCTCCGCCTCGGGCCACGCGCACATAAGGGGTGTTGCGCCGCAGGTTGAAGGCGATCCACAACGCGGCGGCCGAGGCACCAACAGCAATCAGCAACGAGGCGCCAAACAGGGTGGGATCGTAGTCAATGCCCGGTGTCATGCGCATGGCCGCCATGCCGGTGTAGTGCATGGCACTGATGCCCCCGCCCATGATCAGTGCACCAAACGCCAGTTGCCAGGCAGGTAGACGCGGCTGGCTGACCAGCCACAAGGCAAACCCGCAGGAGAACACGGCGATCAACAGCGACAGGAACGTGATGCCGATGTCATAGCCCAGGTCGATGGGCAAACGGAACGCCAACATCCCGATAAAGTGCATGGACCAAACGCCGACCCCCATGGCCAGCGCTCCGCCGCTCATCCACAGATACGCAGCGCGCCCCTTGGCCGTGGCAATACGGCCGGCCATATCCAGGGCCGTATAGGAAGCGAGGATCGCCACAAACAGCGAGATCAGGACCAGGGCGGGGGAATAACTACCGGTGAGCATGGGACTTCTCATGGCCAGAGGGCCGAACGGCATCCATGCCGGGTGGAAAGTCCGCGATTGTAGCGAGAATAATTCTCGGGCACCGAAAAATTATCAGAAGGCCACTATCCTTGAAGCCGCTGCTGAGGCACGAGACTGCGATGGGGTGCGCAGCGCCCCCTTGGGCGGTCCTGCGGCCCGCATCGCAGCCTCGTGCCTCGGCAGCGGCTACAGGCCAGTGTTTTGCATCTGCCCATCCCAGCCACCGCCGAGTGCCGCGATCAGTTGCACACTGGCCACCAGCCGTGTTTGCAGCAGAGTAAGGACAGTGCGCTCGTTGCTCAGGGCCGTTGCCTGGACGGTGACCACATCCAGATAAGCAATCAACCCGGCCTTGTATTGGTTCTGGGTCAGGCGCAAGGATTCCCGTGCCGCTTCCAGGGCTTCATTACTGACGCCTGCCTCGTCCTCCAGGACCTTGAGCTGAACCATGTAGTTTTCCACTTCGCGGAAACCATCGAGCACGGTCTGGCGGTACTTGGCCACAGTTTCATCGTAGGACGCTTCGGCGCGGTCGACTTCCGCCGAACGCTGGCCGCCGTCAAACAAGGTCATGGCCAGTTTCGGCCCCACCGACCAGAAGCGATTGGGCAGGCTGATCCAGTCGGCGTATGTGCTGCTGGAGTAGCCGCCGGCCATGCTCAAGGTCAGGTCCGGGTAATAGGCCGTTTTCGCCACGCCGATATTGGCATTGGCGGCAATCACCGCCCGCTCCGCCGAAGCGATGTCCGGACGACGCTCCAATAACTGTGAAGGCAGGCTGACCGGAATCTGCGGCAATGCCGGAATATCCTTGCTCACCGCCAGATTGAAGTTGGCCGGTGGCACTCCCACCAACACCGCGATGGCATTTTCCAACTGAGCCCGCTGCCAGATCAGGTCGATCATGCTGGCCTGGGTGCTTTTCAGTTGAGTCTGGGCCTGGGCGATTGCGTCTTTACCCGACACGCCGGCGCGGTACTGGTTTTCGGTCATCTGCAGAGACCGCTGGTAGGTATCCACCGTGGCTTGCAACAAACGGGTCTGCTCATCCATGACCCGCAACTGCAGATAGTCCTGCACCAGTTCCGACTGCTGACTCAAGCGCATGGCCGCCAAATCTGCCGCACTGGCTTCAGCACTGGCTTCATTGGCCTCCAGGCCGCGACGCAACTTGCCCCAGATATCCGCTTCCCAACTGACGCCCAACTGGGCATTGAGGGTGTCACGGATACCACTGCTGGAGTTGCTCAGGCCAGAGTTACTGCTGCCGGTGCCCTGGCTGGCACGGGTTTTCCCGACACTGAGGTCAACGCTGGGGAAAAACGCCCCACGGGAACTGCGCACCAGCGACTGGGCCTGGCGAAAACGCGCTTCAGCCTGGGCCACGCTCTGGTTGGCCGTGTTGAGTTTATCGACCAGCGCATTGAGTTGTTTGTCGCCGTACAACTCCCACCAGGCGCCACGGGCCAGGGAATCGCTGGGCGTTGCCTGACGCCAGCCCTGGGCTTCTTTGTACTGGGCCGGCTCGGTCAGTTCCGGACGTTTATAGTCCGGGCCGACGGCGCAAGCACTGAGCAGAATTGCGATTAACGCCACTCCCGCCGTAGGAGTGAGCTTGCTGGCGAAAGTCGTTAACGAAAACACTGGATGCCTGACACCCCGATGCGCACTCAGGTTCTTCGCGAGCAAGCTCGCGCCTACAGGGAGAAGCGTTGAATCAGTCATAGCGCAGTGTCCAAGGCAGCATCGGTACGCACCCCGCGCCAACCGTTGAAACGGTGGCGCAGGCGGTCGAGATAAAGGTAAACCACAGGCGTGGTGTAAAGGGTCAGGATCTGGCTGAACACCAGCCCGCCGATAATCGTCAGGCCCAGAGGCTGGCGCATTTCCGCGCCTTCGGCGCTGCTGATCAGCAACGGCACCGCGCCGAGGATCGCCGCCAGGGTAGTCATCAGGATCGGCCGTAGCCGTAACAGGCAGGCGCTGCGAATCGACTCCAATGGGTCCATGCCCTCCTTGCGCTCGAGCTGCAGCGCCAGGTCGATCATCAGGATGGCGTTTTTCTTCACCACACCGATCAGCAGGAACAACCCCAGCAGCGAAATCAGGCTGAACTCGCCCCCCAGCACGTAGATCGACAGCAACGCGCCGACCCCGGCGGACGGCAAGGTCGACAGGATCGTCAACGGGTGGATGTAGCTCTCATAGAGAATCCCCAGCACCAGGTACACCGCCACCAACGCGCCAAGGATCATGAACGGCTGGCTTTTCTGGGTAGCCGCGAAGGCATCGGCGGTGCCGGCCATCTTGGCGATCACATCTTCAGGCAGGCCGACTTTGGCAATCGCCCGCTCAATGGCTGCGGTGCCCTGCTCCACTGTTACGCCGGGGGACATATCGAAAGCAATGTTCTCCGAAGCAAACTGACCCTCATGGCTGACCCGGTCGTCTGCCAGGCTGTTTTCATAGTGGGCAATGGCCGACAGCGGGATGCGCGCGCCAGTGGACGTAATGACCTGCACCTGATTCAGGGTGCTCGGGTCCTGGGCATATTTCGGATTGACCTCCATCACCACCTGGTACTGATTGAGGCTGTCATAGATGGTGGAAATCTGCCGCTGGCTGTAGGCGTTGTTCAACACGGCCGTCACCATGTCCATGTCCACCCCCAGGCGTTTGGCCTGGTCTCGGTCGACCACCAGCGTCACCTGTTGTGCGCCACGGCCTTCCCGGGCATCGATGGCGGTCAACTCCGGCAGCTCACGCAGCGCGGCAACCACTTTCGGGTACCACAGGCGTAAGGCCGCCAGGTCACCACTTTGCAGGATGTAGGAATATTGCGAGGTGGTCTGGTCGCGGCCACCGCCAAATTGCAGGTCCTGGTCGGCCATCAGCATCAGGCGCCCGCCGGGCACCAGTGGCACGTTCTTGCGCATGCGCTCGATCACCGCCTGGGCGGAAATCTTGCGCTCGCTGATGGGTTTGAGCCGCACCAGCATCACCGCGTTGTTGGTGCCACTGTTGCCGCCGATAAACCCGGCCACGCTTAACACCGCAGGGTCTTGCAGCACGGCTTTGCGGAAGATCTCCATTTTCGGCTGCATGACGCTGAACGACAGGCCATCATCACCACGGACAAAACCGATCAGTTGGCCGGTGTCCTGCTGTGGCATGAAGGTTTTCGGCACCACTACGTACAGCGCGATGTTGACGCCTACGGTCACGAGCAGGCTGAGCAGCGTCAGGCGCCGATGCCGCAGCACCCAATCCAGGCTGCGGGCATAGCCGGCAACCATGCGGTCGTTGACCTTCTGGCTCCAGCGTTGCAGACCGGTTTCTTGTTCCCTGACGTGGGGCTTGAGCCAACGGGCGCAGAGCATGGGTGTCAGGGTCAGCGAGACGATCAACGAGACGATGATCGCCGCCGCCAGGGTGATGGAGAATTCGCGGAACAGGCTCGTGACGATCCCACCCATGAACAGGATGGACAGGAATACGGCCACCAGCGACACGTTCATCGACAGCAAGGTAAAGCCGACTTCCTTGGCTCCCAGGTACGCGGCCTTCATTGGCGAAATACCGTCATCGATATGCCGGGATATGTTCTCCAGCACCACGATGGCATCGTCCACCACCAGGCCGGTGGCGAGGATCAGTGCCATCAGCGACAGGTTGTTCAGGGAAAACCCGAACAGGTACATCACCGCAAAGGTCCCCACCAGCGACACCGGTACCGCCAGGGTCGGAATCAACGAGGCCCGGAAGTTACCGAGGAACAGGTACACCACCAGGATCACCAGGGCCACGGCGATCAACAGGGTCATCTCGGCTTCGTGCAAGGTAGCGGTGATCACCGGCGAACGGTCCATTGCCAGATTCAGCTTCACACTGGAGGGCAGTACCGCCTGCAAGGCCGGCAACTGCGCCTTGATCTGCTTCACCGTCTCGATGATGTTGGCGCCGGACTGGCGGTTGATCACCAGCAGCACTGCGGAGTCATTGTTGAAGAAACCACTGTTGTAGCGATCTTCGACGCCGTCGCTGATCCTGGCCACATCGCTGAGGCGCAACGCCGCACCATCCTGGTAACGAATCAACAGCGGTTCGTAGTCCTTGGCCTTTTCCAACTGGTCGTTGGCCTGGATCTGCCAGTTGCGCTGGCTGTCCTCCAGGGAGCCTTTGGGCCGGCGCACGTTGGCATTGGCGATGGTGTTACGCACATCGTCCAGGGCCACGCCGTATTGGTCGAGGGCCTTGGGTTCCAGTTCGATACGCACCGCCGGCAAGGAACTGCCGCCAATCTGCACTTCACCGACACCCGGTACCTGGGACAGGCTTTGGGAGAGGATGGTCGACGCCAAATCGTAGAGCTGGCCCTTGGGCAACACGTCCGACGTCAGCGATAGCACCATGATCGGCGCTTGGGACGGGTTGATCTTCTTGTAGGTGGGCATGCTGCGCATGCCGCTGGGCAACAGGTTGCGCGAAGCGTTGATCGCGGCCTGCACTTCTCGCGCCGCACCGTTGATATCCCGCCCGGAATCAAACGCCAGGATGACCCGGGTCGAACCTTGGCTCGACGAGCTGCTCATGGTGGTGATGCCGGCAATGGCGCCGAAGGATCGCTCCAACGGGGTAGCCACCGTGGACGCCATTACTTCGGGGCTCGCGCCGGGCAAGCTGGCTTGCACGACGATCACCGGAAAGTCGATTTGCGGCAGCGGTGACACCGGCAGCAAATTGAAACTGACGCCCCCCAGCAGCATGATCGCCAGGCTCAGCAGCATCGTGGCGACCGGCCGGCGAATAAAAGGTCCGGACAGGTTCATGGCTCAACCGGCTCCAGACGCTCGGGCTGTTTGCCCCAGCGACGGCCCAGGCGATCGAAGTACAGGTAGATCACCGGGGTGGTGAACAGCGTCAGGACCTGACTCAGCAGCAACCCGCCGACCATCACCAGACCCAGGGGCTGGCGCAGTTCGGCACCGGAACCCGTGGCCAACATCAAGGGCACCGCCCCGAACAACGCGGCCAGGGTAGTCATCAGAATTGGCCGGAAGCGCAACAGCGCCGCCTGATAGATCGCCGTCTGCGGGTCCAGGCCCTGGTTGCGTTCGGCGTCGAGGGCGAAATCGATCATCATGATCGCGTTCTTCTTGACGATACCGATCAGCAGGATGATGCCGATAATCGCGATCATCCCCAGGTCGTTGCCGCTGATCAGCAGGGCCAGCAAGGCCCCCACCGCTGCCGATGGCAAGGTCGACAGAATGGTAATCGGGTGGATGTAACTCTCGTAGAGCACACCCAGCACGATATACATGGTCACCACCGCCGCCAGAATCAGCAGCAAGGTACTCGACAACGACGCTTCGAACGCCTGGGCCGCGCCCTGGAACTGCGTCTGCACGCCCACCGGCATGCCGATGTCTTTCTGGGTCTGGTTGATCAGCTCGACGCCCTTGCCCAGCGCCACGCCGGGCGCCAGGTTGAACGACATCATCACCGCCGGGAACTGGCCGATATGGGCAATCGCCAACTGCGCCTGACGCTGTTCCACATGGGCCAGGCTCGACAGCCGCACCTGGCCGCCGTCGGTGGTCTTCACATGGATCTGGTTCAGCGCATCCGGCCCCAGGGTTTCTCCGGACTGGGCCTGCAACACCACGCGGTATTGGCTGGCCTGGGTGTAGATGGTGGAAATCTGCCGCTGGCCAAAGGCGTCGTACAGTGCGTCGGTGATGGTCGACACCGACACACCAAGGCGCGAGGCGGCGTCACGGTCAATCACCAGATACACCTGCAAGCCCTTGTCTTGCAGGTCGCTGGCCACGTCAGTGAGTTCCGGCAACTGGCTGAGGGCATGCACCAGCTTGCCGCTCCACAGGGCCAGCAGTTCGGCATCCGGTGAAGACATGCTGAACTGGTACTGGGTACGACTGACGCGGTCTTCGATGGTCAGGTCCTGCACCGGCTGCATGAACAGGCGGATACCCACCAGTTTGTCCAGCTCCGGCTGCAGGCGCGTGATGATCTGCGCTGCGCTCAAGTCCCGTTGGTTGTGGGGCTTGAGGTTGATCAGCAGGCGGCCACTGTTGAGGGTGGCGTTATCGCCGTCGACACCAATATAGGACGACAGGCTCTGCACCGACGGATCTGCCAGGATAACCTTCGCCAGTTCCTGCTGGCGCTGGCTCATGGCGGCAAAAGAGATGGATTGCGGCGCTTCGGAAATGCCCTGGATCACCCCGGTGTCCTGCACCGGAAAAAAGCCCTTGGGCACCACCAGGTACAGCACCACCGTCAAGCCCAGGGTCGCGATGGCCACCAGCAGGGTCAGTGGTTGGTGCTTGAGCACCCATTGCAACTTGCGTCCGTAGGCTTCGATCAGCCAGTCGATCCAGGCGCCGCTGGCCTTGTAGAAGCGACCCTGTTCTTCCTCCTTGGGTTCGCGCTTGAGCAAACGGGCGCACATCATCGGCGTCAGGGTCAGTGACACCACCAGGGAAATCAGGATGGCTACCGCCAGGGTGATGGCGAATTCGCGGAACAACCGCCCGACCACATCCGCCATGAACAGCAACGGAATGAGCACTGCAATCAGCGACAGGGTCAGGGAAATCAGGGTGAAACCAATCTGCTTGGCCCCCTTGAGCGCGGCGTTCAGCGGTGTCTCGCCTTCCTCGATATAGCGAGAAATGTTCTCCAGCATCACGATGGCATCGTCCACCACAAAACCGGTGGCGATGGTCAGGGCCATCAACGTCAGGTTGTTGACCGAAAAACCGGCCAGGTACATCACGCCAAAGGTGCCCACCAGCGACAGCGGCACGGCGATGGACGGGATGATGGTGGCGCTGAAACGGCGCAGGAACAGGAACGTCACCATCACCACCAGGGCGATAGCGATCAGCAATTCGTGTTGCACGTCCGTGACCGAGGCGCGGATGGTCTGGGTACGGTCGGTGAGTACCGTCACATCCAGGCCTGCCGGCAGGTTGTCGGTGATACTCGGCAGCAAGGCCTTGATCCGGTCGACCACCTCAATCACGTTGGCCCCTGGCTGGCGCTGGATATTCAGCAGCACAGCCTGGTTTTCATTGGCCCAGGCAGCAAGGCGTTCGTTTTCGGCGCCGTCGACGATCTGGGCCACATCTTTGAGGCGCAAAGGTGCGCCGTTGTTGTAGGCAAGGATCAGTTCGGCGTATTGCTGGGGCGAGACCAACTGGTCGTTGGCGTCGAGCATCGAGACTCGGGTCGGGCCGTCGAAGTTACCCTTGGGCTGGTTGACGTTGGATGCGCCGATCAAGGTGCGCACATCCGACAGGTTCAAACCATTGGCGGCCAGGGCTTCGGGGTTGACCTTGATCCGCACCGCCTGACGCTGGCCGCCGGCGATGCTGACCATGCCGACGCCACTGATCTGGGCGATTTTCTGCGCCATGCGGGTGTCGACCAAGTCATTGAGCTTGGGCAACAACATGGTTTTTGAGGTGATGGCCAGGGTCAACACCGGGGTGTCCGCCGGGTTGACCTTGTTGTATACCGGTGGCGCCGGTAAATCCTTGGGCAACAGGTTGGTGGCGGCGTTGATGGCAGCCTGAACCTGTTGCTCGGCGACATCCATGTTGATGTCGAGATTGAAGCGCAAGGTCAGCACCGACGCGCCGCCGGAACTGGTGGACGCCATTTGGGTCAGGCCGGGCATTTGCCCGAACTGGCGCTCCAGCGGCGCGGTCACTGCACTGGTCATTACGTCCGGGCTGGCGCCGGGGTACAGGGTCATGACCCGGATGGTCGGGTAATCCACCTGAGGCAATGCCGAAACCGGCAGCAAGCGATAGGCGATCACGCCGGCCAGGACAATGGCCAGCATGCTCAGGGTGGTGGCTACCGGACGAAGGATGAACAGCCGCGAGAGGTTCATGCGCCGCCCTTTTGCGCCTTGCCGGCATCAGCCGGGCCTTGCGGTGCCTTGGCTGCCGGTTGACCCTGCAGGTGTTCGGTCGGCGTGGTCGGGACCTCGGTGCTGTCGTTGACCACTTCGATCTCGCTGCCGTCCTTCAGGCGGTCGGTGCCTTCCAGTACCACCCGGTCGCCAGCGGCCAGGCCTTCCTTGATCACGGTGTTTTCACCATCGCTGTCACCAATCACCAACGGACGGATCTTGACCTTCTTGTCGCCATCAAGGGCGTAGACGAAGGTACCGTTGTTGCCAAACTGAATCGCGGCGGAAGGTGCCAGGACTACGTTATGCAGGGTATCGGCCAGCAGGTGCACATTGACGAACTGGTTGGGGAACAGCACCTGGTCCTGGTTATCGAAGCGCGCCTTGAATTTCAGAGTGCCGGTGGTCACGTCAATCTGGTTGTCGAGGCTTTGCAGCACACCTGTGGCCTGACGCTTGACGTCGCCACGGTCCCAGGCTTCCACCGGCAGCTTGTTGCCGCCACGGTAGCGCGCGAGCACGACGCCCAAGGTGGTTTCCGGCAGGGTGAAGGCCACGCTGATGGGCTGGGTCTGGGTGATCACGGCCAGGGCCGTGGTGTCATTGGCGGCGACGAGGTTGCCGACGTCCAGTTGGCGCAGGCCTACACGCCCGGCAATCGGCGCGCGAATCTTGGTGAAGTCGAGGTTGAGCCTGGCATCATCCACCGCGCCCTGGTTGGTCTTGACCGTGCCCTGGTATTGCAGGACCAACGCTTCGGCGGTGTCCAGGGTTTGCTTGGCGATACTGTCTTGCGCATACAGATCACGATAGCGCTGAACATCAACCTGGGCGTTTTTCAACTGGGCCTGATTCTGCAACAACGTGCCCTGGGCCTGGAGCAAGGCGTTCTGGTAACTGCGTGGGTCGATTTCTGCCAGCAGGTCACCGGCCTTGACCATCTGCCCTTCTTCAAAGGCAATCTTGACCAACTCCCCCGCCACGCGGCTGCGCACGTTGATGGTGTTCAACGCGGTCACAGTACCCAATGCTTTGTAGTACACCGGAAACTCCCCGAGCACTGCCGGCGAAACGCGCACCGGCACCGGACCGGTCGAGCCACCGAAGCCCGGACGCATCATGCCCGACTTGCCAGCATGCCCTGCGGGCTTCTTCTCGGCGCTGTCTTTATGACTGCCAGGCCAGAATTTCCAGCACAGGCCGGCAATAACCAGCAGGACGAGTAAGCCGAACAGCCAGCGGCGGGAGTTGCGGGGGGTGGATTGCATGGATTGATCAACCATTGGGCGCGAGAGCTTCTTCTTTGGGAGGCTGAAAGATAAGCACTAGAGCGCTGTAAGAAAAGCGCCTTTACCGGCTATTTACCTTTGGACTTACAACTTTTCACTTTTACAGTTGAAACTTCGGTGTTCGGTCTAACCCGCTGAACCGTAAATAAAATCGGCCTGGACTAGGCCAGGCCGCAATCATGCATCAAGCGTGTTACTGCAAAACGACAGTCATGTGCAGTAATCGTTACTTCAAAACAGCCAGGGCCGCTTCGTAGTTTGGCTCTTCGGCAATTTCCTTGACCAGTTCGCTGTGCAGCACGTTGTCATTTTCGTCCAGCACGACAACCGCGCGCGCGGTCAGGCCCTTGAGCGGGCCGTCAGCGATGGCTACGCCGTAATTTTCTTTGAACTCGGCGCCACGCAGGGTGGACAGATTCTTCACGTTTTCCAGGCCTTCGGCACCGCAGAAGCGCGCCTGGGCGAATGGCAGGTCAGCGGAGATGCACAATACAACGGTGTTGGCCACGTCATTGGCCTGGGTGTTGAACTTGCGCACGGAGGTAGCGCAGGTCGGGGTGTCGACGCTAGGGAAGATATTCAGCACTTTGCGCTTGCCGGCAAAGGTGGCCAGGGTAGCGTCCGACAGATCGCCGGCAACCAGGGAAAAGGCTGGGGCCTTGGAACCGGCTTGTGGCAGTTGGCCATTGACTTGGACAGGGTTGCCTTTGAGGGTGACTTGAGCCATGAACGGATTCCTCTTGTGGATTTTGGTAGAACGAATTCGAGAGGCCGAAGTTAAACACAAAGTGCTGCACGGACCTACGGTCAAACACAAATTGTCATGGTCCATGCTGCAACGCGAGAACCGGGCCGCTGTGGTTTAATTGCCGCGTTTTTTGCCCTGCCCTTATTAAGGAACGTTTTTTGATGAATCAGCCCGCCACCAAAGTCCTGGTTATTGGCTATGTCTGGCCAGAACCCCGCTCCTCGGCAGCCGGTGGCCATATGATGCAGATTCTGCAGAGCTTCCTGGACCAGGGCTGGGACATCACCTTCAGCAGCCCGGCCACCATTGGCGAACACAAGGCCGATTTGCCGGCGCAGGGCATTCGTGAATGTGCCATCGAGCTTAATAACAGCAGTTTCGACGACTTTATTCGCACACTCGCCCCGGACATCGTGCTGTTCGACCGCTTCATGATGGAAGAACAATTCGGCTGGCGGGTGGAAAAGTGCTGCCCCGACGCGTTGCGGGTGCTGGAAACATCAGATTTGCAAAGCCTGCGGGATGCCCGCCAGCAGCGCCTCAAGGAGTACCTTAAACGCAAGCCCGAAGCGGATGACTTTAGCCCGGTGTTCTGCGAAGTATTGGACGAAGAGTTCCAGTGGATGGCCGAGAGTGATTTGGCCAAACGTGAGCTTGCTGCCATTTATCGCTGTGACATCAGCCTGATGATCTCCGATGTGGAAATCCAGTTACTGACCGACCACTTCAAGATACCCGCCGCCCTCCTCCACTGGTGCCCGCTAATGGTTGGAGCACCGAACGCCGCCTTCGCGCCGTTTGAGGATCGGGCGCACTTCCTGAGCATCGGCAACTTTCGCCACGCCCCCAACTGGGATGCCGTGCTGTGGATGAAGAACAGCGTCTGGCCGTTGATCCGCCAGCAACTGCCGGGCGCGCAACTGCATGTTTACGGGGCCTACACCCCGCCCAAGGCCACGGCATTGCACAACCCGGCACAAGGTTTTCACGTGATGAACTGGGCCGAAGACGCCCTGCAGGTGATGACCGCTGCACGCATCTGTCTGGCGCCGTTGCGTTTTGGTGCCGGGATCAAGGGCAAGCTGGTGGATGCGATGCTCTGTGGCACACCCAATGTCACCACCCCGATCGGTGCCGAGGGCATGGGCGATGACCAGCCATGGCCCGGAGCAATCGAGCGCAGTGCCAGTGCCTTGGCAGCTGCGGCGGTTGCCTTGTATCAGGACCAGGACGGCTGGGCCCAGGCCCAGGAAAACGGCCGCCGCCTGCTGGCTCGCCGCTACGCCCAGGAAGTCCATGGCCCGGCACTGGTGGAGCGTCTGGAGCAATGCCGCAGCCAGTTGGCCGAACACCGACGCAACAATTTCACCGGCAGCATGCTGCGTCATCACCTGCACAAAAGCACCCAGTACATGGCGCAGTGGATCGAGGCGAAAAACCGCAGCGTTTAAATGCATAAACAGCGGGTGCTGGCGAGGTCGCAGGTAAAGGGGGCATTATCCTTTTTGCAACCACCATAAAGCGACTGCAGCATGACCCGAGCAGCGAGAATCACCGATCCTTCCTACGAGTTGATGGACGATCACAACGGTCTGTCCATCATCTATCGCCAACACGGCTTCCCGTGCCCGTTGGTACGCTGGCATTTCCACAAGGAATACGAACTGCACTTGATCGTTGCCAGCTCAGGCAAGGTGTTTATCGGCGACTACATCGGCAACTTCTATCCGGAGAGTCTGTTTCTCACCGGTCCCAACCTGCCCCACAACTGGATCAGCCAGGTGGCGGAAGATGAAGTGGTGCCCAAACGCGACATGTTGGTGAACTTTACCGATGAACTGCTGGAAGGCGGCAGTCATATTTTCACCGAACTCAAGACCTTGGCCCCGCTGCTGGATCGGGCCAAATACGGCATTGAGTTTCGCTGCAAACACACCATCGCCCAGGCCATGACCTTGATGCAACGCATCGAAGACGCCAAGGGCATGGCACGCCTAGGGCACTTCTTTATCCTGATGGAAGTGCTCAGTGCCTGTGAGGATTATCAGTTACTGTCCGGCGTCACCACGCCGCAATTGGCCGATGAACACAGTATCGACCGCACTAACCGGGCGGTGGACTATATCTTTGCTCACTACGCGCGGGAATTGTCCCTGGAAGAAGTGGCTGAGTATTTGGGGATGAAGCCCACTTACTTCTCCCGGGTGTTCAAGCAGGCGACCGGGCGGACCTTTATCGAGTTCGTCAATCGGTTGCGGATCAGCAAATCCTGCGAGTTGTTGGCCGATGGCGATAAAGCGGTGACGGATGTATGTTTTGAGTCAGGGTTTAATAATATTTCAAACTTTAATCGACGCTTTCAGCAGTTGAAGGGGATGACGCCCTCGCATTATCGGCGGTTGGCAGTACAGCGGTTGACGGAGCAGAATCTCGGTTAGTTTTTAGGTGAATATCCGTTACCGCAGCAACGGATACTCACCCCGACACCAGCCGCTTACTGACCTTTGAGCTTGACGTAAGACTGATGCATATCCGAAGCCCAACCATCAATCACACCCTTCACATCCTCCGCCTTCATCACCTGCGAATCATTTGCCAGCGGCTTGCCGGTACCTTTACGCACCACCTGGGCAACAACTTTGCCACTGCCACCATCCAGGAACTGCGCCTCAGTGCCCAGGGTCGTTTCCTGATCACGAATCCCGGCACCCGTACTCACCGCAGCGGCCACCAGCGCAACAGGAATGTACTCATAAGGCTTGAGACTTTCAGTCTTGCTACTGACAGCCGTGATCGCCGCCCGCACCACAATCACCCCAGGACCCGGCGCGTCGGCCAGCGGCAGCGTCTTGACGATCTCACGCTTGAGTGCCTGGTTGTAGTAGTTGTTGATGCCTTGCAAGGTGCTTTCAGGAATCCTGGTAGTCGCCTGAGGCTTGGGGAAGAACTGAGTGGGCTCGACGTATACCGAGGTGTAGCGCCCGAGGTTCAGGTTGGGATCAATCCAGCGCATCACTTGCGCGCCCGACGGCGACTTGGCTTCCTTCAAGTGGCTGTAGTCCGAGAGAAACCCGGAGTACTCATCCGGCTGCGTCACCTTGCTGGAACACCCTACTACGCCGATTGAGGCAATGCACAACGTGCTGATCATTAGCCCTAGCTTCATCATGGAACTCCTTGGCAGTCATCATTGGAACACTGAGCTGTAGGTATAGCCAACTCTGGAAAAAAGCGCCCTCAGCGTTACAGGTTGCGAGAGACTTCACAACGCGAATTTGACAAGCCGGCCCGCAGCGTCAATGCATCTGGACATCGGAAGTCACCATGCCCAAACCTGACCCTAAAACCGTACACCCTCGTCGTTACCTGTATCCGGCCGCTGAGCATAAAGCCCAAGTGGTGATGTAGAGCTGGAAAAAACTCAACCCTGTAGCCCCCTGCGTTGAAATAAACAGGGCATCTGATCCGTATTAATGCAGCTTTCCTGAGGCTGTTTTGTATTCCCCGGACTTCCTACAGTCCCCCACCTGCCAGACCGGTCGGCCTGGCATGACTTGGAACTGTGGGAAGACTGACCATGAGCACAACATCAACCGCGCAGGCCTACAACTATAAGGTCGTGCGCCAATTCGTCATTGCCACCGTGGTATGGGGCGTCATCGGCATGGCCATGGGGGTGTGGATTGCCTCGCAACTGGTGTGGCCAGAGATGAACCTGGACTTGCCCTGGACTACCTTTGGCCGGTTGCGGCCGCTGCACACCAGCCTGGTGATTTTCGGTTTTGCCGGCAGCGCGCAATTTGCTGCCAGCTACTACGCAGTACAGCGTACCTGCCAGGTGCGGTTGTTTTCCGACGCGTTGGCGGCGTTTACCTTCTGGGGCTGGCAGTCGGTGATCGTCGTCATGCTGATCAGCCTGCCACTGGGCTACACCACCACCAAGGAATACGCCGAGATCGAGTTTTCCGGCGCGGTCTGGATGACGGTGGTGTGGGTGGCCTACGCCATCGTGTTCTTCACTACCGTGGTGCAGCGCAAGACTAAACATATCTATGTCGGCAACTGGTTCTTCGGGGCTTTTATCGTGGTGATTGCCATGTTGCACGTGGTCAATCACCTGTCGATCCCCGTGGACTGGTTCAAGTCCTATCCGGTGTATTCCGGGGCCACCGACGCCATGGTGCAGTGGTGGTACGGCCATAATGCGGTGGGTTTTTTCCTGACCACCGGGTTCCTCGGAATGATGTATTACTTCGTGCCGAAACAAGTCGGGCGGCCGGTGTATTCCTATCGGTTGTCCATCGTGCACTTCTGGGCGCTGATCACCCTGTACATCTGGGCCGGGCCCCACCACTTGCACTACACCGCACTGCCGGACTGGGCGCAATCACTGGGCATGGCGATGTCGCTGATTCTGCTGGCGCCGAGCTGGGGCGGGATGATCAACGGCATGATGACCCTGTCCGGCGCCTGGCATAAGCTGCGCACCGACCCGATCCTGCGCTTTCTGGTGCTGTCCCTGGCGTTCTACGGCATGTCGACCTTCGAAGGGCCGATGATGGCGATCAAGACGGTCAATGCGCTATCCCACTACACCGATTGGACCATCGGCCACGTCCACGCTGGCGCCCTGGGTTGGGTGGCGATGATCACCTTCGGCTCGCTGTACCACATGATCCCGAAAATCTTCGGCCGCGCGCAGATGCACAGTGTGCCGCTGATCAACCTGCACTTCTGGCTGGCGACTATCGGCACGGTGCTGTACATCGCCTCGATGTGGGTCAACGGCATTACCCAAGGCTTGATGTGGCGTGCAATCAACGACGACGGCACCCTCACCTACTCGTTTGTCGAAGCCTTGCAGGCCAGCCATCCGGGGTTTGTGGTGCGGTTTGTCGGCGGGGTGTTTTTCCTCAGCGGGATGTTGCTGATGGCGTACAACACCTGGCGCACGGTACGCGTAGCAGATTTAAAGGTGGCGCAGCTTGATGCGCAGATCGCCTGATGTGGGAGATGATCTTCAACCTGGCGGCGCTGAGGCACAAGGCTGTGATGGGACCGGGGCCACGCTCGACCGAAGCGGCCCAAAGGCGGTCCTGCGGACCGCATCGCAGCCTCGTGCCTCGGCAGCGGCTACAGGGTTTTCGTAGGGCTCAAAAGATGTGTAGATACCTATGCTTGGATGAGGCGAGCCTGATTCCGTTTGCCGATGACCCGCAGGTGGCACGGCGGGTGGAGTTGGCGACGGGCAAGCAGGTCAAGGCTGTGGCAATCCAGACGCATAACGGTTGTAGCCGCTGCCGAGGCACGAGGCTGCGATGCGGGCCGCAGGACCGCCTTCGGGGTCTGCTGCGTCGGGATGCCGCACCAAGCCCATCGCAGCCTCGTGCCTCGGCAGCGGCTACAACCGTGATCCTAGGCGGGCCTCAACCGCGCTCGCGGGGAATCAGGCTCTGCAACTGCAAGGCCAGGAAGTTGGCATCGAAGGCGAAGGTGTCCGGGTCTTTCAGACCGTTGGTTTTCTTCCACAGCCAGTCGTTCTTGCCCGGCAGCAACACCAGGGAAATACTGCCGTAGCGGGCGGCGGTCAGGCCCATCACCGACAACGAAATCAAACCAGCGACGCCCATCACGTCCGGCACGAACTCCACCGGTTTGCCCGCGATATGGATGGTCAGCTTTTCGGTCTTGAAGGTCGATGTTTCCACCGGCACGCTGGGGCCAGACGCCACATAGGCTTCACGCTGTACTTCCAGCAGGCCAACGCTTTTAACCGGTTCCAGCCACTGCTCGATCTGGCCGAACAGCTCTGTGATTTTCTGCGCCCAGTGCGCGGACTGCACCTCAAACTGTTGCTGTTTGTGCGCTTCGCTGTCGGCATAATGACGAAGCATCTCGCCCAGTTGCTGTACATCGTCCATTGCGGTGTTCCTCGGGTAACCCTGACTGCGAACAACCAGCATGGCAGATGCGGCACCAACGCGTATGACTAACGCATCGGTCTTGGGTAATGTGTGCCTTTCGCCCATCTGCTTGAGGAACATCGCATGCGCACCATCGGCCTTATCGGCGGTATGAGTTGGGAGTCCAGCGCCGAGTATTACCGGATCATCAACCAGCAGGTCTGCGACCGCTTGGGCCCACTGCGTTCGGCGCAGATACTGATGTACAGCGTTGACTTCGGCCCGGTGGAACAGGCCCAGCACGCTGGCCGCTGGGATGACGCGGCGCTGATCCTGGAAGACGCCGCACGCCGGCTGCAAGCAGGCGGTGCCGAATGTGTGGTGCTGTGTACCAACACCATGCACCGGGTAGCTCCGCAGATTGAGGCCGCAGTGTCTATCCCCTTTCTGCATATCGCTGACGCCGCCGTCACTGCGGCTATCGAGGCAGGCACGCTCACAGTGGGTCTGCTAGGCACGGCGTTTACCATGGAGCAGGACTTTCTCAAGTCTCGCCTCACCGCCCAAGGGCTGACCGTACTGATACCAGACGCGGATGAACGCCAGGCCGTGCACCGGATCATCTATGAAGAGTTGTGTGTCGGGGTGATCAACGAAGCATCACGCCAGGCATACCTGCGGGTGATCGACTCCCTGGCCGCTCGCGGTGCCCAGGCGATCATCCTCGGCTGCACGGAAATCAGCCTGCTGATCAAGCCGGAACACAGTGACCTGCCGTTGCTGGACACCACCGAGCTGCATGCGCAGGCTGCGGTGGCGTTTGCCTTGGAAGGTCAAGCGGTCTGACGCAAGCGGGCCATGGTCAGGGCATCGACGAATACGCCGTCACGCACGGCGTAATCGCGCAGCCTGCCTTCGGTCTCGAAACCGAACTTGCGGTAGAGCGCCTGGGCCGGCTCGTTGTCGACATACACCGTCAATTCGACGCGGCGCAGGTTCATCCAGTTGTCGGCAACATCCAACGCCGCCCCCAGCAATTGTGTACCCACGCCCTTGCCCTGCCAGGCCACTGCGACCCCCATGCCGATCGCACCGACATGGTTTTGGCGACTGCGTGAATACTGGTCCAGGGTGCAATTGCCAATCACCTCACTACCGTGCAGGGCGACCAGCCTGATCAGTCGTTCATTGGTGTCTGCCAGGCGTTTGCGCCAGATCTCGACCGATTGGAAAGGCATTTGCAGCACCTGGCGGCACACGGCCGGGTCGTTGTAGAGCGCATTCATGCCTTCGATATGCTCTTGGGCAAAGCGCTGGATGACGATCTTGGGTTCAGGTGGGTGCATTGTGTTTCATCCTTTGAAAGACAAGTGGCAGGCCAGTGTAGAGGGCGGGCGCCTGTCGTGGCGAGCCCTAACGCGCGGGTTGTGCCGTCCACAGCGAAGGCCAGTCGCCATAAGCCACGCCGGTGCACCGGGGCATCATATGGAACTCGCTGAGCTGGAAGGCCTTGCCATCGAAAACCCAACTGGCTCCTGCCCCACAATCCCCCACCCCGCGTTGCTTGTAGAAGTAGCTCAAGGTGCCCGTCTTCTCGTCGTAACCCACCGAGCCTTCCAGGGCCGCACCGTCCAGGGGCAGCGGCTGCAAGTTGAGAGCGGTTGCTTCGTAGGGCGCCTGACGCTGACGGCCAGTAACGTCAAATTCACAGTTATAGGCCGCACAGTCATAACGCACCACGCTCAAGGCTTGGCTGGCCGTCAGGACGCCAACATTGGCTTCTGGCGTCATTTCGGTATCAGTGCCGGTAACGGCTTGCACGGCAGCCGCTTGCAGGTTCGTTCGCTCAGCCGTGCTGAGCGATGGCGCCGAGGGGAACGCACGCAGGATCGGAGCAGCAGCGCGGAACGGCACCTCGCTCGTCGGGCGATTGCCGGGGCGGGCCAGCGCACTGACGTTATCAACGCGGCCTTGCACCGCATCCATCAACAACAGCGAGGCCGACAGGCCGTTCAGCGACACATGGGCATCGTCATCCCCCGGCACCTGCAGGCGTTGACCATTACGCAAACGCTGCAACCAGCGCCGTGCCGCAGCATCCTCGATCACCCCGAAAGATTGCACCGGTTCATCACCCCCCTGATCAGCCAGTTGCACCGCCAGGTCGCGCGTCAGCTCAAGTTCCAGAGGCTGGCCGTCCAGGCGCATCGTCGAGAAGTCCAGCGGCTCGCCCCGGTGATCGAAGCGCAAACGCAGAAAACCTTCGGGACCGGCCTGGTGCCAGATATGCAAGGTCAGGGAGCTGTAATCGTCTTCATCGACGCCACTGGGCGCACTGAGGGCGTGACAGTTGCGCAGGTTGTCGCAGCCGGTCACCCAGCTCTTGATTTCCCGCAACAACGGTACCTTTTCAGGGGCCGCCAGAACGTGGGTGGCCGTACTGGTGAGCAGCAAAGCAAACAAGGTGGGGCGCAACATGAGGGGACTCTCCGTGTCGAAAAACGCGGATTGTCCCATGCCACGGCCTCGTGTCTAGCCCATCGTTATGAGTTGTTGCCCGAGTCCGCCAGTCGCCATACCCGGGCGATGTCAGCGGCCCGTTCGCGCAATAACCGTGGTGCTTCGCTGCAAGCTTGCTCCAGGCTCATCGGCCCGGATGGCAAGGCAAAGGCAGCGTCGACGCCATGGGCGTACATCTGCTCATAGCCATCGCCCAGGGTGCCGGCAATCACGATCACCGGGACGTTGTGCTGTTTGGCAATCCGCGCCACGCCAAACGGGGTCTTGCCCCGCAAGGTCTGGGCGTCGAAACGACCTTCGCCGGTGATCACCAGATCGGCGCCACGGACGGCAGCATCCAGGCCCACCAGTTCAGCCACCACTTCCACGCCGGGACGAAACTGCGCACCCAGGAAGGCCTTGGCGGCAAACCCAAGGCCACCCGCAGCACCACTGCCCGGCTCATCACGCACGTCCTTGGGCAAGACTTGGGCACAGTGATCAGCAAAATGCCCGAGGGCCTGGTCCAGTTGTTCCACCTGCTGGGGACTGGCACCTTTTTGCGGACCGAAAATCGCCGAGGCGCCGTGAGGGCCGCACAGTGGATTGTTGACGTCGGCGGCGATTTCGAAGCGTACCTGAGCCAGGCGCGGGTCCAATTGCTCAAGACCGATGCGCTTAAGTTTCGCCAGTGCCAGACCACCGCTGGGGAGAATCGCACCTTCGTCATCCAGCAATTGCACGCCCAGGGCCTGCATGGCCCCGGCCCCCCCGTCATTGGTGGCGCTGCCGCCAATCGCCAGGATGATGCGCTGAGCACCGGCATCCAGGGCGGCACGGATCAGTTCGCCTGTGCCGAATGTCGTGCTGGAGCATGCATCTCGCTTACCCGGAGCCACCAATTGCAGTCCGCTGGCTTCGGCCATTTCAATAATGGCCGTCGCACTCTCGGCCAACCAACCCCAGCGTGCTTCAACCGTACCGCCCAATGGCCCCTGCACCCGCTGGCTACGCAGTTCGCCGTTGCAGGCGGCCAGGACCGACTCCACCGTGCCTTCACCACCGTCCGCCATCGGGCACTTGATCAGCTCCGCATCCGGCCAGACCTGCGCCAACCCTGCGGCAATGGCCTGGGCCACGCCTTCGGCACTCAGGCTGTCTTTGAACGAGTCGGGGGCGATGATGATCTTCATGGGCATTCTCCGGTTTTTATAACGCCCATGCTGCCAGTTGGCATCGGCAATAACGCCGGTCCGTTGCACAAGTGCGGATGGGGTTTGTTGTTCATTTCTACAAAGGCTGCGGTAGCAGCTGTACACCCAGGTAAAGCGCCAGCATCCCATCCAGGGTCAACGGGTCGACCCCACTCAACTCGGCAATCCGCTCCATGCGGTAGCGCAGGCTGTTGCGGTGGATGCCCAAGGCATCGGCGCAGGCCTGGCTTTGCCCGTCGTGTTCGCACCAACTGCGCAAGGTTGCCTGCAATTGGCCGTTGCTGTCCTTGGCCAACACCTTGCGCAACGGGTTGAGCAGTTCGTCCAGGGCATCGTCGTTGCGGTGACGCCAGAGCATCACCGGCAGGCGATAGCGGTTAAGGGTCAGCAAGCGCGAATGCGGCAGCACATCGCGCCCGTAGGCCAGCAAGTCACCGACCCGTCGATAGCAGCGACGCAACCCCGCCAGCCCATCGGCCTGGCCGCCCACCGCCACCCGCAGGATATTCCAGCCCAGGCCTTCGAGCTTTTCCAGCAGGCGCGGATTGTCCACCGGCACCGACGCCGGCCGGCACCACAACAACGAAAACTGTGCAGAACTGACACACCAACTGTCCGGGTAGCGCGACATCAGCCAGGCACTCAGGGCCTCCGCCGACTGGCCCACTCCCAGCTCAAACAGGTACGGCGTGCGCGGCAGTTGCGGCTTGAGGCCCAACTGCTGCGCCTCGTCCACCAACCTCGGTGAATCACCGGTCTCGGCCAGCAGCAACGCCAACAAATCATCGCAGCGTTGGCGCCGCCATTGTTGCTCAGCCTGTTGGTGGCGCTGACTGACCAGCATTTCGGCGGTCATGCGCACCAGTTCGGCGTAAGTACGCAACAGCTCCGGCTCACCGGTGAGGCCCAGCACGCCAATCAAGCGCTGATCATGCAGCAACGGCAGGTTGATTCCGGGCTGCACGCCCTTGAGATGCTTGGCAGTCTGGCCGTCGATCTCCACCACCCGACCATTGGCCAGCACCAGTTGCGCGCCTTCATGGCGGGTGTTGATGCGCTCCGGTTCGCCACTGCCGAGGATCAGGCCCTGGCTGTCCATGACGTTGACGTTGTAGGGCAGGATCGCCATGGTGCGATTGACGATATCCTGCGCCAGGTCATGATCCAGCTCGAACATGGGGCTAATTTCCTTGAAAACGACTTGTTCATAGGCACAGCGCAAACGATGCTTCACTGTGCGCAAGCACAAAGACATCACCCCGCAAGGTGGCCGAGACTCGTTGGGCGATCAACGTTACCCTCGCATCGCGAAAAATCATAATAAAGAGAGACTGCCATGTCACAGAGCGCCGCTGTCACCCAGGCCACCGATGACGATAAAAACGCCGTATACAAGCGCATTACCCTGCGCCTGATCCCCTTCATTTTTATCTGCTACCTGTTCAACTACCTCGACCGCGTCAACGTCGGCTTTGCCAAGTTGCAGATGCTCGACGCCTTGAAGTTCAGCGAGACCGTGTACGGCCTCGGTGCCGGGATCTTCTTTATCGGCTACGTGCTGTGCGGCGTGCCAAGCAACCTGGCGTTGACCAAGTTTGGTCCGCGGCGCTGGATTGCGCTGATGATGATCGTCTGGGGCACCCTGTCCACCTGCCTGCTGTTCGTCACCACACCGACCCATTTCTACACCCTGCGCCTGCTCACCGGTGCCGCCGAAGCCGGTTTCTTCCCAGGCGTGGTGCTCTACCTCTCGCAGTGGTTCCCGACGTTCCGCCGTGGGCGGATCATGGCGCTGTTCATGTCGGCGATTCCGGTTTCCGGCCTGCTGGGCAGCCCGTTCTCCGGCTGGATCCTCAACCATTTCGCTGCTGGCCAAGGTGGCCTGGCGGGCTGGCAGTGGATGTTTCTGCTGCAAGGCATCCCGACCGTGATCCTTGGCGCCCTGGCGTACTTCCTGCTCAGCGACAGCTTTGCCAACGCCAAATGGCTCAGCGCCCATGAGCGCGAGGTGCTGGAAGCCGACCAGGCCACGGACCTTGCCAACAAGCCGAAAACCGCCAGTGATTCCTTGCTGGAAGTGTTCAAGAACCCGGCGATCTGGGCCTTCGGCCTGATTTACTTCTGCATCCAGAGCGGTGTGTACGCCATCAACTTCTGGCTGCCGTCGATCATCAAGAACATGGGCTTCAGCGATAACCTGGTGATTGGCTGGCTCAGCGCGATTCCGTACCTGCTGGCGGCGGTGTTCATGTTGTTGGTGGGCCGCTCCGCCGACCTGCGCAAGGAACGTCGCTGGCATTTGGTAGTGCCAATGTTGATGGGTGCCATCGGCCTGATCATCGCGGTGAACTTCGCCAGCACTCCGGCCATCGCCATCCTCGGCCTGACCATCGCCACCATGGGCGCCCTCACCGGCCTGCCGATGTTCTGGCCCGTGCCGACCGCCCTGCTCAGCGCCGGTGCGGCAGCGGGTGGCTTGGCGTTGATCAACTCCATGGGCCAGATGGCAGGTTTCTTGAGCCCGTACATCGTCGGGTTTGTGAAAGACGCCACCGGGTCGACCGATATGGCGCTGTACCTGCTGGCGGCGGTGATCGTCGCGGGAAGTGTGTTGGCGCTGCGGATGACGCGGACCCTGAAGGTGTAGATGAGATCAATGTGGGAGCCGGGCTTGCCCGCGATAACCATAGATATCTACACAATTGCTTGGGGACCTGATTTTCTGTAGCCGCTGCCGAGGTACGAGGCTGCGATGCGGTCCGCAGGATCGCCCAGGGGCGGCTGCGCCCCTATCGCAGCCTCGTACCTCGGCAGCGGCTACAGGGCAGAAATGGGTAGATACCTATGGCTATCGCAGGTAAGCCAGCTCCCACATTTAAGGGTGCATACAGGGAGGATCAGGGTTACAGCAAACCACCGCCGTCGATGTCAATCACGCTGCCGGTGATAAAGCCATTTTCCATGGCCAGCACATACCCGGCAGCCACTTCTTCGGCCTGCCCAACACGTCCCACTGGCAACCCCCCGCCCGCCTTGGCAAACATCACCAGCCGCTGCTCCTCGGACAATCCCGCATACGCCTCAGTATCTATCACCCCCGGGCTGATCACATTGACCCGCCGTGGCGCCAGTTCCTTGGCCAACTGCTTGCCCAGGGCTTCGGTGGCGGAGTTGATGCCGGTCTTGATGAACTGCCCGGCAATGGTTTTGCGCCCCAATTGCCCCGACGTCAGGCTGATGCTGCCGTGTTCATCCAGATACGGCAGTGCCTGTTGAATCGCCCGTAGTGAGCCCCAGAGTTTCACGTTGAAGTTAGCCTGGGCTTCGCTCAAGTCGGTCTCGATCAAAGTCTTGGCCTGCACAGCAGGGCCGGCTGTGTAGACCAAGTGATCAAAGCGCCCTACGGTTTCGAAGAGACGCTGCAGGGACGCGCTGTCGGTCACGTCGACCGGCTCGCTGCGCACGCCCTGATCAACCGTCGAAGACAAGCGTCGCCCGGCCAACACCACCTGGGCACCACGGGCCGCGGCCTCTTTGGCGACGGCCGCACCAATGCCGCTGCTACCGCCAATCACAATGATCGTCTTGCCGTTGAGGGGGGATGTCATGGGAACTACCTCGTCCTGGAAAATGAGCATTCATCTTCCTCGCTTGGCAATCGGTGAAAAATCCCGGTAAAACGACAAGATCTTTAAAGGATTTTTACAAATGAGCTCAATCCTTGACCTTGAAGTCTTTGTGCGCACCGCCGACAGCGGCAGCCTGTCCGCTGCCGCCCGTAGCCTCAACCTGACCCCGGCTGCCGCCAGCATTGCTCTCAAACGCCTGGAAACCCGCCTGGGCATTCGTCTGCTGGCCCGCTCTACACGCAGCATGCGCCTGACCGAGGAAGGCCGGCGCTACCTGGACAGCGTCCGCCTGGCCCTGGCCACGTTGGCGGAAGGCGAACAGGCCCTCAAGCAGCAAAGCCAGGGCCTGAGCGGTTTGCTGCAGTTGGCTGCGCCCTCCGATTTCGGGCGCAATGTACTGCTGGCCTGGCTGGATGACTTCAAGGCCGAACACCCGAACATTCGCCTGCAGTTGCTGCTCAACGACAGCAATGCCGACCTGTTCCGCGACACCGTCGATATCGCCCTGCGTTTCGGCGTGCCACGGGACTCCAGCCTGGTGGCGTTGCCGGTGGTGCCCGAGCACCAGCGTGTTGCCTGCGCCAGCCCCGACTACCTGGCACGTCACGGCACACCTCAGGAACCGTTGGAGTTGGCCCGGCACAGCACACTGCGCTACATGCGCCAGGGCCAAGCGAACAATACGTGGTGCTTTCGCCGGGACGGCGTGCTTCAGGAAGTCGAGATCAGGGGCGATTACCTGTGCGATGACGGAGAAGTCGTCCGGCGCTGGGCCCTGGCCGGCCATGGTATTGCCTACAAGGCCCGACTTGATGTGGCCCGGGATATCAAGGCCGGGCGGCTGATCCCGTTGTTCGGCGATTGGCAAGGTGAACCCACGCCTTTCAACCTGATGTGCCCCCATCGCCTGCAAGTGTCAGAGCGGGTCAAAGTCCTGCATCGTTTTTTACAGATGCGCTGTGCGCAATTACTGGTGTAGCCGCTTTTGAGCGCTGCCGATATGCTGCGGCTGCGAGCCATGCCCTTGCGAGAACAATAATGAAGAAAAAACCCCGCTTTTACGCACTGGCCGTTGCGCTGCTGCTCACCGGATGCACGAACCAGAACGTCTACCTGTCTCCTGCCCTCGCGGGAGCCGGCGGCATCATCAATCAGATCGACGACAAGCACTATTTCGTCGCCGAGCCGGACAAGGGTAACCCCTGCGTCGCACCCAACATCTACTACGTGGATCAGGTGGCGGGATCGCGCAAACTCGCGATCGATTGGGCGACTGCGGGCGGCTATACCCTGCAAGGTGATCATTGGGACACGTTGGCCAGAAGCATCCGCAGCGCCCAACCCGGTTGCACCAAGCCGTATCGGCTCGAGTCGCAGAACACTCTGCGCACATACGAGGACACGAAGACAACAGACGCCCGCGGGTTCGTTCTGTACTGGCTCGACGGCGATGTCATTCACTTCAAGGCGCTGCAATTGCGTACCAAGCGCGACGGCACGATGGACGCGGAGTGGCCTGGCACGGATGTACTCGACTTCAGGTACTGGGACGACTTGAACCCCAACGCAGATCGCGACGCCCCCGAAAACGGCAAGCCCTACCGAGGCCCGGTCGCGGCACCGCAGGTCATTTACCGGATCGACGACAACCGCTACTTTGAGTTCGTACCACGTCAATCCTACTTCTGCATCACCGGCACGATGATGTACGTGGACCGCCAGCAGGGAATTCGCTCTCGGGTCGAGGACTGGGGCCGCAACGAGTACTCCGGCAGGAGTGACCAACTCGTCGTCGACGCCGCCAACACCCGCTATCTGCTTGCACCGTGGCGAAACGACATATCAGGCGTCTATGCAGGAGGCGGCGGCGGCCGGACCCAGTTGCTCTACTCGGCCGACGCCGGCAAGACATGGCAAACCCGAAGCCCGACCGGATTGGGAGGCCGCCTGGCCTATCTCAACGGTGACAACCTCTATCTGGTACTGGATGACGAGGCCTGGAGCACGCACCTCCCCACGCCGCAAATCCCAGGCTGGGACTGGGAAAAAAACTGGACCCATTTCAAACTGAAAGAGCGCTCCCTGCCCCCTGTCGGCAAGTGGCCCATCGACAAACAGTTTCACTGCAAGGGCAACGGCAATGAGTGACTTCATGGAAAACGCTGGCGTGACGACCCCATCGAATGGACTCGCTTCGGCGAAGGCAGTTGAAACCATGAAAGAGCTTATTCCCATCGCACGGGACCGCCGCGCACGCGCGATCAAGGTCCTCGAAGGCCCGCTCGACCACTTCCGTGTCGCCGTTACCACATCGATGGAGATCGGCCGAGTGCGGTTTGCCCTCGAGGGCATCCTGATCGACGCCCGCCTGCGCGAACAGAACACCACCCCCGAGACTCTGCAGGCACTGGTCAATCAGCGCACGCCCGTCGTGGCCGGGGTTTTCGAAATGCATGACGGCACGCACACACTCGACTGGATGCTGCCCCAGGGCGTACAGCAACCCATCGCACCCGAGCCTACGTCAGTGAAAACCCAAAAAATAAGGCAGTCGCTGCCCCGCGCACTGCGGCTGGCGGCTGCCAGCAGCTTGATCGGAGTGGTCGCGCTCTTTCTGGCGCTGCGGATCGAGTCCGCCTGGAACCTCCCGTTCCTCATTGTCGCCGCCCTGGCCATGGCGGCCTTGATGCTCTCATTGTTCCAGATCGCCTTCTCCATCAGCGCGCTCTGGGAGAGTTTCAGCCGCCGGCAAACCTTGCAGTTGATGGCATCGGTGATGACGAAATACTGTGGCGAGCGCACTCATGGCAACTGAACGCCCTGACATCCAGCGGGTCGAGGGCCGGCTCAAGAAACTGGCAGCGAAGTCGCTCTACAAGCGGGGCAACGCCTACAGCTTCGACGTCGATGGCCAATCGATGTGGTTCCTTACCCGCGAGCCCTCATGGCACCCGAGCTCGCCCTTCCTGGCCGAAGGCGACCGCGTCGAACTGGCCGTGCTGAATACGCCCCTCACGCCCACCGGCGAACGCTGGGTGTACGCCCTGCGCAACCTGGAAGACGATACTGTCTACGTTACGCACTTCGCCTGGCAACGGACCTGCGAGCCCTATGCCGCGACACGTATCCCGCCCGCAAGCGAACACCGCTACATCCTGGCACTGAGCGCCCTGCTGATTACCCTGCTGGTCATGGGTGCCTGTATTGTCGCGCTGACGGGCACGGACAGCGCGTCCTGGTTCTTCCTGAGTGGCCTGTGCATCGGCGCATGGCTGCTCGGTACAGTGCCGCTGTACGTGATGCGCTGGCGTTGGAAAGCCGGGCGCCCCACACATCGGCAACGCGTCACCGAGGCGGTCTATCGTTGCCTGGGGCTGGGTTCGCCGCTGGCACCGAACAGGCCCGTTCGGTCCGTGTAGTACGACAGTGCGCTGCGCCGGCGCTATCGGATCAAGAATCCTGCCCCACTGACGCAGGGCTTGTTCTAGAGCCCTGCTCTCTGGTATTGCATAACCCACGTCTCCCCTTTTTGAGGTGTTCACCATGATTTACCGCACACTGGGCCAGTCCGGCTTGAGGGTCAGTGCGTTGACCCTGGGCAGCATGATGTTTGGCGAACAGACCAACACCGAGGACTCCCTGCGTATCATCGACAAGGCCTGGGACCAGGGCATCAACTTCATCGACACCGCCGACGTTTACACCGGTGGACGCTCCGAGGAAATCGTCGGCGAAGCCATCGCCCGTCATCGCCAGGATTGGGTGGTGGCGTCCAAGGTCGGCATCGGTCCGCTGGATGGTTTGCCCAACCGCAGTGGCTTGAGCCGCAAACGGATTTTCAATGCCCTGGAGGACAGCCTGCGCCGCCTGGACACCGACTACCTGGACATCTATTACCTGCACCGCGAAGACCACAACACGCCGCTGGAAGTGACGGTATCGGCGATTGGCGACCTGATCCGCGAGGGCAAGATCCGTTACTGGGGCCTGTCCAACTATCGTGGCTGGCGCATCGCCGAAGTGATCCGCGTGGCCGAGCGGCTGGGGGTGGACCGGCCGGTGATCAGCCAGCCGCTGTACAACATCGTCAATCGCCAGGCTGAGGTCGAGCAGATCACCGCCGCCGCGGCCTATGGAC
>Ga0302228_10000529_pt1 | contig 31009 bp, 31 predicted proteins | sample II_Palsa_N1_2_FD_193519 | JGI IMG/M metagenome (GOLD analysis project Ga0302228, IMG submission 193519) | Peat permafrost microbial communities from Stordalen Mire near Abisko, Sweden - II_Palsa_N1_2 | ecosystem: Environmental > Terrestrial > Soil > Palsa > Peat permafrost | place: Sweden... | reverse complement strand
CAGCGACTGGGTTTGCCGGACAATCGCAGCTACACCCACTACGTCGATCTGCACCGGGAGTACGCGGTGTGGAACGTGTTTGCCGCGCCCCGATATTCAGCGGATCCGGTGCTTTACTGTTTTCCGATCGCCGGTTGCGTGGCCTATCGGGGCTATTTCAAGGAAACCGCGGCGAAAGCCGAGGTCGTGCGCTTGCAGCAGCGGGGCTATGACGTCGAGATCGGTGGCGTTCCGGCCTATTCGACGCTGGGCTGGTTTGCCGACCCGATCCTCAGCAGCATGTTGCGCTGGGACGACGACGAGCTGGACAGCACGATTTTCCATGAGCTGGCGCATCAGCTGATCTACGTGAAAGACGACACTGCTTTCAACGAATCCTTTGCCACGTTCGTACAGACCGAAGGCTTGCGCGAGTGGCGGCAGTCACGCGGCTTGCCTGCGCAGGACGATCGCACGCAGGCGATGGACGCGGGCTTCACCCGCCTGGTACTGGATTTGCGCGAGCGCCTGAAAACCATGTATGCCAGCGGCGTAGGCGAGCCGGCCATGGAAGCGGGCAAGCAGCGTGAAATTGCGGCATTTCGCGAGAGGTATCAGCAATGGCGTGATCACGACTGGCCGCAGCAGCATGAGTACGACCCATGGGTCGCAGCGCCGATCAACAACGCGCGGCTGTTGCCGTTCGGTCTGTATGACCAGTGGACGCCAGCGTTCGGCGTGCTGTTTCAGCGTGCTGAGGGGAACTGGCCTGCGTTTTACGCTGGCGTGCGAGCGCTGGCGAAGTTACCCAAGGCGAAGCGCGAGTTGCAGTTGAAGGAATGGCTGACGGATCGCCACGCCAAGGGCATGACTTGATAGCAGGACGGATCAGTGCCCGGTTTTATGTCCAACCATGTATTTCAGATACGCGATCACGGCATCGAGGTCGGCATCGGACAACGCCCTGGTGTCGAATCCCTGCATTTTTGCCTGCGGCCAGCGACGCAGCGATTGGGGGTCGCGGATATACGCGCGTAGCAGCTCGGTGCCCAGGTATTCGGTGGGGTTGTGTGGGATGTTCAGGTCCGGCCCGAGCCTGGCATCGCCTTCACCATTGAGCGTATGGCAGGCGAAACAAGTGCGCTGGAAGACAATGAAACCGCGCCGCACCTGGCTGGCCGCAGGCACTGACGGATCAGGCACGATCGCCGGGAATCGCGCGGCCACCCCACGCAACCGGCGGATCGTCGCCAGCTGGTATGGCCACTGTTCCGGACTGATGTGACCGGCGTCCGCTTGCGTCCATACCAGATAGAACGGTCCGGCGCTGTCGTGCTTCTCTGCGAGTGTCGGCCATGGGTGCGCTGGATCTTCGATCGCCAGCCATGCCTGGGCACCTCGGGTGTTCAGCAAGATTGTGCTATCGATCTCGGCGGTAAAGCCGTCCGCAGCGATAAATTGCAGATGCTCGCCGGGTTTTACTCCATCCAGCAGCGATCGGATCGGCACGACGCGATAGTGCATGCCGCGTTTGAACGCCACATCGGACGGAATCGTGATGTCGCGGGCATCCGTCCGTGCCAGCAGCTGCGCCGTGCTATAGATTTGCGCGCCATGCCCCAGATCGACCGTCAGTTCTGCTGCAAGCGTCGGAAGCGCAATGAACAGGGCCAGCAGACATAGGCAACGCAACTTCATGATGGGCTCCGGATTTACGATGGGATGGTATGAACTTCACGCTTCGACTCATCGACAGTGTTCAAGGGTACATGTCGATAAACAGCTGCGGCGTATTACCGCATGGAAGGTTTGGCGAGCCATCAAGTATTAGATTGACGATTAGCGTGGCTGTGCAGGCTTGCCTGTCGCGAAGCTGAACAAGTTCGATCTACACCTTGAACTCACAGCATCGCGGCCACACTAACCACTCGTATCGCCGTGAGGCGACCGGAAGCGGCGCAGCAAGATCGCGTCTCTGAGGGGCCGGCTTTTCCCTCCCCCGGGAAGCCGCCCGACAAACCTCATGAGTCCTCCCCTGGCTCATGAGGTTTTTTTTTGCGCGCAGGAAAAGCATGCTCCCTTCCTCCAGTGAAGTAGATTGGCGTGGGTCTAGCGACTCCAACGACACTTGCAGAGCTGATGGGGTTCGCTACGCTCACCCCAACCAACGGCTGTGCCATGGCCTCTCTCCCCTTGAGTGACTGATGATCATCGACTCGCTGCTCGATACGGACCTGTACAAGTTTTCGATGATGCAGGTGGTGCTCCATCAGTACCCGGCTGCGCAAGTCGAGTACCGCTTCAAGTGCCGCAATCCTGGCATCGACCTGGTGCCGTACATCGAGGAGATACGTCACGAGCTGGCGTCGCTGTGCCGGCTTCGTTTTACGGTCGACGAGCTGGATTACCTGCGCGGTTGGCGATTTATCAAGAGCGACTTCGTTGATTTTCTGGGGTTGTTCCAGCTCAACGAAAAATACGTGGAAATCACCCCTTCCGCAGCGGACAACGGCGAAATCGAGATTCGTATCGTTGGACCGTGGCTGCATACGATCCTGTTCGAGGTGCCGTTGCTGGCGATCGTCAACGAAGTGTACTTTCGGCGCGTTGGGGCCCAGCTCGATCTGACTGAAGGACGGCAGCGCTTACGCGACAAGATTGCGTTGCTGCGCGATACACCGGATTACGCCGGCTGTCGGATTGCCGACTACGGCACGCGTCGGCGCTATTCGCGTGCATGGCAAGAGGAAGTGGTGACTACGCTGCAGCAAGGTCTCGGCGCGCAACTGGCAGGCACCAGCAATGTATGGCTGGCGCGCAAGCTTGGCCTGACTCCCTTGGGCACACTGGCGCACGAGTATCTGCAGGCGCACCAGGCACTGGGTTCGCGCTTGCGTGACTCCCAGGTAGCGGCGCTGGAGGCGTGGGCGAAGGAGTATCGCGGCGACCTCGGCATCGCTCTGTCGGATGTTTACGGATTCAACGCGTTCCTACGCGACTACGACATGTACTTCTGCAAGTTGTTCGACGGCACCCGTCATGACTCGGGCGATCCGTTCGAGTGGGGCGAGAAAATGCTGGCGCATTACCAGGCAAATCGTGTTGATCCGCGCAGCAAGGTGCTGGTATTCAGTGATGGACTCGATATCCCGAAAGTGATGCAGCTTTACGCGCACTTCCGTGGCCGCTGCTTGCTCGCCTTTGGTGTCGGTACCAACCTCACCAACGATGTCGGCCCGACGCCGCTGCAGATCGTCATCAAGATGATCCGCTGCAACGGCCAGCCCGTCGCCAAGCTCAGCGATTCGCCAGGCAAGAACATGTGCGAGGACGAAGCCTACGTAACCTACCTGCGCCAGGTGTTCGAGATTCCCGTGACGCAGGCTTGAGCGCCCGTTTTTTGGCAGGACACTCGTCAATCAAAACGCCGGCAGCACCGCGCCGTGATACTTCTGCTCGATGAAAGCCTTGATCTCTGGACTGTTCAGCGCCTTGGCCAGCTTCTGCACACGCGGATCGTTCTGGTTGTCCGGGCGACCGACCAGATAGTTCACATACGGTGAGTTCTTGTCCTCGATCAGCAGGGCGTCCTTGGTCGGGTTCAGGCCGGCGGCCAACGCGTAGTTGGTGTTGATCAGCGCCAGGTCGACTTCGTCCAGCGTGCGCGGCAGCATCGCTGCTTCGAGCTGGCGAAACTGTAGATGCTTCGGGTTCGCCGTAATGTCCTTCAGCGTGGACATCTCGTTGGTGGGATCTTTCAGCGTGATCAAACCATGCTTGGCCAGCAGCAATAATGCGCGGCTGTTGTTGCTCGGGTCATTCGGGATAGTCACGCTGGCCCCGTCCGGCAACTGGTCGATGCTCTTGTACTTGCGCGAATAGGCGCCGAACGGCTCGATGTGCACGCCAGTAATGACGACCAGATGGGTGCCACGCTCGCGGTTGAATGCATCGAGGTAAGGTTTGGTCTCGAAATAATTCAGGTCGACACCTTTCTCGACCACCTGCACGTTTGGCTGCACGTAATCAGCGAACACCCTGACCTGAAGGTCGATGCCTTCTTTCGCCAGAAGCGGCTTTACCTGCTTGAGGATTTCTGCGTGCGGAATCGCGGTGGCGGCCACGGTCAGCGTTTGCGTGCCATTGCCGGCGCCGCCACTGGAGGCGGAGCAACCGACCAGCAGGAGCAGGGCGACGAGAGGAATCAGCAATCTGTTCATGGCGGTAAATATTGTGCGGCGCACAAGAATAGCCGTCTATACCGCCAAATGCAAAAGTTCGGGAAATGAGGCCTTTTAGCGGCGGCTATAGCGGGCCACAATGCGGTCGCCCAGCATCTGCAGCAGCTGTACCAGAACGATCAGCAGTACTACGGTAACGAACATATAGTCGGACTTGTAACTGAGATAACCGTAGCGATACGCCAGGTCGCCCAAACCGCCCGATCCGATCGCGCCTCCCATGGCGGTATACCCAACCAGCGCGATCGCGGTGACCGTGATGCCGGCGAACAGGCCGCCGCGCGCCTCGGGCAGCAACACATGACGCACGATCTGCCACAGACTGGCGCCCATCGCCTGGCTGGCCTCGATCACTCCTTGCTCGACTTCGCGCAGTGCGGTTTCGACCAGTCTCGCGAAGAACGGCGCCGCGCCGATCACCAGCGGTGGAATCGCGCCGCGGATGCCGAGCTTGGTGCCGACCAGGAAATAGGTCACCGGCATCAGCACGATCATCAGGATGATGAACGGCACCGAGCGCAGAATGTTCACGAGCAGCGAGGTGATCGCATACAGCTTGGGCATCGGGCGCAACTGGCCCTTGCCGGTGAGGTAGAGCAGTACACCCAGCGGTAGACCGATCAGCACGGTGAGCAACAACGAGCCCCCAAGCATCAGCAGGGTATCGACACAGGCGTGGCCGATTTCGCCCCAATCGTCGATGTTCGGAAACAGGGTCTGCAGGATGGGTGTGCTGCTCATCGTTTCAGCTCCTCGATCTCGATGCCGGCTTCGCGCATGGCGACCAGCGCGGCATCCACCCGTTCGCCTTGTATCGCCAGGGTGAGCTGGCCGTAAGGCAGATTCTTGATGCGGTCGATGCGGCCGGCCAGGATATTGAAATCAATGCCGGTTTCACGCGCGACCCGACCCAGCGTCGGCGTCAGGGTGGCTTCACCGCGAAAACTCAGTCGCAGCAGGCGTCCAGGCACTTGGGCAAACGCCGCCTGTTCGCCGGCGGCTTCCTCCGGTAGTGCCTCGTTGACGAAGCGTTTGGTGGTGGCGTGCTGCGGGTGCAAAAAGACATCGGTGACCGTGCCGCTTTCCACGATTACGCCGGCATCCAGCACCGCAACACGATCACAGACGCGGCGCACCACATCCATTTCATGGGTGATCAGCACGATCGTCAGTTTCAAGTCGCGGTTGATCTCGGCCAGCAGGTCCAGCACCGACGCCGTGGTCTGCGGATCGAGCGCGCTGGTCGCTTCGTCACACAGCAGGATCGACGGACGATTGGCTAGCGCGCGGGCAATGCCCACGCGTTGCTTCTGGCCGCCGGAAAGCTGCGACGGGTACTTGTCGGCATGCGCTGTCAGGCCGACCCGTGCCAGTAGTTCATCCACACGGTTGCGCAGGATTCCCGCATCGCGTTCGCCTGCCAGTCGCATGGGGAATGCGACGTTGTCCGCCACGGTCTGCGAAGCGAGCAAATTGAAATGTTGGAAGATCATGCCGATGTGTCGACGCTGCGCGCGTAGGGCCGGTTCCGCCAGAGCCGTCATCTCGATGTCGCCGACATGAATCTTGCCGCCGCTGGGCCGCTCGAGCAGATTGATCAGCCGTATAAGCGTCGATTTCCCGGCGCCGGACAAGCCGATGATGCCGAATACCTCGCCGTCGACAATGTCGAGACTGAAGGGCTGCAGCGCAGGGATGTCCCGGCCGTCGACGCGGTAGGACTTTTGGACATCGACAAAGCGGATCACGACTGGCCTTGGCCCGTGGGGGAAGTGTCATTCTATGCCACGGGCGTCACAGGCGATGGCGTAGACTGCCTGAATGCCCACCACCAGCCGGAGTTCGAGTCATGTCCAGCGTCTACGATTTCAGTGTCACCGATATCGACGGCAATCCGCGCTCGCTCGCCGAATGGCGCGGCAAGACGTTGCTGATCGTCAATGTCGCTTCCAAGTGTGGCTTCACCCCGCAGTACAAGGGGCTGGAAACGCTGTGGCAGGACCAGCGCGATCGTGGCCTGGTGGTGTTGGGGTTCCCGTGTGACCAGTTTGGCCATCAGGAACCGGGTAGTGCGGACGAGATCAAGAATTTCTGCAGCACGCATTTCGACGTGACGTTTCCGATGTTCGCCAAGATCGAGGTCAATGGCGATCATGCCGATCCGCTTTATCAGTGGCTGAAAAGCGAGGGCAAGGGCATTCTCGGTAGTGAATCGATCAAGTGGAACTTCACCAAGTTTCTGGTCGACGAGAACGGCCAGGTGGTGAAGCGCTACGCGCCCACCGATACGCCGGAAAAGATTGCCAAGGACACGCTGGCTCGCCTTAGCTGATGAATCCCGATGGCTGAACGGTTCGCGCTGACGCGGGACAGATCGACGCGAGTTCAGCCGTGTCCGCGAAAGCTGGCAAGCAACACCGCAATGGCGTCCAGGTCACTACTTGCGCCGGGTTCGCCCGCCAGCGGCTCGTAGTTGTTGAGCATGATGGCGAACGCCAGGCGTTCGCCTGCGGCGCTGTTGACGTAGCCGACGAGGCAATGCACATAGGCCATGCTGCCGGTCTTCGCATGCACGTTGTTTTCGGCTGGCGTGTGACGCATGCGCCCGAACAGGGTGCCGTCCACACCGGCGATCGGTAGTGCGTCGTATAGCTGGCTGGCGTACGGTTGTGTGGCGAGATAGCCAAGCAGACGAACCATCGCAGCTGGCGTGGCCAGGTCGCGACGCGATAGTCCCGTGCCTTCGCTGATGAGGCTTTCCGATGTTGAAATCCCGATCTGTGCCTGCAACTGCTGCAGCGCCTTGATCGCCCACTGCTCGGTGTTCGCGAATTGTCCTGGCGTAGGCGATGCCTGCCCGCCTTGCTCATGCGCGCCGACGCTCAGCAGCAGATTTTGCAGGTAGAGATTTTGCGATCGTTTCAAGCCGCGCTGAAGGATATCGAGCAGCGCCGGTGACAACACTTCGGCCAGTGTGTTGGCGTGTGCAATGAGTGCTGCATCGTCCTGTGGCCAATGCATCACCTGCAGCCTGCCGCTGACATCGATGCCGTGTCGGGCCAGCGCCTGCTGCAACTGCTGGCCGGCCTGCAGTGCGGGATCCGGCAGCGCAAGCTTGAAATGCTGTGAAGGTGCGTTGGCCGGAACAGTGCCGAATACGTACAGCGTGGTTGTGCCCGGCGCACGGTACAGGTTGATGTCGCTTTGCGTGTGCGGCGGGGTGGTGGTCAGTTGGCCGAGCAACGGTGGCCGTGCATCGACCGGGTCGAAGCTAAGCCTTGCGGGCACACCGGCCGTAGCGCCCGGATCTACGGTGATGTCGACGATGTTTTCCTGCACGCTCAACGCTGAAGATGGCACCGCGAACCAGCTTTGCAGATCGCCGGCCTCCCAGCCGGAACCGAACGATGGGCCGGTGAAGTAGCCGTCATCGGCGATTAGGTCGCCGCGTACATTACGCAAGCCGCGTGCGGCCAGCTGACTGGCCAGTTGGTCTGCCCAGTCAGCGCTGGTGGGAGTTCCCAAGGTCGGATCGCCCATCCCGTAGAGGATCAGCGGGCCGGTGAGTCGGCCGTGGTTGATCTCGCCGTTGGCTAGCACGCGAGTCGCAATGCGGTAATCCGCGCCCAGCGTGGCCATGCTCAGCGCAGCGGTGAACAGCTTGGCGGTGGAAGCGGGTTGTAGCAGTTGGTCGGCGTGATGCGCGTACAGTGTGCGCCCGCTGTCGAGCGAGACCACGGCGATGCCCCAGCTTGCCTGCGCAAACCGGGGCTGGCCGATCTGCGCATCGATCTGCGCGGCGAGTCCCGCTGTGGTGGTGGTGCCAATGGCCAGAGGTGTTTCTGCCGCCATCGCCATGGGTAGTGACGCCGCGAGCAGCCCTGCACAGGCCAGCAAGCACAGGGGGAAACGGCTACGGCGGAGGCTTGGCGGCAGGCTCATGACCACAGTATGGCCAATCCCAACGCCCGCTGCAGCCGAAGCGGCCAGCGTCATTCTGGTAAACTCGGCAGTCCATGTCGGCACCTGGCCGGCGGACCCCATATCTATTCGCGAGACGCTCATGCAGATTGCCCAGAATTCCGTTGCTGCTTTCCATTACACGTTGACCGACGACCAAGGTCAGGTCATCGACAGCTCCGAAGGCCGTGAGCCGCTGACCTATCTGCATGGCAGTGGGCAGATCGTGCCGGGCCTCGAAAAGCAGATGGAAGGCCGCAAGAGCGGCGACAAGTTCACCGCGGATGTGACGCCTGAAGAGGGTTACGGCGTGCACCACGCCGAGCTGATGCAGGAAGTGCCGAAAGAAGCGTTCCAGGGCGTCGAGGACATCCAGCCTGGCATGCAGTTTCAGGGCCGCGGCCCGCAGGGTGAGATCAACGTCACCGTGACCAAGGTCGAAGACGGCAAGGTGTTCATCGACGGTAATCATCCGTTGGCTGGGCAGACCCTGCATTTCGCGATCGAAGTGACCGACGTGCGCGCGGCCACCAAGGAAGAGCTCGACCACGGTCATGTGCACGGCGCCGGTGGTCATCACCACTGATCGCGGCTTAGCCGGTCTGACAAAAACGAAGGCCCGGTGCTTGAAACGCACCGGGCCTTCGGCATTCAGCGGTTCAATACCAGTCGAGCAGCGATATGCCTAGGCCAACGTAAGTGGCGTTGTGGTTGTAGTCGATCAGGCTCTCGCCATAACCCTTGAAGACTTCCGTGTAACCGCGCAAGTTGCCGATCAGCGGGAAGCTCCAGGTGAACTTGGCCGCGCCGTGATTTTCGTTACCGCCCCATAGTGAATCGCGCAGCATCAAGCCGAATTCCTGCCCCTTCCATTCGCGGATGATCTGCATGTCGCCACGACCCATGTAGTTGCTGATGTCGGGATTGTTGTCGTTCGCCCGTGACTCCGGAATGCGCCACCACGGGCGGAACATGATGGTCCAGTCGCCACGCTCGAAACCGACGTCGGCGATGAGCCGATTCCAGCTGCGCGAGAGTGGATCGGATTGACCGTTAGACTGATGGTCGATGCCGATGCCGAGCAGTCGACCCTGCCAGCCGAACACCTGATAGTTGGTGTTGAACATCAGGATCGCATCGGGCTCGTAATCCGTTTCGCGGAACGGCCGCGAAGCCTGAGAGTTGTAAAGCTGCCAGTACGAGTCCTGCGTATAGCCCACCCACAGATCGCCAGCGTTGCCGAACACGCCTTGCCATACTTTGGTTTTCAGGCTTAGCTGGAATGCCGCTTCGACATTGTCCAGCTGCTGCGGTGTGGTCACCGTGTTGGCGGGGTTGGGACTGTGCGGTGCGTCGTTCTGATTGCTGGTGGCGAACGCCGGCATGACGTAGACCGGTTTATAGCCACGTATGTTGAATGTGCCGAGTTTGCTTTCCGGCGAAAGCTCCCAGCGGCTATCGAGTAGCGAAAGCGGTTTGGATACTTCGTTGTTCGCTTCCACGGTCGCCGACGTGGCGCCCTTGTCATGGCCGAAAACGTTCGACGTGTCCGGCTGATCCGTGCGCTTGCGCGCGGTCGGCAAGTTGACCCTGCCGGTAGCCTTGTCATAACAGGCCAGTCGCTGCGAGTCACTTTCAATCCCCGCACAGGCCCGGATATCGGTGGGATCCGGGTTCTGGGCATGACCTGCGCAGACGAACAGGCTCGCGAGCAGGGCCAGCGGTGCGGCGGCGTGACAAGGCTTCATCGATGGAGGAGCTCCGAATCAAGAGCATGCCCGGAAGGACCACGCTGAAAGTCCATGCTACTCCCCGGCCTGCAACAAAAAGCCGGCCACAGGCATGCCTGTGGCCGGCTTGACGAGAGTGCTAATGCTTACGGCATCTTGGTCCAGCGCTCGTATTCGGCTTTGCTGATCTTGCCGTCGCGGTTGGTATCGGCGTGGATGAAGTCGTTAGCCAGCGGCGGATAGGCGGCGGCCTGATCTTCAGTAATCCACTTGCCGCCACCGGACAGCTGCGAGAACGGCGGAGCCGGTCCAATCGTCGGTGCAGGCGGCGGCACGCTTGCCACGGTGACCTGGCCCTGCGTCGTCTGCGCAGATGGAGTCTGGCCCTGATTTGCAGCTGCATCGGCAGCTGTCGATGCGGGTGCTGGCATCGGCGGAGGCGGTGCGGGCGTGTTCTGGGCGATAAGGGAACCAGCGAACAGCAGCGCGCCGGCGGTCAGTGTGGACAGCAGTGGCTTGCGAGATTTCATCATTGATACTCCATGCCAGAATAAAGTTTATGCACTCGATTCATACCGAATCGTTCCAGATGGGCAGCTTTTAAAACGCACTGCCAGACGCGACATCGAAACTAACAGAGGACTTGTAAATGCCGGCTCAACATCATCGCCATAAAAATGTGAAGGCTCTGTGTCGTTGAGCACCGCTTCAGCCAATAATCGCAAGTTGAGTCTGACGCAGGCGCGACTATTGCAGTTGGCCGCCCAGGGATTGCTGCAACCGTTGAAACGACGCCCGCGACGCGATGATGTGGTGGCCATGATCGAGCGCATGCGATTGCTGCAGATCGACACCATTCATGTCGTCGCACGCAGCCCCTATCTGGTTCTGCACTCGCGCCTTGGTCATTACCCGATGGAATGGCTTGATGAAGCGCTGGCGCAGGGAAGACTCGCCGAATGCTGGGCGCACGAGGCCTGCTTTGTCACGGCTGGCGATATCGGGTTGCACCGTGGCGGCCGCGATCAGCGCATGCATCACTGGGCACAGCGGCACGCTGCGCGAATGCATCGCGAACAACGGACAGACATGGATACCTTGTTGGCCGGTATTCGTGTTTCCGGCCCAGTGCGTGCAGCGGACTTTGTGCGCGTCGCTGGCGTTGCGCCAAAGCCCGGTTGGTGGGCATGGAAACCGGAGAAGCGGTGGCTGGAGGCCTGGTTTGCGTTGGGTGATTTGATGGTGACGCGACGTGAGCGGTTCCAGCGAGTGTATGACCTGGCGGAAAACGTGCTGGCCCGGCTTGATCCGCCATTCGATCCCCTATCCATACCTTCCGCGGACGCAGCGCGACGACGATTCATCGTCAACAGCGTGCGTGCGCTGGGGGTGACTCCGGCCGTCTGGATTGCCGACTACTACCGTTTGAAGCCCGCGGTAAGCGACAAGGAGCTAGCGCCTTTGCTGGCGGCCGGCGAATTGCTGGCCGTCTCGGTGGATGGCTGGGACAAGCCCGGGTACGTGCACCGTGATCACATCGATTTGCTGGACAAAGCACGGCTGGGTCGCCTGCGCGCGACGCATACCGCGCTGCTGTCGCCGTTTGATCCGCTGGTGTGGGACCGCGCGCGGGCTCGCGCGATGTTCGATTTCGAATACACCATCGAGTGCTATACCCCAGCCGCACGCCGGCAATACGGCTACTTTGTGCTGCCGATACTCCACCGCGGGCGGCTGGTCGGTCGGCTCGATGCCAAGGCCCATCGCGACGAAGGCATTTTCGAGGTCAAGGCCCTGTTTCTTGAGCCTGGGGTGCAACCCGAGCCATCGTTTGTGCAGGGGCTGGCGACGGCCATTGCCGAAACAGCCCGCTGGCATGACACGCCACGCATCAAGCTGGTGGGCAGTCAGCCGCTGGCTCTGGCAAAAGCACTACGGGCGGCATGGCGCGCAGAAAGCTGAGTACTTACCTCAGTGCGTGCTGCTCGCGGGCGCCGGGTTCTGTCCGCAGGACTTGCCGTGCAGGGCTTCGCGAAGCTGAGTGGCCAGCGAATTGCAGCGAGCTGCTAGCTGTGGACGGATGTCCGGGTTTTCCGAATCAAGCAGCAGGCTGGTGCGCATGGCCTGATAACGTGCCGGCAATTGGTCCGGCGAGAAAATCGCCGCGGCGGCATGGCAAGCCATGTAGCTGGATAGATAATCGTCACAGACGGGAATGCCGGTATGTTCGGGCAGGTTCTCATTCTCGACCGTGATGTGGCCGTTTGCGGGCGCAGCATGGTGTACCACATGGTGAACACTGCTGCCGGCGGCGGTGCCTGACGTCGTTGTGGTAACGGACGTAGTCGCTGGAGTCGCGGTGGTTTTGGGAGGCGGCTGATGCGCACAGCTGGCCAACAGCAGCCCCGCAATCAGGGTGGCCAGGGTCGAACGGGACAGGGCAGGCATCATGAGACTCTCCTAGACGGTCAACCGCGTGACTCAACCGAACGGGCTGGATAGTTATTGATCACGAACACTACTGGCGACTTGCCCACACTAGACGAGGTTGGGTGTAAATAGAATCTGAATTTTCTGTCTCCGCAAAAAAATCATCGAAAATCGGCTTATTCGGCCTGGTTGGGCGATCTCGCAATCCGCCGCGTTCTGACGTTATGATTCTGCCACTGTGTTTGCCGGGGTCACCAGAGTCATGTGGCCCGATGCAGCTGATCCGCGATCTGCCTCATCGTTCACCCTAGGGTTGTTTCCTTGCACACCAGTAAGCCGGCCCCACCCGCGTTGCCTGAATGAGGGCGGGTCGAGTCTATAAACCTGTGGAGTGAGTAGCATGTCAGATCGTCAAATCGGTACCGTCAAGTGGTTCAACGACGCCAAGGGCTTCGGTTTCATCAGCCGTGACAATGGCCCGGACGTTTTCGTGCATTTTCGCGCGATTACCGGTGGCGGCTTCAAGAGCCTGCAGGAAGGCCAGCAGGTCTCCTTCAAGGTTGTGCAGGGTCAAAAGGGCCTGCAGGCTGATGAAGTAACTCCGGCTTAAGTTCCGTTTCACCCCGTTCGTGGTGATGGAAACCGGGCAGCAATGCCCGGTTTTTTCATGTCTGGATAATCAAAATCATTAGCCCCTTGACAAATCACTTGTCTGTCTCAAATCCGTTATGCTTGGGCTACTGCGTCTGCTTGGCCACGTGCGTGCCCGGTATGGATTTCCTGAATCCGCATCGTTACACCCTACCCAGCAAGCCCAGTAAGCCGTCGGCCCGTTGGGGCCGGTTTGTCTCAGCGTCTGGAATGGATCGGAGTGAGTCATGTCGGATCGTGAAGTAGGTACCGTCAAGTGGTTCAACGACGCCAAGGGTTTCGGCTTTATCAGCCGGGAGAGCGGCCCTGACGTGTTTGTGCATTTCCGTGCCATCAGTGGTTCGGGTTTCAAGAGCTTGCAGGAAGGCCAGAAAGTCAGCTTCAAGGTCGTGGACGGCCAGAAGGGCTTGCAGGCTGAAGATGTCACGGCAGCTTGATCACCGTGAATGAATCGGAAGGAGACCGGCGCAAGCCGGTCTCTTTCTGTGTGCGGTTGTCGGTATTGCGTCACTACACGCTAGCCTGTCGGCATGCCCAATCATTTCGCTGAAAACGCAGGTTCTCCACTCCCGTCGATAATCACCGCGACGGTTGAGCAAACCGCCATGACGGTTTCCACGGATGATGGTTCGCGTATTGAATTGCTATGCTTCCATCCGGTCGCCCAATGGAGTCGACTGTTGTATTGGCTGCCGGCAATGGGCATGCCCGCAAGGCATTATCTGGCGCTGGCGCAGACATTGGCGGCGCAGGGCATTGCGGTGGTTTTGCATGAATGGCGCGGCATCGGCTCAAGTAATCGACGAGCGGGTCGACGCAGTAACTGGGGCTATAGAGAATTACTCAAGGATGATCTGCCGGCCGCGACGGCGGCGGTACGCGCACGCTGGCCGCAAGCAACCTGTTGGGTTGGTGGTCACAGTCTGGGCGGCCAGCTGGGGTCGCTGTATGCGGGCCTACATCCGACCGACTATGCCGGGCTGGTGCTGGTAGCCAGTGGCGCGCCGTACTGGCGAGTTTTTCGCCAAGGCTGGTGGCTCCGCGTTGCCTACGCTGCTGCTGGGGTATTGGCGAGCCTGCTGGGCTACCTGCCGGGACGCCGGATCGGTTTTGGTGGTAACGAAGCGCGCGGGGTTATTGCGGATTGGTCGCGCAGCGGACTCAGCGGGCGCTATGCGGCGGTGGGTATCGAGCAGGATCTGGATCAGCAACTTGCATCACTGCGACTGCCCCTGTTGGCCCTGCGCCTGGCGGACGATTGGATGGGGCCGGCCGCATCGTTGGGCTGGCTGCTGGGCAAGATGCCACTAGCGCCGCGCGCCGTGAACGTGATCACGGCGGGCGATTTGGGTGGGCTGCCGGCCGATCACTTCGGCTGGATGAAAACTCCAGCGCCGATCGCCGGGCGTATCGCTGACTGGATACTTGAGAAGGACGCGACATAGCAGCGCACCGCAACGCCGTCAGCTTGATACTGTGGGTCAGTGGCTGCATGTTTGTAGACCCATGACCGCCGGATGGCACGATGAATCTGTTTGAACCTTTCGCCCAACGTAGTCTCAGCTTGCGCAATCGCCTGGTGGTGTCGCCGATGTGTCAGTACTCGGCTACCGATGGTGTACCCGACAACTGGCATCTGGTGCATCTAGGCAGCCGGGCGGTGGGCGGCGCGGCGGCGGTTATCGCCGAAGCCACCGCTGTCTCGGCGCAGGGGCGCATCTCGCTGGGCGACACCGGGTTGTGGAATGAAGCTCAGCTCGAGGCATGGCGACCGATCGCGCATTTCATCAAGTCGCATGGTGCGATTGCCGGCGTACAACTGGCCCACGCCGGACGCAAGTCGAGCGCGCAGCGACCCTGGGAAGGGGGCGGCGCATTACCTGCCGGACAGCAGGATTGGCTGACAGTGGCACCATCGGCACTGCCGTTCGACAAGGGTTGGCACACGCCACAGGCCCTCGACGAAGCTGGCATCCAGGGCGTGATAGCGGATTTCCGGGCCGCCGCGCAGCGCGCATTGACGGCGGGTTTCGAGCTGATCGAATTGCACGGTGCGCACGGCTACCTGCTGCATCAGTTCCTGTCGCCACTGAGCAATCAGCGCACTGACAGTTATGGTGGCAGTTTTGAAAACCGCAGCCGTATCGTGCGCGAAGTGGTCACTGCCGTGCGCGAAGTGTGGCCGGCCGAATTACCGCTGTGGATACGCATCTCAGCCACAGACTGGGCCGAGCATGGTGGCTGGGACATCGAGCAAAGCGTACAGCTGGCGAAACAGCTGAGGCCGCTTGGCGTGGATCTGATCGACGTCTCCAGCGGCGGTCTGCTGCCGCACGTGAAGATTCCGCTGGGACCCGGCTACCAGGTGCCATTTGCAGCGCGCATTCGACGCGAAGCGGAGATCGCCACGGGCGCCGTTGGTCTGATCACTGAAGTACAGCAGGCAGCGGACATCGTCGCCAATGGCGAGGCGGACGTTGTGTTGATGGCCCGCGAAAGCCTGCGTGATCCGTATTTTCCACGCCGCGCTGCGCAGCAGCTGGGGGCCAAACTGGCGGCTCCCGACCAGTACCTGCGGGCTTGGCAAAACTGACCAGCGACGATGAGGACGTGACATGGAAACCCGCCCGACACTGATCGAAGGGAAATTGCACGACCTCGGTGACGGTTTCACCGTGCGCCGGATGTTGCCTGTACTGCATACGCGCCATGTCGGCCCGTTCGTGTTCTTCGATCACATGGGGCCGGTGACATTCGCCGCCAGCAAAGGCATGGACGTGCGACCGCATCCGCACATCGGGTTGGCCACGGTGACCTGGCTGTTCGATGGCATGATCCGTCACCGTGACAGCCTCGGCAGCGTTGCCGACATTCGTGCCGGTGAAGTGAACTGGATGACCGCCGGAAAAGGCATCGTGCATTCGGAACGCACACCGCCGGATCAGCGTCGCGATGGACAGACGCTGCATGGCGTACAGATCTGGGTGGCGCTGCCGCAGGTCGACGAGGAGATCGACCCCGAGTTTCATCACCACGATCACGCGGCCTTGCCGCGGATTCTCAGGCCCGGCGTGGAAGCAGTACTGGTGGTGGGTAATGCCTACGGTGAGCACTCGCCGGTCAAGGTCTTCGCGCCGATGTTTCTGCTGGAGGCACAGCTTGAGGCTGGCGCCGAACTGCCATGGCCCCAGGATCACGTCGAGCGTGGTGTCCACGTTGTCGAATGCGCGGTGAATTGGGGCGAACTGGAAGTCGCCGCCATGCAGATGGCGGTGCAGACGGGGCCGTCGGCACCGTCGCTGAAGGCTCGCGTGGCCAGCCGCGTGTTGCTGTTCGGCGGTGCGCCGCTGGATGGTGAGCGGCATCTGTGGTGGAACTTCGTGGCCAGCTCGCGCGAGCGGATCGAGCAAGCGAAGACGGATTGGCAAGCCCAGCGTTTCGGCAAGGTGCCTGACGAGGTCGAGTTCATACCGCTACCGGGATAGGCACTCTCATGGCCTCGACCTGTGGCACGATGATGCCGGGCGGATCACTACCCTGGGAGCAGCACATGTCCGGCTTCACTGGTTTCGGCGATTTCTATCCGTACTATTTGAGCGAACACGACAATCGTTATTGTCGCCGCCTGCATTTCATCGGCAGCAGCCTGGTGATTGCGGCATTGCTGGCGGCGTTGCTGACGGGGCAGTTGCGCTGGCTTTGGCTGATGCCGGTGGCGGGCTATGGATGTGCCTGGATAGGCCACTACGTTTTCGAAAAGAATCGCCCGGCCACTTTCAAGCATCCGCTTTACAGCCTGCTCGGCGACTGGGTGATGTACGGGCAGATGCTGCGCGGAAAAGTGAGTTTTTGAGTGGTGTCGCTGGCGAATGGCTCAGCGATATTTCTCGTGACAGCTTTTGCAGGTTTCGCCAATCGGCTTAATCGCGGCCGCCAGGCCCGTGCAGTCGGCGGGAGCGGCCTGCAGCGCCTGCTGCAGGTGAGTCTGCAGTTGTCCTGCGGCATCGGTGAAGGGCTGCTCTGCGATGTCGAATACCGGCACGATGTCGGTGGCGGTGGACTGTAGCCGCTGCAGATGGTGCTGACTGCCGGTTGCGTCGCAATGGCCGGCCTTGATCGCACGGTCCAATTGGCCCATGTGATAGTCCATTGTGGTCATCACGGCTTTTGGCATGGGATTGCGCGCGTTCAACGTGTTCACGACGTTGACGGTGCCAATCACGCCGATAGCCAGGCCGAGCAGGATCAACAGGGCAATGCGCATCGTTTCGTACCGTGGGCTGTCGGCGAGGCCGAGAGAATAACCCGGACCCATGCTTCCATCCACGCGGTCGCGATAAAATGGCCGATACACCTCAGCGGGGCAGGTCAGTGACGCGTAGAGAAAACATCGGGCCTTTGCCCGGCAGCGGAAAGATATGAGCACGCCGGACTTTCCCGCCGAGCGCTTTCAGGGCGTGGAGCGCTTGTACGGCACGGGTAGCTTGGCAACATTCGCCGGTGCACATGTCTGCGTGATCGGCGTTGGCGGCGTAGGTTCATGGGCCGCCGAGGCATTGGCACGCAGTGGCATCGGCCGGCTGACCCTGATCGATGCCGACGAGGTATGCGTGTCCAATACCAATCGCCAGTTGCATGCGCTGGACGGTGAGTTTGGCAAGCCCAAGGTCGGCGTGATCGCCACACGTGCCCATGCGATCAACCCGACCATTCGGCTGGAGGCGATCGAGCGTTTCCTCACACCATCGACCCTGGACGAATTGCTCGATCGTGGTTACGACGTGGTGCTGGATGCCTGTGACGCTTTCCGGGTAAAGCTCGAGACCATCGCCTGGTGCCGTCGACGCAAGCTGCCGATCGTCAGCGTCGGCTCGGCCGGTGGGCGTACCGATCCAACGCAGATTCGCGTGCGCGATCTTTCGCGCACCGAACACGATGCGATGTTCAGCCTGATCCGCAAGAAGCTCCGCACGGATTTCAATTTCCCACGCAATCCCGATCGCTACTTCGGCGTTTCAGCCGTCTATTCGCTACAGAACGTGCAGTACCCGCAACCCGACGGCACGGTGAGTGGTAACCGCCCGCCCGGCGGCGATCCGCTGAATCTCGCCTGCGGCGGTGGCTTGGGCGCTGCGACGCACGTCACCGGCGCGTTCGCGTTCGCCGCGGTGGGCAAAGTGCTGGACAAGCTGCTGGGAAGGTAAGGGATGCCAAGACTCTTCTCCCCGCCGGGGAGAAAATGCCCAAGGAGCAGATGAGGGGCAAGTACTCGCGGGGGCGCACATCGAAGCGTGCTCCGATGCAGCTTAAGTCGGCCGTGGCCCCTCACCCCAGCCCTCTCCCCGAAGGGAACAGGGGGGAAAGCTCACCAGCCCATGTAGTGTCCGCCGTTGATCGCCAGGTTCGCACCGGTGATCCAGCCGGCCTTCTCGCCGGTAAGAAACGCCACCGCGTGGGCAATTTCATCCGGCTTACCGAGGCGGCCGACGGGGATCTGCGCCACGATCTTCTCGCGTACATCTTCAGGTACAGCCATCACCATGTCGGTGCCCACATAACCCGGCGATACTGTATTCACGGTAATGCCGAATTTCGCGTTCTCCTGCGCCAGCGAGATGGTGAAGCCATGCATGCCGGCCTTCGCAGCGGCGTAGTTGGCCTGACCGTACTGGCCCTTCTGGCCATTGATCGAGCTGATCTGCACGATGCGGCCCCACTTGCGCGCGCGCATGCTCTCGATCACCGGGCGAGTGACGTTGAAGCAGGCGTTCAAGTTGGTGTTCACCACGTCCATCCACTGCAGATAGTTCATCTTGTGGAAGGTCGTGTCGCGGGTGATGCCGGCGTTGTTGACCAGGATCTCTACCGGCCCGCACTTGCTTTCGATCTCGCGCATCATCGCTTCGCAGGCGACCGGGTCGGACACATCACCTTGCACCATGCATACCTCGATGCCGTCATCGGCCAGCGACTGCCGCCACGCTTCCGCCTTGGCGGCATCGCGATAGTTGGTGACGACGCGATGACCCTCGCCAGCCAGATAGCGAATGATGGCGCTGCCGATGCCGCCGGTGCCGCCCGTGACCAATGCCGTGCGTTGAGTCATATCCTTGGATCTCCTGTGAGCTGAAACAGAGGGCTGTTGTATACCGGACGCATGGCAAAGTCATTGCTGCAATCGGTTGCCGCGAACGGTGGTACACACTTGCCTTTATAGCGTTTCACGCAGCAGAGTAACCGCTGCAATGCGGCAAAAGTGCAGGGTCGAAATCGGCCAGCGCCCGCGCCAGCAGAACATACACGTCTGTCGACGCGATGGGCACTGGCAGGTTCAGGAAGGCCAGTGCGCGACGCAGCGCCGGCAGCGGGTCGGATGGGTCAACCGGATGTGCCTGGGTGGACTTCGACAGCTTTGCTCCGTTCGCATCCATCGCCAGCGGCAGATGCAGGTAGCGTGGTGTGGGCAAGGCCAGGCAGCGCTGCAGCCAGATCTGCCGCGCCGTGGAATCGAGCAAGTCGTTGCCGCGCACTACGTTGGTAATGCCCTGAAACGCATCGTCCACCACACAGGCCAATTGATAGGAGTAGAGACCCTCGACCCGACGTATCACGAAGTCGCCCACGGTTTCGCGCAGATTCTGACGTTGCGGCCCTTGCAGGCCATCGTCGAATACCACCTCGACATCCGGCACGCGCAGACGCCACGCTGGTGCGCGATCCGGGGCGGCAGCGGCGGTGCATAGCCCATCGCGATGGATCTCCCCAGTGGAGGCCAGATCGCTGCGGCTGCACCAGCAAGGGAACACCTGCCCAGCGGCCCTCAGCTGCTCGAAGGCAGCGTCATAGGCCTTGATCCGTTGCGACTGGAACAACGGCGGTGCGTCGGCGACGAGGCCGAATTGGGGTAGCGCAGCAAGCATACTGGCGGCAGACCCGGCGACCTCGCGCGGCGGGTCGATGTCTTCCATCCGTAGTAGCCATTGCCCCGTGGCATGCCGCGCGCACAACCAGCTGCCCACCGCAGCGACCAGTGAGCCGAAATGCAGTTGTCCGGTCGGCGAGGGGGCGAAGCGTCCGCGGTAGGTCATCCGGCTATTTTAGGGTAGAGCCGGGCGGACTGACCGCCGCCAAAGGTGTCGCAGACCTTGAAACCGGGGGCGCTAGCCCCGACCCTTCACGAGCGGCCACGCCGCAACCCTTTACGACTTCCAGAGAGAAACGGCCATGCGTCGCATCGCATTGTTCATCGGTACCAACCTCGCTGTCCTGCTGTTGCTGAGCATCGTCTGCCACCTGTTCGGCATCGACCAGATGGCGGCCAGCCGTGGTTACGGTGGCATGACCGGTCTGCTGGTATTCGCCGCCGTGTTCGGCATGGGCGGCGCGTTTATTTCGCTGGCCATCTCCAAATGGATGGCCAAGATGTCCACCGGCGCGCGAGTGATCGAGCAGCCGCAAAATGAGACCGAGCGCTGGCTGCTCGACACGGTGCGCCGCCATGCGCAAAACGCCGGCATCGGAATGCCTGAAGTGGCGATTTACGATGCGCCGGAAATGAACGCGTTCGCCACCGGCATGACGAAGAACAACGCCCTGGTGGCGGTCAGCTCCGGACTGCTGCAGCAAATGGACCGTGAACAGATCACCGCCGTGCTGGGCCACGAGATCGGCCACGTCGCCAATGGCGACATGGTCACGCTGACCTTGATCCAGGGCGTCCTGAACACGCTGGTGATCCTGGCCGCGCGCATTGTCGGACGCCTGGTGGACAACTGGATGTCCGGCGGGCGTGATAGCCGTGACGGCGGCGGCATCGGTTACTTCGTCGTGGTGATGGTGCTGCAGCTGGTGTTCGGCCTGTTCGCCTCGATGATCGTGGCGGCGTTCTCCCGCTGGCGCGAGTACCGCGCCGATGCGGCGGGTGCGAAGTTCGCCGGCACGGGCGCGATGATTTCCGCACTGCAGCGCCTGCAGGCGAATCACGGCGAAAGCACGCTGCCCAAGACCATCGCCGCGTTCGGTATCGCAGGACCTCTGGTAGACGGCTTCAGGCGCCTGTTCATGAGTCACCCGCCGCTCGACGAGCGCATCGCTGCACTGCAGAACCCTTCGGCGCAGCGCTGAATTGCTAATCATTCCGGACGGATTCCGGGATGACCAGCCAACACAAACATCAATACAAACTTGGAAGTCCAACGTATGAATGCACCCGCCGAAACCCGCAAGTTCGAAGCCGAAGTTGCCCAGGTATTGCACCTGGTTACTCACTCGCTGTATTCGCACAAGGAAATTTTCCTGCGCGAGCTGATCTCCAACGCTTCGGATGCTTGCGACAAATTGCGCTTCGAGTCGATCGCGAAACCCGAACTGCTGGCTGGTGACGGTGAACTGCATATCGACGTGAGTTGGGATCCGGAAGCGCGCACGGTGACCGTCCGTGATAACGGCGTGGGTATGAACCGGGACGAGGTCGTGGCCAATATCGGCACCATCGCCAGCTCGGGCACACGACGTTTTCTGGAAGCAATGTCGGGCGAACAGAAAGCCGATGCGCGGTTGATCGGTCAGTTCGGAGTGGGCTTCTATTCGGCGTTCGTGGTGGCCGACAAGGTCACCGTGCTCAGCCGTCGCGCCGATGCGCCGGCAGGCGAGGGTGTGAAATGGGAAAGCGATGGCAAGGGAGAATACTCGCTGGAACAGGTCGAGCTGGCTGAGCGAGGCACGTCCGTCATCCTGCATCTGAAGGCCGATGAGGATGAGTTTCTCAAGCGCTGGGAATTGCGTGCGCTGATCACCCGTTACTCCGACCATGTTGCCTTCCCGATCCGCATGCCGGTCGAGAAGGACGGCAAGCCGAGCGACGAGTGGGAAACTGTCAACGCCGCATCGGCGCTGTGGACCAAGCCGAAATCCGAGATCAGCGACGAGGATTATCAGAGCTTCTACAAGTCGCTCGGCCATGATTTCAACGATGCGTTGGCATGGACGCATAATCGCGTCGAAGGTAGCCAGAGCTTCACCACGCTGTTGTACATTCCCTCGCAACCGCCATTCGATCTGATGATGGGTGGTCGCGACGAACGCAAGGGTCTGAAGCTCTATATCAAGCGCGTCTTCATCATGGACGCTGCCGAAGAATTGCTGCCGAATTACCTGCGCTTCGTGCGCGGCGTTGTGGACGCGGATGACCTTCCGCTCAATGTCAGTCGCGAAATCCTGCAGAAAAACCGCCAGCTCGAGCGGATCAAGTCCGCTTGCGTAAAGCGCGTGCTCGACCTGATCGAGAAACTGGCGAAGGACGAGCCGGAGAAGTTCGCCACGTTCTACAAGGCCTTCGGCAATACCCTCAAGGAGGGCATCAGCGAGGACGCGAACAACCGTGAGCGCATCGCCAAGCTGCTGCGCTTTGCCTCGACCAAAGGTGACGGTAACGCGCAGACCGTTTCGTTCGACGATTACATTGGCCGCATGCCGGTGGGCCAGGACACGATCTGGTTCATCACCGCCGACAGCTATGCCGCCGCGTTGGGCAGCCCGCAACTCGAGGCATTCAAGGCCAAGGATGTCGAAGTATTGCTGATGTCCGATCGTATCGACGAGTGGATGCTCGGCAGCCTCAGTGAGTACAGCGGCAAGAAATTGCAGAACGTCGCCAAGGGCGAGTTGCCGCTGGACGAAGCGGGCAAACAGAAGCAGGAAGCAGCAACCAAGGAAGCCGAGCCGCTGCTGAAGAAACTCAAAGAGCTGCTCGGTGACCGCGTCGGCGATGTACGCGTCTCCGCGCGCCTCACCGACTCGCCCTCGTGCCTCGCGCTGAATGATTACGAGATGGCCCCGCATCTCGCACGCCTTTTGCGCGAAGCCGGCCATGACATGCCGGAAAACAAGCCGACGCTGGAGATCAATCCGCAACACCCATTGCTCAAGCGCGTCGAGGCGGAAGGAGATGAGGTGAAGGCAAAGGATCTCGCGATGCTGTTGCTGGAGCAGGCCGAGATAGCGGCTGGCGCGCAGCTGCCGGATCCGTCCGCGTTCGTGCAGCGAATGAATCGAGTGTTGTTGGTGTCCTGAGTTTCGCGATATCCAATCAAAAAACCCGCCGCTGTTGGCGGGTTTTTTATTTGTGTCGCGTCATTTTTCATCCGCCAGGCAAGCCTTCGCCAGTCGCGCAATACGCTGAGCTTCGATCCCGATCTCGCGCAGTTGACCGGTAGGCGATGCGATCAGGCCGCAGAAAAACAGACCCGGTTCAGATGTCGCCAGACCCGAAGCGAGTGGCATTCCGTGGTCGTCAAACACGCCATGTGCTTCTGGCAACAGCTTGCGTAGATCAGGGCGAAACCCAGTGGCGAGAATGATGCAGTCGAAAGTCTCGGCCGAGGCTTCGGAAAAAACCACTCCGTTGCCGGTGAACCGATCAATGCCTCCGCGTACCTTGATCGTGCCGTCGCGTATCCGAGCCAGGGTGCCTGCATCGAGCAACGGGATGCGTCGATCTTCCTCGATCATGCGGCGCGGTCCCTTGTCGGCGATCTTCAAGCCGAGATGCTTCACGGAGCCGATCGCAAGACGGATCGCCGGCGCATTGATGAAGTCGGCCACGCGGGCGGGCATACGCGCCTGGGCAATGGCCCAGGTCAGGATCGGCAGGCCCAATAGTTCGCGCGGCAGGATCTGCACCGGTCCGCGCACGGCGAGCGTGACGTCGACGTTTGCCTGCGCCAGATCAAGGGCAATTTCACCGCCCGAGTTGCCGAATCCAACAACAAGCACTCGCTTGCCCGCGTAAGCCGCTGGATTTCTATACGCCGTGCTGTGAATGAGTACGCCTTGGTAGGCATCCGACCCTGGCCACGTTGGCAGGTGAGGGAAGTCGGCCCATCCAGTGGCGATAACCACGATCGGCGCCACGAACGATCCGCGCTCCGTGTCGACGCGCCAGGTCGAGCCCTCCCGATGGATAGTGTGCACCGTGCAGTTGAATATCGGATGGAGCTGAAACTGCTCGGCGTAGCGTTCGAGGTATTCGATCACCTGTGTGCGGGACGGATACCTTGGGTAGCTCCGCGGCATCGCCATGCCGGGCAATCCGGAGTGGCCTCGATCCGTGTGCAGATGAAGCCGGTCATAGTGGCGCCGCCAGACGGAAGCGATCGTGTCGGCCTTTTCAAGCATCGCCACTTTGAGGCCAAGTTGGCTCATGGCCGCGGCGCAGGCAAGCCCCGCTGGACCCGTACCCACGACGATCGCGTCCGCATCCATCATCGGGTTCGCGTCTATCCCCACGTGCGCACTCGGCAGCTGCGTTACAGCACAGATCATCCGCGGCAAACAGACAACCCAAAGAAGGTTTCGGCTGGGCTTAGGAAGCGGGATTTTATAAAGGCTTTCGGAAATTGCCGGCGCTTCTCAGCTCTTCAGCTACCGATTCAGTACTTCGAGTGCGCTGGCGGAGTGGGTGCGGGCGGAGCGGGCTTGGGCGGTGGCGGATGCGGTTCATGACCGTGGTCGTGGTCGTGGTCATGGTCATGATCGTGGTCATGATTTCCGACCGGGCTCAGGGCGCCCCAGTAGACGGGCGCGTAGGCGGGTGCGTCTCCGTAGACAGGCGGTTGGGACAGCTGATCCAGGTATGCCTGGTTCTGCTCACGCAGCGCGTTGTTCTCGCCCTGCAATCGACCCCGATAGGCAGCCTCGCTGAGCTGCACCTGCTGCGCGGCATCCTGTTCACGCTGTCTCTCTTCGTCGGCCTGTTGCTGGGCCTGTGCCTGCATCTTGTCCTGATAGGCGGCAAGGCGTTGCTGATAAAGCCCCTGCAAATGATGCGAATCCGCATAGCGCTCGGCGATAGCGTCCTGGCCCAGGTCGAGATACTGATCGAGAATTTCGCTGTCGCTGGCCTGGTGGATCAATTCGCCACCGGCACAGGGGCGATCGGTGTACTCGAGCTGTGCGCCCTTGGTGCACTTATAGATGTTCTGCGCACCGGCAACCTGAGCTGCCGACAACAGCAGCGCGGCAATACACAAATGATGCGTTCTTGCGAGCCGGGTCTTCATCTTGATGATTATTTTGCGCCGATGCCATCGCGATAGGCAAGGTGGAATGCCACAAGTAACGGATGCGTGAACATGGCGTTGAGGCTGGTTATGGCGGACCGACTTGCCCGCCATAGGTGAATAGCGCTGGCTTGTCGTCTAATACAGCAACTTCATTGCCGTCGTGGCCCATCCCGCATGAGTGCGTTACTGCTGCTGTTCGTGTGTCTGGTGCTCGGCGGGTGCGTGGTGCGCTTTGCGAAACCGCCGCCCGGCATCGTGCCAGGCATCAACTGGTGGGTGATCAACGTGGCGCTGCCCGCCCTGGTGCTGGAGCTGATTCCCAAGCTGACATTCGATGCACAGCTGTGGTTTCCGGTGGCGGCGATGTGGCTGACTTTTTTTGGTGCCTGGTTGTTGTTTGGGCTGCTCGGGCCGCGACTGGGCTGGTCGCGCCAGCGCACCGGTGCATTGATTCTGGTTTGCGGGCTGGGCAATACGGCTTTCATGGGATATCCGTTGCTGCAGGCGCTGCATGGTCAGCCGGGCCTGACGCTGGCCGTAGTGGCCGATCAGCTGGGCGTGTTTCCACTATTGGCATCGGCGGGCGTGGTGGTGGCTTGTCTATACGGCGGGCGCACACCAAAGCCCGCGGCGATCGTGCGACGCATGCTGACGTTCCCCGCGTTCGTCGCCCTGATTGTGGGCACCGCGGTGGCTGCGCTTGGCGGCTGGCCCGACTGGCTGGACGGCGTGTTGTCGCCAATCGGCGCCACCCTGACGCCATTGGCGCTGTTCTCGGTCGGCCTGCAGTTCAAGTTCCAGCTGGGTGACCGGCAGCTGGGTGCGGTTGGCTGGGGCCTGGGCTGGAAACTTCTGCTGGCACCGTTGCTGTGCTGGGGGATGGGCGTCGCCGCCGGCATTGGAGGGCTGGTGCTGACCATCGGGGTGCTGCAGGCGGCCATGGCACCGATGATTTCGGCGGCGATCCTGGCGGACCAATACGATCTGGAGCCGGCGCTGGCCAACACGGTGCTGGGCGCGGGTATCGTGTTGTCGCTGCTGACGATACCGCTGGGCAACCTGTTGCTGGCTGGCTAGGCGCCACTGCTACCGCAGCTTGCGCCGGACGCGCGCTGCGCCGAGACTAGTGGTGTTCTGATGGACAGGGGGTCTTGCCATGAGCAGTTTCGACCTGATCAAGCGTTTCCTGGGAAACGCTGGGCAGACGGAACGTCGCGCGGTGCCACGCAGCGGCGTACCCAAGGCGGCCTGGGTGTTGGTGGTGGACGACTCCCCCACCATTCGCGCCGTGCTGGGCAAGATGTTGGCCCAGGACAGCCACGTGGTGTTCAAGGCCGCCGATGGCGAAACGGCCATCGACATGGCGCGCAAGGAATGTCCCGACCTGATCTTTCTCGACATCGTGTTGCCGGGCATGAACGGGTTCGCGGTATTGCGTGCTTTACGTCGTGATCCACTGACGCATGACATTCCAATCGTGATGATCAGCGGCAATGTACAGGCGACCGAGCAGTTCTACGTCCAGCGCTACGGCGCCGACGATTTCATGAAAAAGCCTTTCGGCCGCGGCGAAGTGTTTGCGCGTATCCAGCAACTGACAAAAACAGGCCGGCTGGTCGTGCGACCGCGCTTGCTGGAAGACATGCAGCCGCGCGAGCCCGAACACACCGAGGCCGAACACAACGCGATTCCGGATATCGCCATGCCGGATCCCCATCAGCAGGATCTTCCGGATCTCCACGCATCCAATGCAAATTCGCTTGATTCGAGCAGGCCCGCTGCCGATCGACCCGATCTGAACCCGCCCGATTTCACCGCGCCAGCTACCGATTCCTGAGCAGGTCAGCCGTCACCGTATGAGCAAGCCGCCGTTAGGCCCCCTGACCGAAGTACGGGTCGACCTGTGGTTGTGGGCTGCGCGTTTCTTCAAGACGCGCAGCCTGGCCAAGCAGGCGATTGAGGGTGGCAAGGTCGATGTCAACGAAGGCGGTTGCAAGCCGGCCAAGGCATTGCATGTGGGCGATCGTTTGAAAATCAGCCGCGGCGAGGAGCGGCTGGAAGTCGAGGTGCTGGGGCTATCCGACAAACGCAGTCCGGCCAGCGTAGCGCAGACGCTGTACCTGGAAACACAGGCAAGCCGCATGGCCCGCGAAGCAGACAAAGAACAACGCCGACTGACCGGCGCTGCCTTTGACCACCCGCTGAAACGCCCGGACAAGCACGCACGTCGCGATTTGCGACGTATGAAGGATGCGCGCTGAGCAGTGCATCGCAGATTGCCGGCCGAATCTGAGAGAACATCCATGCAAATCATGGGGATTGCGCGATTGACGTGATTCCTCAAAGCCCGGAGGGCTGAATGGACCTGCATGCACTGATGACCGGAATCGGCTTTTTCAAAAGCCTGCGCAACAGTACCTATGGTGAGCAGCCGCCCAGGCAGCGTCTGCAGGCCACGCTGGGCGCACGCATGCTGGTGGTCGACGATTCGCCCACCATCTGTGCCGTGCTCGGCAAGATACTGGGCCAGGAAGGTTATGCCGTGCTCAAGGCGGGCGATGGCGAGAGCGCTCTTGAACTGGCGCGTAGCGAGCAGCCGGCGCTGATCTTCCTCGACGTCGTGCTGCCCGGGATGAACGGTTTTGCCGTGCTGCGCGCGCTGCGCCACGATCCCAGCACCCGGCATATTCCGATCGTGATGATCAGCGGCAATCAACAGGCGACCGAGCAGTTCTACGTGCAGCGTTTTGGCGCGGACGACTTCATGAAGAAGCCGTTCGGCCGCGATGAAGTAATCAGACAGATCGGCAAGCTGGTGGCGGTGGGGCGGTTGGTCGTGCGTCAGCCGTCCGCGCCGGTCAGCGTGTCGCTGCCGGAACTTTCGCCGCTGGCGCTGGATGCGATCCCGGATATCGCGATGCCCGATGCGGATCAACCGCACATGACTACGACGGCGGTCTTGCCGGAATCTTCATTGCATCTCGCGCACGGCTGAGCGAAATCCATGGCGGGTGACAGCCTCTGCCAGCTTGCCCAACAACCCTTTCGGACCGATTGGCCGGCGCCGCTTGCCTGGCGAGCCAAAAAAACCGCGTGCTCTGTCAACGCGATTCCCTTCGTATCGTTTCTCCATGAAGCAGCCCTGACAACATAACGCACGCGGTGGTGCTTCACCGATGTGTCGAGAGCGTGGGGTTGCCTGTTTCGCTGGCTTCGGCTTTCGCGTGGCTTTGACTGATGGCCGTGTATCAGGACGAGAGTCACGGCTCGCGCCCAGGCGCGTACGGACCGTTGCAAACATGGTCAGGTCTATCTTGGCCGCCGATCAGTCGATGTTCTGGAGTTTCGTTTGCGTACATTTCGGACAGGCGGTCTGCTGGGTTTGCTCGTGCTTGGCGCCGTGCTTCTGCTGGGCGGTTGCCACGACGTACTGTTTGCCGGACTCAACACGACCGACGAGCACAAGAGCATCAGCGTCCAGAGCAGCGTCGTGTTCGATGTCAAGCATCATCTTGCACTGGACATCTATCGCCCTGCCAACGTGGAACATGCGCCCATCGTGGTCTTTTTCTACGGTGGTGACTGGATGCGTGGCAAGCGTCGGTGGTACCGGTTCGCGGGTGCCGCGCTGGCTGCGCGCGGCGTGATGGTGGTGATTCCGGACTACCGAAAATATCCCAAGGTAAAAATGGCAGGCTTCATGCGCGATGCGGCGCATGCCGTTGCATGGGTACATGATCACGCCGCGGAGATCGGTGGCGACCCCGGGGATATTTTTCTGATGGGACACTCCGCGGGCGGACAAATTGCCGCTCTGCTTGCCACTGATTCGAGTTGGCTGCAGGCCGACGGCATGCAGTCGCGTGATCTCGCTGGCTTCATCGGCCTGGCGGGCGTTTATGCGTTTGTGCCGATTGCCGCAAAGGAAAAGGACATGATCGGCATGTTCGGCAAGACCGTTGCCGAGCAACGTCGGGCCGAGCCCGTCTCGTTTGTGCACGGTAACGAACCACCGATGCTGCTTCTGCATGGCACGGCCGATCATGAAGTCGAGCCGTCGAACAGTAAATCGCTGGCACAGGTGATGCAGGCCAACCAGCAGGACATCACGTTGAAGCTTTATCCAGGCATCGGTCACTCGACGTTGCTGCTTTCCCTGTCACGGCCGATGCGCTCCGACGCGCCGACGCTGGACGACGTGCTGGCATTTATCCATGCGCATGAGAAAACGACGCAGAACGCGTTGCCTTCTACATCATCGTAACCACGATCTACCCAGCTCGTCGTTCCCCAATTCGTCGTTCCCTTCCTCAACTCGTCATTCCTGCGAAGGCAGCAACCCAGCGCCCTTGCTCCTCAAGACTCCGAGGCCTCTGGGTTCCTACCTTCGCAGGAATGACGGAGCTATGGTGACTTCGAGGAATGACTTGTCCTGCTGATCACACGGGTATCTCAGATCAAGCCAGAGACTTCAATCGATAGAGCGCATCCATCGCTTCGCGGGGAGACATGGCATCGGGATCGATCGCTTCCAACGCGCGCTGGACGGCCGAAGGTTGCGGCGCGAACAAACCGAGTTGCGGCGATGGTTCACTGTTGGCCTTGCTGGTTGATGCATGGCTGTGCATGCCTCGTTCCAGCTCGGCAAGTGTTCGGCGTGCATCGGCGATAACCGATTTCGGCAAGCCGGCTAACGCGGCTACCTGCAATCCGAAACTGCGGTTGGCGGGGCCTTCTTTCACTGCATGCATGAAGACCAGTTGCTCGCCGTATTCCACGGCGTCGAGATGCACGTTCGCAATCGTGGGATATTCAGCAGCCAGTTCGGTAAGCTCGAAGTAATGGGTAGCGAACAACGTATACGCGCGACTGTTGCGTGCCAGATGCACGGCAGCGGCACGCGCCAGCGACAAGCCATCGTAGGTGCTGGTGCCGCGGCCGACTTCGTCCATCAACACCAGGCTGTGTTCGGTCGCGTTGTGCAGGATGTTTGCGGTTTCGCTCATCTCCACCATGAAGGTGGACTGGCCGCGCGAAAGGTCGTCGCCGGCACCGATGCGGGTGAAGATACGATCGATCGGACCGATCACCGCACGCGTCGCCGGTACGTAGCTGCCGATATGCGCGAGCAGCACGATCAGTGCGTTCTGCCGCATGTAGGTGGACTTGCCGCCCATGTTCGGGCCGGTGATCACCAGCATGCGGCGCGCATCGTCGAGTATCAGGTCGTTCGGCTCGAACGGTTCGTCCCGAACTTTTTCCACCACCGGATGGCGGCCGCGTTCCAGCGCCATGCCGGGTTCATCGATAAGCTGCGGTGCGCTCCAGTCCAGCGTTTCGGCGCGTTCGGCCAGGTTGCTCAGCACATCGAGTTCGGCCATCGCGGCGGCGGCTTGCTTCAATGGCTCCAGTTTTCCGGTGAGCGTATCCAGCAGTGCTTCGTACAACGCACGTTCGCGCATCAACGAACGTTCCTTCGCGGACAGCACCTTGTCCTCGAAGGTCTTCAGCTCTTCGGTGATGTAGCGCTCGGCATTCTTCGTGGTCTGGCGGCGTGTGTAATGGGTGGGCGCCTTCTCCGATTGCGCCTTGGTTATTTCGATGTAGTAACCGTGTACGCGGTTATAGCCGACCTTCAGCGTGTTGATGCCGCTGGCCGTCTTCTCGCGTTCTTCCAGCTCGACCAGATATTGGTCGGCATGCGTGGACAGCCGGCGTAGTTCATCCAGTTCGGCATCGTAACCATCCGCAACCACACCGCCGTCGCGCTGCAGTACCGGCGGTTGCGCCACAATGGCGCTGGCGAGCAGCGCGGCGGTGTCGGCGTGATCACCGATGTGCTCAACCAGGGAGTGCAACAGGGGACTATCAAGGGATGCGATCTGTTCGCGCAACGTCGGCGCCGCGGCGAGGCCATCGCGCAAGGTGGACAGGTCGCGTGGCCGTGCCGAACGCA
>Ga0302228_10000525_pt1 | contig 31073 bp, 29 predicted proteins | sample II_Palsa_N1_2_FD_193519 | JGI IMG/M metagenome (GOLD analysis project Ga0302228, IMG submission 193519) | Peat permafrost microbial communities from Stordalen Mire near Abisko, Sweden - II_Palsa_N1_2 | ecosystem: Environmental > Terrestrial > Soil > Palsa > Peat permafrost | place: Sweden... | reverse complement strand
GAACCAACGACCCCCACCATGTCAAGGTGGTGCTCTAACCAGCTGAGCTACGAGCCTGAAGAAACGAGATTATATGGAGCGCCACATCGCTTGGCAAGTACTTTTGTACACCGGCACTGAAAATTCCCGCCGCGCTTTATCGGCACGCGGCTAACCGCAAACGTCACGTCTTGCGCCCTGCCCGCAGCACACCGGTGACCTCGCCGAGCAGCGCGCAGGCCCGCTGAATCTGCGCGGCACTCGACACCTCGACCGTGAACTGCATGAACGCCGCGTTACGACGCGTCTGAGTCTTCACGCCAATCACATTCATCTTCTCGCGCGCGAACACTTCGGAGATATCGCGCAGCAAACCCTGGCGATCCGTCGCGTCGATCGTGAGGTCGACCGGATACACCGAGCGCCCGTTGCCGCTCATCACATCCGCGGACCACGCGGTTTCCAGCACGCGTTCCGGCGCGCGTTCGGCCATGCGCAGAAACGTCGGGCAATCGCTGCGATGGATCGACATGCCCTTACCACGCGTGACGAAACCGCTGATGCCGTCGGGCGGCGCCGGCCGGCAGCAACGCGCGAGTTGCGTCAGCAAGGCATCGACGCCGACCACCAGCACGCCCGTCGACGCACCATGCGCGACACTCGAGCCGCTGCTGCGCTTCTCGAACTGCTCCGGCGCTTCGATGACAGGCTCGGGCGGCGGCGCATCCTGCAGCGCCTGCTCGACCTGCCGCAAGCTGAACTCTTCCTTGCCGACCACCGAGAACAGATCGTCGGTGGTCTTGAAGCCCAGCTTCGCCGCGAGCTGGTCCAGATTGACCGAGGTCTTGCCTTCGCGCTGCAGCGTCTTTTCGACCATCGCCCGGCCTGTGGCGATGTTCTCCTGCAGCTCGACCGCGTTGAACCACGCGCGCACCTTTTGCCGCGCACGCGGACTATGCAGATAACCGAGCTGCGGATTGAGCCAGTCGCGCGACGGCCCACCTTCCTTCACCGAGACGATTTCGACCGTCTGGCCGTTTTGCAACTGCGTGTTGAGCGGCACCATCGCGCCATCCACGCGCGCGCCACGGCAACGGTGCCCAAGTTCGCTGTGCAGGTGATACGCGAAGTCCACCGGCGTTGCGCCCTGCGGCAACGGAATCACGCGCGCCTGCGGCGTGAGCACGTAGATGTGGTCGTCGTCGAAAGTGGCCTGACGCAATTGCTCCCATGGCTGCGCGGCACGCTTCTCACCGTGCTCGCCCTCGGACACCTCGTCCTTCCACGCGAGCAACTGACGCAACCAGGCAATCTTCTCGTCGTACTTCTCGCTCGCCGTGACCTGACCGCCGTAGCCGCGCGTGCCGGCTTCCTTGTAGCGCCAGTGGGCCGCCACGCCATACTCGGCGAACTGGTGCATCTCCTGGGTACGGATCTGCACTTCGAAGGCGCGGCCGTCATCGCCGATCACAACCGTATGCAGCGACTTGTAGCCGTTCGGCTTGGGCCGCGAGATGTAGTCGTCGAACTCTTTCGGCACCGGTTGCCACAGGTTGTGCACGATGCCGAGCACCGTGTAGCAATCCTTGATGTCCGGCACGATCACGCGGAATGCGCGCACGTCGTAGAGCTCGGCGAAGTCGAGCTCCTTGCCGCGCATCTTGCGCCAGATGCTGTAAATGTGCTTCGGCCGCCCGCTGACTTCCGCGCGAATATTCGCGGCCGCGAGTTCCTGCTGCAGCCGCGCGATCGCCTGGGCCACGTAGGTTTCGCGCTCGACGCGCTTCTCGTCGAGCAGCTTCGCGATGCGCTTGTACGTAGCCGGCTCTTCGAAGCGCAGCGCGAGGTCTTCGAGCTCCCACTTCAGTTGCCAGATGCCGAGACGGTTCGCGAGCGGCGCGTAAATATCGAGCGTCTCGCGCGCCACGTCCGGTGAGGGCGTCAACTTCGCCGCCGCGTAATAACGCATGGATTGAAGCCGCGATGCGAGCCGGATCAACACGACGCGGATGTCTTGCGCAAACGCCAGCAGCATCTTGCGCAGCGCTTCGACCTGCGCGCGACGCGCCGCCTGGGCATCGCGCCCGGCTTCGGGAATCGCATTCTGCGCGGCCCGCAAACTGACGGTGCCAAGCCGCAGCAGCTTGCGCACGTCGCTGACGAGCTGTGCGACCTCTTCGCCGAAGTTGTCGGCAATCACCTGCTCGGGGTCCTGCAGATGCGGCGTCAGCGCAAACAAGGCCGCCGCCAGCACCGCCGGCGGATCGACATTGAGCGTGCGCATGATCGCCGCCGTCCCCGCCGCGTGATCCGCCAGCAATTCGCCCGACGACAGCCGCACGTCGCCCGCGTGCTCCCGCACGAACGCCATCGCCTCTTCGAAGGAAGGCAAGGGAACGGGTGCGGTCGTAACGGTATCGGTATTCATGGTGCGACGGCCCGCCGGGCCAGACGGATCAACAGGGATTCAACTACGGATTCGATTGCGGAATTAGCCGCGCTGCGCGGCCACGACCACCACTTCAACCAGACACTTCGGGTTCGCGAGCTTCGCTTCGACGGTGGCGCGCGGCGGCGTGTCGCCCTGCGCAACCCACTCGTCCCACACGGCGTTCATGCCGGGGAAATGAATCATGTCGGCGATATAAATTTGCACCGACAACAGCAGCGACTTGTCGCTGTTCGCTTCAGCCAGCAGACGGTCGATGTGCCCGAGCACTTCACGCGTCTGGCCGGTGATGTCCTGATCTGCGTCCTCGGCGATCTGGCCGGCGAGATACACGGTGCCGTTGTGCACAGCGATTTCGGAGAGCCGTTTGCCGACGTGGTGACGAATGACTGCCATGACGATTCCTGGTGAGAGTTAAAGTTGTTCGGAGATTCGTTGCGCCTCGCACCCCACTCAGGGACGCGCCGCACAACCCCATATTATGACGCGTCGCCAGCCGGTCCTATGAAGAAGCGGCGGGCAATCTCGATCTGCTCGGCGCTGACAAACGCCGGCGCGTGGCCCACACCGGGAATTTCCACGCTCGACACCGCCTTGCCCTGCGCCACCATCTGTTCGACCGTTTCGCGCGACAGCAAGTCGGATTGCGCGCCGCGCACCACCAGCACGGGCGACTGAATCGCCTTCAGCGCGCCCCACAGCGCAGCCTCGCCGGCCGCCGCCTGTTCGTCCGTCGTCGCGGCAAACGGGACGGCGATGCGCGGGTCATAACGGAAATACCACGCGCCCTCGCGTTCATGCAGCAACGGCGTGTTGATCTCGCGCCACTCCTCCGGCGTCAAGGGGCCGAACGATTGCGCCAGCAAGGCGGCATAATCGACGCCCTGCTGCAAGTTTTCGAACTGCACCGGCTTGCCGAGGTACTCCCCGATGCGGGTCACCGCACCTGGTTCGAGGTGTGGGCCGACATCGTTCAGCAGCATCTTCTGGATGGGCGAGTCGGGCAGGCCGGCGAGTCCCAGGCCGATCAGGCCGCCCATTGAGGTACCGAACCAGTCCACTTTTTCGACGTCCAGCCGCGCGATCAGCGTGACCATATCCGCGACGTATTGCGGCACCGTGTAGTAGTTGGGGATGGTCAGCCAGGACGAAAGCCCGCGGCCGACGACATCCGGGCAGACTACCCGGTACGTATCCGCCAGCACCGCCGCCAGCCGGTCGAAGTCGCGCCCCGAACGCGTCAGGCCGTGCACGCAGAGCAGCACGCGCGGGTTTGCCGGGTCGCCCCATTCGGTGTACGCGAGACGATGCAGGCCTGCCGGACTCGCGCATTGCACGAAACGTTGACGGGGTGCAGACGCGACGGCGGTGGCTTGCGCGGCGCTCTGGGCAAGCGGTGCGGAGGACGTAGCGGTCATCGAAATTTCCTTGCGAAAGCACGGATGAAAGGGCATGCAACGTTTAGACGATTGTAAACTGCTTTGCCGCCCGACAAGGATCAGCCAGACGGCCTAGGCAAAAAGCCAGCACCACCCACCCCACGACCGTCCACGCACAAACAAAAGCGGGCGAAGACTCACGTCTCGCCCGCTTCGAATCCGTCCTGCACCGGCCATCGCGCATTGGCTAAGCGTGCAGTGGTCACCAGAAACGCCAACCACCACCGCGCTCGTGCCGCAACCGACGGCTCAGCCCACCGCGCTCACATCCAGCGGCGCCCCGGTCTTGGCCTTGATCTCCTCAACCGTCACGCCCGGCGCCAGTTCGGTCAGCTTCAGGCCGTCCGCCGTCACTTCAATCACGCCAAGGTCCGTGATGATCTGATCGACCACCCCCACGCCCGTCAGCGGCAGCGTGCATTCCTCGAGAATCTTGTGCTGGTCGCCCTTCGCGACATGCTCCATCAGCACGACGACGCGCTTGACGCCCGCCACCAGATCCATGGCGCCGCCCATGCCCTTGATCATCTTGCCCGGGATCATCCAGTTCGCCAGATCGCCCTTCTTGCTGATCTGCATGGCGCCCAGAATGGCGAGGTTGATGTGGCCGCCGCGAATCATCGCGAACGAGTCCGCGGACGAAAAAATCGACGAGCCCGGCAGCGTGGTCACCGTCTGCTTGCCGGCGTTGATCAGGTCTGCGTCCACTTCCTCTTCGGTCGGCGACGGGCCGATGCCGAGCAAGCCGTTTTCCGACTGCAGCCATACTTCGACGCCCGCCGGCACGTGGTTCGCCACCAGCGTCGGCAGCCCGATGCCCAGGTTCACGTAGAAGCCGTCCTGCAGTTCCTTCGCCGCGCGCGCGGCCATTTCGTCACGAGTCCATGCCATGATCAATCTCCTTTCGCGCGGACAATGCGTTGTTCGATGCGTTTCTCCGGATGCGCATTGAGGACTATGCGCTGCACGAAGATGCCCGGCGTATGGATGGCGTCCGGATCGAGTTCGCCCACCTCGACGATTTCCTCGACTTCCGCGACGGTGATCTTGCCCGCCATCGCGCACATCGGGTTGAAGTTGCGCGCGGTGCGGCGATAGATCAGGTTGCCCGACTTGTCGGCCTTCCACGCCTTGACGAGCGCCACGTCAGCCGTCAGCGAATGCTCCAGCACGTAATGGTTCTCGCCGAACTGGCGGGTTTCCTTGCCTTCGGCGATCAGCGTGCCGTAGCCGGTGTTGGTGAAGAAGGCCGGAATGCCCGAACCGCCCGCCCGCAGCTTCTCGGCGAGCGTGCCTTGCGGCGTGAATTCGAGTTCGAGTTCGCCGGCCAGATACTGGCGCTCGAACTCCTTGTTTTCGCCCACATACGACGAGATCATCTTCTTGACCTGCCGCGTTTCGAGCAACAGGCCGAGGCCGAAACCGTCGACACCCGCGTTGTTGCTGATGCAGGTGATGCCCTGGACGCCGGAATCGCGCAGCGCCGCGATCAGCGCTTCCGGAATGCCGCACAGGCCAAAGCCGCCGACGGCGAATGTCTGCCCGTCCTTGACGATGTCCTTGAGCGCGTCAGCCGCGCCTGGATAGACCTTGTTCATCAGTGTGTCCCTTCCTTTATGGAAACCCGAAATCCGGTACGCCGGCCGCGGGATCGGTGCGATGCGGGGCGACGCCGTTTGTCCCAGCTTGACGCCTGCGCCGCGCGGTGTCACGTGCGCGGCCTGAGCCCAGAACGTCATTCTAGTCATCCATGACCGGCCGTGCGTCGAGATCGCACAGTCACAGCTCATCATGGAGAACGGCGGCCCGTCACCAGTCGCCTCGCAGCCTTGTGATTTGTTCGAAAGGGTACGATGCCGGGGCCATACGGCACAATACGCAAAAATACATAAGTGATTTTCCGCTTTCGCACCTTCCATGCCCGCACTGGATTACCAAACCGCCTTCCACCTCGCGCCCATCGGCCTCGTGCTGTCGCGCGAGCGCTTCATTGAAGACTGCAACGACCAGTTGGCGTCGATCTTCGGCTGTCCACGCGAAGCGCTGCTCGGCCAGTCGTTTCAGGTGCTGTATCCGTCAGCGGACGAGTTCGAGCGGATCGGCGCGCGCATTCCGCCCATCATGACCGCGCAAGGCAGCTACGCGGACGACCGGATCATGAAGCGCGCCAATGGGGAACTGTTCTGGTGCCACGTGACAGGCCGCTCGCTCGAGCGCGCCGCCCCGCATGCCGCGGGCGTGTGGACCTTCGAGGACCTGAGCGCGACGCGCCGGGTCGCGGTCGAATTGACGCCGCGCGAGCGGGAAATCGCCGCGCAACTCGTGACGGGCAAAACCAGCAAGCAGATCGGCCGGATCCTCGCGATCAGCTCGCGCACGGTGGACGTCTACCGGGCGCGGCTGATGCGCAAATACGGCACGGGCAATGCGACCGAGCTGCTGCAGCGGCTGCTCGGGCATTGATGGCAGGAGGGTGGCGCGGCCGGCTCAGGCGGTCTTGACGAGCGCCGCGTTTTCGATCGTCGAGCGCAGCAGGTCCGGAATCGGCACCGACTTGCCCGCCGCGTAGTCAATCCATACGCAACGCGCCGCGCCACGGGCGTAGACGGTGGCCGGATCGTCGGCGCGCGTCAGTTCGAAAGCGGTGTCGAAGCTGCTGCGGCCAGGCGTGCCGACCGACATCCGGCCAATGATGTCGCCGGGGTAATGGAGCTGCTTGAGAAATTCCATCGACGCATTGACGATCACAGGCCCCTGCCCTTCGCCATTGCCGCCGGCGATGCCGAGCTGCTCGAACCAGGAAATCCGCACCTGCTCCATGTAACGGAAATAGACCGTGTTGTTCACATGGCCGAACGCATCCATGTCGCCCCAACGGATTGGCATGGACATCTCAAAAACTGCGTGGTATTCGCTCATCGTACTTCTTCTACGGGTTAAAACAGGGTGCGGGCCGGCTTCGATCAGGCGAGTCCGAAGCCGTCGTCGGCGGCGATGATCGCGCCGTTGATGAATTGCGATTCGTCGGCGGCAAGCAGCAGCAACAGGCCGTCCAGGTCCTCCGGCTGGCCGACGCGGTGGCGCGGCAGCATCGACACCAGCTTCTGCCCCTGATCGGTGGACCAGTGATGGTGATTGATCTCGGTATCGATATAGCCCGGACAGATCGCGTTCACGTTGATGCCGTGGCGCCCCCATTCCTGCGCCATGGCTTTCGTCATATGAACCACGGCGGCCTTGCTCATCGAGTACAGGCCGATCTGCGGCAGCACGCGCAAGCCCGCCACAGAGGCAATGTTGATGATCCGGTACGACGGTTTCTGGCCGCCGTTGCCGCGCATGATCATGCGCTTGGCGACTTCCTGCGCCACGAAGAAGGCGCCGCGCGTGTTCGTATCGAACACATATTCGAAGTCGGCCGGTGTGACTTCCGAGAGCTTCTGCGTGGTCGACACGCCCGAGTTGTTGACGAGGATGTCGATGGTGCCCGCTTCCGTCTCGGCATGCGCCACGGCGGACTTGATGCTCTGGTAATCGGTTACGTCGAGCGAAACGACATGCGCCGCGCCGCCGGAGGCTTCGATTTCGGCCCGCAATTCCTTCAGGCGCTCGGTGCGGCGGCTCGCCAGCACCACCTTCGCGCCGGCCTGCGACAGAACCTGCGCGAAGCGTTTGCCCAGCCCGCTCGAGGCGCCCGTAATCAGCGCGACCTTGCCTTCCAGATTGATCGAACGGCCCATTGTCGTTACCTTGTTCGGTTGGGTTAGAGGCGCGGCGAGGCCGCGAAGGCTCATGATGACCCGGTGATTATCGGGTCAATACCGTATCACAGAAATAGAACGATCGTGCTAATCTTTGCTCATTGGGTTGCGGCGCTGGATTCGTTCGCCCACAATACGATCCCGAAAAAAGCATTCTAACGGTAAGAGGAGCATCAATGACCCCCACAAGTCTCATTGAGCAGTACGGCCCGCGCGAGTCGATGGAATACGACGTGGTGGTGGTCGGCGGCGGCCCGGCTGGCCTGTCCGCGGCGATCCGCCTGAAGCAGCTGGCGCAGGAGAAAGACGTCGAAATCGGCGTCTGCGTCCTGGAAAAGGGCTCGGAGATCGGGGCGCACATCCTCTCCGGCGCGGTCATGGACCCCCGCGCGTTGAATGAACTGATCCCCGACTGGAAGGAAAAAGGCGCGCCTTTGGACGTTGAAGTGACCGAAGACCGCTTCCTGTTCCTCTCCGAAAGCGGTTCGAAGAGCGTGCCGAACTGGGCGCTGCCGGACAACTTCAAGAATCACGGCAACTACGTCGTCAGCCTTGCCAACGTCACACGCTGGCTGGGCCAGCAGGCCGAAGCGCTCGGTGTGGAGATTTTCCCGGGCTTCCCGGCTGCCGAGGTTCTGTACAACGACGACGGCTCGGTGAAGGGTGTCGCCACCGGCAATCTGGGTATCGGCAAGGACGGCCAGCCGACCGAGAACTTCCAGCTCGGCATGGAGCTGCACGCCAAGTACACGCTGTTCTGCGAAGGTGCGCGTGGTCACCTCGGCCGGCAGCTCAACGACAAGTTCAGGCTGCGCGACGGCGTCGATCCGCAGGTCTACGGCATCGGCATCAAGGAACTGTGGGAAATCGATCCGGCGAAGCACAAGCCGGGTCTGGTGATCCACACGGCCGGCTGGCCGCTGGAATCCGATACCTACGGCGGCTCGTTCCTCTATCACATGGACAACAACCAGGTGATGGTCGGCTTCGTGGTGGGCCTCGGCTACTCTAACCCGTATCTCTCGCCGTTCGAGGAATTCCAGCGCTACAAGACGCATCCGTCGATCCGCGCGTTCCTCGAAGGCGGCAAGCGCGTGTCGTACGGTGCGCGCGCGATCACCGCCGGTGGGCTGATGTCGCTGCCGAAGCTGGTGTTCCCCGGCGGCGCGCTGGTGGGCGACGACGCGGGCTTCCTGAACGCCTCGCGCATCAAGGGCTCGCACGCGGCGATCAAGACCGGCATGCTGGCCGCCGAGGCCGCCTTCGATGCCGTCCAGGCTGGGCGTCAGTCGGATGAGCTGGCGGCCTACCCGGAGGCATTCAAGACCTCCTGGCTGCACAATGAGCTGTACCGCGCCCGCAACTTCAAGCAGTGGATGAGCAAGGGCCTGTATCTCGGCACGCTGATGGTGGGCCTCGAGCAGAAGGTGCTGGGCGGCAATGTGCCGTGGACGCTGCATCACCAGCATTCGGACCACGAGATGCTGAAACCGGCCTCGCAGTGCAAGCCGATCGTGTATCCGAAGCCGGACGGCAAGCTCACGTTCGACCGCTTGTCCTCGGTGTTCATCTCGAACACCAATCACGAGGAGAACCAGCCGGCTCACCTGACGCTGAAAGACGCGAGCGTGCCGGTGAACGTCAACCTGCACACCTATGCGGGACCGGAATCGCGCTACTGCCCGGCGGCTGTGTATGAGTTCGTGAAGAACGACGACGGTAGCGAGCGGCTGGTGATCAACGCGCAGAACTGCGTGCACTGCAAGACCTGCGATATCAAGGACCCGACGCAAAATATCGTGTGGGTGACGCCTGAAGGTGGCGGCGGCCCGAACTATCCGAACATGTGACGCAGCGCCACCAGTCTCTCGCGCACGCTCGCCAGCACCGGCGCCCAGGCGCCGATCGCCGGCTGGCGAAACAGCTCGACCGAGTCGTACCACGGCGTGCGCTGCGTTTGATTGCCCCAGAACCACGCCGACACGTGATCGATCATCAGACAGGTCGGCACGCCAAGCGCGCCGGCCAGATGCGCCGGACCGCTGTCGATCGTCACCACCAGATCGAGGTTGACGAGCAGCCCGGCCACATCGTCGAAGCCGGCCGCGAAATGCTGGGTGGGATCGACAATCTGGATGCCGTGCGCGCGCCATTGTTCGACCGTTGCAGAACGCCCCGGCGACAACGCGAAATACGTGATGCCCGGTACAGTAAGGAGCGGTTCGAGCTGATCGACCGGCACTGAGCGCCGCACATCGCGAATGTGCTGCGGGTTGCCGTTCCAGACCAGGCCGACCTTGGGCCCGCGGGTCGCCACCGTCTGTGCGACAAGGGCTCGCCACGCCTCGGCGCGCGCCGGGTCGGCGCTCAGATACGCACGGCCCCACCCTGCCGAATCGAACACGCCGAGCCGCAGCGGCACGCTCATGAGGCCGCAGTGAAAATCCGGCCGTGTCTCAAGGCCGGTTTCGAGCGTCACGTCGGCCGGCAGCATCCGTTCGAACAGGTGCCGCAGCGGACCGTCGTGACCGAAGATCACCCGCCCGCCCTCGCGCCGCGCCCGCTCGGCGAGCAGCGGCAGAAAGCGCACTGCCCACAGGCAATCGCCGTTGCCTTGCTCGCCGTAGACGACCAGCGTTTTGCCGGCGAGCGACTCGCCCTGCCAGTACGCGCTGATCTAGCCGAGAGCCCGGTGTGCGTTGTTAAGGTCATCGCCGAAGACGATGCGCGATTCGTAATGCGCCCAGCCGTCGGCATAGCGCCCGGAGCGGATCTCGAGCTCCGACAGATCGAACATCGCATGGGCGTTGTTCGGCGACAGTTCGAGCACGCGCCGCAACAGCGCTTCGGCTTCGGCAAAGCGCGCCTGTTCCTTGATGCACAGTGCGAGTTTATGCAGCGCGACCGGGTTGCCGGGCACCACACGCACGGCTTCGCGCAACAGGCGCTCGGCTGCGTCGAAATCGTCGCCTTGCTGCACGGCGGCCGCGCGCCAGACGAGCGCGTTGGCGTCCTCGGCGTCGCGCGCCAGCAGCAACGCCGTGGCCGACTCGACCAGAGGCCAGTCGCGCAGCACAAAGCCAGTTTGAGCAAGGGTGTGCAGCAGCGTGGGATCGCAGGATGGATCGAGCTGATAGGCCTGCACCAGCGCGGCAAGCGCTTCGCGCTGCTGCTCGCGGTTGCGCCCGGCCTCCATCTGCAACAAGGCCTGGCCGAGCGCGAGCCAATCAGCGGCGCCAGCCTGTGGCGTGGCCACTCGCGCGCGCAATGGCGTCAGCGCGTCGCCGGTTGCCGGGGTGTTCGGGTCGATCATCGCGACGTTTCGACTGATTGCGACTAAAGCGGAAGCACGCGCGGGACGCGACTTAAGGCGCGCTCGCCGCGATCTTCGGCGTGCTGACGGTCACGTCGCCGCACTGCGCTCGATGCCGCAGCGCGTGGTCGATCAGCACCAGCGCCAGCATCGACTCGGCGATCGGCGTGGCACGAATGCCGACGCACGGATCGTGACGCCCAAACGTCTCGACGACGGCCGGCTGGCCGGCCTTGTCGATCGAACGGCGCGGCGTGCGAATGCTCGATGTCGGCTTGATGGCGATCGACACGGTGATGTCCTGCCCCGTCGAAATGCCGCCGAGTACCCCGCCCGCGTGATTGCCGACAAAACCCTCCGGGGTCAGCTCGTCGCCATGCACCGAGCCGCGTTGCGCGACGCTGGCGAAACCCGCGCCGATTTCGACGCCCTTCACCGCATTGATGCCCATCATGGCGTGCGCGATATCGGCGTCGAGCCGGTCGAACAGCGGCTCGCCAAGGCCAACCGGCACGCCCGAGGCCACCACGTTGATGCGCGCGCCAATCGAGTCGCCGTCCTTGCGCAGCGCGTCCATATACGTTTCGAGCTGCGGCACCACATCCGCATTCGGCGCGAAGAACGGGTTTTCGCGCACGTGCGACCAGTCGACGAACGGCACCTCGATCTCGCCGAGCGCCGCCATATAGCCGCGAATCTCCGTGCCGAAATGCTCGCGCAGCCACTTCTTGGCCACCGCGCCCGCCGCGACCGTGGGCGCCGTCAGACGCGCCGACGAACGGCCGCCGCCACGATAGTCGCGGATGCCGTATTTCTGCCAGTAGGTGTAGTCAGCATGGCCCGGGCGGAACGTTTCCGCGATGTTGCCGTAGTCCTTGCTGCGCTGGTCCGTATTGCGGATCAGCAGCGCAATGGGCGCGCCGGTGGTGAAGCCTTCGAACACGCCCGAAAGAATCTCGACCTTGTCCTCTTCCTGACGCTGCGTCACATGACGCGAGGTGCCCGGCTTGCGGCGGTCCAGTTCGATCTGGATGTCGTCTTCAACCAACGCCAAACCCGGCGGGCAACCGTCGATCACACAGCCGATAGCGGGACCGTGCGATTCGCCGAAGGTCGTGACAGTGAAAAGCGTACCAAGCGTATTGCCGGACATGAGCGTCGTCCAAAGAGATGCGGGGAAGACGCTATTATGCCAGCCCGCCCCGCGGCAAGGGCCGCGCTGCGCGGACGTTGGCCGGCCAGGCCCACCGCGTCTACTTCCGCGCCCCGCGCAACTCGGTGACGATCTGCTGCAGCCCTTCCGGCGTCACCTGAGCCGGGTCGAGCGGCTCGCCGACGGCCAGCGTCAGCCGGCTCATCACGCCCTTTTGCACCGGCCGCGGCCAGCGTGCGGCGGCGGCGCGCGAAAATACGCTGCCCCACAGGCCGCGCAGCGCCATCGGCACCACCGGCGCCGGCGTGCGGCGGATGATCTCGGTCACGCCGTGACGGAACGGATTCAGCTCGCCCGTCTTCGTCAGCTTGCCTTCCGGGAAAATGCACACCAGATCGCCCTCGGCGAGCGCCCGCGCGCAGGTTTCGTAGGCGCGCGTCAGCATCTCCGGATCTTCGTGGGACGGCGCTATCGGAATCGCCTTCGCATGACGGAACACCCAGCCGGCGAACGGCGTTTTGAAAATATGGTGGTCCATCACGAAGCGGATTGGACGCGGGCTCTCGGCCATGATGACGATCGCATCCACGTAGCTCACGTGGTTGCACACCAGCACGGCCGCGCCCTCTTCGGGAATACGCTCGGCATGCACGAGGCGGATCCGGTAGAACGTGTGTACCAGCACCCACGCAACAAAGCGCAGCAGGAACTCGGGCACCAGCGAGTAGATGTACGTGGCCACCACGATATTGAGCAGCGCGGTGACGAGGAACAGGCCCGGAATGCTGACGCCTGCCGCCGTCAGCGCCATGGCCATCAGCGACGACACGATCATGAACAGCGAATTGAGAATGTTGTTCGCCGCGATGATGCGCGCACGATGGCTCGGCTGGCTGCGGCTCTGGATCAGCGCGTAGAGCGGCACGCTATAGAAGCCGCCGAACATGGCGAGCAGGAAGAGATCCGCGAGGACGCGCCAGTTGGCCGGCATCACGATAAATTCGCCGACGCTCAGCAGGTGTCCCGCCGTCGGCAGTGCATGACTCGCGAAGAACAGGTCGATGCCGAACACGCTCATGCCGATCGACCCAAGCGGCACCAGGCCGATCTCGATGCGCCGCTTCGAGAGGCGCTCGCACAGCAGCGACCCGAGGCCGATGCCGATCGAAAAGGTACCGAGCAGCACGGTCACCACATCGGGGTTAGCCGACAGCACATTCTTCGCGAAGCTGAAAAACGACGACAGAAAGGTGGCGCCGACGAACCACAGCCACGAGATGCCCAGCAAGCTCAGAAACACGGTGCGATTTTCGCGGGCGATCTTCAGATTGCGCCAGGTTTCGCTGACCGGGTTCCAGTTGATCTGCAGCCCAGGTTGCGGCGCCGGCGTGGACGGCACCCACATGGACACCACACGCCCCACCAGCGCAATCCCGACGCAAGCGCATGCCAGCACCACGGCGCCATGCTCGACAAAACCCGCCGCTTCCCCGCCGATGATGGTCCCCACCAGAATGGCGACAAACGTGCCCATTTCGACCATGCCGTTACCGCCCACCAGCTCGGCTTTCGCCAGATGCTGCGGCAGGTAGGAATACTTCACCGGACCGAACACGGTGGAATGGACGCCCATCAGAAACGTGCACAGATACAGCAGCGGCGCGCTATGCAGCCAGAAGCCGGCCCCGCCGATCAGCATCACGCCGATTTCAAACGTCTTCACAAAGCGCGTCAGCATCGCCTTGTCGTATTTGTCGGCGATCTGGCCGGAGGTCGCGGAGAGCAGCACGAACGGCAGGATGAAGATCGCCGAGATCAGGAACGCCGCGGTCTTCGCATCGACACCGGAAAAGCGCGCGGTTTGATACGTGACGAGCGACGTGAAGCCGATCTTGAACACGTTGTCGTTCATCGCGCCGAGGAACTGGGTCCAGAAAAACGGCGCAAAACGCCGCTCGCCGAGCAAGCGGAACTGGGACTCGTGTGCGTCGCCACTGCGGGCAGCGCGGCGGGCGGCGGATAACGGACGATCGCTCATGAAGGTCGAAGAATGGGAAAAAGGACCGCAGGACTGCAGAGAGGGTATGCGACGCCGCCTTCAGCAGCCCCGCGCCGGGTGATAGCCGCACCTCGCGCTCCCCAGCGGCGCGGACACAAAAAAGGCGCACGCTCTCGCGCACGCCCCTGGATCAATACCTCAGGCTTGTGGCAACTTGATGGCCGGTGCCCGGCGCCGATACGCGCCAGCGCGAGACCGCCGCACAGCATAACAAGGGCAACGCATCACCACCGGTGCACCACCGGTCGGCCAGCCCAAGGCGCCATTTAGCGAGCCTGTTGCGGTTCCTGCTCTTCCGGCCAGTCGCGGATATATGCCTTGAGCATACGATTCTCGAAGCCCTGCTCCTCGACCACCGCCTTCGCCACGTCATAAAACGAGATCACGCCCATCAGCGTGCGGCTCTCCACGACCGGCAGATAGCGCACGTGATGCTCGAGCATCATGCGCCGCACCTCGTTCACGTCCGTTTCCGGCGTGCAGGTCAGCGGGTGATCGTCCATGACCTTGCGGATGGTGGCCGTGCCGACGCTGCCGTGGTGCTTGCTGAGCGTCAGGATGATTTCACGGAACGTGAGCATGCCGACCAGATCGCCGTATTCCATGACAACCAGCGAGCCGATATCGTGCTCCGCCATGGCATTGACTGCGTCTAGCAGCGGTGTATCCGGCGTGACGGTAAACAGGGTATTGCCCTTGACCTTGAGAATGTCGCTGACTCGCATGATTGTCTCCTCTGTCGACCGCAGTTCGTGCAACGCACTGAATCCGGTCCCATGCAAAAAAAGTTGCGGAAGCCGTTAATACATGACTGACTTTTGATCCTAGCGGAAAGGCCCGTAAAAGGAAAGCGGCCCGCCCACCCAGGCAAGACGGGCGCAGCAGCCCGCCACATGGGGGAAACGGCACTTGAAGCCGGCGGCCCCGGTGATACGATGCCCCCACTTTCACCCTTCGCGGAGCCGTTCGTGGCTCCGCCGCCCAGGATGTCCGCCAACCGTTTCGACACGCTTGCGCTGCATGCAGGCGCAGCCCCCGACCCGACCACCGGCGCACGCGCCACGCCGATTTACCAGACCACGTCCTTCTCGTTTCGCGACACCGACCACGCCGCCGCGCTGTTCAATATGGAACGCGCCGGCCACGTGTATTCGCGCATCTCGAACCCGACCGTCGCCGTCTTCGAAGAGCGCGTTGCCGCGCTGGAGAACGGCGCCGGCGCGATCGGCACCGCCAGCGGCCAGGCCGCGCTGCATCTGGCAATTGCCACGCTGATGGGCGCGGGTTCGCATATCGTCGCCTCAGGCGCGCTGTACGGCGGCTCGCATAACCTGCTGAACTACACGCTGCGCCGCTTCGGTGTCGAAACCACCTTCGTCAGGCCCGGCGATCTGGACGCCTGGCGCGCCGCGCTGCGCCCGAACACCCGCCTGCTGTTCGGCGAGACGCTCGGCAATCCGGGCCTCGACGTGCTCGACATCGCCGCGGTTGCGCAGATCGCGCATAGCCACCGCGTGCCGCTGCTGGTCGACTCCACCTTCACCACGCCTTACCTGCTCAAGCCCTTCGAGCATGGCGCCGACTTTATTTACCACTCGGCGACCAAATTCCTCGGCGGTCATGGCACCACGATCGGCGGCGTGCTGGTCGACGGCGGCACGTTCAACTTCGAAGCATCCGGGCGCTTTCCCGAATTCACCGAACCCTATGAGGGTTTCCACGGTATGGTGTTCGCCGAGGAAAGCACCGTGGCGCCTTTCCTGCTGCGCGCCCGGCGCGAAGGCCTGCGCGATTTCGGCGCGTGCCTGCATCCGCAAGCCGCGTGGCAACTGTTGCAGGGCATCGAAACGCTGCCGCTGCGCATGGATCGCCACGTCTCGAACACGCGCAAAGTGGTCGAGTTTCTCGCCGCCCACGCCGCGGTCGAATCCGTCGCCTATCCGGAGCTGGCTTCGCATCCGGATCATGCGCTCGCGAAGCGCCTGCTGCCGCGCGGCGCCGGCGCCGTGTTCAGCTTCAACCTGCGTGGCGACCGTGCCGCCGGACGGCGCTTTATCGAGGCGCTCTCGCTGTTCTCGCATCTGGCCAATGTCGGCGACGCCCGTTCGCTCGTGATCCACCCCGCCTCCACCACGCACTTCCGCATGGACGCTGCTGCACTCGCCGCCGCCGGCATTGCGGAAGGCACGATTCGTCTGTCGATCGGCCTCGAGGACCCCGACGATCTGATCGACGACCTCAAGCGCGCGCTGAAGGCCGCGCAGAAGACGACCGGCGGCAGCGCCGGCGCGGCCAAACCGAAGGACGGCCCCAGCAGTCCCAGGCACGGCAGCGCGCCCAAGGAGTCGGCATGATCCTGGATGTCCAGAACAAAGCGGCCTACGTCTATACCGGCGGCAAGCCGTTCGACCCCAGCCTGCCGACCGCCGTCTTCATCCACGGCGCCGAGCACGACCATAGCGTCTGGGCGCTGCAAACCCGCTACTTCGCGCATCACGGCTTCGGCGTGCTGGCGCTCGACCTGCCCGGCCACCATCGCAGCGCCGGCCCAGCGCTCACCGATATCGCCGCCATGGCCGACTGGCTGGCCGCGCTGCTGGATGCCGCGGGCGTAGCGCGCGCCTGCGTGACCGGCCATAGCATGGGCTCGCTCGTCGCACTCGATTTCGCCGCGCGTTACCCGGAGCGCGCCAGCGCGCTGGCGCTGGTCGCCACCGCCGTGCCGATGACCGTCTCCGACGCGTTACTGGACGCCGCGCTCAACCGCGAGCCCGAAGCCATCGCGATGGTCAACCAGTGGTCGCATTCGACGCTCGCCGCCAAACCGTCTTGCCCGGGCCCCGGCTTCTGGCTGCACGGCATGAACCAGCGGCTGATGGAACGCGTCTCCGCTACCGGTGAAGCGGGCCTGTTCCACACCGACTTCACGGCCTGCAACGCCTACTCGGAGGGCCTCGCACGCGCGGCCCAGGTGCGCTGCCCCGTGCGGCTGATCGTAGGACGGCGCGACGCCATGACACCGCCGCGTGCCGCACAGACGCTCGCCCAGGCACTCGCGCAAGCCAGCCCGCGGGTGGACACCGTCACACTCGACGCCGGCCATGCGCTGATGACCGAGCAGCCGGACGCGACGCTCGATGCGCTGTTCGGCTTCGCTTCGAGCGTTGCGTGAGCCCAGTAAGCTCAACGATAGCGATGTATGCGAACGCGCACCATCGGCCGAATGGCCAGGTTGCGTGCCGTGGCCGATAGCAGCACAATGGCTCAAGCCTGCCCGGTTTCAGGCGCACATTGCGTTGCCGGGCTCGCTATGCCAGTTGAACCGGCATGGCGGGGGAAAGGGCTACAAAGAGTAGCGAAACGGAGGCCGTGATGGCTCAAACCGCTCATACCGATCACTTCGCGAGTTTCGCGGAGTTTTATCCGTTTTACCTCGAAGAGCATCGCAATGTGGTGTCGCGGCGGCTGCACTTTGTGGGCTCGCTAGGCGTGATCGGCTGTCTGGCCATGGCGCTCGCCACCGGCGACTGGCTATGGCTGCCTGCCGCGCTCGTCAGCGGCTATGGGTGTGCATGGATTGGGCATTTCTTCTTCGAGAAGAACCGCCCCGCCACCTTCCGGCACCCCATCTACAGCCTGATGGGCGACTGGGTGATGTTCAGGGACATCTGCGTCGGGAAGATTTCGCTCTAGCAGGTCTCTGGCCGGCAATTTACGGCGTGCGGTGGAATGCCACCGCCCACACCGCCCGATGCACCAAGAGGTGCAGCGCCGCCGCTCACGCCGTCTGATGCGGCATCGCCGAGCCCCGCGCCTCGGCCTGTGCCGCCGCCCGCTCGGCTCGCGCCGAAGCCCGCACCGCGAGCAGCGAGGCGAGCGAGACGCTCAGCTTGTCGTTGTGGAGCGCCGCAAGCAAGGTCGCACCGTCTACCCGCGTGGACTCCAGATTAAGCTGGTATTCGAGTTCAGCGCGATCGATCACGAACAGGTCGAAGAGCCGCTCCACCGTCACCTGGGCCGGATTCGCCAGCAGCAGGAAGTGCGGACGCGAACCGTCTTCGCTCAGACGCGCAATCCATTCGATCTCCTCGAGCTTGTCGAGCAGATAGGTGGTCGTATCCATATCGCGGCGGAGCATGCGCGCCAGATCCTGCAGCGTGTAGCCGCGCTTGCCCGCTTCGCGCGCTTCGGAAAGCCGTGCAAGCAATTCAAGCGCGTCGAACAGATCGCTGCCCGCAAAGCGTGGCCGGTGAAACTGGCCAATGCGGATCGCCGGCAGCGCCGAGGCCACCATCGCTCCAGCCAGCGCGATGAACCAGCTCAGATACATCCAGAGCAGGAACATCGGCACCGTCGCGAACGCGCCGTAGACCGCGGTGTAAGTGGGCACGCGCCGGATGTAATAGCCGAACCCGCGCTTGGCCAGCTCGAACGCAATCGCGGCGCCGACGCCGCCCACCACCGCGTCGCGCCACTCCACCCGGCAATTGGGCAGATATACGTAAAGCATCGTGAACGCGAGCGCCGTGAGCGGCAGCGCGGCACCCGTTAGCGCCCAGTCGATCACCGGCGTCATGTGCTGCGCGGCGCTAAACGCCATGGAACGCGTGAAGAGATAGGAGGAAATCGACAGGCTGACGCCGATCAGGATCGGCCCGAGCGTGATGATCGCCCAGTAGACCAGCACGCGCTGCGCCAGTGGACGCGGCTTGCGCACCCGCCAGATCACATTGAACGCGGATTCGACGGTCATCATGGTCATCACCGAGGTGACGAACAGCACGATCATGCCCATCGTCGTCAGGCCTTTGGCCTTCGAGGCGAACTGGTTCAGGTACTTGAAGATCTGGTCGTTGATCTGTGAGGGCATCAGATGGTCGGCAAGAAAACCCTGCAGCGACATCTGGAACGAACCGAAGATCGGGAACGCGGTAAACAGCGCAAACGCCACCGTTGCCAACGGCACGAGCGACAGCATGGTGGTGAACGTCAGACTGCCGGCCACCTGCGGAATCCGGTCTTCGCTGCTGCGCTTCGCGGCGAATTGCGCGAGGCGTTTGAGCGTATCGAGGTCGAAACGCACCCTGGACAACAAACCCCACCTCCTTCGCCTTCGTGAACCATCCGCGGCAGGCGCCGGCATGCCGGCGAGCCGCCTGTGCCGTGGACCCAGCCCCTATAATACCCGTTCACTCGATCAGGCCTATGAAAGACATCCTCGTCCTCTACTACAGCCGTTACGGCGCCACGCGCGAACTCGCGCTGGCCATCGCGCACGGCGTCGACAGCGTCCCCGGCATGCAGGCGCGGGTGCGTACCGTGCCCGCCGTCTCGACCGTCTGCGAGGCGACCCAGCCCGACATTCCCGCTGAAGGTCCGCCGTACGTCGAGCTGCGCGATCTGGAAGAATGCGCCGGCCTCGCACTCGGCTCGCCGACCCGCTTCGGCAACATGGCGGCCGCGCTGAAATACTTTCTCGACGGCACCACGCCGCAATGGCTGTCCGGCGCGCTGGCGGGCAAGCCGGCCTGCGTGTTCACGTCCACCGGCAGCCTGCATGGCGGCCAGGAATCGACCCTGCTGTCGATGATGCTGCCGCTGTTGCACCACGGCATGCTGATCGTCGGCATCCCGTACACCGAAAGCACGCTGACCACCACGCTGACCGGCGGCACCCCGTATGGCGCATCGCATTTCGCGCGGGCCGACTCCGCGGAACACGGCATTTCCGCCGACGAGAAGACGCTTGCCATCGCGCTCGGCGCACGCATCGCACGCACGGCCGCCGTCATGAGCGAACGGCCGTGAGCGTGCCGGATCGGGGGGCGGAAAAGTTCGAGTCGGGGGAGGCGGCTGATGGCGCATCTGCGCCTGCTGATGCGACGCCTACGCTTGCGTCCAACCTTGCCCCACCCACCTGCCACCGCAGCGCCGCACTTGGCGCGGCCGCCGCGCTAATCGCGCTGATCGCCCTCTCGATTGCCTGGGAATGGTGGCTCGCGCCGCTGCGGCCGGGCGGCACCGCGCTCGTCATCAAAGCGGTGCCGCTGCTGCTCGCCCTGCCCGGCGTGCTGCGCCGACGGCTCTATACGTTGCAATGGGCGTCGATGCTGATCCTGCTGTATTTTGCCGAAGGCATCGTGCGCGGCATGAGCGACCGTGGCTTGTCTGCTCAGCTCGGCTGGCTTGAGACCCTGCTTGCGCTGGTGTTCTTCGTCTGCGCGCTGGTTTACGTGGCCCCGTTCAAGCGGGCTGCGCGGCGTGCGAAACGGGCTGCGTGAAAACATGCGCGGCCGCCTCACTTCACTGACCGACCATCATGACCCAACACGCTTCCCAACCGGCATCCCAAAGCCCTTCGAACGCAGAGTCAGACGCGGGCTCGAGTGCGGGCTCAAGTGCGGGCTCAAACGCAAGCACCGCCTTCCTCGCCGCCTGCCGTGACGCCATCGGCGCGGCGCACGTCCTCACCGATTCCCACGACACCGCCCCCTACCTCACCGACTGGCGTCGTCGCTACACCGGTGCGGCCCGCGCGGTGTTGTGTCCGTCGACGCCCGCCGAAGTCGCCGCGCTCGTGAAGCTGGCGGTCGAATACCGCGTCGCGCTGGTGCCGCAGGGCGGCAATACCGGGCTCGCCGGCGGCGCCACACCGGATGCGAGCGGCGCGCAAGCCGTGCTGAGTCTGCGGCGCCTGAACCGGGTGCGTGACATCGACCCGCACAACAACACCATCACCGTCGAAGCCGGCGTCATCCTCGCCGAGGTGCAGGCCCGCGCCGAAGACGCCGGCCGCCTGTTCCCGCTGAGTCTGGCCGCAGAAGGCAGTTGCACGATCGGCGGCAATCTCGCCACCAACGCGGGCGGCACCGGCGTGCTGCGCTACGGCAACACGCGCGAACTGTGCCTCGGCCTCGAAGTGGTCACCGCGCAAGGCGAGGTGTGGGACGGACTGCGCGGACTGCGCAAGGACAACACCGGCTACGATCTGCGCGACCTGTTCATCGGCGCGGAAGGCACGCTCGGCATCATCACCGCGGCCGTGCTGAAACTCCATCCGCAGCCCGCTGCGCGCGTCACGGCGCTCGCCGCCCTCGCCTCGCCGCATGCCGCGCTCGATTTTCTGGCGCTCACGCAACGCTTCGCCGGGCCGCTCCTGACCGGTTTCGAGTTGATGTCGGATTTCTGCCTGCGGCTCGTCGGCCGGCATTTTCCGCAGATGCGCTATCCGTTCGCCGAGGCGCATGGGCAAGTCGTGCTGCTGGAGCTGTCGGATAGCGAAAGCGAAGAACATGGACGCGCCCTGTTCGAGCGGCTGATGGAAACCGCGCTCGAAGACGGTCTGGTGCAAGACGCGGTGGTCGCGGAAAACCTCGGGCAATCGCAGGCGTTCTGGAATCTGCGCGAACACATTCCGCTCGCGCAAGCCGAAGAGGGTCTCAACATCAAGCACGACATCGCGGTGCCGATCTCGCGCATCGGCCACTTCATCGAAGCCACCGATGCCGCCATCGCCGAAGCCGTTCCAGGCGCGCGGATGGTGACCTTCGGGCACCTCGGCGACGGCAATCTGCACTACAACGTGCAGGCGCCCGAAGGCATCGATGCGAAGGCGTTTCTCGCCGAATATCAAAGCCCGATCAACCAGATCGTCTACGACAGCGTGCACCGCCATCGCGGCAGCATCAGCGCGGAACATGGACTCGGCCAGTTGAAGATCGACGAAGCGATGCACTACAAAAGCGACGTCGAAGTGCAGTTGATGCGTGCCGTCAAACGCGCACTGGATCCGCTGAACCTGATGAACCCTGGCAAGGTGCTACGCTAAGGGCATGAGCCGATAAGGCGAGCGCAGGAGTACCGTCCGTGAAGATTCGTGTGCTGTCAGACCTGCATCTGGAGTGCGACGAGCCGGAGGTGATTCCGCATGCTCAGGCGGATCTAATCGTGCTCGCCGGCGACATCCACAATCATGCAGCCGGTCCGCGCTGGGCCGCGGAGACCTTCGACGGCGCCGCGCCCGTCGTCTACGTGCCGGGCAATCACGAATACTACGACGGCGAGTTCGGTGCGCTGGAAGCGGCCATGCACGACGCGGCGGCGTCGGTCGATAACGTCCATCTGCTGAACAACACGGCGCTGGTCGATCCGGCCGGCGCGTGGCGGGTGCTCGGCACCACCTTGTGGACCGACTTCACGCTCTATGGCGCCGACGATGAAGCGCTCTCGGCATCGATCGCCGCGGCCCAGCGGGCGATGCTCGATTTCCGCGGCCTGATCCAGGTGATGTGGCCGCATGGCGGCACAGGGACCCACCGCACCATCCGCGCCGAAGACGCACCGGCAGCGCGCAATTTCACGCCCGCCGACACGCTGGCCCTGCACGCGCGGGCGCGCGCGTGGCTCGAGAGCGAACTGGCCAAACCGTTTGGGGGTAAGACGATTGTCGTCACGCATCATGCGCCGCATCGGCTGAGTCTTGCCGAGCGTTATGCGGACGACCGGGTGTCGGCGGGCTTCGTCAACCACCTGCCGACGCTGGTGCGCTCGCCCGTCGCACTATGGATTCACGGGCATACGCACACGTCGTTCGACTATACGGTCGACGCCACACGCGTGGTGTGCAACCCGCGCGGCTATCTCGACCGTCGCACGGGGCTACCTGAAAATCCGCGGTTTGCGTGGGACAAGGTGGTCGAACTCTAGCCATCAGGACGACGAAGACTGCATGCGCCGCGTTGGGCGCACCGCTCATACGACCCGGCGCTTAACGGCGGCGCGTATAGCCGGCTGCGTCGCGGCGTTCGGCCCGAATGGGGATCAGTTGCGGTTGCGCCCGCAGATTGCGCAGCAGGTCGCGCGACGCGGCAATTCCAATCAGTCCCAGCATGACGGCCACGCCGATCAACAGATGCGTATCCATGAGTCCCTCTTTATTCCAGTAAAGTCCGGTTCCTGACAGCCGGCCAACAGTGGCTGCCAGTGCGTTGACCTCACGTTACCAAATCAAATCGGCGCGAGAAGTAAGGAAATGTTGCGACGCGGCGCTTGTGTAACAGGGCGCCAGTCAGGCCTCACGTCCGCGCGAACTTGCGCAGCTCGGCCTGATCCGCCGCCAACGTGGCCGGCAACTCGTCGCGCAGGAACTCGACCCAGGTGCGGATCTTCGCGTCGAGATACTGGCGCGACGCATACAGCGCGTACAGATTCATTTCCTGCGACGTGTACTCCGGCATCACCCACACCAGTTGACCGCTGCGCAGGCCGCTGATGGCCGAGTAAATCGGCAGCAGACCCAGCCCCATCCCCTCGCGTACAGCCACCGCCAGCGCTTCGGCCACATTCACCTGGAAGGTCGCCGCCCCGAGTGCAAAGGTTTCCTGACCGTTCGGGCCGTCGAAGGTCCATTCGTCGGTCGGGAACACCGGCGTCACCATTTGCAGGCAGGTGTGGCGGCTCAGGTCCGAGGGCGACTGCGGCACGCCGTTGCGCTCCAGGTAGGCGGGCGAGGCGCAGGCAATACTGAATGCACTGCCCAGACGCTGCGACACCAGACCCGAATCCGGCAGATCCTGCGCCAGCACGAGTGCGACGTCGTAGCCCTCGTCGAGCAGGTCGGGCACGCGCTGCGCCAGCGTCAATTCAATATGCACTTCCGGATAGCGCTGCTGATAGCGCCCGACGGCCGGCACCACATAGTGCTGGCCGAAACTCGTCATGGCGTGGACCTTGAGCTTGCCGGACGGCCTCGCGTGAGCGTCGCTCGCCTCGGCTTCCGCCTGATCGACGTACGCCAGAATCTGCTCGCAACGCTGCAGATACCGCTCGCCGGCCTCGGTGAGCGCGATACGGCGCGTGGTGCGATTGAGCAGCCGCGTGCGCAGATGCGCTTCGAGATCCGAAACGGCGCGCGAGGCATACGCGGTGGTCGTGTTCAGGTGCTGCGCGGCACCCGTGAAACTGCCCGCTTCGACGACCCGGACAAATACGCGCATGTTTTGAAGCGTATCCATACATATCCTTGGTAAGACAAGGGGATTGTTACATGCTTCGTAAGAGCGATTGTCTCAGTTACCGTAAAAATGCCTTGCATCTTTACGGGTTATTCAGGAATAGATCGAAAAATATAATAACGCACAGGGTTCTTTAGTCAATTAAGGGGGAAATCGTGCAGTCTCCGGTACAAAAAGGGATCGCAGCGCTCGTCGTTCTTACGATCTCACTAACAATCGCCGGCTGCGCCAGTACCGGAGGCATCGCCCCGCAAGCCAGCGGAATCGCGCCGTCCGCGCTCGATGCCGGCGCCGCGATCCGGGCCGCCAATGCCGATGCGCAATGGCCGGCGGCCGACTGGTGGCGCGCCTATCGCGATCCGCAGCTCAACGCGTGGATCGACGCCGCCCAGGCCAACAATCCGACGCTCGCGGTTGCACAGGCGCGAGTGCGCGAAGCGCGATCGCTGGCCGGCGTGGCGCACGCGGCGCTGTCGCCGCAGGTCAACGGCAATCTGTCGCTCGAACGTCAACACTGGCCGGACAATATCTATTACGGCCCGGGCTCCCTCGCCGACTCGAACACCTACGACAACACCGGCACGATCGGCCTGTCCTATCACCTCGACCTGTGGGGCAAGGACAAGAACGCCGCCGAACGCGCGCTCGACGCCGCCCATGCCAGCGCCGCCGACGAACGCGCCGCCCAGCTCGAACTCGAAGCGAACGTGGTGCGGGCGTATATCGGCCTGTCGATGAATTACGCGCTGCTCGATATCGCCCAGGCCACGCTCGCGCAGCAGCAGCAGATCGTCGAACTCGCCACGCGGCGCCTGAAAGGTGGCCTCGGCACCCAGCTCGAGGTGAGCCAGGCCGAAACGCCGGTGCCCGAATACGAACGCCAGATCGACGCGCTCGAAGAACAGATCGCCCTCGGCCGCAATCAGCTTGCGGCGCTGGCCGGCAAAGGTCCGGGCGCGGGCGACTCGATCACGCGGCCGACGCTCGCGCTGGACGCGCCTGCCGGCCTGCCGTCCGCGTTGCCTGCCGAGCTGCTGGGCCACCGGCCCGACATCGTCGCGGCGCGCTGGACGGTGGCGGCACAGGCGCGCGGCATCGACGTCGCCAAGGCCAACTTCTATCCGGACGTCAACCTGCTCGCGTCGATTGGTGGTTATGCCGCGGCGGGCCCGCTGTTCCAGTTCCTCCGCTCGGCGAACGGCGGCTGGACGGCGGGCCCGGCGCTGTCGCTGCCGATCTTCGACGGCGGCCGGCTACGCTCGGAACTAGGCGCCGCGGATGCGGGCTACGACACGGCCGTCGAACAGTACAACCAGACCATCGTCAGCGCGTTGAAGGATGTGGCCGACCAGGTCGTGCGCATTCGCTCGCTGGAAACCCAGGCCGACGATGCGCAGCGCTCGGTGGCCGCCGCGCGCAAGAACTATGACCTGTCGAAGGAAGGCTACCGGCGCGGTCTGACGGATTACCTGAACGTGCTGGTCGCGCAGAACCAGTTGCTGCGTGCCCAGGAAGGGGTTGCTCGCATTCAGGCGCAGCGTCTGGGCGCGCATGCCTCGCTGATGACCGCGCTCGGCGGCGGCCTCGCCGATCCGGCGGACGGTCCGAAGCAGGATGAGACCTTGCCTGCGCATGGCAAGGGCAAGGGAGCGGCGGCAAGCGCGACGCCGGCTTCCGGTGGCGACGCAGCGACGCACACGGTCAACAACGCGAACGCATCGGCCAGCAGCCAAGCCTCCGCTCACGCAACTGCCGCGCAGTAAAAGGCCGCGCTCACCATGTCCGCCTCCCCCTCTTCCGCCCCGCGCCAGCCGCTGACGTTCGCGACGCTCTATGCGGCCACCGCCGACTGGGCGCGCACCGACGGGCTCACGTGGATCTATGTCTTCAAGGCGCTGACCGCTGCGTTTCTCGCGCTCGGCATCGCCATGAAGCTGGACCTGCCGCAGCCGCGTACGGCGATGACCACGGTGTTCATCCTGATGACGCAGCAAAGCGGCCGCGTGCTCGCCAAAAGCTTCTACCGGATCTGCGGCACGCTGGTCGGTCTCGTGGTGATGCTGGTGTTCATCAGCCTGTTTTCTCAGCAGCCCGAACTGTTTATCGGCGCAACGGCGATCTGGGTCGGCATCTGCACCGCGGGCTCCGCGCGCAACCGCAACTTCCGCTCGTATGGTTTCGTGCTGGCCGGCTATACGGCTGCGCTGATCGGCATTCCGGCTTCGCAGAATCCCGACGGCGCCTATATGTCGGCGCTCACGCGAGTGGCCGAGATCACGCTCGGCATCGTCTGTTCGGGCGCGGTCAGCGCGCTGATTTTCCCGCAGCATGTGGGCGAACAGATGCGCACCACCGTGCGGGCCCGCTTCAGCGCATTCGTGGAATACGTGTCGGCGTCGCTCTCGGGACGGTTCGACCGGGCGCAGATCGAAGCCACTAACGCGCGCTTCGTGGCGGACATCGTCGGCTTCGAGACGACCCGCAGCGTCGCCGTGTTCGAAAGCCCCGACTCGCGGATGAGAAGCGGGCGCCTCTCGCGGCTCAACAGCGAGTTCATGACCGCTTCGACGCGTTTTCATGCGCTGCACCAGTTGATGAACCGTCTGCACGATGCGCAGGCGACGACCGTCATCGACGTGTTCGAGCCGTATTTCAGGGAAATCGCCCCGCTGCTCGACAAGTCGGGCGAGCCTGTCCTCACCGCCGCCGACGCCGTGCATGCCGCCGCCCAGCTCGAAGCGTACAAGGCTGAATTGCCGCAGCGGGTGCGCGCGACGCGCGCCGCACTGGAGACGCGAGCCGACGCCGACGTGCCGATGCTCGACTTCGACACGGCCGCGGAACTGCTCTACCGCTTCGTCGACGATCTGCACGCCTACGCAGCCACTTACGCGTCGCTGGCGGTCGATACGCACGAACGCGAGCGCTGGGTCGAGCGCTACACGCCGAAGACCAATGCGCTTGCGGCGGGCATCGGCGGTTTGCGCGCCGCGTTCGTGGTGGCATTGCTGGGCGCCGTGTGGATCGCCACCGCCTGGCCGAGCGGCGTTTCCCTGGTGCTGACGGGGGCGGCCACCTGCGCGCTGGCGTCGTCGTCACCGTATCCGGCGCGCATGGCGTTCCAGATGGCAATGGGCACGACCCTGGCGGCGCTCGTTGGACTGGTGCTGACCTTCGGCGTGTATCCGCACATCGACGGTTTCCCGTTGCTGTGCGTCGTGCTGACGCCGTGCCTCGGACTCGGCGTGTTCATGACGACGCGCCCCAAGCTGCTCGGCTACGGCTTTGGCTACTGCGTGTTCTTCTGCACGCTGGCGGGTCCGGACAACCTGTTCCACTACGACCCGACCGCGTTCATGAACGATGCGATGGCGATCGTGCTGTCGATGCTGGTGACGTCTGTTGTATGCGCAACCGTGTTGCCGCCGACGACACCGTGGATGCGTAACCGTCTGCTGATCGACCTGCGCCGCGCGGTGGTGGCGACCTGTCATGCACGCCTGACGCGGCTGCGTTCCCGCTTCGAAAGCGGCGCACGCGATCTGGTGTTCCAGATCAACGGCCTCGCCGAAGGCGAACCGGAATTCAGGCACGACACGTTCCGCTGGCTCTTCGCGGTGCTGGAAGTGGGCAACGCGATGCTCGATTTGCGCCGCGAGATTGCGACGCTGCCGGCTAACCCGCGTTACGCGGCGAAGACCGCGTGGCGCGAAGCCGAACGTAAGACACGCGATGCGGTGGCCGCGCTGTTCGACCGGCCGGGCGCGCAGCGGATGGACGCGGCGCTGGCGGCGACGGCCGCGGCGACTGCCGCCGTGCAAGATTTGCTGACGACGTTCGCGCCGCCGCGTGAAGAGCGTCATCAACTGCAACGCATTTTGAGTCATCTGCATTTCATTCGTACTGCGCTGCTCGATCCGCAATCGCCGCTGGAAGCGCTGGTGGGCGAGCGGAGCGAGGGGCAAGAAGGAGTTCGCCATGCCACGTGAAGTTGCTGTCCTCGATGCGTACGTACCGGCCATTGTGCTGCTGTTCATTGCCGGCGCGGCGCTGACCTGGGTGCTGGACCGTGCGATTGCCTATACGGGTCTTTATCGCGTGGTGTGGCATCCCAACCTGTTCCGGGCCAGCTTGCTCGTGTGTGTGTGCGGCGTGCTGGGTCTCGCCGTTTATCGTTGATCAGAGTCGAATCATGACCATCCGAAACATTGTGGGTTTTGTCGCGACAGCCGTCGTATTCGTTATCGCGCTCCTGATTGGCCGCGCCTTGTGGGTTCATTACATGGATGAGCCCTGGACGCGCGACGGACGGGTGCGTGCCGACGTCGTCAATATTGCGCCGGACGTGTCGGGCGCGGTGGTGGCGCTGCCGGTGCACGACAACCAGTTGGTGAAGAAAGGCGACCTGCTGATGCAGATCGACCCGTCGCATTACCAGATTGCGGTGGAGCAGGCGCAGGCGGCGGTTGCCGCGCGCAAGGCCGAACTGCAGATGCGCCGCGACGATGCGCAACGACGCGCGGACATGGACAGTCAGGTGGTATCGAAGGAGAGCCAGGACAACGCGACGCATACGGCATCGGCGGCGGAGGCGGCGTATGAGCAGGCGCAGGCCGCGCTGGATGCGGCGAAGTTGAATCTGGAGCGCACGCGGGTGGTGTCACCGGTGGATGGATACGTGACGAATCTGAGCGTGTTTCAGGGCGACTATGCGACGGCAGGCTCGGCGAAGCTCGCGATTGTGGATAGCCATTCGTTCTGGGTGTATGGGTATTTTGAAGAGACGAAGTTGCCGCACGTCAATGTTGGCGACAAGGCTGAGATGCGGCTGATGAGTGGGGGCGTCTTGCAGGGGCACGTGGAGAGTATTTCGCGGGGGATTTATGATCGGGATAATCCGCAGAGCCGCGAGTTGCTGGCTGATGTGAATCCGACTTTTAACTGGGTCAGGTTGGCACAGCGGGTGCCTGTGAGGATTCAGATTGATCATGTGCCCCAAGGGCTCGTGCTTTCTGCTGGGACTACTTGTACTGTGGTTGTTAAGCCTAGTTGATTGTTTTTTGCCTCCGGCGGCTTGGTTGTGGCTGTGTTCTTGCGGTGTTGGCCTTTTCTTGCTTTCTTAGTGGTCTATTTGTGTTACCCCTGTGCGGGGCGGCACTGTAGTGGTCCAATGACTCTGGACACCTCTAAAGGGGATAATTCTCCAACCGAGGTGAGAAATGAGCAGACGGAACATAACTGACGAATTCAAGGCAGAAGCGGTGCAGCTGGTGGTTGCGCAGGGCTACTCGTTCGCGAAGGCCAGCGAAGCGCTAGGTGTTGGCGATACGGCGTTGCGGCGGTGGGTGGCGCAGTGGCGCGCCGAGCAGGTCCAGCCGCCGCGCACGCAGGTGCAGGTCAAAGCTGACCAGCGGCGTATCCGGGAGCTTGAGGCGCGGGTGGTCGAGCTTGAACGTGAGCGCGACATACTAAAAAAGTCCACGGCCTTCTTCGTCAAGGAACTGGATCGCTCCTCGAAGTGATCCGTTCGCTGAAGAAGGCCTGGCCGGTGAGTCTGATGTGCAGGTTGCTGAAGGTGCCGCGAAGCAGCTACTACGCGTTCGCGGGACGGGTTTGCAAGCCGGCAGCTTCACCCGCGCTACTCAGAACTGTGCGCCAGATCCACAGCGAGAGCCGCAGCAGTTACGGCAGTCGCAGGATGGCGCGGGCGCTGCAGCAGCAAGGTCACGCGATCGGACGCTACCGGGCCCGTTCGCTGATGCGCGAGGCGCAACTGGCGGTGGCGCGACGGCGAACGCACCGCTATCGCAAGGCCGAAGGTGAAGCACTGGTGGCGCCCAACCTGCTGGAGCGCAAGTTCGAGCCGGGTGCGATCAACCGGGTATGGGCCGGTGACATTACGTATGTGAGAACGCGGCAGGGCTGGTCCTATCTGGCGATCGTGATGGATCTGCATTCGCGTCGCATCGTGGGCTGGGCGTTTGCCTTGCAGGCGGATACCGAGCTGGTGATCCAGGCGCTACAGCAGGCCCGCAGCAGCCGGCGCCCAGCCCCCGGACTGATGTTCCACTCCGACCAGGGCTGCCAGTACACCAGCGAACGCTTCGTGAGTGATCTGAAGGCAAACGGGATGGTGCAGAGCATGAGCCGAAAGGGAAACTGCTGGGACAACGCGGTGGTCGAGCGCTTCTTCAGAAGCCTGAAGAGTGAATGGATCGGAGAACAGGAGTACTGCAGTCACGAACAGGCCCAGCGCGATATCGCGGGTTACGTGGCTGACTTTTACAACTACCGGCGCATCCATTCGGCGGCCAATGATTCGCCACCGGCGCGTTATGAGGCTTCTATTTACTGAAAACCCCTTTGTGGGTGTCCAAAGGGGCTTGACCACTACAATTGCTGGAACGGGAGACAGAGCCAAGGTTAATGCGGTCCTGCGCCGGACGAGGAGCACACATGGGGGAGTGGAGAAGAAGCACAGTGGCGCGAATGGCGATCGGGAGGCGAATTGCATAACCGTGGGGGCGAACATGAAATATTTTCAATTTTCACGATACGCACCGGCACTCACCCGCGGTCTATGCTAAGTCACCTTCTTTAACTCACACGATTTGGGGCACGACAGCGAACTCAGCGCGTGGGCGGGAGGGGTCATCAATCCTGGCGAAACCATTATGAAAAATGCGACCCTGCGGCAGCTGAAAACCTTTGAAACCGTCGCCAGACGTCTGAGCTTCTCGCGAGCAGCGGACGAGTTGCATCTTTCGCAGCCGGCCGTGTCTACTCAGATCAAACATCTGGAGCAGCATGCGGGTGTGCCCCTGTTTGAACAACTCGGCAAGCGAATTTTCCTGACGCCCGCAGGGCAAGAAATGGTGGGTCATACGCGGGCGATCATTGAACGCTT
>Ga0302228_10000523_pt1 | contig 31261 bp, 29 predicted proteins | sample II_Palsa_N1_2_FD_193519 | JGI IMG/M metagenome (GOLD analysis project Ga0302228, IMG submission 193519) | Peat permafrost microbial communities from Stordalen Mire near Abisko, Sweden - II_Palsa_N1_2 | ecosystem: Environmental > Terrestrial > Soil > Palsa > Peat permafrost | place: Sweden... | reverse complement strand
CTGCAAAGCCGCGTACGCCGGTTCGATTCCGACCTTGGCCTCCATTGCGAACAAAGACTCAGGCGCCTCCGGGCGCCTTTTTCTTGTTCAGTTTCGGGTGGCAAAGTCATGTTCGCCACCCGTGTGGAGGTGGCAAACTCGCGTGGACATTCCTCTTTGCCGATGACGCAAGTTCAATGCAGAACGTGGATTTTCTGACTAGACGTTGTCCTAATCGGCCAAACATTGGAAGCGCCAATTCGTTTAGCTTTGCGCCTGATCAAACCCAGGTCCATTCGTCAGAACGCTCGCTCGCTGCGATGCCGAATTTCATGTGCGTGCGTACGCTAACGTCGATCCGATAACGGACTAGATGCCCGGGATTGATCTGAATAGGTCAGACAGCTGCGATGGTTCTATCCGAAATCATTTGGATTGACGGGCGGACAAAACATAGTAGGTGAGGACACGCTGCTTAGCAGCTTGCCACGCCGCTGACCATTGATCCTTGGGCAGAAACGCTGCTGTTTCGCATGCAGCTCCTTGCGCACAGATGCTTCGCTCCAAGCCGTATGCTGTGGGCCAGTGGTCGTCGTACGCGTGATTATCTTTAAACTTTTCGGCAAAGCTAATCCCTTGGCGCACGGCAGATGCCACCTGATCTGGATGTTCGTGCATCAACGCAACCATCTGCTTGATTGAGTCTCCTCCAGCTATAACAAATGGTCGTTTGAAAAAGACTTCGTTCTGCGCGATCTCTGTACGTCCCGATTCTGTTCCGAACCGCAGCGCGTCATACCAGCCGAGCACCTGATTCATCACGATCAGCGGGAGCGTCTTTTCCACACCGTCCTTCGGAATATAGAAGACCCCGAGAATTTCGAGGTTTTCGATGGGAGTGCGGCCGAGAGGCGCAGTTTCAAACTGCGTAAGGACGCCGTCCAAAGCTGCTTGCGACGAGGCATCGCCGCGCCGTGCGCCCTGAGCGATCTCTGCAAATTGCGCACGTCTAGCCTGCCAAACTGCAGGCGTCTGAGCTGGTGGTGTTACTGCCATCTGGACGGGAGAATCGCCGGTCGCAGGCGCGTTGTCGGCCATAGCTGTGTTGGCTGAAAGAAATCCGAGAACGATCAACAGGCCTATACATTTGCGCATTACATTTCCTATCGTATTGAGACGCCACACGCTCACTACGTGTGTCCAGCCACCAGCGGGAATTCTCATGTGGCGGCCACATCATGAGGCCGTGCGATGGTAATTTCCATGGAAGCGAATGACTGTATATGGATGGTTTTTTTGTGAGACCGCTTTTGGCGAGAGCGGACACTGCTTCGAGTGGCAAAACGGGTGGCAAATGCTGTAACTATTTGAAAAATATCGTATGCCATCGGCCTGCAAAGCCGCGTACGCCGGTTCGATTCCGACCTTGGCCTCCATTGCGAACAAAGACTCAGGCGCCTCCGGGCGCCTTTTTCTTTGGCTTGGCTTGAGTGTCGGCGCGGTAGCCAGCGCGTGCCACCGGTCGTGGCGACATGATCGACTTGCACTTTGAATCTTTCGCGTTGGGGAGCGCTGCGAAGGCGATCTTCGATAGGTAACAGCCTCGACGCGGTTAGCGTGTAAAATGGCTGTTTGTCAGCCAGAAATATGGTGCAAGCTCCTCATCGGACAAGTGTCCGTGGCCCGACGTTCATTCGCTTGCTTGCTCGCCTGACGGACGTTGACGTTCCCCCATCCAGACAATCGCTCTCGGACCGGCTGGGCCAATGGCTCGACTGGACCCACTCCGTTGTGCTGTCCACCGCGCTTGATGGCGAACCATCTGCGATGGACGCCGACGTGCCGACCTCCGGCAGCGCCGAAGAGGACGAGTGCACTCGTGTGCGGAGCTCGTTGGCGCATGCCATCGCCGGCGAGCGTGCATTCGCCACCGCAAGGCAGCGTGGAGCTGATCCCGCGTTCGCCGAAGAAAGTGGCGCGCATGAGGTGGTCGATTACTCGGTGTTTCGTCAGCGCTATCTCGCCATCCAGCGGAAGATTCAGGCGGCCACCGGTAATCTGCGAGGCCGGCTGCGTGACACGCTCGCCCAGAAGACGGTTGACATGGCGCGGCTGGCTGCAGTGGATGCGGCCATGGAGCGTGCGCTGAGCCCGCGTGAGCAGACGCTGTTTGCCCGCGTGCCTGCGTTGCTCGGGGAACACTTCGAACGGTTGCGTCAGGCTGAGCAGGAGATATTGGCCGAAGCGCAGGCATCCGAGGACACCTCAGCGATGGCACCTGGCGGATGGCTCGAGGTGTTTCGCAAGGATGTGCAAAGCGTGTTGCTCGCCGAACTGGATGTTCGTTTTCAACCGGTCGAAGGCTTGCTCGCAGCGCTTCGCACCCACTCACTGGTAAGTCATGTTTAGAAATCTGCTTAATCTCGCCGTGTTTCTTGTAGGTCTCGCCGCCGTGTGCTGGATCGGCGCCGGCTACGTTGGATCCAATCCGCTGGCGACGGCCGTCACGATGTTGATTGGCGTGTGCTACCTGGCCGGCGGGCTTGAGCTACATCGCTATCGACAAGCCACGTTTACGCTGACGGGCGCCGTTACGGATTTGTCCGCAGCGCCGACCAGCTTGGGTGACTGGCTCGCTCGCTTGCATCCCAGCCTGCGCAATGCGACACGCCTGCGCATCGAGGGTGAGCGCGCCGCCTTGCCGGTGCCGGCGCTGACGCCGTATCTGGTCGGCTTGCTCGTATTGCTGGGCATGCTGGGCACACTGCTGGGCATGATGGCGACTCTCCGGGGCACCGGCATGGCGCTGGAAAGCGCGACGGATCTGCAGGCTATCCGCGGATCTCTCGCCGCACCGGTCAAGGGGCTGGGCTTTGCGTTCGGCACCTCGATCGCGGGCGTGGCCAGCTCGGCGATGCTCGGGCTGCTTTCTGCGCTGTGCAGGCGCGAGCGGCTGCAGGCGGTGCAGCTGCTGGACGTGAAAATCGCGTCGACCTTGCGTATCTACTCGCAGAGCCATCAGCGCGAGGAATCGTTCAAGCTCCTGCAGCAGCAGACCGAATTGATGCCGACCCTGGTCGATCGTCTGCAGACGATGATGGCGACCATCGAGCAACAGAGCATGGCCACCAGCGAGCGCCAGATGGCCGGCCATGAATCGTTCCACGCGAAGACGGAGGCCACTTACACCCGCCTTGCCTCCTCAGTGGAGGCGTCGTTGAAGGAGAGCGTCGTCGCGAGTGCCGTTGCCGTCGGGGCGGCGCTGCAACCGGCGATGGAGGCCACGATGGCCGGGCTCGCACGCGAAACGGCATCGCTGCATGACACCGTCACGCACGCAGTGCAGCGTCAGCTGGAGGGGTTATCGACCGGTCTCGAGACGACCACCACGACCATGGCGGCCAGCTGGAACGATGCACTGGCGGAGCACCGGCGATCGAACGAGGTGCTTGCCGAGGATTTGCGCAGCTCATTGCAGCGATTCACCGAGACCTTCGAGCAGCGCTCGGCCGGTCTATTGGAAGGCGTTTCTGCACGTCTCGACGCCACGGCGGACAGCGCGGCAAACGCGTGGAACGATGCCCTGTCGCGACAAGAAGCCGTCAACGAGGATTTGGCAGCCCGCAATCAGCAAGCGTTGACCACGGCGGTGGCGACCTTCGATGAACACGCTACGTCGCTGGTTCGCATCGTGCACCAGTCGCATGCGGACGTGCAGGCGGTGCTGGAATCGCGGGACCAGCAGCGGTTGACGACCTGGACCGAGACGTTCGGCTCAATGGCCGCTGCGCTGAGCAAGAACTGGGAGCAAATGGGCGAGCACTCCGCGAGCCGGCAGCAGGAGATCTGCGACATCCTCGCGGGGACCGTGCGCGATATCTCGGCACAGACGCAAGCCCATGCCAGCGACACGATCGCCGAGATTTCCCGGCTCGTGGAAGCCGCGTCCGAAGCGCCCAAGGCGGCGGCCGAAGTCGTTGCCGAGCTACGCCAGAAGCTCTCCGACAGCATGGTCCGCGATACCGCCATGCTGGACGAGCGTAGCCGTCTGATGGCCACGCTCGATACCCTACTCGATGCCGTGAACCACGCGTCCACCGAGCAACGGTTGGCTGTCGACGCGCTGGTTGCCACGTCGGCGGATCTGCTGGACCGTGTCAGCACCCGGTTCACTGACCATATCGAGGCCGAAACCGGCAAGCTCGGCGCGGTGGCCGCGCAAGTCACCGGCAGTGCTGTCGAGGTGGCAAGCCTGGGCGAAGTATTCGCCGTGGCCGTACAGACGTTCGGCGAGTCGAACGGCCTGTTGATGGATCATCTGCAACACATCGAAGCCGCGTTGGACAAATCTCTCGCGCGCAGCGACGAACAGCTGGCTTACTACGTCGCGCAGGCCAGAGAGGTTATCGACCTGAGCATGCTGTCGCAAAAGCAGATCATCGAGGAAATGCAGCAACTGGCCGGCCAACGGGCGCTCGCTGAGGCTGAAACGGCGTGAGCGACGAACTTGATGGCGTCGAGGAATCGACGGCACCGATCTGGGCCGCCTTCGGCGACCTGATGTCGGTGTTGCTGGGTGCGTTCGTACTGATCCTGGTAGGGGTGATCGGCGTGCAGTTGCAACTCTCCAACAAGCTGGATGAAGCGGTCAAACAGCGACAGGCCGAGGAGCAGCGTCGCATGACGCTCGAGCAGGCATTGGCAGTACCGCTGGCAGCTGGCCGCGTGACGCTGGTCAATGGGCGCATCGGTATTCGTGGCAGCGTGTTGTTCGCTCTGAACTCCGATCAGCTTCAGCCCGAAGGGCAGGAGGTATTGAAGAGCCTGGCTGCACCGTTGTCCGATTACCTGAAGTCTCGCGACGAAATTCTGATGGTGAGCGGCTTCACCGACGACCGGCAAGTACGCGATGGCAATCAGCAATTCGCCGACAACTGGGAGCTGTCAGCCGAGCGCGCATTGACCGTAACCCGTGCGTTGATCGCCGATGGTCTGCCGGCGTCCTCGGTGTTTGCGGCCGCGTTCGGTTCCGAGCAGCCGGTGAGCTCCAATGCCGATGACGAGGGACGAGCCCGCAACCGGCGAGTGGAAATTTCACCCATCCCGAAGCAGCCGACGGCAGCAGTGACGCCGCATGAGTGATGTTGAGACACCCGTCCGGGCGACACTGGATGCGTGGCGCGAGCAGAATGCCGATCGCCTGAATCCCATCCGGTTTCATTTCATCGTCGCACTGGATCGGCGCGCGGCAAGTCATGACGGCGAGGCGCGTCGTATCCTGGACAACAGGCTGTCCAAGCTTCTCGATGCCTATGCTGCCAATCTCGAGGCCGTGGCATCCAAGGTCGACGCCGCAGACAGCGCGACAACGCCAGGCGCGCCAGCTCGTGGAGCGCTTGGCGGACTGCTCGATCACATCGCGAACTTCGAGGGGTCCCGGCCCGCCACCTTTCCAACATTGGAGGCGCTGGACGAGTTCAGAAAAATCTGGTCCGAGCTTCGAACGGATAGCCAGGTGCGGCAGTCGCTTGAGCAAGTGCCCACCAATGCCGGTCCGCTCAACTCGGGCAGCCTCGTACACCGGTCGCTCACGCTCATGCGCGAGCTTTCGCCAGGGTATCTGCAGCAGTTCCTGTCGTACGTCGACACCTTGTCGTGGATAGAGCAGATGAACGACGGCGGAGCCTTGGTGGCCCCAAATGGCCCCCGAGCCATGGGTGCCAAAAAGCGGGCGCGGGGTAAACCGCGCGGACAGCGTGAGTGAAGTGGGTTGCAAGGTTCTACCGCAACATCGAGGCAACGGTGTGGGCGAGTATCAAATGCTCTAAGTGCATGAAAATACGTGCGCCGGTTCGCTTCCGACCTCGGCCTCCACTGCGTTATGACTGTATCCAGCCCTTAAAGCCCGCCGCGAGCGGGTTTTTTGTTGGCTGCGGGATACATCTGGACTTGGCGCCGGCGCTGATCACAGGGGTATTCCGTCCTGCAGCATGCTCGATCCTTCTATGATCTACGGATCATCGATTGAAGGAGTGCTGCGATGGGATCACGTCGTCTGACCGGCTGTATGATCGCCGCGTGTGGTTTTTGGATCACCACGATGGCTATGGGCGCTACAGATGTACCGGTGCGGCCGTGGATGAACACGTCGCTGTCGCCTGACCAGCGAGCCGAGCTGGTGTTGAAGGCGATGACGCAGGACGAGAAGTTTCGTCTGATCCGCTCCGATTTCGGTGAAGCTCGTGATGGCAAGCCGATGCCGGTCGGTGCGCTGGATTCGGCGGGCTATGTGCCGGCGATACCCCGACTTGGCCTGCCCGCGTTGCAGGAGACCGATGCGGGGCTGGGCGTGGCACGACCCGACTTGAGCGGCAAGGGCGCCACCGCATTGCCGGCGGGACTGGCGACGGCGGCGAGCTTCGATCCGCAGGTGGCCTATGCCGGCGGCGCGATGATCGGCAGCGAGGCGGGTCGCAAAGGCTTCAACATATTGTTGGCTGGTGGCGTCGATCTGCAGCGTGATCCGCGCAACGGGCGCAATTTCGAATACGCGGGCGAAGACCCGTTGCTGGCCGGCACCATCGTTGGCCATGCCGTGCAGGGCGTGCAGAGTCAGCACGTCATCGCCACGATCAAGCATTACGCGCTCAACTCACTGGAAACCGGGCGCCAGACGCACAGTGCGCAAATCGATCCGAAGGCCGCTCGCGAGTCTGATCTGCTCGCGTTCGAGATCGCCATCGGCATTGGCCATCCTGGTTCGGTGATGTGTGCGTACAACCGCGTCAACGGGGTGTACGCCTGCGAGAACGACTGGCTGCTTAATCAGGTGCTCAAGCACGACTGGGCTTATCCGGGCTTCGTGATGTCCGACTGGGGTGCCGTGCATAGCGCGGGCAAGTCGGTATTGGCAGGACTTGATCAGGAATCGGCGGGCGAGTTTTTCGATGCGATGGTGTATTTCGACAAGCCGTTGCGCGCGGCGGTCGCCTCCGGCGAGGTGCCGCAGGCGCGGATCGACGACATGGTCCGGCGCATTCTGCGCAGCCTGTTCGCAGTGGGTGTGATGGATCATCCATCGCAGCCGGGGCCGCTCGATGCAGTCGCCGATGCGGCGGTGGCACAACGAGCGGAGGAAGCCGGTGCCGTACTGCTGCGTAACGAGCAAGATCTGCTGCCGTTGTCACCGACATTGGCCTCCATTGCGGTGATCGGCGGACATGCGGATCGTGGCGTATTGACTGGCGGCGGTTCGTCAGCGGTCATGCCGATAGCTGGCAATGCGGTGCCCGGCCTGGCGCCGCAAGACTGGCCGGGCCCACCGTACTATCAGCCTTCGCCACCGCTGGCGGCGATCAGTCGCCGTGTGCAAGGCAAGGCGCAATTCAACGATGGCCGCGACATTGCCGCGGCAGCGCAACTGGCCGCGCGCTCGAAGGTGGCTGTGGTGTTTGTCGAGCAATGGGCGGCGGAATCGTTCGACCTGCCCGACATGACGCTGCGGGACCACCAGGACGCGCTGGTCGCGGCGGTCGCCAAAGCGAATCCACATACGATCGTGGTGCTGGAAAACAACGGACCGGTACAGATGCCGTGGCTGGGGCAGGTCGGCGCGGTGCTGGAGGCGTGGTACCCGGGTGCCGCTGGTGGCGAAGCGATCGCCCGATTGCTGTTTGGCGAAGTGGCACCGTCCGGCCGCCTGCCGTTTAGCTGGCCGCGCGACGAATCGCAGTTGCCAAGACCGCAGATTCCCGGTGCCGGTTTTGCCGCGATTGGTGTGCCGCCACAAGGCCAGCCGGCCGATTCGGTGGACTACAACATCGAGGGTGCAGATGTTGGCTATCGATGGTTCCAGCGACGCGGTATCGAGCCGCTGTTTCCGTTCGGCTTTGGCTTGACCTATACACACTTCGGTTACGACAAGCTGCAAGCACGCTGGAAGGATGGACGGCTAATCGTGACGTTCGATGTGAACAATCGTGGCGAACGTGCCGGCATCGACGTGCCGCAAATCTATGTGACGCTGCCAGGTAGCGGACAGACGCGTCGACTGGCCGGATGGAGCCGCATCTCGCTGAAAGCTGGCGAGACAAAGCATGTGGAAGTGACGGCCGACGCGCGCATCCTGGCGAGCTACGACTCGGCACAGCATGCATGGCAGCGTGCGGCCGGAAGTTACCAGGTGCAGCTGGGACATTCGTCTTCGTCGTTCGAGGGTAGTGCTGTGGTCGATCTGCCAGGAGGGAGTTGCGACGTCAGCACCTGCAGCGCCCCACCATGATGCTCAGGGTTGCGGATGACGAGGCTACCGCCTCGTCATCTTATGGATCGGCGTTGCCGCCTCGACCAGCAATTGCGTAGGTTGGGGTGAGCGTAGCGAAGCCCAACAACAGATACCTCAAGCATCCCGAAGACACGTTGGGCTTCGCTACGCTCACCCCAACCTACGCACTGCGGCAACACACCTCGGTGCAGGTTCGCCTTCGCGCGGGCTAGGGCTGGGCTTCTTTCAGCGCCGCAACATGAAGCCGCAGAATCCGGCGCAGTTCCAGGATCGCAGCGGGAGTTTCCTGCACGGTATGCCATGAAGGAATGGCGAGTTCGGAGTCGGCTCCGTCGAGGTGAGAGCTCGTATAGGGAACCACGCCATCGCTGCTGTCTTTCAACGGCTCGCCTTTCGATTTGTAGACGCCGACGATCGTGTGATAGCGCACGCGCGGCGAGATCGGAAGTTTCGCCGCGGCGACGATGAATGGGTCGGTGTCACTGAGGTTGTCGATGCTGTTGGGTATGCGTATCGGTGTGCCGCTGGCGCTATCGTCCTTCAGTAGATCGGAAAGGCTGGCCATTTCCTTAAGGACGTTGACGGGAAGGCGGATCAGGTTGCCGATCAGGCGCGCCAGGCGATTCTGGGCGTAGGGCGTGCCACGATGCGGCGTGGCCAGAAAGACCACACGGGTTACCTGCGGCATCGGTGTGAACTGCAGGTAGGGCGCGAGGCGTTTACGCAGCTGGGCCCGTTTTTCCGGCGACAGATCCGCACGCACCGGAACGATGCTCCACAGCAGGTCGTCGCTCGAGGACACCAGCAAGCGCGCGATGAGGCCGCCCATGCTGTGCCCGATCAGCACCATGTTTTGCGACGCGCGTGCATGGCCGGATGGGTCGAAGTGCCGCAGCGTCGCATCCAGCGCCTTGCGGATGTTCGCCAGATTGACCGCGACCGGAGCGTTGGTGGGGTAGTAGACCTCCCACACCTGGTAGTTGCGGCGCAGCTCCTCGTCACCCATGACTTCGTTCGCCACGTTGATCCATGCCTCCGGACTGCTGCCCAGTCCATGCAGCATCACCACCGTCAGCCGGTTGGGATCGTACGGCTGCATCATCAGCACACGCGGTGTCGTAATGCCGCCCTCGCGCCCCAACAGGGAGCGAATTGACTGGCTCGCGAAGCCCGAGCGGGCCAGCCACACGCCGTAGGCAGCGGTGAAGTTGCCACCCAGCGGCACGGTGTGGCCGCCGATCGTGATGGTGTCGTCTCGGTAAGGATCCCTGACCAGCAGCCGGACCTGCTTCGTCGCCAGCACCTCGCTCAGCGTGTTGCCTTCGAAGACCAGCGCGCCGGTCATCGACGCGTAGTCGGGTTCGCGCCATGGCACCGTGTCGTCGGGTGCATCCGGTGGTGTAACGGCGACAAAGTCCGAACCGAAACCGTCGCGCTGGTAGATATTGCGCAGACCTTTGAAACGCAGGTCGGCGGCTGGAATGAGTTCGGTCGGCACGCGTGCGTTGTTCGCCAGCCGCAGGTCGGTCTGCGGACGCAGGATGGTCCAGCCGGCCAGCGATGTCTGCGTCCACTCCGTGCCCAGCTGCGGCAGCTCCTGAAAGAATCGGCTCACTGCACGCTGCACGGCAAGGTTGTAGAACCCGATCACCTGCACCTGGCGCAGAGCGAAGGCCCGATCGGCAGGTGCGCGTGCGGTATAGAACAGGTAGGCGTAGGCATAGCGAGCAGCCTGCAGGTAAGCGTCGAGGGTTTGATCCTCCATCGCGGTACCGGCGTTTGCCCGATCGGTCCTGATCGCCTTGCCCATCCAGAGCTCGGCAAGCGCGGACAGCTGCTGCTCGTCATTCAACCCGGGCGAGTGGGCAACGGTATCTGTGCAGGTCGTGAACTCTCGCTGGCAGCTGTCGACGGTTAGCGCCACCACATTGAGTGCCTGCACCGTGCGGTCGCTCAGACGGCCGGTACCGATGACGTCGGCACGTTGCTCGTTGACATAGTCGTGGGTCTTGACGCGACTCACCCCGACCATCGCACAGGCATTGAGGCAGAGCAGCACGACGATGGAAACGCATCGCATGGTCCAGGCGCGCTTTCCAGGTCTCATGCTGCGTGTTGTCCATTCGGCCAGGCGGTTGCGCGATTGTAGCCATGACGGATCGTGGCGACGACTTCCCGTGCAACCAAAGCCTGCCACGCTTGTTGTGGACGGTCCGCGCACAGAACGAAACACGGGGCAGGCGTTGTCTTCGCGTGGCCAAAGCTGCACGCTTGGCGCGTGGATCGACTCGCCCGCGGATCGACGACCGCAGATGGCAAACAAGGGAAATGAGATGGCGAAAAAACTCTGGATGATCGGCAAGATGGCATTCATCGCCCTGATGATGCTGGTCACGTTTTGTTCGGGGGTGTGGGGCGCTCTTGCGCTCTGGTACCAATTGCCAGGCAGCACGCTGACTCGCGCGATCGGCAGCGTGATCTGGGCGATCGTCGTGATCGCCCTCATGGCCATCGCGATCCATCGGCGCAGTTGGCTGCCGCTCGCTGCCTACGTAATGATCTATGCCGTACTGTTGCTGTGGTGGGCAAGCATCGCGCCGTCCAACAACCGGAGCTGGGCGGACGACGCGTCCCATCTACTTGCGGGCAAGGTGCAAGGCAGCCAGGTCACGCTGAGCAACGTGCGCAACTTCACCTGGCGCACCGATGAGGACCACGACGTTCATTGGGAAACCCGCCACTACGACCTGGATCATCTGGTCTCGGCCGATGCGGTGCTTTCTTACTGGGGCAGCGCGGCGATCGCGCACGCGATGATTTCGTTCGGCTTCGACGATGGCAGCCACGTGGTCTTTTCAGTGGAGATCCGCAAGAAACGTGGCCAGCAATACTCGGCGATCGGCGGGTTCTTCAAAGATTACGAAACGATTCTTGTCGCCGCCGACGAGCGCGATATCATCCGCGTGCGCACCAACGTGCGCGGTGAAGACGACTACCTGTATCCCCTGCGCATGGACAAGCCCGCCATGCGCGCGCTGTTCCTGTCTTACGTGCAGGCCGCGAACAAGCTGACCGTCACGCCGGCGTTCTACAACACGATCACGTCAAACTGCACGACCATCGTTTACCGCATGGCCCGGCAGATCGACCCCGGTCTGCCACGTGATTTCCGCCTGCTGCTGACCGGCTATCTGCCGGAATACCTCTACGAGGTGGGCGCGCTGGATCAAAGCGTGCCGGTCGATGAGCTGCGGCAACGCGGCCGCATCACTGAGAGGGCAAGGAACAGCAAGCCCGGTGACGACTTCTCGACAGTGATACGGGCAGGTATCGATGAGCCGAGCGCATCCGTAATGCGGTGAAGCTTCAATGCAAAGATTGGCGAAAATCGCGAGTACCTACGTCTACCCGTTCGACATTACTTGCGATCACTCCGGACGCCACGAAATAGGCTTGCACAAACGACAACAGCAGGACCGAAAGGTGGCATCGTTAGCGGCCTCAGCATCGCGAAACCGAAGAGACCTTTCATGATCATTGGAAAACGGGTGACCCTCGGCCCCATTATTCCGGCCGACTTACCCGCACTTTTCTGTTGGTCCGATGATCTGGATGCTGCTCGCCTGAACGCGCCGTACCGTCCTTCTGTTTGGAAAAACGAGGAAGAGTTCTGGTCCAACGTCGGCAGAGACAGCTCGAAGGTCTTCTTCGCCATCCGCGCACAGGGCAACCCGGCGATCATTGGCTACGTGCAAATTTTCGATATCGATGCGGTCCACCGCTCGGCTCTTGTCGGCCTCAGGATCGGTGAGGTGGCCGATCGCGGCAGGGGTTATGGAACTGAGGCCATGGCTCTCGCGGTGGCCTACTGCTGGAGCCACCTGAACCTCAGTCGGATCGGCCTGGTCGCCTTCGAGACCAACGAACGGGCGATCAAGCTCTACACGGGCCTGGGTTTCGAGAAGGAGGGGCTTCAGAGGCGCGCCGTGTTCATCGATGGTCAATGGGTGGACCTGGTGCTGATGAGCCTGCTGCACCCGTCACGAACGAATGGGAGTTGCCCGGAGTCGAGTCAGGCGACAAACCCTTAGCAAGGCGTGCGCACGGGCTGATGCATGGTTGAGGCCCATCGCCGACATATAATTGCGCCTATGCAAATATATTGCATAGGCGTATATTGCACGTATGCACAAAATTCCTGCCGATATGGATCCACTCGCCGCCGACCTCATCGGGGCCATCTTTCCGCTGTTCAAGGACAGCCAATCTGAAGTGATGGCGGCCAGGGCCGAGTTCGACTTGACGTTTTCACAACTGCGCATGCTGTTCGTGCTCGACAGGGCGCAAGCGGATCTGGCGGTCAACGAATTGGCCGATCGCGTATCGCTATCGGTGGCCGCCGCGGGTCGTGCGGCGGATGGGATGGTCCGTTCGGGTCTGCTTTTTCGCCGTGAGGATATCGAAGACCGGCGCGTCAAGCGCATCGGACTCACCCCTGCGGGCAACCGGGCGATCGAGAAGATCGGCGCGGCACGCCGGCTTGCGGCGGAACGCTTCGTCAGTGCGCTGGATGGCGCCGAGCGCGCGGCGCTGGCAGGCGCGGTTTCGACCTTGGGCGCATTGACGCGCGCCCATTTCCCCCATCTATGCGCGCCCTCATCGATTTCCTCCTCGGACACTTCCGCATGACTTCTCCAGCCCAGGCGGGCGCCGTAAGGGCGCTCGACCGTCGCCTACTTCTCATCGCTGCCGTGGTCGTTCTGGGCAGCTTCATGTCGATACTCGACACCACCATCGTCAATGTTGCGATCAAAGAGTTGTCGCGCTCCTTCGGCGTGTCACTGGCGGTCACGCAATGGGTGTCGACCGGTTACATGCTGGCGCTGGCCACGGTGATTCCGTTGACTGGTTGGGCGGCGGACCGCTTCGGTACCAAGCGCCTGTACATCGGTTCGATTCTGCTGTTCCTGCTCGGCTCGGCGCTGTGCGGCACGGCGTGGTCAGCAACCTCGTTGATCGCCTTCCGCGTGCTGCAGGGTTTTGGAGGCGGCATGATCATGCCGGCCGGCATGACGATACTTTCGCACGCGGCGGGTGGTGATCGCATGGGTCGGGTCATGGGTATCGTCGGTGTACCGATGCTGGTTGCGCCGATCGTCGGCCCGATCCTTGGTGGCTGGTTTGTCGACGATATTTCCTGGCGCTGGATCTTTTTCGTCAATGTGCCGATCGGCGTCATTGCGCTGTTCGCTGCTGCACGCATTCTGGAGCGCGATGAACCCAAGCCACACCATGCGCTGGACTGGCGTGGTCTGTTGATGCTGTCGCCGGGCCTGGCGATTTTTGTATACGGTCTGGCCGAAACGGCAGCAGGCGGTGGCTTCCAGTCGATCGATGCACTAGGCGGCGTGGTTGTGGGTCTGCTGCTGGTGGTCGCATTTGTGTGGCACGCCAAACACAAGGACGGCGCATTGATCGACGTACGCCTGTTTGCACGTCGCACCGTGGGCCCAGCGGCACTCACCAGTTTCTTCTTCGGCACGGCGTTCTTTGGCTCGGCCCTGCTGTTGCCGCTGTACTTCCAGCTGGTCCGCGGCGAATCGGCGCTGCACGCGGGGTTATTGCTCGCGGTGCAAGGCTGCGGTGCGATGATCTCCATGCCCATCGCTGCGCGCATGACCGACAAAACCGGGCCCGGACGCATCGTGCTCGTGGGACTCAGTCTCGTTGGACTGGGGATGCTCAGCCTCACCCAGATTCAGAGCGATACACCGTTGTGGTTCATCGAGTGCACGCTATTCGTGATCGGCCTGGGCATGGGTTCGACGATGATGCCAGCGATGAGTGCGGCGCTCGCGACGCTACAGCGTCATGAGATCGCGCGGGTCACTAGCGGCATGAACGTGGTGCAGCGCGTCGGCGGCTCGATCGGCACAGCCCTGCTGGCGGTGGTCTTGTCACACCAGATGGCGAAGATCATGCCGGCCACAGCAGCCAGTGGGGCAGGCATGCACGTGTTGCAAAGCATGACGCCCGCCATGCAGGCGTCGGTGTTACCCGCGCTGGGCAGAGCCTTCGGCCATACGTTCGTATGGTCGTTGGGAATCATTGTGCTGGGGTTGGTGGCCGCGAGCTTTTTGCCACGAAAGAAATGGGTGCATACGCAGGGAGACGAAGTCGCGGCTGTATTGATGGAGTAGCGCGTCCTTCATTGGCTTGGTGTCTTCGACGGGGCCCGGGCCGCCCGGCGTACTGCCTCGAGTTCGCGGGCTGCGCATCGAGGGGTGTGAGCGTCGCGCGCGACGGTGGCTACGTCGCCAACAGCTAACGAAACATGGAGTAAAGGAGGGCGGCCAGCAATAAGAGAAAGCCGCCTTCCAATACCCTGGCCAGCCAGCGCCAATGCTTGCCGGGGGCGAGTAGCCAGCGCTCCAACTTGTCGACGACTCTTCCGATCCACATGCCTGGCCTCCGCGCAGGGAGCGATGATTACTGACATCGGGTTGGCTGAAGGTGTTCTTCGGGATGTTGCAGGATATGCAGGGGTGCTAGCGCGAGATGGTAGGAGACTCCCCTTGATCGCACCAGCCCTGAAACGGGCACGATTTGGCTTCAGTTCGAGGCATGTGCCCAAGACGGCGGCTTGCCTCCGATTGGCAGGAGATTTGAGCGGAGTAGGGCACAGCTGATAGCTGCTCGCCACACGGTTGCCATCGTAGATCTGCTTCGTGGCGACTGCGTGAATGCTCGTGCCAATCGGATCTGCCTCCAGCTCGCCACGCGGCATGTGACGCTAGGCGGCCAACGGGGCGATTGTCTTGCGCGCGCCTGACATCGAACGCCGACTACTTTCGAACCGACAGCGAGTCGTCCGATGCAAGGCAAACGGCCTGCGTCGCTACTAGCCGTTGTTTTGCGTGGTGTTGGGCGGGGGCAGCGAAGATGTGCGCAAAGCGGCTTCTTGTGCCACATCAAGTTCGTTTTAGGCGGTTGCTCTTGCTGGCCGTGGGCCCGTTCGACGTACCTCTGCGCTCCGGCCCCAGCGGAGTGCTACGCAATGCCCTTGGTTTGGTGATCAAACAATCGCCATCGACCGTCGATCCCTTCAATGGCGATGAGGGCGGTGTGGCCGCCCTGCTCGGATCTCACCGCCGCCCTCACGGCGAATCGCAGTGCATCCAGGCGGCTCTTGAACTCGGGGCGATCATCGTTGCCTGCATCCACGGACCATACACCTGGGTGTACCGGCGCGTAGGAGAGACTGAACATGATCATGGAAAGCGAATGCCACATGGATTGCCTGGAATGATCCTGAGCCTATACCCGTGAGTCTGCTGTAAACCGGGTCGCTCTCACATTACTGCGTAGCGAGGTGGGAGGGAGTTGACGCAGATGAGCGCGTTGAACATTGCCGCGGCATCATTCACATCAAAGCCATTACCAGCCGCCCGGCCGGCGTCGGACACCATTGGCCCAACAGCGACAGCTGGGCCAAGCCTCTCTGTTCCAGTCGAAGGCTAATTCTAGGGTCATAGCGGCGATTCCAGACCCAGGGACCGCGCAAAGCTGGTTCAGCATGTACCGTTCATCGCGATCGAGTTGACAAGTCATGGGGTGGCTCCACAGGCTCTCTTGGATTGAGCCCGCTGCCACGATGTGCCAGCAAGTGTGCAGCTGACGCCACAGCGCTGTTAACGTGTAGGGTGCCGTTCATCTGCGCATGTCGGAAGCGTGAACAGCCTCAAGTGCTTGCGTGATGGCGAGATCCGCCGATCACGCCGACTTCACCCGCCGAAGAGCAACCCAGCCACTAAAACAAGCGGCTTAGCGCGGCACGCCATCCACCCATGGCTTGATGACACTGATCCACAACAGATAGCCCTTGTGGTTCATGTGCAGGCCGTCATCGCCGAACAGATCAGGCTGTGGTCCGCCATTTTTGCCGAGCATCGGCGTAAAGACATCCAGATACGTCACGCCCTTCTGTGCCGCGGCATAGGTGCGGACCAGTGCATTCGCCTGCCGGACCTTCGGCAGGAGTACCTCCCGTGCCACGCTCGGCTTGATCGCGATAAAGGCGATCGGCACGCCGGGATCCAGCGCGCGCGACTTGCGTACGAATGCGGCGAAATCGTCGCGTACCTGTTCGGGGCTGCCGCCATCCTGCAGATCGTTGTCACCTGCGTACATCACGATGGCGCGCGCGTGGTACGGCGCCACGATGCGATCGGCAAAAAAAGTGGAGTCGTTGATTTCGGAGCCGCCGAAGCCACGATTGATCACACTCAGTTCCGGAAAATCTGCGGCCAGCGATTTCCAGTGCTGGATCGACGAGCTGCCGATGAACAAGATCGAACCCGCTGGTGGAAGATGCTGCTGATCGGCCGCCACGAACGCGGCGATCTCCGGGTTCCACTGTGCATGGTTGTTTTCGCGCGCATGCGCCAGCAACGGTAGCAGTGCGAGCAAAAGCAGGGTCAATCGCTTCATCGTTCCACCTCGGGTTCGGTTGAATCAGGTTCAAGTGAGCTCCGAGGTTACCGCGGACGCGATCGCCGCGCTGATTTCTTCAAGTCAGATTGAAAGCCATGCCAAAAAAAAAGGGCCGCGCAATCATCTTGCGCGACCCCGCAGGGTTGAAACATCAAGCCAAGCTTAGAACTTGACCGTGACCCGGCCCCAGAAGTAACGACCAATCAGGTCGAAGTCGCTGGGGTCGGTATTCGCATTGAGCGTATTGTTGGCGTACAAGATCGGCGGCTGCTTGTCGAACAGGTTGTTCACGCCGAACTCGACGCGCGTGTTCAACGGTTCGATGTTGTAGCCCAGCGAGACATCGTTGTAGGTGGTCGCGCCGTACTTCAATTCGCCGCCCTTGATCGTGCACTGGTACGTGCCGCCAGCTGGATTCGGCTGGCCCTCGTAAGAGCAGGTGCCGAACGGGAACACGTCCTGCGATGGGTTCTGCGAGCCCATCTGGAAGCGACCGATGTAACGCAGGCGCCACGAGGCGCTCCAGTTACCCAGCTGCCAGTTCACGTAGCCCTGGCCCTTCCAGCGCGGGAACAGGCAGTTGCCAACAGCACCCGGGCAAGCCGCAGCCTGCGCAGAACCGAACGGCATGAAATGCCCTGCATCGGTGTAGGTGTTATTGGCGATTGTGCCGGGCGCCGTCTGCACGTTGAAGTACTTCAGGTAGGTGGCGTTCAAGCCCACACTGAACTTGCCGAACGAGAACTCCGGCAACTTGTAATTCAACGAGAAGTCGACACCGCCCGTGCTGGTCGTGCCGAGGTTGCCGGTGGGCTGAAGCGTCTGAGACGTGAGCTGACCCTGGTTGACGCCACTGGGGTAGCGATGGATGAATTGGCAATAGGCGAGGTCGCCAGTCGAGCAGAGGCCCAGCTCGCTTTGAACGCCCACGGTGGTGATGACGTCATTCAAGTACAGATGATAGAAATCCACCGTGGAGGACAGGCCCGGTGCCCATGAGGGGCTGTAGACCACGCCAAAATCAAACGTTTTTCCCTGTTCCGGCTTGATCGGGAAGTTGGCATAGGCGGAGCCGGACACGAGGCCCGTGCCCTGCAGGTTCTGAACCACCAGCTGGTCGACGAAGCTGCCGTCGGTCTTCACGTTGACGCAAGCCGGGTTGACCGGCGTGCCGGTGTATCCGGTGCAGGGATCGTTGGAGATGCGGTACGCAGAAGAAGACGGTGCACCGAACACTTCGAGGAGATTCGGGGCGCGGAACACCTCGGCCATCGTGCCACGCAGCAATAGATCATCGATCGGCTTGTATTCGATCGCGAACTTCAGGTTGTTGGTGGTGCCGAACATGTTGAACTTGGAGTAGCGGTCGCCAATATCGAGATTCAACGACTTGACGAACGGCAGATCGTTCAGGAGCGGGAAGAACACTTCGGCATAGGCTTCCTTCACGTTGTAGCCACCCTGCAAGGCGGCGCCGCAACCGCTGCCCAGGGTGCAGGTGCCGGTGGCCGGATTGATCGTCAGCAAGCCGTCGACCTGGTCGTGCTGATACTCCGAACGATATTCCGCACCGACGGCGAGATTGACGGTACCCGCGGGCAGGTCGAACAGGCCACCATTCAAGTCGACGTGCCAGATCCTCTCGATCGTGTTACTTGTTGCGAGGCCTGGCGAGGAGGCCGCCTCCAGCGAAGCGATCGATTGCGGGGTGTGGATGTCAAACGGGTTGAACGGAATACAGCCGGTAATCGGGGCAGCTGCAGTGCCGCAAGTGATCACCCCACCGTTATTGAAGGATGGGCCGGCTGCCTGATTCAGGACATTCAGATTGATCAGGCCCGTGTTCGTTTCGGTCATGCTGGCGTGGCCGTAATCAAGGCCCACATCCCACTGCCAGGTCTGGTCGCCGATCGGGAAGTCACCCTTGAACCCGGTATGGATCTGCGCCAGGGTCATGCCGTTGAAAATCTCGCGCAGGCCCAGTGAGGTGAGACGTACACCGAAATTGCTCTGGCCACTCTGGTAATTGACGCCGAACGGGTTGAAGTAGTTGGCCGACGAGATTTGAAAACCACCATCGGTCGTCAGGGGATACGGTGCCAGGGCCGAGTTGGACGAGGTCTTGTCGACATACGCGTCCAGGTAAGCGCTGACATGATCGGTCAGGTTGTAGTTGCCCATGAGAAACGCATTGGTGCGCTCCTGTGGTGTGTCGATCAGGTTGACCGTTGCGTAGTTGTACTTGTCACTGGCCGGACCATTGTTCTGGAAGCAATGGTAGTCGGAGGGGGCATCCGTACCGGAGCCCGGATTGTGTGCAACGAAGCCGCTCGAGCAACCCGGGAAGGCACCCGCAAAGTTGCTGCCCACCAGCTGGATATGCCCGTTCGGTGCGGAGCTGGAACCACCAACGTATGCCTGCGGCGGACCGGCGCCGTTCGGACCCGTTCCGTTGGTACCGTATAGCGTCAAGGCGTTCCTTGAGAAAGCGCGACTGCCGGCCTCAATGCCATCCGTCTTGTTGTAGTCCACGCCGCCCATGATGCTGCCCTTGTCGGTCGTCTGGCCAAACGTGAAGGTGTAGCCCTGCTGCTCGCCGTCGTCATGGTCGGACTGACCAAAGTTCGTGGAGAACTCGGCACCCTGATAATCCTTGCGCAAAATGAAGTTGACCACGCCACCGACGGCGTCGGAACCATAGATCGAGGACGCGCCGGTGGTCAGCACGTCGATGTGATCGATCATCGCGGCCGGAATCGAGTTGGCGTCCGGGGCATCACCATTGACTGGAGTAGTGATCACACCACCGAGTGAAATACCCATCACACGATGACCGTCAACCAGGATCAGGGTGCGGTTCGGGCCCAGGCCGCGCAGACCAATGCTGGTAGCGCCGGTGCCACCGCCGTTGTTGACCTGCGGGTTGGTGTTGCCACCGGTAACGGCAGGCAGATCCTGCACCAGATCACCGAGGGTCAGCTTACCGCTGGCCTTGATCGCTGCGCGGTCGATGGTGACGACCGGGCTGGCCGTTTCCAGGTCCACGCGACGAATGTGCGAACCGGTGACCACCACCGTCTGCAGGGTGGACGCTTTTTGCGGGGCGGACGGAGTGGTCGTGCTCTGTGTCGTTGTGGACTGATCCTGTGCGAATGCCGTGCCCGAGGCGCTCACCGCCATGACAGCACCCAGCGAAAGCGCGAGACGGACTGCTGAAGAAAGCCTTGTGACCCCAAGTTTCATGAAAGCACCCTCCGATTAATTATTACCATGGGTCAGAAATATTCCGCCCAAAGCCGTAATTCGAATGACCATTAAGGTCGATCCATCACCAACGAGGTAGAGCTGTCAATTTAAATAAATTACAATAACTTGTAAGCTTTAGGCGCAAGCCTCATATGTCTCGTAATGGCGTGGTATGAGATTTATCCCGCTTTATCCAGCAGGCGACTCGCAAGCTTGATCAAAACATCACGCTCCATAGCCACTTCATGGAGCCTTTCCTTCAATCGATCTGCTTCATACAACTGCGACCTGTTGTAGCGAAATCGCCGTACCCACGTCAGTACGTTCTCGCTTCGAACGTTGAGCCGTGCCGCTGCCTCGGCGGCAGAAAAACGTTGCTGAACCACCAGTCGAATAGCTTCAGCCTTAAATTCATCCGAATAGAATTTCGCACGCATCGATGCACCAATGGCTTCAGTTCAAGTTGAAATCAACTAGAGCAACTTATGAAAGTTGGCATTGAGCAAATGTCGGGATTGCTATATGGATAATTGCGTCTCGTGTATTCATCTTGCTCGATGGCATCGAGCGACTCTGTTAGTTGGATAGCTCAAGGCTATCTGGGTTAACAATTGGACGATCGCTATCGCAACTTCGGCTTCACGGTAAATGAACTAAAAAAAAAGTACATAACCACTGATAATTCATTTGCATAGCCAATCAGCCGTATAGCCAATTAATCAAGAGTTTCATTACCAATTCTCACGCCCGGCGTGAATGTTGAGACCATAGGGAGGTCCAGCGTCATCCTGGGTGTGTGGCACGGGCGTATGGGTTCGATCCCATGGCGGAGGAAGCCGTGGCGCATGGAGGCTTCTTGAAAGTGTCATTTGTTCGAGTGCTCGAAGACATTTCTGTTACTGGTTTGGCGTCTCAGCCCCTGTTGCAGCCGGCTATCTGGCGCAGGCCAGGCACGGATCCCGCATGGTCGGGAAGGATGGCGAAGGCGGCTGCGGCGATCGGGGCCGATGCGGGAAAGGGCCCCAGGAATGGCTTGGGATGGGCCATCTGGAGGGGTAGGGTGGCCCGGGAATGGGCGCTCCGGTCCGCCTTTATGCGCGCGTTCCCGGGCGGTTGTCGATTTCCCTCTAGCTCGTTCGTCGTTGAAGGAGCCCACTCACCGGCGCGTTCGGCTTGGGCACCAGCTGGTTCGATCCAGAACGAGTCGGATCTTCACTGCGCCTTCGCAATCAGTCCGGGAGAAATGAGATGAAGCCAGATGCTCGCCGTTCAAAGACTTGCGTGACGCTAAGCATCCTCTTGGCGGTAGCTGTCGCCGAAAGTTCGCCAGCTAAAGATCTACAACATGCCTACGCGGGTATGGCGCCCGTCTCCGAATACCTGATGGGAGACCGCGACGCCGAAATCGCGCTGGCGCGAAGCGCGGCACCCAACGCCATTTCCGGGGAAGCCACGATCCTGGTCCTCGGCTCCCATGGCTACGTCACTGCGGTCGAAGGCAAGAACGGCTTTGTATGCATGGTCGACCGATCATGGTCAGCGCAGTTCGATTTCCCGGAATTTTGGAATCCAAAATTGCGTGGACCCACGTGCTTCAATCCGCAAGCGGCACGATCGATCTTGCCCATAACCCGCAAAAGGACCGAGCTGGCTCTCGCCGGTCAATCCAGGGATCAAATCATGGAAGGCATGAAGACCGCACTCGCCAGGAAACAGTTGCCGCCTCTGGAACCTGGCGCGATGTGCTACATGATGTCGAAACAAGCCTATCTGAATGACTCCGCGGGGCACTGGATGCCTCACCTGATGTTCTATACGCCACTTGCGGCAAATTTGGGCGCCGACCTGCCAGGCTCTCCGGTAACGCTGAACCCGCAGTTTCAGGCGCCTGAGAAGATTAATGTGTTCATGATCCCGACCGGTAAGTGGTCTGACGGAACGCCTGCACCGGTTATGTAAGACCACCAACTTTCTGCAATTCCCTGGTGCCCCTGGGAGGTCTTGATTCCTATGTTTCTCGAGCTTGACGGACACGGACCGCAATATGCACAGCTGACTCGTGCCATCAAAGCCGGCATTCTCAATGGCCGTCTAACTTCGGGCATGCGGCTGCCACCCACTCGCACACTGGCGTTGGAGCTCGGCCTATCGCGCATCACCATTCTTACTGCCTACGAGCAGTTGCGTGCAGACGGTTTCATCAAGGGTTGTGCTGGCTCGGGGAGCTACGTCTCCACACTACAGATCATGCCAGCGTTGCGTTCCACCGAATCCACCATCGCGCCACCATCGCGCTACGCGCAACGGGCCCGGCAAATCTATAACCGAACAATTTACCGGTCGCATACGGACCTGCCTTACGATCTGCAATACGGAAACCCGTTGACCAATATCGAGCTGAGTTCGGCGTGGGGCCACGAACTCGCGCGCGCCGCCGCGCACACACCGTTTAGAGGTGTCTGTACTCAGGGGTTGCATGCATTGCGCCAACAGTTATGTGACTACCTGGCACTGCGCCGTGGCATAACGACCTCGCCGGAGAATGTGCTGATAGTCAATGGGACACAGCAGGCCTACACCCTGAGCGCACGCGTGCTCATCGACGAAAACGATGTTGCCGTGTTGGAGGAACCCCATTATTTCGCTGCCTATCAGGCATTGGTCGCCCATGGCGTGAACATCCATGCCGTTCGCACAGACAGCGAGGGCATCGTCTGCGATGAACTACCGGACGCGGCACCTAGATTGATCTGCGTGACGCCTTCCCATCAGTTCCCCAGTGGTGCCGTCATGTCCCCGTCGCGCCGATTGGAATTGTTGCGCTATGCGGCGGCGAAGAAGTGCTGGATCTTTGAGGACGACTACGACGGCGAGTTCCGCTACGACGGCCACCCACTGGCTGCGCTACGCTCCCTCGACGAGGGGGATCGTGTTATCTACTCGGGCACGTTTACCAAGGCCATGTTCGGCTCGCTCCGACTTGGTTACATGGTGGTTCCCGCTGTACTGCGCGACGATTTCGTCATGGCGAAATACTTCAACGACATTTCCTCATCGGGAATCGAGCAAACGGCACTTGCACATTTCATGGAAGATGGCGGCTTCGAACGACATCTGCGATTCGCCCGGCAAGAGCTACAGGCGCGTCGCGAGGTTCTGGTTGACGGTTTGCGCCAATACGCCGGCGATCGTGTTGAAATCGTTGATACGCCTGCTGGCATGCACGTCGTCGTGTGGCTGAGAAACTATGACTATGCATCAGTAAACGCACTGATTGCGCTGGCCCATGATCGCGGTCTCGGCCTTCATCCGGTCGAAGTGCATTACCTGAAGCCACCGCCAGATCCGGGCTTGATCCTCGGCTACTGCGGGTTGTCACAGAACGCATTGCGCGAGGCGATGCAACTATTCGGCAAATGTCTGGATGATATCGACGCGCGCGAGTCGGCTCCCCGCAAATCAGTGCGACGCTAAATCAGAGTTCGTCGGGTCGTTTTGCATACGAAACATCGGCGGATGTCAGCCCGCCATGACCTGTCGGATTGGGTGCCACTGCCAAACCTATCAACCACCCCAGGTAGAACCGACAATCGATGGTGTATTCGCTCCAGGCATAGACACTCATCGACTTCACTGCGAAAAGCGAAAGAATGGCCTGTAAAAATCCCATTGAAGCAAGCCAGATGATGGCTATGGCCGCCGTCATCGTCGTGCAGCGCCAAAGTGCTCTTTGATCGCTGTGCTTTCGCATCAGGTAAAAACCGCCGAATAGTATGCATACGCACGGTACGGTGGTCGTGAAAATGTCGGCACCGTTCCAGTCAAAGACAAATCCGATGGATAGGATGGCAATGAGAGCCAGCAGCAGAATGGGTATGGCTACCCACCGTGTGAGGTGCGCACACAGCCACGCGGTGGTTACGACGAAAGGAATCCAGACCCACTGAGAAACTTCCGTGATTGCATAAACGAGTTTGTCTTTCGCGTGGGCCCCTTCATCGGTCGTCGCCACGTAGGTCGAAATAGCATCATGGATCAAGACAGCGAGCACCGCAAAACCAAATGCCGCAAACGTGGCGTGCGTGGTTGTCTTGTGCTTATGCGTGAGTTTGATGCGGCGCGCCCGTAGCCGTTCTGTCAGTGGCTCGACAAAAAACGCGACGACTGCACCGACCAGTAATGCTGATCCAACGGTAGTTTGGTCGAAATGGTGGAGGACTGTCAGGAAGCCTTGCCAGATCAGCTCCGGCGATGCAGAACATACCGCCACCCAACTTGCAAAGAAAAATGCATGCACGAAGTACGCGAGTGACGACCTTGCGTCCACGACTCGTGTCGCATCTTCCAGACGGCCTGGGGTGAGTTTTGGCTGCCGGGTAGGGACATCGGCGCCTCCGCCAAACGGCTGTTTCATTGCTTCCTCCCCATGTACCTGAACAAGATACGCTCGTTATGACGCCAGCTCGCGGCTGCGGAGTTCCCGGCGCCTGTGCCTGGCGTGGTGTCTGTTCCGTAGTTTTACGCAGTGTGGCCGAGTAATTATGCGATCGAAAACCACTCCCACGCATGTTGAGATTGACGCGATCTTCGTCGGATTGGCATCCTGCGGCGGTCCCGAACTGACCTTGTTCACTACCCCATTGGCACGAACCGGGAGAGGAAATATGTCTGTATCAGCGACTCTCAGCTTTGCTCAGGACATCCGTCCAATGTTCACCAACATGGACGTCGATCACATGAAAAAGGCCATGGACCTCAGCGACCGCGCCAGCGTATTTCAGCATGCGCAAGCGATATATGAATCTGTGTCCAGCGGTCACATGCCGCCAACGTCATGCGGTGAACCGCGTTGGACGCCGGACATGTGTGCGAAGTTCAAGAAATGGCAGGAGCAGGGCGGACAGCCCTGAAGTGCCATGGGTACGTATCGAGCAGAGCTATGCCGTCGGAATTCAACCGGTGCATGCGTCACCAAGCACGGCACCAGCTCTTTATCCAGCGGCCTATTTCCGATCGATTGAGTATTTGCCTGGTCCCGTGACACACAACAGCAGCAGGCCGCCCATGATCGATACGTTCTTGTAGAAATCGATCATGCTCGTTATCCGGTTGCCGCCGAGCATGGTCCAGTAATGGTGGCCGATCACGGCGGCAGCTAGCGAATATATGGCGAGCAAAAGCGCGAGCGGTCGCGTGTAGAAGCCAAGCACGATCGCGATGCCGACGAAGAATTCCATGGCGACGGCGATGATGGCCGCAACGGTGGGTAAAGGCGCACCCTCCGCGACCATGAGGGCGACCGCGCCCGGAAAGCCGGTCAGCTTGCTCCAACCAAACAGCACGAACAGGATCATCAGCAATATTCGCGCTATGAGAATCGCTTCGTCTTTGCGGCGGTCGAAGAGTGTGTATCGCACGATAGTTTCTCCTCTGTCTGCACAAGTTACGAATGTGGCGATGTCGCTTTCCGCCTGGCTGTCGCCACGTTCGGGGCACGAAATCGAATATAGACTCGCAACCTCAGGCGGAACAAGCGAAATCGTTGGGTTGGAGAGCAACGCTTGAATGGACGCTTGAATGCATTCAAGGTGCCACAACGCAGATGTTTGCCTGTAAGTCAGGACTACAAGAAGCACGTGCGAGCGTTCGGCGCCGACATCAGCGTCCGCCGATACGTCGAGCTCTTCCGGGAAAAATCGTGGCCGTTGGCCCGATCGCTGCACCGCCCAAATCAAGCCTTAGAACATCGATGACTGGCTGAGCCCCGATCACAACAATCTGGCCGCGCGATAGGCGATACTAAAAAGCCGCCCGCGGCCGATTACCAGCACCGAATGGCAGCCTGAACAGTCCTGCATAGTGATGCGCCTTCAGTAGACGAGTACGTATGCACCCGACATGGTCCTTGCTGATATTGATCCTTGCATCGTTCGCTGCCGGAGTGCAGAACGCATTGGCTGGAGGGGGATCGTTTCTTACCTTTCCGGCGCTGTTGTTCGCTGGCCTTGATCCTCGGGCGGCAAATATCGCCTCAACCATCGCGCTGTTTCCAGGCCAGGTGACTACTGGGCTGGCGGGGCGCGCGAACATTTCGGGTGCCGAAGGCTTATCGTTCCGCATGCTGCTTGGGATCAGCCTGGTCGGTGGCGCGTTTGGGGCAGTGTTATTGCTGGTGACGCCGGTTAACGTGTTTACGCGGCTCGTGCCGTATCTCGTGTTATTCGCCACCGTCGTATTCGCCTGGGGCAGCTTTTTCAGAAAGCCACCGGGCAAGGGCGACAAACCGGCTCTGGACCGATACTCTGCCATGGTCGTGCAGTTCTGCATCGCCATTTACGGCGGCTATTTCGGTGGCGGCATCGGTATTCTGATGTTGGCCGCACTCACCGCGGCGGGCTTGACCGTGCGCATCGCTGGCGCAACCAAGAACGTATTGGCAGCGGTGATGAATGCCTCAGCAGTGGCGATCTTCCTGGTGCAGGCTCGCGTCCTTCCGTGGCCGCTGATCGCCTGCGTAGCCGCCCCTGCGATCGTCGGCGGCCAGATCGGCGCTCACTTATTGCACCGGGTCAACGAGAAGGTACTGCGCATCGCCATCGTGTGCATCGGTGCCGCGCTGACAGTGGGTTTGTTCCTGACGAAATAGGCGCGCCTGGAAGCTTGCTAAACGGACTGGCGGAGATGGCGAGTCGCTTGCGGATTCACTCCCGAGTGACGGTGGGGCTGCCATATAGGTCACGACCAACCGTCGGAGAGTCCCATGGGCAATTCATACGATCGAGACCTCGCGGAGCGAGGTATAGAAAACAGCAAGAAGAAGGAAGAGATCGAGCGTTTGCGGCGAGGCGAAAAGGCAACGGACGGAAAGCCGATCCCCGTTCCGCCCGGTCTCGTTGAGACGCTGCCGCAAAAGCCACGTCCTAAATGACTTGGTAAGGGTCCGCCGCAAGTCGGATGCTACACAATGCCTTTGCCTTGGTGATCAAACAATCGCCAATGGCCGTCGATCCCCTCGATAGAGACAAAGGCGGTGCGACCTTCCTGCTGCGAAGTCCGGGCTGCCCTCACTGCGAATCGCACGGCATCCTGGCGACTCTCGAACTCGCAGTGATCATCGTCGCTCGCATCCACCGACCATACGCCAGGGTGTACCGGTGCATAGGGAACGTCGAAGATGATCATGGATATCGGTCGCCGCACAGACTCCTTGAAATGATCTTGAGCGCGGCTCAGTGAGCATGCCGTAAACCATGCTCCTTTCACGATCTTAGACGCGAGGTTATCTGCGCGTGCGGGGATTTCGAACAAATTCGGCGAGCGGTACGCCGGCGTCGCTTGGGTCCGGCGGGAAGCTTCTACGCCTACCCAGCTGTGCACTCGACGACCGCTTTCCGCAGCTGCTCCAAGCTGTATGGCTTGCAGATAAACGGCGCCGAGGAATAGATGACGGGGATGTCAGCGCGGCGGGTATGGGTAGCCAAGATATAGGGGATGCCGCGTGCTATCAGCTTGTCCAGAATTGGAAAGGCGGTTTCGCCGTTGAGGTGCAAGTCAACAACCGCCAGCTCATAAGTGGCCGTCTCGGCAGCTGCCATAGCGCCTCTAAACGAGCCCTCACAGTCGACAGGCGTATAGCCAAGCTCAGCGAGTACGTCCACGAGTGTCGAAGCGAGCAGGTAGTTGTCCTCAACAATGAGCACGCATGATTGCTCACTCGAACGCGAAGCATCGGTGGGGCCTACGTCTTTGGTTGACTCTGATATCGTCAATTGATTCATTTGACCAGCATACGCTCCCTGAAGTTAGCTACAAGAGACACGGGTTCAGCTGACTGGGCCCAGCCTCGCTAAACCACCTTGGCTATGTGCCGGGCCACGTTACTCGCGAGTCGTCGGTTGTCGTCAAAGTCTTTCCCAGTCCAGTGTTGTTCCCTGGGAAGGGGGCAAGTGGGAAGTACGGGGCACCGTTTGGGTTGTAAATCGCCGCAGCCGGGCATGGTGGACAGAAGCGGAAGCGGACGTTGTGCAGCAAAAGTTCCGGAGAGCCTGTTTGCCATACTTGAAGACAGTCCGGAACCTCCCGGCCCGGAAACCTAACACTCCGGTCACCGGCATCTCACACTCGGTCACCCACGATGAGTTCGGCCCTCAGTCACTGATCCGCCAGGAACGCATCTCCCAACTTCCGGTTGCGCGCACGCCCCTGAACTTGCCGCCCCCAGACCTGCCAGTGCCCAGTGATAGTTATTTCACTGGTGAATTCCTCAAAAGGAGATAGCGTGCTTCAACGATTACCTAACCGATTCGGCGAGTCACATGACCCGGCAAATTTCATCTATCACTATCCCGGCTGCGCGCCTGTAGAGGTGGGCTCTCGTGACCCCACCGACGAAGTGTTTGTTATCCAGTTGGCGGATCGCGTCTGGGACGTCAAGTTCAAGGTTGACTCCCTCACCTTCAAGCCTGTGATTGCGGTCATGGTGGCGCACCAAGATGACCGGGGCGACCATGACCAGGAAGCGGCCCGGATGATTCAGGAACATGGCGCCACCATCGTCCGGGCCTGTAGTGAGTTCTGCGAGCTCAATCTCCTCATCTCACTGCAACTCACTACTACCCATTGATCCAGCGCTTGCCAACCGGCTCGTCCAGTGTTTGATCGACCAAAGCCCCTGGGACCTTCGTAGGTTCACCCTGGGCCGGACATCATCCGACCTTGAGTCAGTGATGGCGCGTGTAGTGGACATGCGGTGGGATTTTTCTCTTGGTAACACCCCCAGGCCAAGCACCAGCCATCCCGGTATCGCGCTCGTAATGACGTATATCGCGTCGCTCGCCGCAATGGTGCGCGTAACGCCCCGCTATCCAAGCCTTCAGCAGGCACTGGGGATAGTCGGTCACGCAGGCATTCGGCGCCCTGGCGACGGAACGGGATGTAAATGTTTTGCTTCGCGGGAATGTTGCGCTGTAGCGATCGGGCTGATTGAGGTTGCACATGCAACCCAAAGCGCTCAGGCCCGCGTGAACCTGTAATTTCTTCCAGTTCTTTGGCATGTCATTTGGTGACAAATTGGTTACTGACGCGTGCCGAGAGCCGGGAGAGGGCTAAGCGGCAGGCAAGTCACGTTGCGCGGGGTATATGGAATGTCTTGCGTCGTGGCCATCACGCTTGGCCCAGCGCGGAAACTCGCGATGGAATGTTTCTGACGGGATCAGAGGCAATCGGACCCGCGGATCCTCATATTGGTTAGTCAGCTTGGGGGCAGGCATGATCTCGCGTGAGTTCCGCATAGCGATAGAGAAGTGGGTCAAGGTCGAAACTTGGCACACCGATCATCCACTCGACGACGAACGGTTTTATAAGCTTCTTGCTGTTGCAGAGTCCGAAGGCGCGCATAGCTTTGATGTCGAAGGGTTCGTTGACGTAGCTTCCGAACTCGCAAAGCGGCACCACCCCGAGATGCAACACGAATTTCTCTCGAATAGCGTCCTTGAAAAAGGTCTGCAAGCAGAAGCAATCATGGGTTACATCGCCTACTGCAGCCGTAAGCAAGTCTAACCATTCGCCCAGGCGGACGGCTTCGCCACCGCTGAAATCCAGAGCTAGATATCGCAGGAGAGACATCATGGCGTTTTACAAGCACGCAAAATTCTTGTCGCGGAACCCACATGAAAACTTCGATTTGCTTCAAGAGCCTGGTGTGGATGCTGCAGATGCTGGCATCTATCGATGCGAGGTTTGCGGCCATGAGATCGGTATTGCCCAGACCCACAAACTGCCGCCTCAAAGTCATCACACTCATGCGGCAGGTAGTGGTCCCATCCGCTGGCAGCTAATCGTTGCAACCCAAAACTGAGTCGATCGCTACTCTTCGTCAAGTGCTCTGCTGCGTTGCCGGTTCACTTGAGCGCTAATGGTGCCGGCGAGCAGCATCGCTCACATCCATAGCGCAATCCGGGCATTTGATCAGTGCCATGGTGATTCCCTGAATCTTGATGATGTGCTGCACTCCAGCTGCAATGCTCGCGCCGGGAGGAACTTTCAGACGAACCTGTAAGTTCTTCCCGCGTCGGGGGACGTTGCCAGCAACAACGGGCTGAGTCATCCGCACGCGCCGCTCACACCAGAAAGCTCTCTTGTTAACGCATAGAAGCGCAGTGTTGCCGCGAGCGACACTAATTGCGGACGAAACCAGTCCGATGAAGCCCGGCAACGTTCCGAGCGGCTCTGAACGTGCGTGGCCTCTCTATCGATCCATATCCCCTACGCTGCAGTCGGCGAACCATGGACATTACATCGCGAGGGGATCCCGCTTAGCCAGCGCGAGACAGTCGATCTGGCCGAGGCAGCAGCTCACAAGCGAGAACCTTGGCCGGAGCTGGCTGGGTTGATGGACAACATTCAAGTTTGCGCCAAGCCTGCCGATCGAGAGTGGGTGAGTGAGCGGATCGACGCGCTACTCCTGATGAATGGCATCTCATCTCGCGCTGAAAGTGGAGACATCCTCGAAGGCCCCACGGCAATGCCCGAGCCTTCTGATGCTATGCGCGTCGAGGTGGCGAGACTTAACAGATTTCCTAATGAACGCGATCCAGCGCGTTGACACCCGTTTCGTCGCCAAGGCGCTGAATACCATCATGAGCGAGCATCTCCAATACGAACTTAAGGCTTGGATAGAGGGCTGTTACGCGCGCCATTGCGGCCAGGGAAGTGACAAATGTCGTTATAGGCCCGGCAGCGCAATGGCTCTCGCCTGGCTTAAGGGTTGGCGTCACCAAGAGCAGCCGCCTTCGCGGTCAGAGGGCGAGGGTAGACCCGACGCCTCCCACGATTTGCGTAGCGCGAAGCGTTCGGCCGGCTAACCGCCAACTTCCTCGACATCGATGCACCTGGTGCCTTTCTCTATCCGAAGGGCGCACGCTCTGTATCTTTGCAAATTGATTGGCAACGTTGCCAGCGCAATGCCGACGTACAGTCCGTTTTCGATCGGGGTCACTAGACGGCAATCAGGTGGTCGCCATTCTTGATCCAGAAGCACTCGCACTGCTCGCCGTCGTCAAGAACCTCAAGGGTCCCAGCCGCGATATCTTCGCCTTATCATGAGTGTCTACATGACTGGGCAGTGCCCTGATCCAGGAGACTTGGCGCGGCGTGATCGTATAACTCGGTCCACCCCCTAAACTTTTTCCGTTAGCCCCGGATAAGACAGTGGTAAGGCCTGCCATGGTGGCGGGCCCCGTCACATGTCACGTCAGGGGC
>Ga0302228_10000516_pt1 | contig 31535 bp, 34 predicted proteins | sample II_Palsa_N1_2_FD_193519 | JGI IMG/M metagenome (GOLD analysis project Ga0302228, IMG submission 193519) | Peat permafrost microbial communities from Stordalen Mire near Abisko, Sweden - II_Palsa_N1_2 | ecosystem: Environmental > Terrestrial > Soil > Palsa > Peat permafrost | place: Sweden... | reverse complement strand
ACAGCTTCGACCCCGCCGCGTGGCCGAGCGTCAGCGCTGTCTCGCTGCGGATCGTTTCCAGATAGATCATGTCGAGGCCGTCGCGACATCCCAGCGACACCGCTGCTCCCACCTCGCGAGCAAAAGTGCGCATGTGCGGTCGGGCAAGTTCGAGCGTGTCGGTACCCGAGAGCAGTGCGAAGCCAAGTGACAGCACCCCGGCGTCGAGCGCATATTTGCCTAACGTCTCGTCGAGACGCAGGTAGCCCAGCACCGTCAGCGTATAAGCCAGGCGATTGACGGTGGCCTTCGGCAAGCCCGTGCGTTCGACGAAATCGCGGTTGCCAAGCATCGTCTCGCCGGGACGGAACGCGCGCAGCAGGTCGAGGCCGCGAGCGAGTGCGACGACAAATTTGCGCTCATCCAGGGGATCGAGCGGAGTAGATGCAGGCGTCATCGGGTGATACACTCAAGGCTCATTTGCAAAACATTGTTTCGCATAGCGGAACTCAAGTCAAGCGTTTTCAAGTCACTCAGGATTCGATTCAGGAGATACGCATCATGGCCGACGCCGCGCAGTTTCACTGGGAAGACCCGCTGTTGCTCGATCAGCAGCTCACCGAAGAAGAACGCATGGTGCGCGACGCCAGCGCAGCCTATGCGCAAGACCGGCTGCAGCCGCGCGTGCTGGAAGCGTTCCGGCATGAGAAGACCGACATCGAAATCTTCCGTGAAATGGGCGAGCTCGGCCTGCTCGGGCCGACCATTCCCGAGGAATACGGCGGCCCGGGCCTGAACTACGTGAGCTACGGGCTGATCGCGCGTGAAGTCGAGCGCGTCGACTCCGGCTACCGCTCGATGATGTCCGTGCAGTCGTCGCTGGTGATGGTGCCTATTTACGAGTTCGGCTCCGACGCGCAGAAGGCCAAGTACCTGCCGAAACTCGCCACCGGCGAGTGGATCGGCTGCTTCGGCCTGACCGAACCGAATCACGGCTCCGATCCGGGCAGCATGGTCACGCGGGCGAAGAAGGTCGACGGCGGCTTCTCTCTGTCGGGCGCAAAAATGTGGATCACCAACTCGCCGATCGCCGACGTCTTCGTCGTGTGGGCCAAGCTGGAAGAAAACGGCAAGGACGCGATTCGCGGCTTCATTCTGGAGAAAGGCTGGAAAGGCCTGTCCGCGCCGACGATTCACAGCAAGGTCGGCTTGCGCGCCTCGATCACCGGCGAGATCGTCATGGACGAAGTGTTCGTGCCGGAAGAAAACATGCTGCCGAAGGTGAGCGGCCTCAAGGGTCCGTTCACCTGCCTGAATTCGGCTCGCTACGGTATTGCCTGGGGCGCGCTCGGCGCCGCCGAAGCTTGCTGGCATACCGCACGTCAGTACGTGCTCGACCGCAAGCAGTTCGGTCGGCCGCTCGCGGCTAACCAGTTGATCCAGAAGAAGCTCGCCGACATGCAGACCGAAATCACGCTCGGGCTGCAAGGCGTGCTGCGCCTCGGGCGCATGAAGGACGAAGGGACGGCGGCGGTCGAGATCACCTCGATCATGAAGCGCAACTCATGCGGCAAATCGCTTGAGATCGCGCGGCTCGCCCGCGACATGCTGGGCGGCAACGGTATCTCCGACGAATTCGGCATCGCACGGCATCTGGTGAACCTCGAAGTTGTGAATACCTACGAAGGCACGCATGACATCCATGCGTTGATTCTCGGTCGCGCGCAGACAGGGATTCAGGCTTTCTTCTGATCGTCTTGTGGCCGAGAGTCTAGTCCGCCCGGATGATCATCATCAAATGTAAAGAGGCCAACCGCATGCGGTTGGCCTCTTTACATTGCCGCAGAACTTACGAGACTTACTTGTTCGGCTGCGGCGTCAGACGCAGATATGGACGCAGTGCCTTATAGCCCTTCGGGAATTTCTGCTTGATCACTTCCTCGTCCTTCAGCGACGGCACGATCACCACGTCATCACCCTGCTTCCAGTTGCCCGGTGTCGCGACCTGATGGCTGTCGGTGAGCTGCAACGAGTCGATCACGCGCAGCACTTCGTCGAAGTTGCGGCCGGTGCTGGCCGGATACGTGATGGTCAGACGCACCTTCTTCTTCGGATCGATCACGAAGAGCGAGCGGACCGTGAATGTCTCGTTTGCGTTCGGATGGATCATGTCATACAGCTCGGAGACCTTGCGGTCGCCATCGGCAAGAATCGGAAAGCCGACGCTGGCCGCCTGCGTCTCGTTGATGTCCTTGATCCATTCCTTGTGCGACTCCGCGCTGTCGACCGACAGAGCGATGGTCTTTACGTTGCGCTTTTCAAATTCGCTGGCAAGCTTTGCCGTCAAGCCAAGCTCGGTGGTGCAGACAGGCGTGAAGTCCGCCGGATGGGAGAACAGCACGCCCCAGCTATCGCCCAGCCATTCGTGGAACTTGATACGGCCCAGGCTCGATTCCTGTTCGAAATCCGGTGCGACGTCGCCAAGACGTAGACTCATGATGCATGCTCCTTAGTTTGTTTGGACGGTCCGTTCAGACTTGCGCCTGCGGTACTCCGCAAATTTAGAGCATACGGGACTGCGCGTACACCACGAACGAACATCGCGTCACAACTTTATGAGTTTTTGTAATTTCCGTTGGAATAGAGGAAACTTTGCGGGACAGATCAACTCCATCATGATCTGAGGCTGACCATGCGACCGCGCAGAGCAAAAAGAGCGCTCGACGGGCAGCGGACCAACCGGGAATGGTTCGTGCGTTAATCGGCTTATGTGCCTGCCGCGCTCGCCACCTGACGTTTCTTTGGTTACGATTCACGCATGACATACCAAGATGGGAGCTGTAAATGTCGGAAGTCAACAAGGAGAGATTGATGTCGGATATCAAAACCGTCCTCGCGGACGCTGAAGATCTGCTGAAACAGGCCGCGAGCGCCACCGGCGAACGCGCTTCCGAACTGCGTGAAACGGCGCTGACGCGCCTGAAACAGGCCAAGGAAAAGGCCGCAGACGTGCAGGTGGTGGTGGTCGAGAAAGGCAAGAAGGCCGCCCGTGCAACGGATGACTACGTGCACGAGCATCCTTGGGCTTCGATCGGCATCGCCGCGGGCGTTGGTGTACTGGTCGGCCTGCTGATCAACCGCAAGTAAAAACAGTCGGTATTGCCGGGCGATTTTTCCGGCATGCCGCTGACTCAGGTTGACCGGCGCAGGCATGGCCGGTCCGCTTCTTCTGGCGCATCTCACGCATCTCAGGCAACGCGCTCAAGCCATGACGATCGACAATCAATCGCAGCGCGTGGAACACAGTCCATTGCGCCGCATCCTCAGTTCCGTGTTTGCCATTCTGCAGACTCGGCTCGAACTGATCGGCATCGAACTCGCCGAGGAAAAAGACCGCCTGCTGGGCGTGCTGTTTCTCGGACTCGCCGCCATGATGCTCGCCACCATGGCATTGATCGCGCTCACGGCGCTGATCGCGATCGCCTTTTGGGACACTTACCGGTGGCAGGCGCTGGCCGGCATCACCGCCGTCTATGCAATCGCAGCGATCGCCTGTGCACTAAAGGCGCGCAGCGGTTTGCACAATGCACCGATGGTGTTCGAAGCTACGCTCGCCGAGTTCGAAAAGGACCGCGAGATATTTCACAAACCGTGACACCCTGATCCAGGCCCGGTGACGGCGCGCCAGCGCCGTCTGCCTTCCCGACTACCTCTGCTGCCAGACATCATGAGCCCCAGCCACCCCGATACCGCCTTTCGCAGCAAACGCCCGGCCGCCCGCGACCTGAGCGCGCCGCATCTGCGCGCGTTGCGCAAGGAATTGCTGCTGGTACGCGCGGACGTCGAGCGCATGGAGCTCGCGCAGGCCACGGTCGACTTGCGTCAGGCCGTCACGCACTTCAGCTGGCTCAAGTTCATCGTGCCGGGCTTTGCCGGCATGCGCTGGGGTAAAGCCCGGACCGCCAGCGCCGGGATCGGCTCGCTGCTGAAAGAATATCCGCTGATCAGCTCGATTGCTTCACTCCTGCTTGCCAAACCGTTGCGGGCAACCGTTGTGGCGAGCGCGAAGCCGGTACTCAAGTGGGGCAGTCTTGGGCTGGCTGCGTGGGAAGCGTATCGCATCTGGCAACAAATGAAGAACGAGTCGCGCCGGACGACGGGCGACGTGGTGGGCGATCGCGTAGATTGAGTCTGCCATTGGATTGAATTGGATTGAATTGAATCGGATCGGCCTGGGCTTATCTCGTATTCCAGCAGGCGCCGGGGTCTGTCGTTACCCCCTCAGCTGTGCGATTGGCACGTGAGCCGGTTGCATCGAGTATGAAACTCCCGCACGGGTCGTCGCTCATCGGCCCTGTCTCTATGGGGCTCGCTTCCACTGCGTAGCCACCGTTCGTTTCGTCTGCCGGAAGTGCGCGCACGCGGTACACCGCGGTTCCGAAAGGCGGCGCCTGATCCAGGCCAACTGGCAATGGATTCGCCTCGCCGGGGGCGCCGGCTTCGATAAACTGGGCGGCGCGGTAAAGCGCCGAAGCCGCATCGACGCGATGCGAACGAGCGACATGTCCGCGATACGACGGCACGGCGTATACCACCAGTATTGCGGCGATTGCGAGCGCAATGATCAGTTCGAGCAGCGTGAAAGCCCTGGTGGAGGCTGAACGATGCTCTTTCGAATGCACATGTGGGCAGTGCTCCTTCATACCGGTGCCCCTCTAAAACGGGCGAGCGGCGACCCGCCGCCAGTGACGCTCGATCTTCTCGCCGTCCACAACCAGTTCCAGCTGCAACCACGTCTGCGACTCCTGCGTGCGGCCGAATCCCCGTGCCGTCAGCAGATATGCCTTTGCCTCGGGACGCGTTGTCAGCCGCCATGCTTCCACCAGGCATTGCGGGGGAGCGACTGAGCCAGGCCACTGCGCAATCGGTGTAAAAGCGCCAGCGGAGAAGGACGGTTCGAGCTTCCATCCGGCTGGCTCTGAGGCGACTGCAATTGCACCAACAGGCGCCGTACCCGACAAGACCGCCCGCGCGCACAGGGTCAGCGCCGAATCGGCAGCGTGAAAGGCTTGCAAGGTCTCTCGAAGGTTAGCCGTGGAGCGCGATGCAGCCAATGAGGCTTCGAACCATGCGGCCGAGGTCACCAGCATCATCGATGAAATTAAAAGAACGATTGGCAACGCTGCGCCGCGGATGCGTCGGGTGGACGCACCGGAATTCGGCGAACGCGAAGCGCTGGGAACACAGGGAACGCGCAGCGATGCTTGCGCCAGTCGCCGCTGCATCGACGCAGGATCTTTTAACTGGCGAGTCGTCATGACGCGTCACCCTCATTGTTCCGAAGCGCCACACGCCGCCAGAACGCCTGCCGCGCGCGCATGTCCGTTCCGGTGACGTTGGCACCGTCGCAATCGACGTAGGGTGCGCGTCGGCCCTGCGGTGCGCCGCGCACCAGCACGCAGAGGTCTACCGCAACGACGTTCGCCCACTGGGCTGTTGCGATCGCAGACGCGTCCAGCGCGCTTTGCGCCCCCGCAAGCCAATACTTGACCCGTAAGCGTTCTACGCCCTCCACCAGCGGCTGCGCCGAACCGGACTTGCCATTGCCGTCGCAATACAGCTCGAATTCGCTCGTCGAGCCGCTCTGCTTCGCATAGAAACGATTGACGATCAACACGCGTCCCGCACCAAGCGCCGCCTCCCCCGCGCTCACGGCCTGGCCAAGACAATCGGTCGACTGCCCGGTCGACGACGGCCACGTCGATATGTTATCGCCGACGTAACGGATCGCGATACCGTCCGACCGGCTTGCCAGCGCTTCGCACGTGAGGTTGTCGTCGGCGCCTGTGGGCCTCGCGGACGAACATCCGAACAGAGTCGGCCGCAGTTGCGGCAAAGGCGCGTCAGCGGGTACGAACCCGTTCATCTGAAGCTGCTGGCCGATCACCGTAAGCGCCGCAAGGCCCGCTTCGCGCATCTGTAGCGCGTCACCGGCGCGACCAAACGCTGCCCGCTGCGAGCGGTACAGCGAAACGGCGCCAGCAGTCACGACGAGCCCCAGCGCCAGGGCAATCGTCACTTCGACCAGCGTATGGCCGTGCGGAAAAATGGCACGTCGCTTCATCTGACAAACGCCACGGCAGAACACGACAGTCCAGCGGCGACAGGTAGGTCGCCGCACGAATCGGGCTTGTCTGGCACCTGCAACGCTGCGGGCGTCTCGGCCACAGCCGACCACATGACGCGCGCGAATGAGACTCCCCCGCCGTGCTCGCTGATCGACGCGTCACCGTGCGGCAACAAACTCGCGGCGCGATTGCTCCACTGCTGCAAGGCGGCGTCACCATCTGCCGGTGCGCGTGCTGCTTCCGCCATGGCGTCCGACAGCAGCGCAGCGTGTTCTCGCAGCGCCGCCGCACGTGTCTCACGGGCTATCCATAACTGCGTCGCAATCAGGCCGAGGGCCGTGACTGCTGTCAGCGCAACGGCAAGCATGACCTCGATCAGCGATCCGCCGCGCGACCATCTGGCTTGTGCGGCGTTCATGACGTCGCTCCGCAAGCGCCGTAGACGATGCGCGGCCGTCCACCCGCGGCGATACGGATGCAGCGCCGCCACGACTGGCCTTGTGTCGCCCGCGAAGGGGCATGCGGTGCAATGTCGAAGCTACGGAAGCTGCCGATCAACTGCCCTGAGGGCGGCGTGAAGGTCAGATTCGTCTCGGTCCCCGCAATACTCACTGCTGCAAGCTCGGCCTGTGCACGCAACACCGATGGTGTTCCAGTGCGCTCGACCATCACTGCCCAGCCGCACGACCAGTCGGCTAATCCGGTGCGGCAAGCTTGCCCGGAAGCAAGACAGTGCCTTGCCGCGTCAATCCGGCACACAGTCACACGCACACCGCGCCTGACTGCTTCGCTGCGCGCGTACGACAAGGTCGAAAGGAGGGCCCTTGCACGCGCATCGACCTGGTCGCGCGCGTGCCATGCAACGAACGATGGTGTCGTCACGACCGCGATGACCGCCAGCACGGCAACCACGACCAATGTTTCGATCAACGTGAAACCGCGGGTCACGCGCGGCCAATCTGCATCCTGCTTCATCTGCATTCCTTAACTTCAAAAGAATGCGATCAATTTACGCAAGCAGGAGTGCGTCGACAATCTGCCGAACGGCCAGGTAGCGGATGAGCGGCGTCACCCGCAACAATGTTGGCGTGACAGCTACAGGGGAATGAAGATGCTATTGCGCGAACAATTAGCGCTTGCGGGTAGGCTTGGGTGGCGTCGCGGCGCGGCGAAACTCTTCGATGACGTCTTCGAATTCAGACACGTCCTCGAAACGCCGGTAGACAGAAGCAAAGCGCACGTAAGCAATCGTGTCGAGCGCGCGCAACTCGTTCATCACGAGTTCGCCAAGACGCTCGCTGCGCACTTCGCGCTCGCCACTGCCCAGCAGTTGATATTCAATCCGCGCGACGGCCGCGTCGACCGCGTCCGCTGCAACCGCGCGCTTGCGCAGCGCCAGTTGCATGCTCGCGACGATCTTGCGGCGATCGAATTCGGTGCGGCTGCCATCCTTCTTGACGACCGAGGGCAACGCCAGCTCGACCCGCTCATACGTCGTAAAACGTTTGTCGCAGGCCGGGCAGCGGCGGCGCCGGCGAATCGCGGCGCCATCCTCGGATACGCGGGAGTCCACGACCTGCGTATCGTCATGCCGGCAGAAGGGGCAGCGCATCGCTTACTTGTAGACCGGGAAGCGCTTGGTCAGCTCGGCGACCTGCGTGCGAACGCGTTCGATCGTCGCTGCGTCTTCCGGGTTGTCCAGCAGATCAGCGATCAGGTTACCCACCTGCTCCGCTTCCTTCACGCCGAAACCGCGCGTGGTCATGGCAGGAGAACCCAGACGAATACCGCTCGTCACGAACGGCTTTTCCGGATCGTTTGGAATTGCGTTCTTGTTGACGGTGATATGCGCCGCGCCGAGCGCCGCTTCCGCTGCCTTGCCGGTGATGTGCTTCGCACGCAGGTCGACCAGCATGACGTGGCTTTCTGTGCGGCCCGAGACGATGCGCAGCCCGCGCTTCACGAGCGTTTCGGCCAGCACGCGGGCGTTGTCCACGACCTTTTGTTGATATTCCTTGAATTCCGGCGCCAGCGCTTCCTTGAACGCAACGGCCTTGCCGGCAATCACGTGCATCAGCGGACCACCCTGGATGCCCGGGAAGATCGCCGAGTTGATCGCCTTTTCGAACTCGGTCTTCATCAGGATCACACCGCCGCGCGGGCCACGCAGGCTCTTGTGAGTCGTGGTGGTGACAAAGTCCGAATACGGCACCGGGTTCGGGTAGACACCTGCGGCTATCAGACCGGCGTAGTGCGCCATGTCGACCATCAGGTACGCGCCAACCGACTTGGCGATCTTCGACAGACGCTCGAAGTCGATGCGCAACGCGAACGCCGAGGCGCCGGCCACGATCAGCTTCGGCTTGTGTTCCTGGGCGAGTTTCTCAGCCGCGTCGTAGTCGATGTCTTCCGCTTCGTTCAGACCGTAGCTGACGACGTTGAACCACTTGCCCGACATGTTGACCGGCGAGCCGTGCGTGAGGTGGCCACCATGCGCGAGGCTCATGCCCATGATCGTGTCGCCCGGCTTAAGCATCGCGAAGAACACGCCCTGGTTGGCCTGCGAACCGGAATTCGGTTGCACATTCGCGGCTTCGGCGCCGAACAGTTCCTTGACGCGGTCGATAGCGAGCTGCTCGACGATGTCCACGTATTCGCAGCCGCCGTAGTAGCGCTTGCCCGGATAACCTTCCGCGTACTTGTTGGTGAGCTGCGAGCCTTGCGCAGCCATGACGGCCGGGCTCGTGTAGTTTTCCGACGCAATCAGTTCGATGTGGTCTTCCTGACGGCGGTTTTCCTGCTCGATCGCTTTCCAGAGTTCAGGATCGACGTTGGCGATGGTGCTTTGGGCTCTGTCAAACATACGGGTTCCGTTGAGTGTTTTCAGGTTGACCGGATCGTGCGCCGAATTTCGTGCAGAAAGCGTAGTGGGTACGCGGCGCTGCTGGCGGCTGTGCCAGCCCTGACGTGGCGGATGAAGATAAGCCGCACACGCGAGGCAGGACAGCCACCGGCGACGCAATTGACTGCGCGCGGATCACGGCTGCCCAGGCGAACGGCAAAACGGCACCCTGCGCTTCACGGTGGGACGCTCCACCTTGAACCTGTTTGGTTCTATCGCCAGTCACGCAGGGATGAGCGCGTTAGTTTATTGGAACCGCCTGGAATAGGCAACCGGGCCGCCGCCTGGCCTACAGGGCAAGCGCCCTGCAAACGTCAGACGAAATTCCGACCCAGGCAGGAGCAGGAAGCGCCCAAACGTCCGCAGCGGGTCCTGAAGCTGACGGGCCGGTCATAGGTGACCCACCAGTCTCTCGTGCCGCCTCCGCGCGCCTGGAGACATCCCGTTGGGGACAAGGGCGTTCTTGCCGCAGCGCCGCATTGCAAGTAGGCTTGGCGACTTTCCCCTCTCCCCATCAGGAAAACACAATGATCGTCTTCGTCACTGGGGCGTCCGCAGGATTCGGCGCCGCCATCGCCCGTACTTTCGTCAAGGGCGGCCATCGCGTCGTCGCCACTGCGCGCCGTAAAGACCGCCTGCAGGCGCTTGCCGACGAACTGGGCGAGGCGCTTCTGCCGTTCGAACTCGACGTGCGAGACCGCGCCGCCGTTGCGGCCGTGCCCGGCGCGTTGCCGGAGGGCTTCGCAGCAATCGACGTGCTGGTCAACAACGCCGGCCTCGCGCTGGGCCTTGAACCTGCGCAACGCGCGAACCTCGACGACTGGCAAACCATGATCGACACGAACTGCACCGGGCTCGTGAACGTCACCCATGCGTTGCTACCCGGGATGGTCGAGCGCAAACGCGGCCATGTGTTCAACCTCAGCTCCGCGGCGGCGAACTGGCCGTACCCGGGTGGTAACGTCTACGGCGCCACCAAGGCGTTCGTGCGACAGTTCAGCCTGAACCTGCGCGCAGATCTAACCGGCACGCCGTTGCGCGTAACCGATGTGGAGCCTGGCTTGTGCGGGGGCACCGAGTTTTCCAACGTCCGCTTTCGCGGCGACGACGAGAAGGCCGCCAACGTGTACCAGAACGTGCAGCCGCTGACCGCCGAGGACATCGCCGATGCGATCTATTGGACCGCAACGCGCCCGGCACACGTCAACGTCAATACGATCGAACTGATGCCCGTCGCGCAGTCGTTTGCGGGGTTGTCGGTGCATCGCGGCTAACGCCTCCTTACCCGGATGGACCCACGAAATAACGTGGGGTTTTGCGTTCCGGGTAAAATGCGCCGCATGAATATGTCCCCCAGCGAGCCCGATGCGGGAATCGGCTTCATCTGGCCGATTCGCGTGTACTACGAAGATACCGATGCCGGCGGCATCGTGTTCTACGCGAACTACCTGAAGTTTTTCGAGCGGGCGCGTACCGAATGGCTACGTGCATGCGGCGTCGAGCAGAACCGCCTGGTCGAGGAAACAGGCGCGCTGTTCATCGTGCGCAGCACCGCGCTCGACTATCTGGCGCCCGCCCGGCTTGACGATCTCGTCAAAATTGTTAGTCGCCCCGAACGAATTGGCCGCGCGTCGGTCGATTTCTTCCAGGAGGCCTGGCGCGAGGGCACGCTGCTTGCTACGGGGACCATTCGGGTCGGCTGCGTCGACCGGGTAACGCTGCGCCCTGCCGCGATTCCTGCATCTGTCCTCGCCGCACTGCGTCGAGGGGCCGATGTAAGTATGTGCAACGTGTCAACGGACAACGGTTGAACATCGTTGTTACGGGGCCAGTGAACTCGTATCGATCAAGCAACACAAAGCATGGTTCGGCCCGCGGTCTGCCGATGCTTCCGGTTTCCCCACGGCAAGCTTCGACTGACCTTGCAGCCGGACGCCCCCTTTCGGGACGTTACAGCGAACCTATATGAACACTACACAAGATCTATCGATCATTTCTCTCGTTCTTAATGCGAGTCTGCTGGCCCAGGCAGTGATGGCATTGCTGCTTCTGCTGTCGCTGCTGTCGTGGACTTTCATCTTCCGCAAGTGGTTTGCGATCCGCCGCGCACGCGCGCAGACTGAGCGTTTCGAACGCGATTTCTGGTCCGGCGGCGACCTGCAGGCGCTCTATCAAAGCGCCGCGAACAACCGCCATACGATCGGCGCACTCGAACGCATCTTCGAGTCGGGCATGCGCGAGTTCCTGAAGGGCAAGGAAAAGCGTCTTAACGATCCAGGCCTGATACTCGACGGTGCCCGTCGCGCGATGCGCGCCGCGTTCCAGCGCGAGATGGATGTGCTCGAAGCCAATCTGGCGTTCCTCGCCTCGGTGGGTTCAGTCAGTCCATACATTGGTCTCTTCGGCACTGTGTGGGGGATCATGAATGCGTTCCGTGGCCTCGCCAACGTCCAGCAGGCCACACTCGCCAACGTCGCGCCAGGCATTGCCGAGGCGCTGACAGCGACGGCAATCGGCCTGTTTGCCGCTATTCCGGCAGTGGTGGCCTACAACCGTTACGCGCACGACATCGACCGTCTGGCGATCCGCTTCGAGACCTTCATCGAAGAATTCTCGAACATCCTGCAACGTCAGGCGCACTAAGGAGTCCACGATGTCCGGTTCCTCCAGTCGCTCTTCCAGTATGCGCGGCAGCCGTTCGCGCCGCGCGATGGCCGATATCAACGTCGTGCCGTATATCGACGTGATGCTCGTGCTGCTCGTGATTTTCATGGTGACCGCGCCGCTCGTCGCACCGTCGATCGTCAATCTGCCTACCGTCGGCGGGGCCGCGCCGCAACAGCAGACACCGCCGGTTGTCGTGAATATCCGCGCAGATGGCAACATGAACGTCAAATATAAAGACGACAATGGCACCATGCAGCAGGAAAGCATGACGCGATCTGATCTCGACAGCTTCGTCACCGACCGCGAGCAGTCGCACCCGGACCAGCCGGTCGTGATCGCCGCTGACAAGACGGTGAAGTACGAAGCCGTGATGAACGTGATGTCCGATCTGAAGGCCCGCGGCGTCAAGCGCGTTGGCTTGCTCGTCAAATCGCAATGATCCGCAAGAATTCCAATTACCCGCTCCAGCCGCCGCGTGAACGCGGTACCTGGCGAGCGTTCGTGCTCGCGTTGGTGATGCACGCGCTGCTCGGGTACTTTCTGTACCACGGCATTCAATGGCAGAACAGCACACCCGCGGGCGCCGAAGCCGAACTGTGGACGGACGTGCCCGATGTGACGACGCCGCGGCCACCCCCGCCGCCTACGGTGCCGGTGGCTCCCGCTCCGCCGCTGCCAGACGAGCAGGCCGATATTGCGTTGCAGGAAAAGAAACGCCAGCAGCAGGAAGCCGCACGCCAGGCACAGCTTGCCGAGCAACAGCGTCTGCAGCAACTGCAAGCCCAGCAGGAAGCCGACGCGAAGCGCCAGCAACAACTGGCCGATCAGGCTGCGCAACTGGCCGCTCAGAAAGCTCAGGCTGCCAAGCTGAAGCAGCAACAGCAGCAGGCCGACAAGCTCAAGCAGCAGCAACTGGCTGACCAGCAGAAGCAGGACCAGTTAAAGCAGCAGCAACAGCAAGACCAGCAACAGCAGGCCCAGGCGGACGCGCAGAAGAAGGCTGATGAGCAGAAGGCGGCGAAGGCGGCCAAAGCGGCGGCCGACGCAGCGCAGGCGAAGAAGGTCGATCAGGAGCGTCGTGCGCGGCTTGCGCAGATGCAAGGTATGGCCGGCGGCGAAGGCTCGACGGGCAACGGTCTTGCAAAGAGTGGTACAGGTACTGGCTCGGGCGGCACGTCGACTTCGCCGGGCTACGCGGACAAGGTCAGGCGGCGCGTTCGGCCCAACATCGTTTGGTCGGGTGATACGCAAGGTCTGGAAACCGAAATTTCCGTACGCTGTTCGCCTACAGGCACGCTACTGGACGTGACGGTCACCCGTCCCAGCAGCAATCCACAATGGGATGCAGCCGCTGAGCGAGCCGTAAGGGCGTCCGATCCGATGCCGGTCGATGTTGATGGTAAAACGCCGTCGAGCTTCAAGATTACCTTACGCCCGGCTGGTTGACGGCAGGCCCAACGCCCCGTCCGGCGGGGTGTCTCCGGGAACGAATTGAGAGTTTCCCGGTCTGTCTGCTGTCATACCGTGTTAGAAATCGTATTTTTTGGGAATCCATACAGCATGACTTTGATGACCAAGCTAGGCCTGCGGACGTTGGTGGCGTCGTGCCTGATTGCAGCGGGTAGCGCTGCACACGCCCAACTCAACGTCCTCGTTACGGGCGTCGGAGCCACCCAGTTCCCCATCGCAACGGCGAATTTCGCCAATGAAGCGAACTCGCCGCAACAGGTCAGCACGATCGTGCGCCAGGACCTGCAACGCAGCGGCAAATTCACCAATGTCGACGCCGGCAGCACGCCCGTTGCGGAAACCGATTCGGTCGATCTGGGCAGTTGGAAGGCCAAAGGCGCCAACGCATTCGTGGCCGGCAGCGTGAACCATCTGCCGAACGGCCAGTATGAAGTGCGCTTCAAACTGTACGACACAGTTAAGGGCGAAAGCCTCGGTGGCCTCGTGCTGGTGAGTCCTGAAAGCGGCCTGCGGATGAGCGCGCACAAGGTCGCGGACTACATCTATGCAAAGCTGATGGGCGATCGCGGCGTGTTCGCCACCCGCCTGTCTTACGTCATCAAGACCGGCAACCGCTACCAGTTGCAGATTTCCGATTCGGATGGCCAGGATGCGCACATTGCGCTGTCGAGCCCCGAGCCGATCATCTCGCCCGCCTGGTCGCCAGACGGCACGAAGGTCGCGTACGTATCGTTCGAAAAGAAAAAGCCGATCGTCTATATCCACGATCTGCCCACGGGCCGTCGTGTGATCGTTTCGGACCAGAAGGGAAATAACAGTGCGCCGGCCTGGTCGCCGGATGGACGCACGCTGGCTGTGGCGCTTTCGCGCACCGGCAACACGCAGATTTTTGCCGTCAATGCGGACGGCAGCGGTCTGCGCCGGCTGACTCAAGGCAGCTCGATCGACACCGAACCGTACTACTCTCCTGACGGACAGTGGATCTATTTCACCAGCGACCGTGGCGGTCAACCGCAGATCTACAAGATGCCGGCCCAGGGCGAAAACGCCGGCGCGGCCCAGCGGGTCACTTTCACGGGCAGCTACAATACGAGCCCGCGCGTGAGCCCGGACGGCAAGCAGCTCGCCTATATCTCGCGTGTGGGCGGCGCTTTCAAGCTGTATGTTCAGGACTTGCAGTCTGGTTCTGCAACCGGCCTGACCGACACAACACATGACGAATCGCCAAGCTTTGCGGCGAATGGTCAGTACATTCTTTACGCCACAGAGGTGAACGGCCGTGGCGTGTTGGCCGCAGTATCGACCGACGGTCGCACTCGGCAGGTCCTGTCCGTTCAGGGCGGCGTCGTTCGCGAGCCGTCCTGGGGCCCGTTTATGCAATAACACACAAGGAGAGTAACAATGATGTCTAAACTTCGTATCGTATTTGCCGCATTGCTGGTCGGTGCACTCGCTGCATGTCATTCGGGCGTCAAGCTCGACGACAACGCCAATAAGGGCGGTGCTGTCTCAACTCAACCGAACCCGAATGCAGTCGCACAGGTAAACGTCGACGAGCTGAACGATCCGAACAGCCCGCTCGCCAAGCGTAGCGTCTACTTCGACTTCGACAGCTACTCGGTCAAGGACGAGTACCAGTCGCTGCTGGCACAGCACGCGCGTTATCTGAAGGCACACCCGGAACGTCACGTGCTGATCCAGGGCAACACCGACGAACGTGGTACAAGCGAGTACAACCTGGCACTCGGCCAGAAGCGTGCTGAAGCTGTCCGTCGCGCGCTGTCGCTGCTTGGCGTGCCGGATTCGCAAATGGAAGCCGTGAGTCTGGGCAAGGAAAAGCCGCAGGCAACCGGTCATGACGAAGAATCGTGGGCACAAAACCGCCGCGCTGATCTCGTCTACCAACAGTAATAGGTGATGAGCCGTATGACGCAACGTTTCTCCTGGCTGCGCTTTGCTGCAGCCGCCTGCGTGGCGGGCTCGGCTCTGACGGCCGTGCCGGCTCACGCCGGCATGTTCGACGACGACCAGGCCCGTCAGGCGATTCTCGATCTGCGTACCAAGACCGATAGTCTGTCGAGTCAGTTGTCGGCCGCGCAGCGGACCATCCTCGATCAGTCCAACCGCCTCGACCAGCTCAACCAGCAGGTCGCGACGTTGCGCGGGCAGAACGAGGACATGGCAAACCAGCTCGCCACAGTGCAAAAGCAGCAGAAGGACTACTACACCGACCTCGACACGCGGCTCAAGAAGTTCGAGCCGCAACAGCAGACCGTCGATGGTGTAGACGGCACGGTACAGCCTGGCGAGACGGATGCGTTCAATGCGGCCTCAACGCAGTTCCGCAATGGCGACTTCAAGAGTGCGGCGGCCTCCTTCCGCAGCTTCATCGCCAAGTATCCGCAGAGCCCCTATCAGCCGACCGCGCAGTACTGGCTCGGCAACGCACTGTATGCACTGCGTGACTACAAGGGCTCGACGACTACGTGGGAAGGCGTCGTGAAGAATTACCCGCAGCATCCGCGTGCGCCGGAAGCGCTGCTCGCGATTGCCAACAATCAGCTCGAACAAGGTCAGAAAGCAGCGGCAAAGAAGACCCTCGAGCAGATCGTCGCGCAATACGGCAGCTCGGACGTCGCGCAGTCGGCGCAAGGCAAATTGTCGCAAATCAAGTAAGTTGTGCAGGTTGCAGCAAACGCGTAGTGTCGAATTAAACGTCACGCGCGCCTCTCGCCGGAAAGCCCGGGGCAGTCGTTGCTCTGGGCTTTTCGTTTTCCCGCGCGACGGCGGCCGGGTTGACAGGCTGCTCACCGCATCGCTATAATTCCGCTTCTCTTTTGGGTCGTTAGCTCAGCTGGTAGAGCAGCGGACTTTTAATCCGTTGGTCACAGGTTCGAATCCCGTACGGCCTACCAAAAGATTCAAGGGCTTACATGCGCGTGCGTGTAAGCCCTTTTCTATTTTGCTCAACCGTGTACGCATTTCGAGTCCGCACAAATCCAATTCGATCCTTGTGCACTTCCTGCAAAATGCTGTCAGACGCATGGCAACGTAAAAGTGCAAGCGCGGTTTCTCAAAGACAGGCCTGGCTGGCCTTCAGGCGTATCGCACACGTACCGATAGTAGAACCTTGCGAAGCTCCTTCACTTGCCGCTTTGCCTCTGCCTTTCGGCACTGGAAACGCTACACTCAGCCAGCATACCCAAAGCAAGGATCCAGCATAGCGATGTCGCCCCAATGCCCACAGCCGACCCGTTAAAAATGTTATCCAGTCGGCCTGACCTCAAGGTCATCGACCGGCTCGCTTCCCTGCAGATGGTTTCCCTTGCGCTCGTTACCCTGACTGCGGGAACCGTCCTCTGCGCCTGGCTGATTCCCGCTCTGGCCGCGCCGCTTCCCCATGCCTGGTCGCTGATGAAGGCCAATACCGCTTTGTGCCTCCTGCTTGGAACGGGCAGTCTGGTGTTGTCCCGAAACAGGCAAACCTCCCGTCACCTGATGCTGGGCCGCGCACTTGCTGCACCGATCATCGTCATCGCCGGGTCGGTGTTGCTCGAGCATCTGACCGGAAGGACGAGCGGATTCGACACCCTGCTGGCGGCTGACCCAACATCGACGATCCCCGGGCGCATGGCTCTGCAGACGTCGGTGTTTTTTATACTGCTTGGCGTGACATTGCTGTTTGTCCGCGCTCGCAAAAGCCCGATCTCAAACATGGTCGACATGCTCACCCTCGCGATGGTGGTTCTGACGCTGGTGATTCTTGCCGGGTACTGTTTTGGGGCAGCAGGGCTCTTTGGCCAGTCAGCCGACACGCGGACCTCGCCTCATACGCTTGCTTGCATGGCGCTACTGGTTTTCGTTAAAGTCGGCCGCCGGGCAGAGAGTGGCCATTTTTCCGTTCTTTTGGGAATCGGAATAGGCAGTCGCATCGCACGAACCGTTCTACCATTCGCTCTGCTCCTGCCATTCCTGATGGTAAGTGGCAGTGCGTATACGACGCGGCAGGGCTGGCTGTCCGCGCCCTACGCGGCAGCATTGAGTGCATCGGTCATCTCGATTGCGTTGTTCGGCCTCGTTATCCTGATGGCCGGGCGTATCAATGAGCTCGAACGCGATCTCCGCGATATGTCGCTCACCGATGAACTGACAGGAGTCCTGAACCGTCGTGGATTTAACCTGCTCGGCGAGCAAGCAGTACTGCAGGCGCAACGGGACCAGTCTCCGCTGACTGTTCTGTTCTTCGATCTCGACGGCTTAAAGCAGGTCAACGATAGTTTTGGTCACGACGCAGGATCGCAGTTCCTGGTGGAGATAGCGACGTTGCTTCGTAGCACATTTCGCGGTTCTGATATCGTTGCGCGGATCGGTGGAGACGAATTTGCTGTCGTTATCCACGACGATGGCGCCAAAGCAAAAATTGCCATGGCGCGCATGGATGAAAGCGCGGCGGCCATGAACCGAAGCGCCGGCAGGCGTTACCCAATCAGCTACAGCGTCGGTGAAGCTAGCAGCGATCTGGCCGTAGATGAATCGTTCGACCAACTGGTTTCGCGAGCCGACGCAATGATGTACGAACAGAAGCAGTCGAAGCGGCAGCACTCCAGAAAACTCCAGCAGTTGTAGAGGCTCGCAATCGTGCAGCGCATGGCGTTTGAACGCATTACTAATGCGTTCAGAAAGGTCAGACCGCAACGTCCCTGGCTGCAAGACATGAGCATCGGCTGGTTGCACTTTGAATGTCGCACTTCGGGAAACGCAGGCGAAGATTTAAAGGCTATTCAACTCCACTCCAATTCCGAGTCCATGTATATCTAACCAGATTAGTGCGCCCGTAATATTTCGCACCAAATATCAACAAAAATCGATTCAAACAAGTGCCGATGCACCACTCTGCCGCGACGACGCGTTGGGCAACATGCGCATTCCATTCAGACATATTTTTGAAACATTTTCTTGTGACCGTTTTAAGTCCAAAGTGTCGATGCTAACTGGGGGCGGCTCGCCGTCATCTTCATCGATACGCTCTCCGTCTACGGCAATTCGGAATTACGCAAATAGCGAATTTACTGTCTTTTGAGTAAACGACGGGATATGCACGCTCCTGGCAAATACAGCCCTGCCCATGAGAATGAGGCCGATTGGCAGCCTGCATTCCGATTTTCTTGACCGCGGCACGTATTACTAGGAGAAGTCCGTCTCAGCTGAAAAATGAATTAGGTGCGGACTTATTGAATTGCAGCAAACCGATTAACCCGCGGCGCACGTGCACGGAGGCTTCGATGCGGCTTTTGCTTTCGAACGCATTTCTTTCGATAGTCAGCAACGCGGCGGACCCGGCCACGCTCACCGTGCGAGCACGTCGCGCCGGTGATATCGAGACCGTGTTCGGCAGCGGCTTTGAGGTCATCACGCTGCCGGGCCGCGTCTATCGGTTCAGGGCCTTTATTGCCCGCCGGATAGTCGCGGACACCATTGCAGTGCACGTCTTTCACATCAACTACGGCAAATTCAAGGACTCGGTCGCGGACGCGCCCCTGCACGACGTCTACACCAAAGTGTGCGACGTCATGGCGGATCTACAGGACATGTCGCCCCGGGGCACAGTCCCAGGCAACGGGTTTCGCCAGCTGTGACGGAGCAAATCACGCGAACTCCGGCAGCTCCACATACCTCGCACCGTCGTTGCTGCGGCTCAATAACTAGCGATCGTCATTCGCGTACTGCGGCGACAGTCGCAATTTCCGAATCGATCACCAAATATACACATTCGTAGTACTAAGTTCCTGTTCAATGTCCTCACGATTGCGTCATCCAGTCAAACGACGCCTAACATTCGCCTCTCTCCGCTCACGGCTCTTGTGCCATTTTTTACGCTGCTAGCATGCGGGCATCTGCACAAAACGAGGCAATGACCGGTTACGCCCTCGCCAGCCAGTCGGCCGAACACGCACATACGGCAAGCGCAGATAGTTAGCAATAGAAAACAATCGCTCGCAGGGACGGCTTGATTTCCGCGTGCGTAGGTCTGACGCACAAAAATGGTGAGGACACTATGAGCGATACACCGGTGACGCTTGGCCGCGCATCGTCGCGGGCGAAACTTACGGTGTTTTATGTGCAGCCGCTGGTGACGCGCTATCGCATCGAGGTCATCGACACGCTCAGCCGGCTGTTCAAGGTCAGGGTATTTGCGAACTCAACCGAAATCGAATCGCGCGGCTTTTCACGCGAAGCACCCGCATGCGACGAATTCGTGGAGACCGGCATCACCCATATATTCACGCGACGAATCAAACTTCAGGCGCGCGTGTTCGGGGAAATCGTACGCGTGCGTCCTGCCGCCGTCCTGATCTTTGCCGACATGTCCTATCTGTCGCTATGGCTGGCATTGCTCGCAGGGCGAGCCTTAGGTGTGCCGGTCGTCATCCATGGTCAGGGGCTTTACCGGCACGCCAGACCGAGGTTGGCGCGCACGGTCTGTTATCGCGCGGCGGTCGCCTTGTCGAGACGGTACGTGTGCTATTCGGAAGCATCGAGGCTGTCGCTCGAGCGCATCGGATGTCCGAGCTCGAAACTGATCGTCGCGGATAATTCGCTACGCGTGACGCGAACCGTCAGCCCCGTCGAGAAGAACGGGAAGGAACAGGGAGTGTTGTTTCTGGGAAGGCTGCGCGACGGTTCAAACGTCGAATGCCTGATCGAGGCGGTCGAGCTATTGCACCGCAAGGGTCACGACATCGTGCTTCATCTGGTGGGCGATGGCGAGCACCGCGAGCGGCTCCAACGTATCCATGCGAACAGCCCTTCCCTGATCTGGCACGGCGCCATTTTCGACGACGACGAAATTGCCTCGATCAGCCGCACTTGCCGGATCGGCTGCTATCCCGGCGACGCCGGCCTCAGCGTGGTTCATATGTTCGGCCTGAGTTTGCCGCCGCTGGTTCACGATCAGCTCGAACTGCACATGGGACCCGAGCCGGAGTATGTGGAAGACGAGACGACCGGCTTCCGCTATCCCCGTGAAGGTGGCGCCGGCGCGCTCGCCGCCGCGCTAGAAAGAATCTGGAACCTGCCGCCAGCGTCGATTCGTGCGATCGGCGCCCGCGCGTTTTCAAAATATCAGCAACTCAACTCACCAACCTTAGGCCAGCGGCTCGCAGCGATCGTTGATAACGCGATCGAACGATAGGCGGTCACCGGCCTGGATCACGTGCTCACCATCCTCGCCGTGAAGCCCTACTCCGACGGAAAATCAGAAACCTCACATAAGTACATTCCGTGCCAGCAACACGAATACCTACAGGAAGCCTCAAAATTAATTCAGTTGGAGTCCGAAATTTCTCGTTTATCGAGACGTCCATACATGTAATGATCGCGCCCGGTGGGACAACAATTGGTTGCGCACTATTCCAGTCAGCACGACACACGCAACCCCACAGCCGCAAACCCGCGCTTTCATTCCGATACCATGAGCAACTTTCTGTTCGATCTGACCGCGAACCTCGTTATCCTCGTAACGCTGCTGGTCGCGTGTCACCTATGCAATCTCGCCAGACCGGATCTAGCCTTGAACGGCGGCTATGTGTACCTCGTGCTGGCGTCGACCGCCTTGGTGTTCGATGCGGCTCTGACCTTCCTCGTGTTCGCCGACGCGCAGAGTCGCTATGGGCAATTCAGCACGCCCAGCGCATTCGTCGAGCGTGCGAGCGCCTACGCCCTTGCCTGCGCGCTCGCGCTTTATTGCGCAAGCCGCACGCGCGTGCGCAGAGCGAAGGATAAAACCGGCGACGTGCTCGTCATCCGAACGTCGGCGTACACCGAATCCCATCTGCCAATGTAAAAGCGCGCCATTCGCGCCGGCATCGGCACCGGCATCGTCCGCACTCGTTCCTCAGGTCTTGATCACACCGGCCCAGCCAGGCAGATACCGCGCCTCGGACTTGTGCGCCAGCGTCTTCGCCAGATCGAGTGCCTTCGCGAAGTTCTTCGCGATCTTGCTCTCCGGGATCCGCGGCCGCAGAAAATCGGCCCACAGGAATTCGCTGAAGGGTGTCGCATCCTTCGCGTAGCCGCCTGCGTTGCGCAGCTCGCCAGCGAGACTGCGATACGGATCGTCCGTCATCTCGGTAATCTCCTTCGGCAGGTGTTCATATTCGTAACGCGAGCCGTCGGCGCCGAACGGGTGGACCCACTGGTTATGTTCCATCATGCGCCAGAAGATCTCGAAGTCGAGCCAGGACAGATCTTTCAGCACCATCACCTTCACTTCCTTGACGCCCTCTTCGAGCAGCGCCCGTCCGAGGTGATGGTGGTCGACGATGTAGTAAAGCTTCTCCGGCCCCAGCACAGCAGGAAACGAGTGCGAGTCGATTGCTGCGCTGCGCTGCTTCTTGTTCAACGTCTTCCAGTGATCGCGCTTCAAGGTGACCTCGCGATAGCCCACCGTCATCTGGGTGGGCCGCAGCGCCGCGAGATTTGTCGGTATCAAATGAACGTCTCTGTTTGGAACCATGGTCGACCTCATCAAATCGTTAAATCAATTTCACAAGAAACTTTCGCGGGAAACAATAGCGCGGATCAGGCGTGCCGTTAATACCCGGCGAACCATTTCGCATACAAGCAGGAATGGTCCTTGCGCACGCACGAGCCGTCGGCTATAACTTGCGAAGACCAAGAGTGAAAGGATCTCGCTCCTCATCTGGCATTGCATCCACTGTGTTGAATCGAAGTCTTTCGTCATCAATCACGCGCAACCGACCTGAGCGAGGCCATCTTGAATCTCGACACCGTACGCATCTTCCTCATGACCCGAGGCATCGACCTCGGCACCAAGGTCCTCGGCGCGATTGTGCTGTGGATCGTTGGCCGTTGGGTGATCGGCGTGATCACCGGCCTGCTACGCAAACTGCTATCGCGCAACGGACGCGTCGACCCCACCCTCGCGCACTATCTCGGCTCGATCCTCGGCGCCTTGCTGAACCTGATGCTGATCCTCGCGATCCTGCAGGTGTTCGGAGTCCAGACCACCTCGTTCGCGGCGCTGCTCGCTGGCCTCGGTCTCGCCATTGGTACCGCGTGGGGCGGCCTGCTCGCCCATTTCGCAGCCGGTATCTTCATGCAGGTGCTGCGCCCTTTCAAGGTCGGCGATTTCGTCATGGCCGGCGGCGTGACCGGCACCGTCCAGGAGCTGGGCCTCTTTGGCACCACCATCATCACGCCGGACAACGTCACCACGATCGTCGGCAACAACAAGATCTTCTCCGACACAATCTCCAATTACAGCGCGTTGCCGGTGCGCCGGGTCGAGCTGACGGCGAAGATCGCCAACGGCGTCGATCCGATCGACGCGGCCAATCGACTGCGGGCGGCGGTCGTCAAGATTCCTAACGTCGCGGACAGTCCGGCGCCGGATATCGAAGTGCTGTCATTCACGCCGGAAGGTCCGTTGCTGTGTGTGCGTCCCTATACGCATACCAGCAACTACTGGCAGGTCTATTTCGACACTAACCGGGCCATCATCGAAACCTTCCGCGAAGCGGGCTTCCCGACCCCGGAAACGCCGCTCGTGCGGCGCGCCGCGACCTGAACCGGGGCGGGTGTTACTTCAGATGTCGTGAGCCGGGACCTAGCGGCTACCCGCTTTGGGCGCCGGCTTGCGCAGCATCTTCCACAGTGCGCCGAGCAGCACCGGCACAACCGCCGCGCCAATACCGACCAGCACGATCACGTTCAGGTACTGGCGAATGAATGGAATGTTGCCGAAGAAGTAACCGAGCAGCACCAGCAGCAGCACCCAGAACAACGCCCCCACGAAGTTGAATAACTGAAAGCGGCTCACGGTCATCTGCGATGCACCGGCGACGAACGGTGCGAACGTGCGCACCACCGGAATGAAACGCGCGAGCACGATGGTCTTGCCGCCGTGCTTTTCGTAGAAGTTATGGGTCTTTTGCAGCGCTGTCCGATCGAGGAAGCGCTCGAGCAGCGGAATATGCGAGTCGAACACTTTGGGTCCGATCGCCCTGCCGATCAGATAGTTAAGCGTATTGCCGCCGACCGCCGCCACCAGCAGCAGCAGAATCAGCAGACCGAGGTTCATTTCGCCGCTCGCACAGAACGCGCCGCCGATGAACAGCAGCGAGTCGCCCGGCAGAAACGGCAGCACCACGAGCCCGGTTTCGCAGAACACGATCAGAAACAGCACCGCATACACCCAGGCGCCGTACTGTTGAATGAAAACCCCAAGAAACTTGTCGATATGCAAGACAAGATTCACAAACTGCAGCAGCGTGTCCAAAAGCGTCCCTTATTGAGCGAGTGGTGCGAGCGGCCGAATAGGCAGGCCGTCGTACCATGAGAAGAAATGGGCAACGATCCGAGGCCCGAAGGCGCCGAAAATTGACCGCGCCATGATACCGAAAGTGCCCGGCTACGATAAAAAATCTGCGCCCGCAGGCGCACACGGGACACTAGCACGCGGACGGGAGATGAGTCCGCGCTCAGCGGACGTAGCGGGTTGCCTGCCGCTTCCCGGCAAGTCGCTATAATTTCGCCATGTCCGAATTCTCCGAAACGCCTGTCGATCCCGCCGCCCAGGCTGTGGCGCCCGTCCTACGTCCGTTGCGGGCCATTCAACCTCTGCCGGACCTGCTGATCAGCCAGATCGCCGCCGGCGAGGTGGTCGAACGGCCGGCGTCGGTCGTTAAGGAATTGCTGGAGAATGCCGTCGACGCCGGCGCGCAGACGTTGCGCATCCTGCTCGACGAGGGCGGCGTCAAGCGCATCTCGATCACCGACGACGGCTGCGGCATCCCGGAAGGCGAACTCACACTCGCTCTGCTGCGCCACGCGACCAGCAAGATCCGCACGCTCGCCGAACTCGAAGCCGTCGGCACGCTCGGGTTTCGCGGTGAAGCGCTGGCGTCGATTGCGTCGGTATCGGAGCTGTTCATCACCAGCCGCACGGCCGAAGCGCCGCACGCGATGCGCATCGAGGCACAAACCGGCGTGCTGAGCCCGGCGGCAGGCACGCAGGGCACGACGATCGAAGTGCGCGAGTTGTACTTCAACACGCCCGCGCGCCGAAAATTCCTGAAGAGCGAGCAGACCGAACTCGGCCACTGCCTGGAAATGATCCGCCGCACCGCGCTGGCGCGGCCGGACGTGGCGATTTCGGTACTGCACAACGGTCGCGCGGTCGAACACTGGAACGCCAGCGATCCGGCCACCCGTGTCGGCAAGATCATGGGCGAGACCTTTGCCACGGCTCATCTGCCGCTCGACGAGTCGGCCGGACCGCTCGCGGTCTATGGCTGCGCCGGCCTGCCGACCGCCAGCCGCGGCCGGGCCGATCAGCAATATTTCTTCGTCAACGGGCGCTTCGTGCGCGACAAGCTGCTGACGCACGCCGTGCGCGCCGCCTACGAAGACGTGCTGCACGGCGACCGCTATCCGTCGTATGTGCTGTTCCTCGACCTGCCCCCTGAGGGTGTCGATGTGAACGTGCATCCGTCAAAAATCGAAGTTCGCTTCCGCGATTCACGCTCAATCCACCAGTTCGTCTTCCACGCCGTGCAGCGCGCGCTGGCGCGGCATGCCGGGGCGTCGCCGGAGACCACTGCGGGCGGTCATGCTGCGCATCTTGAGCCTGTTTTGGGTGGTTCAGGGGCGTTTGGAGCCGCAGCAGGCGGCGGTGGCGCGGGTGTGAGCGCCAGGGGCAGTGACGGTAGCATTGGCGGCGGCATTGGCGCTAGCAGCGGAGGGCACGGAGCGAATGGTTTTGGCGGCATCGCCAGCGGGAGCGGCAACCGCAGCGGTAACGGTTTCGGCGCAGAGGCGGGCAACACGTGGCTGCGTCAGGCGCGCATGACACAGGGCACGCTGCCGGTTGCTCAACCGCTTGCGCTCTACGATGCACTATTCGGCGGTCGCAAGGACAACGGCGTCGGCACAGCGCAGGGTACGACCACACTGGAAGCACGCGATTCCGGTGCGGATACGCCATCGTTCTTCGCCCCGCCATCAGCCGGTAACGCGGCATTTCACGGCGCGGATGAACAACCGCTTGGCTTCGCCCTTGGCCAGATCCATGGCATCTATGTGCTGGCGCAGAACGCACAGGGCCTCGTGATCGTCGACATGCACGCGGCGCACGAGCGGATCCTGTACGAGCAGTTCAAGAACGCCTTGGCCGACCGGGCGATCGCGGTGCAGCCGTTGCTGATTCCGCTGTCGATGCAGGCCGACCCGGTCGAAATCGGCACGGTGGAGGAAGAGCGCGAGACGCTCGATGCACTCGGCTTCGATCTGGCGGTGCTGTCGCCAACGACGCTGGCGATCCGCGCGGTCCCGGCGCTGCTCAAGGACGCCGACCTGCAGGCGCTGGCTCGGGCGGTGCTGACCGATCTGCACGCTTACGGCGGCTCGCGGGTCCTGACCGAGCGCCAGCACGAACTGCTTGGCACCTTGGCCTGCCACCACGCGGTGCGAGCGAACCGGCGCCTGACACTGGACGAAATGAACGCGCTGCTGCGCCAGATGGAAGCAACCGAGCGCGCGGACCAGTGCAACCACGGACGCCCGACGTGGTATCAACTGACGCTGTCGGACCTCGACCGACTGTTCATGCGCGGTCAATGACTCTCCGCGCCGCCACGCTATTGCCGCAGCCGCGGGCGCTGCCGGTCCACCATTCATGACGCAACGCCCTGTGACTCCGATTGTCTGCCTGCTGGGTCCCACAGCCTCCGGCAAGACCGCCGCCGCGCTGGCATTGGCGGCGCGACATCCGGTGGAAATCATCAGCGTGGATTCGGCGCTTGTGTACCGGGAGATGGACATCGGCACGGCGAAGCCAACGATGGAAGAACGCGAGCGCGTACCGCACCATCTGATTGACATCGTCGATCCGGCCGACGCCTACTCCGCCGCCCAATTCCGCACGGACACGCTGCGGCTTGTTCGTGAGATTACGGCACGCGGGCGAGTACCGTTGCTGGTCGGCGGCACGATGCTGTACTACAAGGCGCTGACACAGGGCTTGAACGATCTGCCGGGGGCCGATGCCGAAGTGCGGGCCACGCTCGATGCGCAGGCGCTGCGTGATGGCTGGCCGGCTTTGCATGCGCGGCTGGCTGAGGTGGATCCGATCACGGCTGGGCGGCTCGCGCCGAACGATTCGCAGCGGATTCAACGGGCGTTGGAGGTGTTCATGTCGACGGGTCAGCCGATGTCCGAATTGTTGGCTGCGCCTGCTCGGGTTGACGATCTGGCGTTACCGTGGCGTTTTGTGCCGGTGGCGCTGGAACCTTCTGATCGCAGTGTTTTGCATGCGCGGATCGCTGACCGGTTTGATGCCATGCTGGCTGCTGGATTTATTGATGAGGTGGAGCGGTTGCGGGCGCGGGGGGATTTGCATCCGCGGTTGCCGTCGATGCGGTGTGTGGGGTATCGGCAGGCGTGGGAGTACCTTGATGGCGTTGGGGATTTTGCTGCCATGCGGGATAAGGGGGTTTTTGCTACGCGGCAGTTGTGTAAGAGGCAGCTTACGTGGCTGCGGGGGATGACGGAACGGGTTGTTGTGGATTGTTGTGCTGGGGATGCGACTGAACAGGTTGTGCGGGTTGTTGAAGGGGTTATTGGGGGGTGATTTTTTTTGCCCTTCCCGGCGGGGAATGCCTGCGGCGCCTTGGGTTTGGTGGGCGCTCTTGCGGTGTTGGCCTTTCCTTGCTTTGTTAGTGGTCTATTAGCGATGCCCCTGTGCGGGGCGGCACACCGCTAGCTCATAAGTGTCCATCTCTGGAATGAAATGGAAACGGTCCGCGCACGGGAGCGTCTCTCGCGCCGCTTGCGTTAGTGACAGAGGACTCATCCGTTCCAGCGTCGCGCTCCGCGCCCCGCCGTCGAGCATAGCTCCTTCTGCATGCGCTCGCAGGTAAATTTTATAGTTAGGTATCCGACACTTATTTGTGTCTGTGTGTCACTCACGCCTGCGCGCCACCTGCGGCAAACCCATCCGCCGCGCACTCAGTGCGCGGGCGGGATGAATGAGTCCTTTGTCACGAACGGAAGTGGTGCGAGGGCAGGTCTCGTGCGCGGACCACTCTGGCTTCATGCCAGTGGTGGACACCTACAAGCTGGCGGTGTGAAGCCCGCTTTCTTTGCTAATAGACCACTAAGAAATCAAGGAAAGGCCAACACCGCAAGAACAACCACCAAAGCGCCGAGCAGGCTACCCCCCCCCCCGATCAAACCACGACAGTCTGCGCCTCACCTTCGAGAGAATCCCGCACAACCCCAATCTTCCAAACCTGCTCGCCGGCAGCAGCCAAGAGACCGATAGCCTTATCAGCATCCTGAGCAGCAACAACAACAATCATCCCGATCCCGCAATTGAACACGCGATGCATTTCAGCATCAGCCACACCACCATGCTTCTGCAACCACGAGAACAACGGCGGCAACGGCCACGCCCGATGATCAAGCTCCGCAGTCAACCCATCCCGCAAAACCCGCGGAATATTTTCAACAAGCCCACCGCCGGTGATGTGCGCCATCCCCTTCACGGAAACCTGCTCCATCAGCGACAGCAGCGGCTTCACATAAATATGCGTAGGCGCCATCAACGCATCAGCCAGTGAGCGGCCATCAAAGTCCGCCGACAGATCCGGCTGCGCCCGCTCAATAATCTTGCGCACCAGCGAGAACCCATTCGAATGAATCCCGCTAGACGCCAGACCCAGCACGACATCGCCCGGCGTGATCGTGCTGCCGTCGATAATCTTGCTCTTCTCGACCGCCCCAACCGCAAACCCGGCCAGATCGTATTCGCCGTCCGGATACATGCCCGGCATTTCCGCCGTCTCACCGCCAATCAACGCGCAGCCAGCCAGCTCGCAACCCTGCGCGATGCCCTTCACGACCGTCGAGGCCGTGCCGACATCGAGCTTTCCGCAAGCAAAGTAGTCGAGGAAAAACAGCGGCTCAGCGCCCTGCACCAGAATATCGTTGACGCTCATCGCCACCAGATCCTGGCCAACCGTGTCATGCTTGTTCAAATGAAACGCCAGCTTCAGCTTCGTGCCGACGCCGTCCGTGCCCGAGACGAGCACCGGTTCGCGGTATTTTTTCGGCACCTCGAAGAGCGCGCCAAACCCGCCGATGCCACCCAGCACACCGTCACGCATCGTCTTTTTGGCAAAGGGCTTGATCGCGTCGACAAGGGCGTCGCCCGCGTCGATGTCCACGCCGGCGTCGCGATACGACAGACCTTGGGCCGAATCAGTTGAATGCTGGGCGGATTTCGGTTGATTCATGGGGAAGAGCTCGAAGGTCGGTAAAATGCGATTTTACCCGATGCCGACCCCGAGTTGGCGCTTCAGCGCCTACTCGGGTCCCATACAGCGTTGCCGGCCGCTTGGCCGGACTTTCACCCGCGTCGTCCCCCAGGAAACCCATTTTGCAGCAGAACTCCTCGATTCTGACACCGTATCAGCGCCGCGCCTTCATCTGGGTCGCCATCGCGCTCGGCCTCGGCATCCTGCTCTGGCTGCTCAGCCCGGTGCTCACGCCATTCCTGCTCGGCGCCATCCTCGCCTATATCCTGCAGCCAGGCGTCGCGTGGCTGGTGCGCCGGCGCGTGCCGCGCTCCCTCGCCGCCCTGCTGATGATGCTGGTCTTCACGGTGCTCCTCACCCTCATGGTCCTGCTGGTGCTGGTCGTGATCCAGAAGGAAGGGCCGCAACTTAAACTGCAGGTGCCCGTGCTGTTCACGCACGTCAGCGCATGGCTGCAGCCCAAACTCGCCCTGCTTGGCCTCGCCGATTCGCTCGATTTCGCCAGCATCCGCGATCTTGTGACGAACCAACTCGAAGGCAGCGCGCAAACCGTCGCCCTCTATGCATGGACCTCGATCCGCACCAGCGGCAACGTCATGATGACGGTGATCGGCAACGTCGTGATGGTGCCGCTGGTCCTGTTCTATCTGCTGTACGACTGGAACCGCATGCTCGTGCGCGCCGAAGGCTTCGTGCCGCGCCGTTGGCTCGAAAAGACCGTGCAACTCGCGCGCGATATGGATCGGATGCTCTCCCAATACCTGCGCGGCCAACTGCTCGTGATGGCCGTGCTGGCCGTCTTCTACGCGATCGCACTGACCATTGCCGGCTTCGAAATCGCGCTGCCGATCGGCATTTTTACCGGCGTCGCAGTCTTTATTCCGTACATTGGCTATGCCACTGGCCTCGCTCTGGCGCTGATCGCCGCGCTTCTGCAGTTCGGCGACTGGTATGGTTTCGGCGCGGTCGCCGTGATTTACGGTGTCGGGCAGATTCTCGAAAGCTTCTTCCTGACGCCACGCCTCGTCGGCGAACGGATTGGCATGCATCCGCTCGCCGTGATCTTCGCCTTGCTCGCGTTCGGCCAGCTATTCGGCTTTTTCGGTGTGTTGCTGGCGCTGCCCGTTAGCGCGATCCTGTCGGTGGCCCTGCGCGAATTGCGGCAAGGCTATCTGTCGAGCACGCTTTACAAGAATTGACGATTACCTGCTTAACTGGCCTGAGCGCTCACCGGCTATCCGTGGTTCCCATTTCCGGCTTTCTACTACTGTGCTTCGTCAACTGACGCTCGATCTCGGCACCCCGCCGCCATCGACATTCGACAACTTCTTCGCTGGCTCCAACGCAGAGCTGGTCACGCGGCTGCGCGAGCTGGAAGGCGCACTCGCAGCCGGACCCGTGGCTGATCGCTCCTTCTACATCTGGGGCGAGGCCGGCAGCGGCCGCACACATCTGCTGCAGGCGCTGGTCCACGAGGCGCAGCCCGGGCACGCGTGCTTTGCAGGCCCCCAGAGCAGTCTGGCGGCGTTTGCCTTTGACCCGCGCGTCGCGCTCTACGCCATCGACGATTGCGACAGCCTCTCCGGCGCCCAGCAGATCGCCGCGTTCAACCTCTTCAACGAAGTGCGGGCGCATCCCACCAGCGCTTTGGTGGCGGCCGGCAATGCCGCGCCGATCGGCCTCGCTGTGCGTGAAGACCTGCGTACACGCCTGGGCTGGGGCCTGGTGTTCCACCTCGCGCCGCTGCCCGACGACGTCAAGGCTGCCGTGCTCAAGCACGCCGCCCGCGAACGCGGCATCGCGCTCGCCGACGACGTGCCAGCCTACCTGCTCACCCACTTCAGGCGCGACATGCCGAGCCTGATGGCCTTGCTGGACGCGCTCGACCGCTTCTCGCTCGAACAGAAACGGGCGGTCACCCTGCCACTGTTGCGCGCCATGCTGGCATCCCCGGCGGACACTGAAGAGTTGAGAACGGCAACCGTTGCAGCCGCTTCAAGTAAAATAGGCCCCCATGGCTAATCTCGCTCTCTTCGACCTCGACCACACGCTCATCCCCACCGACAGCGACCACGAATGGGGCCGCTTCATGGTGAAGCACGGCATGGTCGACGCCGAAAACTTCGCACGTGAAAACGACCACTTCTATGCCGACTACAAGGCCGGCAAGCTCGACATTCACGCCTATCTCGTCGCCATGCTGACGCCGCTCGCGAAATACTCGCGCGCGCAGCTCGCCGAGTACCACCAGATGTACATGCACGAAGTCATCAGGCCTACCATCGTGCCGGTCGCGCTCGAACTGGTACGTGAGCACCGCGATGCGGGCGATCTGTGCTGCATGGTCACTGCCACCAATGAATTCATCACCGGCCCGATTGCCGCCGTGTTCGGTGTCGACAAACTGATCGCCTGCGAAGCGGAGACCGTGGACGGCCAGCCGCACTCGGACTACACCGGCCGTCCCACCGGCACACCTAGCTACAAGGAAGGCAAGATCGTCCGTACCGAGGCGTGGCTCGCTTCGCTCGGCAAGACATGGTCGGACTTCGAGCGCAGCTATTTCTATAGCGATTCGCACAACGACATCCCGCTGCTCCAAAAGGTCACTGACCCGATCGCGACCAACCCGGACGACACGCTGCGCGCTCACGCGCAAGCCCACGGCTGGCGCATCCTCGAACTCTTTCAACCCACGTGATCAAAAAATTTATCCGTAAGCTGTTCGGACAGGATCCGGCACCCGCTGACAACACCGCCCCCTCCGAAGCAGACGAAGCATCCCGCGCCCCGGCAAGAACCGGCCACAGCGACGCCAGCAGCACCGCCAGCGCGGCCAGACCGCGCCGCAAACCGGCCTCGCGCGACATTGCCAAGGGCGCACCTGAGCCAGACGTGCCGGTGATCATTCCCGCTGACGTGCACGGCATCAACCCCGCGCTGATCTCGAGGAACGCCGTCCGCGTCACCGAGGGGCTGCAGCAGGCTGGCCACCGGGCGTTTATCGTCGGCGGCGCCGTGCGCGACCTGCTGCTCGGCATCGCCCCGAAA
>Ga0302228_10000515_pt1 | contig 31596 bp, 34 predicted proteins | sample II_Palsa_N1_2_FD_193519 | JGI IMG/M metagenome (GOLD analysis project Ga0302228, IMG submission 193519) | Peat permafrost microbial communities from Stordalen Mire near Abisko, Sweden - II_Palsa_N1_2 | ecosystem: Environmental > Terrestrial > Soil > Palsa > Peat permafrost | place: Sweden... | reverse complement strand
ATTGCTGAACGACTGGCGGGGTCGAAATGGGTGCGCTGTGAGGGGGTGATGTCGCACTTGGTGGCGGCGGAGGTGGAGGGGTCGGCGGTGACGCAGAGGCAGCGAGGGAGATTTGAGGAGGCGCTTCAAGTCATTGTAGATAAGGGAATTACGGTGGAGTGGTTACACCTGGGAGCGTCTTCGGCGGTGGATGAAGGGTCGACGCTGGGATGGATGCAGGAGCTTGCGGCAGGGGTGGGGGCTAGGGTTATGGTGCGGCCGGGGATTGCTCTGTACGGCTATTGTTCTCCTGTAACTGCTGCAAATGATGGAGATATGTGCGGGGGTGGGGCACTGGGAAAGCTTGTGAAACCGGTGTTGACGTGGAAGACGCGGGTGATTGGGTTGCGGGAGATCGGGGTGGGGGACACGGTCGGTTACGGCGCGACTCTTACTGCTAAGTCATTGATGAGGTTGGCTTTGTTGCCGGTTGGGTATGCGGATGGACTTCGGCGGGCGGCGTCTTCGGGAGTGGGGGATGGGTGGGTGATGATTGGGGGACGGCGGGCGGCGGTGGTGGGGAGGGTGTCGATGAATTTGGTGGTCGTGGATGTGACTGATTTGGAAGGGGTTGCGGTAGGGGATGAAGTGGTGGTCCTGGGCGAGGGCGTTACGGCGGACGATCATGCGCGGTGGAGCGGGACGATTTCGTACGAGATTTTGTGCGGGATTCGGGCGAAATTCGTTGAAAGTTAAGCGGGTTTAGCCTCGTTTCGGGTGACGCGGCTGCATCTTAGCCCTGTTTCGGGATGCACAGTTGACGAGTTTTCGAGACCAAGTGTAAAGGACGCTTGACAGGGCGTTTCGGGGGTTGGAAGGATCCTGGGAGGTGCTCAGGTGGGGCGTGGTGGGCTGGCTCCGTTACAGGGTGGGAAGTTTCTGTCGTTGGTGGTAGAAATCGTCGTTACCTATTCGACGTATTAAGTGAAGAGCCAATGTGAGGTTTAGAAGAACTCGGGGGTAGGGATTCTGAACCCCCACTCATGACGATGAGGCTGTCATGAATGGGGCACCCGGCTTGCGACGGGACCATGAGGAAGGAGATCTTGATGCGGTTCATGATGATGGTGATACCCAAGGGATATGAGACGGCAGCGCTCGACGCAGTTCCGAGTGCCGAGGCGGTCGCGAAGATGATGGAGTTCAACAAGAGCCTGCAGAAGGCTGGCGTGCTGCTGGGGCTGGATGGGCTGTTTCCGCCGTCAACCGGGGCGCGTGTTTCGTATGCAGATGGCAAGGCGACCGTGACGGATGGGCCGTTCGCTGAGGCCAAGGAGGCTGTCGGCGGCTATTGGATTGTGCAGGTGCGCTCGCGGGAAGAGGCGATCGAGTGGGCGAGGCGAGCACCGATGGCCAACGGCGATATTGTCGAAGTGCGGCAGATTCACGAAGTGGGCGATTTCCTGGAAGACGTGCTGAAGGCAGCCGACGGTTTCGAGGAATTTCCGAAGGCGGCTGGCGCGAGGACATGAGCGACGTTCACAAAGCGGGCGACATTCACAAGGCGATTGAGGCGGTGTGGAAGATCGAGTCCACGCGACTGATCGCAGGGATTGCTCGCGTTACGCGCGATATCGGCATTGCGGAGGAACTTGCGCAGGACGCGCTGGTTGCGGCGCTTGAGCGGTGGCCGGAAGAAGGGATTCCGGACAAGCCTGCGGCGTGGCTGATGACAGCGGCAAAGCGGCGCGCCATCGACTCGCTGCGTCGGGGGCGAATGCTTGAACAAAAGCACGGAGAGATTGGGCGCGAGCTTGAATTTCAGCAGCAGCGACTCGGTGAAGCCATGGATCAAGCGTTTGATCAGGTCATTGATGATGATGTGCTTCGGCTCATCTTTACTGCCTGCCATCCTGTACTGGCCGTGGACGGACGGGTTGCGCTCACGCTGCGGGTGGCGTGCGGGCTTACGACCGCAGAGATTGCTAGAGCCTTCCTGGTTCCGGAGAAGACGTTGGGGCAACGGATTTTTCGAGCGAAGAAGACATTGGCCGAGGCGCATGTTCCCTTTGAGAGTCCGCGTGGGCTGGAATTAAAGAAGCGTCTCGAATCTGTGCTGGCCGTGGTCTATCTGATTTTCAACGAGGGATACACGGCAACGTCTGGAGTGGAGTGGATGCGGGCGGGCCTGTGTGAGGATGCGCTGCGGCTTGGACGCATGCTGGCGGAGCTTCTTCCTGAAGAGTCTGAGGTACGTGGGCTGGTGGCGTTGATGGAGCTGCAGGGGTCGCGTACGGTGGCGCGGCGCGGACCGGACGGGGAGGCTGTTTTGTTGCCGGAACAGGACCGTTCGTTGTGGGACTATGCGCAGATTGAGCGAGGAATGTCTGCGCTGGATCGTGCGCAGAGGTTGGGTGGCGGCGCTCAGAGTTACGCGCTGCAGGCGGCGATCGCCGCTTGTCACGCGCGGGCGAACACGTTAGCGGAGACTGACTGGGAGCGGATCGTGGTGCTGTATGACGCGCTGCTGCAGGTGAGTGGATCGCCGATTGTGGCGCTGAACCGCGCGGTGGCCGTTGGCATGGCGCACGGACCGGCCGCGGGGCTGGAGGCGCTGGATGTTGTCGCGGCTGAGCCTGCACTGGCCAACTATCATCTGCTACCGAGCGTCAGGGGAGATCTGCTGGTGAAGCTGGGACGATATGCCGAAGCTCGTAAAGAGTTTGAACGCGCACTTGCGATGACAGACAACGTTCGCGAGCAGGATTTGCTGTCGAAGAAACTAAAGCAGACTTTGTTGATCGATTGAGATAAAAAATTCTGGACGATTTGTAGAATTCGGGTCAGGCGATTCGTTGACATGATGAAGGCAGGAAAACGGTCCTTCCAAAAGCCGCTAAAGCACATTCGTTCCAAAACAAAGAGGACAACAAAGATGCGAGTAATGATCATCATCAAAACAACACCCGAGGCAGAAAAAGCAGACCCCCTCGCCGATCCCCAGCTCATAGCCGAGATGGGCAAGTTCAACGAAGAGCTCATCAAGGCCGGCATTGTGCTCGCCATGGATGGGCTCCAGCCCAGCTCCAAAGGCGCACGCGTCAAATTCTCGGGCAAGTCTCGTAGCGTCGTCGATGGGCCCTTCACCGAGGCTAAGGAGCTCATCGCCGGTTTCTGGATCTGGCGGGTCAATTCCCTCGAAGAGGCCGTCGAGTGGGTCAAGCGTTGCCCCAACGACGGCGACTCCGAAATCGAAATCCGTCCGATCTTTGAGATGGAAGACTTCGCACCGCTCCTGTCCGAGGAGGAGATTCAGCACAAGATTGCGAAACGAGCTGAGTTGCCAAATCAGACGGCCAACAAATAGCTGCAGTTGAACTCGCCGTTTGAAGCTGACGGGTGGCCAACACGTTCCGTGTTGGCCACCGCAAGGAGCATCATTGCTCACGGCGAGGATAAAAATTCTGGACGATTTGTAGAACTCGGGTTGGGCCATTCGTCGACATTGTGAAGGCAGATTAGACCGGCCCGCTCGAAGAGTACGGCGGGATAAGGGAGAAGTTATGGCACAGTTTTTAGTGGCAATTCATCACCCCGATGGCTACGACGGGTCGCTCGAGGGCGAAGAGATGATTCGCGATATCCGGGCGCTCAATGTTGAGATGGTCGCAGCCGGTGTCAGGACGTTCGTTGGCGGACTTTCGGCGGCTAGCAACGCGAAGTCGCTGCGTGCGCAACCTGGTGGCGAGGTGCTGATGACCGATGGTCCTTATCTGGAAGCCAAGGAGCATATCGGTGGTTTCTGGGTGCTTGATGTCGCTGATTTGGACGAGGCCTTAGCGTGGGGCCGCAAGGCTGCTGTCGCCTGCCGCGCGCCGGTCGAGGTGCGTGCATTTCTGACTGTTCCGCCTGAACGCCGTGCGATCCGATAATTCTTGCTTCCCAGGACTGGCGGGATCGGCTACGCAGGGACAACTCTCAGGAGGCAAACGATGCGGAAGAAATTTGGCGTAGACGCAGTGAATGGCTTCGTACTGCTGGTGGTGCTCGGTACGGCGTACCAGGCGAGGTCGCAGGTTACCGCGACGACGTACACAAAGATGGCGCCGGTGGAGCAATACCTCATGGGAGATCGGGACGCGGAGATTGCGTTGGCGCGAAGTGCGGTGCCGGCGTCGATTGCACGCGATGCAGAGGTGCAGGTGCTGGGGCGGCATGGTTTCGAGACGGCGGTCAAAGGCAAGAATGGTTTCGTGTGCGTCGTGGGACGCGGATGGACTTCCGCAGCGGATGCTGACTTTTGGAATCCGAAGGTGCGGGTCCCGCTGTGTGTGAATGCAGCCGCCGCGCGTTCGTACCTTGTGCGCGTGACCAAAGAGACTGAGTGGGGACTGGCGGGGCGTACGCAAGCTCAGATCAATGCGTACATCCCCGCTGCCTTGGCGAAGAAAGAACTGCCGGAGATGGAGTCCGGCGCGATGTGCTACATGATGGGGAAGGAAGGATACGGAGGCGACAGTAGTCCACACTGGCCTCCCCATCTCATGTTTTTCTATTCGGATACCGACCCTGCAAGTTGGGGAGCGAATCTGCCGGGGTCGCCAGTTATTGCTGTGGCTGATCCCGTGGAGAAGCTGACGCAGTTCGTGGTTCCTGTGCGACGGTGGGCAGATGGAACGGAATATCGCGAAGGGTCCGTCGAGCATCATCATCCTTAGCAGCAGCACGATCGCGGGAGCTTGGCGGACAGGGCTCGCGTGTGCAGGGGAAATTTTTTGAGGGTTTGTCGAATTAGCGTTAGGACGTTCGTCGTATTCGTGAAGGCCAGTTGAGCAGATCGCCCGAAGATGCTAGAGGATCAAAGGAGAAATCATGCCGCAATATTTGCTTGCGAATTACCTTCCCGACGACTTTGATCCATCGACTGTGACCGAAGCGATGGTGCAGGCTATCAATGATCTCAACGAAGAGTTGGAAGCTGCCGGCGCGAGGCTCATGGCTTGTGGTCTTAGCCCGGCTAGCCAGGCGAAGTCGGTGCGGGGGCAGGCTAATGGCGAAGCGCTTGTCACCGACGGGCCCTATATGGAAGCTAAGGAGCACATTGGTGGGTTTTGGATACTGGAAGCCGCTGATATGGACGAGGCGCTGGTGTGGGCTCGGAAGGCTTCCTTCGATGCACGGTCGCGGGGCGAGGTGCGCGAGATTCCGTACAGTAGCCTGGCGGGCGGCACACCTCATCCTTCGCGGGTAAATAAGTGAGCGACTGATAGGCGAAACGCTGGCGGGGAGTCGCGCTTACAGGATTGAGGACGGAGTGGGTAGGAGATCTTTGCGGCGGAGTAGAACATAGGCGGCTACCAGGGCGGCGATGAAGCCCGATGCGGCTCCGACTGCGAGCGACCAACGGGGGCCGAAGTGGTTGGCGACCCAGCCGACGATGGGGGCGCCGATGGGGGTTCCGCCGAGCGCGATGGCTACTCGTAGGGCCATGACTCTGCCGCGCATCGCTGGCTCTGTTGAGAGTTGCATGATGCTGTTGGTGGCGTTGGTGAAGATGACGCCGGCTGCGCCGATGAGCATGAGCGCGGCTCCAAAAGCCCAGTAGGTGGGGGCTAGTGCGGCGAGGGTGCAGCCTAGTCCGAAGACGGCGGCTCCTGCCAGGAGAGACGCGAACTTTAGTTTCTGGCGGCTGGCGGCGAAGAGGGCTCCTGAGAGGGTGCCTACGGCCATGATGGAAGAGAGCAGGCCGAAGCCGCGAGCGTCGGAGTGGAAGACGGTTACGGCCATCGTCGAGATGAAGATGGGGAAGTTTAAGCCGAAGGTGCCGATGAGGAACAACATGATCAGGATGGCCCGGAGGTCTGGTTTGCTCCACACGTAGCGAAGGCCTTCGCGGAATCCGGAGGTGGTGCGGTGGGCGCGGGCGCTGGTGCGCAATTCTGAGAGACGGAAGAACGACATCGAGATGAGTACGGCCGCGAAGGAGAGGCCGTTGAGGAGAAAGGCCCAGCCGAGGCCGACGCTTGCGATTAGGAGGCCGGCGACCGCGGGGCCTATCATCTGCGCCGCATTGAATGAGGTTGAGTTCAGGGCGACGGCGTTCGATAGATCCTGATCGCCTACCATCTCGGCGACGAAGGTTTGTCTGACTGGAGCATCGAGCGCGGCGGCGGAACCGGAGAGGAAGGCGAAGACGTAGACGTGCCAGAGGCGGACTACGCCGGTGATGGTGAGGACACCGAGGCAGAGCGCTAGCACGCCCATCGTTGCCTGGGTGAGCATGAGGAGCTTGCGCTGGTTGAGGCGGTCGGCGGCCGATCCTGTCCAGGGGAGGAAGAGAAGTTGCGGAGCGAATTGGAGGCCCATCACGATGCCGAGGGCTGACGCGTCGTGATGAGTTAGGCGCGTGAGGACGAGCCAATCCTGGGCAACGCGCTGCATCCACGTGCCGATGTTGGAGACCAGGCCGCCCAGCGTCCACAAGCGGAAGTTGAAGCTTCTTAGGGAACGGAAGGTGGTGGCTGCTGGATTTTTCATGGGCGCGGCGGTGCGTTGCCTCCATGAAATTGGCCGAAGTGGCGCGCCGCAAAGAGGCTGATGAGCAAAGCGCCGAGGCCGAACGCGAGGATGTGGGTTGTCGTGCGCAGATGGAAAGCGCCGATGCGCGTGATGAGTAAATATGCGACGGCCGCGTTGAAGAATCCCCAGAGGACGTTGACCGTTGAGGAGGAGAGGCCTTCGCCGGGCGGTTTTGCGAAGGGACTTTGGAAGGGACGTCCCATGACGCCGGAGACGAAGTGAGGGATGGCGTTTGCTGCGAAGACGCCTGCGAAGAAGTACGACACGAGCCAGTGCCAGTTCATGATGTGGCAATCCTTTCTTTCGATAATTTTTCGAGTAGCGAGATGATTTCCTGCGCGGAGCCGGTTTCGCCGACACGAGGGAAGACGTTCTGGATGGTGTAGTCGTGCGCTTCCTGGCGCATGTCGGTCATGGCGTCCGTTGCGAGGGTGACGTTGAAGCCCTGCTCGTAGGCTTGACGGGCGGTTGCTTCTACGCCTGCGGAGGTTGCTATTCCCGTCACGACGACCTGGGTCACGCCTCGCGCTTTGAGTTGGTGTTCTAGATCCGTTGTGGCGAAGGCGCCCCAGCTTCGCTTGGTGACGAGGATGTCGGAGGGTTGCTGATTTAGTTGCGGCAGAAGGTCGGTCCAGTCCGCGGAGAAGGTGACGTTGCTGCGCGGGCCCTGCTCGGTGCGGCCGGGGGCGCGCCCTGCTACGTTGACGAGCACGACGGGGAGGTTGTTCGCTCGGAAGATATCGAGCAGCGCGCGCGTGCGGTCGAGGATGTTCGCGATGGGGTGGAGGAGGTTTCCGTTGGCGATGCCCTTCTGCAGGTCAATGACGATTAAGGCGGTATTGGGGTCGAGCGTGGTCAGAGGCATTGGGTTTCCTTTGGGTCGGTTGGTGTGGGTAGAGCAGGAGGCGGGGGGATCAATCCTCAACGAGGCGCGACAGCAGTTCGAGTGCCGCTTGAAGCTTCTCCTGCTCATGAACAGAAAGCTTCTGGGAGATGGTGGTGGTGAGCCAGTCCTGTCTCGCGGCTCTGCCGTCCTGAAGCCACTTCAGGCATTTGGGCGTGAGAGACATCAGGGTTTGGCGGCCGTCGGTCGGGTCCGGTGCGCCACGAACCAGGCCCGACTGCTGCAACGGCTCAACGATCGCGCTCATGGACTGGGGGCGCATGCCTTCCGCTCGAGCGAGGCTTGAAACCGTGGCGGGGCCATGCTGTTCGAGTCGAAGGAGAACGGAAGCCTGAGACGGGGTCAGATCGTTGCCGCCACCCTGCTCGCGTATGCGCAGCTTTAGCTTGCGGTAGGACGCACGGATTTCGGTGGCAAGGGCTCGAGCGAGGGCGGGTTGAGGGGAGGAGGTTCGGCTGCTCACAGAATCAGTATTGCATGTCTACAGGTAAGCTGTAAAGTTTGCCTGTAGATGTGTTGGGCTGGTGGTGTGGGTCGTTGGAGGGAGGTTGTGTTGGTATTAGTAGGCTCATCCCGCCCGTCCGCAAAAGCGCGTACGGATGGGGCACCCGGATTCTGCGCGGAGGGGGAGAGGGTTCATGCGCGAGTTGGCGGTGTGCAATCCCACCCATGACGATGAGACTGTCATGAATGGGGCACCCGGCGTTGTGCGCGGAGGGGAGAGGGTTCATGCGCGAGTTGGCGGTGTGCGATCCCACCCATGACGATGAGACTGTCATGAATGGGGCACCCGGCGTTGTGCGCGGAGGGGAGAGGGGCACCCGGGCGAGGGAGCTTTAGCTTTTGGTGGCGAGCTTGAGGGGCTTGCAGGTGTGGGAGTGGTCGGGCTGCCAGAGGGTTCCGCCGGCGATGCGAAGGCGCGCGACCGAGATCTCAATGGGATGGCGGTCGGCGGCGGGGTAGTCGATCTTGATCCAGGTGACGGTGTTGGGATAGAAGATGCCGGTTTCGACGTGGCAGGCTCCGTGGAGTGGAGTGCTGTGCGCGGGGGGAGAGCAGGAGAGGCTCAGCTGCTCAATGGGCACTCTGCTTTTGTTGCTGAACTCAAGCTGGATGCTGTCGTGGTCAGCTTTCGCGGTGATCAGCGCAACGGGGCAAGGCATCTGGGCGGAGAGGCTGGGAAGGGAGGCGAGGACGAGAAGCGTCAGGCCCAGGATCATGGACGTGGGAGCGAAGTGGATCCTCATGCGACCGAGGATAGCACTGTGCTGATGAAGATTTCACGCGATGGGGGGCATGATTCAGGGGGCTTTGAATTCGGTGGAGGCGCCGAGGGTTTTAGTGACTTGCGTGGCGATGTCGTCTTGCACCATGACGAGGTCGTGAAAGGGGCGGTCGTAGGTTTCGGACCAGAGGACATAGCCGTTGTCGGCACGGACGAGGCGAGCTGCGACGCGCACCTGGTCGCCGGATTTGCGGACGCTGCCGTCGAGGACGTACACCACGCCGAGGGCTTTGGCGATGGTGGCTACGGGCAGGTTTTTGTCGTGGTAGTAGAACGACGAGGTGGGGGAAGGGACACGGAATCCGGGAAGCTTGCTGAGCTTGTCGATGAGCTCCTCGGTGAGGCCGTCGGCGAACTCTCCCTCGTGCATGCCCTGGGTGAGGTCGAGGAAGGGAAGGACGGCGATGGACTTTTGGGTCGGCGTGGCCGCTATGAGGGAGGGTGGATGTTGACTGGCCAGATGAGCGCGTAGGAGGAAGCTTGCGGCGAGCGCGAGACAGATCAAAATGCCGGCGAGCAGCAGGCCGCGGGTGTGTGAGCGCGGGGCTGACGCAGGTTGCTGTGGGGGAAATTGAGTTGCGGGCGGAGGGGTGGTGGGCTGGTCCGTGAACTCGCTGACGGTTGCGATCATGCGGTATCCCAAACGCGGCACGGTTGCGATGTAGGTGGGCTGTTTGGGGTCGTCGCCGAGGATGCGGCGAAGGGACGCGATGGCTTGATAGACGGAGTCTGGTGAGACGGCTACACCGGGCCAGACTTGGGTGAGGAGATCGTCGATGCTGACGACTTCGCCGGCGTGTTCGGCGAGGCAGAGCAGGAGACGCATGGTGCGGGCCTCAAGTCGAGCGGTCTCGCCGTCTCGTGAAATTTCTCCGGATGTGGGGTTCACGTGCCAGGTGCCGATGAGAAGGATGGTTGTTGCGGGAGATTGCATGCGAGTTCGGCGCTACCTTGGGATTCGAGTCGAGAGCCAGAGAGGAGACGAGGCCTGCTGGATTATATCGGCTTGGTTTCTATTATTTCGTGGCGATTCGGCTCATGAGGACGGCCGGGACCTGCGGCCCTCGCCAAACGGTTCATTTCAGAACTATTCAGAGGATTTCAGAGGTGCTTCAGGACTTTGCGTGTGTCTTCTGACTAGGGTGGGTCGTGGCTGCACAGTGAACGCTGCGCAGTGAAACAAGCGACTGAAGAAAGAGGAGATTGAATGAGTGAGGCATTGGTAGTTGGGCAGAGTCTGGGCGGGTCTCGGAGTACGGCGCGTAGTGCGCTGTTGGCAATTGGCGTGGGAGGGTTAGCCGCCGCGGCGCTGGATTTGTTGCAGGCGTGCGTGCTGTTTGGGCATGACATTATTCTGGTGATTGCGGAAGGGCTGGTGGGGGACAGGGGCGCTCAAGGAGGCGTCTTTTACTACGGGCTGGGGGTGGTGCTGCATGTGTTCATCTCTTTGTGCTTTGCCACGTTTTATTACGCGTTGAGCCGCAAGCTGAAGTTCATGACGGAGTACCCGCTGGTGTGCGGGCTTTGTTTTGGGGCGGGCGTCCATTTGGTGATGATGTTGATCGTGCTGCCGCACTGCGCGTTTCATCAGCGGGATCCGATCTCGATCAATGGCATGATCGAGGGGCTGCTCATGCACATGGTGGTGTTCGGTCTGCCGGTCGCTTATGGGGTGCGATATTTTGCACGCAATGCGTAGGGAAGACGTTTGCGTGCGCGTACGGATAGAGGAACCGGGCTTACAACGGGACCCTCACCCCACCCATGACGATGAAGCCGTCATGAATGGGGCACCCGGTGTAGGGAAGACGGTTGCGTCCGCTCTCGCCCCACCCATGACGATGAAGCCGTCATGAGTGGGGCACCCGGAGGGTGGGTTGGTCAGGCTGTTGCGAATTGGATGCCGAGGACGGTGATGTCGTCTTCCTGGCCGAAGGTTAGGACCTGGTCCATGATGGCGGCGGCGGGCTGGTTGCTGATGTCGCGGGTGCGGTCGAAGCCGAAGAGTTCTTTGGCGGGGTTGGTGGCTTCGGGGACTCCGTCGGTGAGGAAGGTTAGGTGGTCGCCGGTGTGGAGCGTGAAGGTTGCGACGGCGTAGTCGGCTTCGTCGGCGATGCCTAGAGGGAGGGAGCCTTCGAGGTCGAGTTCGAGGCCGTTGCGGTAGGGAGGGATGTGGCCGGCGTTGGCGATGCGCATGATGCCGGTGGGGGAGATTTCGGCGGCTAGGCAGGTGGCGAAGTGGCCGCCGGAGCGGCCGATCATGCGGCGGTTGAGCATGGCGAGCATGGAGGCGGGGTCGGAGGTGAAGTCGGCGTGGGAGCGGATGGCGCCGACCAGGACGGCGACGAGCATGGCGGCGCTGATGCCTTTGCCGGAGACGTCGCCGATGACGAGGAGGAGGGTGCCGTCGGGTTGGGAGAGGGTTTGGTAGAAGTCGCCGCCGACGGTGAGGGCGGGGCGGTACTCGGATTGGAGGGTGAAGACGGGGGAGTGGAGGGTGTCGGGGATGAGGACGCGCTGCTGGAGCTGTTGGGCCTGCTCGAGGTCTTTGCGGGCGGCTTCGTGGACGAGGGAGTCGCGGACCTGGGTGCGGAGGAAGCGGCGAAGGGAGAGGATGGCGACCGAGAGGACGAGCAGTATGGAGACGATCGTCGGGACATCGATGCCGAGGCCGAAGGGGAAGAATGTGTTGGGAATGTGGAAGGCGTGTCGAAGATAGCGGCCAAAGGTGCCGTACATGAGCAGAAGGATGGGGAAGGCTGCGAGGAGTGCCTCGGTGCGGTCGCGGCGATAGCCCTCGACAAGAATGACGATGAGCAGCAACTGGTAGGGAACGTTCACCCAGACAAATGCCGCGTTGAACAGGTGCAGTGCCGTTAGCGGAACGAAACTAAAGCTGAGATACGGCGACTGCTCAAAGAATGTCAGCAGCGTGAGCGCCCCTGCCATCAGCCATGCGGCGCGGGGAATCCAGCGTTTTTCGTGCAGCCCGAACCAGTTCCACCAGAACATGGTCCACCACGGCAGCCTAAGAATCGAGACCCAGTTGGACTCGACAGCGCTCAGCAGCGTGGTCGTGTTCGAGAGAACGACTACCGCGCTGTCGACGACAGCGTATCCCAGGGCAAGGAAGAGCCATAACCAGGCGCGCTCCTGAGGGTTGTACCATAGGGCCCACAGGACCAGCGGCATCACCAGCAGGGAGAGCAAAACTCTCAGGAGACTTCCAAACTGGTCGTGCAGGATTGCGTCGTCATCCGAGGCCTGGAGCAGATGCACGGTGGAGGCCAGCCCGAGGACGGGGGGGGCGTGCATGCCACCGACGTCGGGATCGTTGAATTGGGTGGAGGCATTCATGTAGAACCGGACGGCGAGGTCGAGGTTGCCGTCAGGGCCCGGCGCAGACAGAGGGAAGGATGCGGGGTTGGCGACGTATATACCGACATGTTTTGCGGAGAAGGTGCCAAACTGGCCGAGGAAGCGACCGTTGGCGTAGACCTGGTAGGCATCGTCGAAGTTGTTGGGCATCTTGAGCCAGAGGGGCTGGGTGGGGTCTGTGACATGCACGCGGAGGCGATACCAGGCGTAGCCGCTGAGGTTGGGATAGCCTGTGCTGGTCCAGCCGGGGACGTAGCCGGAGGTTCCTAACGCGAGGTCAACGGACCCGGCCTTGGGGGCGAGGCTGAGGGGCGCCCAGTGGGCGTCGTCGAATGCTGGCTGGGCCCAGAGGGGGGAGCCGTTGAGGATGGGGGAGTCGCCGGGCTGGAACTTCCAGGGGCCGGTGAGCGCGACGGCGGCGTTGCCGAGGGTGATGGTCTGGATCGAGGTTTGGGAAGAAGGCTGGCCCGAGGGACTTGGTGCTGTTGTTGGAGATTGGGCCGGGGCTGTGACCGTCTGGGAGAAGGCCAAAAATGAAACGGGTAGAACAACGAGCAGGGCCAGCCCTAACTTTCGCATTCCTGCGAGAGTATCACCGGCGGGCAGGCGCGGGGAGAGCGGGACCACGAAGGGTAACGGTGGGTTGAGTCGACGTTACACGTTCGTTGACGGCGGCCATGCGGCGACGTTGATGCCCTTGATGAGGAACCAAAGGGCCATGTTGAGCATGGCTAGGAGCATGGGGAGGACGAAGAGTATCGAGTTGTGTTGCGGCGCGAGCAAGAAGAGGATGTTCTTGGCGAAGAAGCCTGCGCCGCCAAGTAGGACCAGGGCGCCGAGTGCGCGGGGAAGATATTCCGAGCGGTAGATCATGTAACCACGCAGCATGACGGCGATTCCATAGAAGCCGGTGAAGAGGGCGAAGATGTATCCGTAGAGGGTGAGGCCGAGATAGCTGATGGTTTGACGAAGTTCTGGTGTGAGGACCTTGATGATGTCCGTGTCGGTGTATGGCAGGCTGGCGGTGAAGTAGAAGATCTCGCCGACCGCAAACGTTATGGTTGAGAACAGGCCGAAGCAGAGGGCGATGACGGATAAGGGCCGGCTGACGGGTCGAAGCAAGACATAGAAGATTGCGGTGAGGGCGAGGTCGCAGGCGGCTTCGATGAGGTAGGCGGCGAAGCTGGCGCGGAAGAGGCCTAGAGTCGCCGCTACGTTACGGCCGGTTTCGGCGAGGTCGGTGGGGGCGAGAAGTTTTGCGGGGACGTAGGACTCGCCGAAGCTGCCGGCGAAGAGGGAGATGACAAGGAGGATGCCGGCGATGCGGGCGTAGCGTTGGGCTTCGGGTGCGGTCATGGAGTGGCTCCTGATGGTGGGGGTTTGGCGCCCTTGATGAGCAGCCACAGCATGAAGACGATCTCGCCAATGACGGCGGGCTGGGTGTAGGTAAAGACCTTGTTCTGATATTGCGGCAGCAGCAGGCTGACAAGGCAGAGGATGACCCAGGCGGCGCCAGCAAGGGCGAGCCAAATGCCGAGAAATTTTGGCAGGAATCGAGATTTGTATACCAGTCGTGCGAGAGGGAAGAGCCAGAGGCCCCAGAATAATTCGGCGAGGACGAGGCCGCGACCGTGGAGATAGAGGAAGAACATGGCGAAGGCGTCTCGCTGGGGTTTGTCGATTGCGGTGAGGAAGTCGGCGCCGCGTAGGAGAGCGAGGGCGGCTAGTGAGTTGAGCTCATTGATGAACGCGATGGGGATCGAGACCACGATCAGGATCACCATGAGCGCGGCTTGGCGTCGGTTGATGTTCTCGAGAAGTTTGTAGAGTGCCAGGGCAACGAAGATGAAGGCGGCCTGGCTGATGAGCTGGCCGGCGATGCCGAAGCGATAGAGGGTCTCGTGTGCGGCGATGTTGTTTAGCGTTGCTGCCGTGTTTTCGTGGACGAGCAACTTGCCGGGAACATAGCCCATCGCGAAGAATCCCACGATGGAGGAGAGGACATATAGCAAACCTGCGACTCTGCCTGGGTTCCTGGGGAAGGTCATGGGGTCCTCGACTGACGATGCTGTTGCACTAGCGGTACTCTCGTACGAATTATTACGGTGAGACCTTGATGGGTGACGCACCCGGCGACTAGCTTCGTGGCGAGAAAGGTGTATCTACTGACGGGTACGGGTGGGGCGATGCGAAGGTCAGTTGGCTTCGGGCTTTTGGGCAGCGTCGACTACGAGGGTTTCTACGGGGCCTTTGGTGGGGACGAGTTTGAGGCCCAGCTGCTCCTGCACTGCGGAGAAGACTGACGGGGCATCGGTGGTGTCGCCGGCGGCGGGCCCTCCCTCGTCTGGGCGGAAGTGGAGATTGATGTCGTAGGAACCGGTTAGGCCGGTGGCATCGTTCACTGGCTTGCTTACAGCGTTGGATAGTTGGCTGGCGAGTTGGCGGACGGAGACGGCGGTGGCTTCGAACATGCCGGGACCCATGGTCATTCCGCTGCCCTTGTACTTTTCAGGATGGGCTTTCTGCTCCTCGGGGGATGACGGAATCAGTACGGTGGTGGGCTTGAGCTTGGAGCCGCTCTTGTCGACCACGAGGTTGTAGACGGCGGACGTCCGGGTCTCGAGGTGTGTCTTGAGTTGGAAGCGCTCGGTGAGGAGATTCTGCAGCATCTGGCGGCGTTGTGCGACGTTGAGCTTGTTGTAGGCCGCAACGTTCTCGCCGCTTACCTTGGCGGTGAGGTCGAACGTAGTGCTCTTCATCCACCCGCTCAAGCCTTCGATCTGGTAGGGCTTGAGGTCCCACGCGCTGCAGAGCATCTGCTCGAGGGGCAGGTTGATGAGGCTGAGGCCGTCCTTGGTCATTTGCCAGGACATGCTGGTGTCATTGGCGGGATGGGGCTTGACGAGGGCTACGTCCCACTCGGGGAGCGGGCCGGCAGCGGGAGCGGTGGTGCCGTGGTCGACGTCCGACATGGTGGGGAGTTGCGCGTGCAGCGACGGCGCGAGGAGCGTTAGAGCGAAGAGAGCAGGAACGATCGCGGCGAAGGGGCGCTTGGTCATACGTCTCCTGGTTGGCGGTGTCGTTGGTTAGACGGGCGGTCCGACAAGTAAGTAACAGGCGGCGGCGGTGAGGATGAAGGCGGCGAGCAGGGTGCCGCGGTTTTTGAGGGTTTCGCGGAGGAGTTGAACCTGGTGGCGGGAGGTATCGGGATTCATGATGAGTTCCTGTGGTGTGGCTTCCAACGGGATCCTCACCCCATTTATGACGATGAAGCCGTCATGAATGGGGTGAGGATGGTGGGTGGTCTAGAGGGGGTTGCGGTAGCGGCGGAGCTGGATGGCGGCGGCGAGGAAGAAGGCTGCCAGGAGCAGGCCGGTCCAGAGTCCGGGGGTCGCGAGAAACTGAGTAGGGGGCATGGACATGTGCATCGACATGTTCGGGGCCATGTTGGAAGACGAGGAGAAGTCGATGTCTCCGGGGCCATGCATGCGGTACTTCAGGATCTCGAAGATGTGGCCGGTATGCAGGGTGAGCATTTCGAGAACACCGAGGGCTAACGGCGGAAGAGTGGCCCAGAGGAGCGGGATGCGGCGGGCCCAGGCGGAGACGAGAAGGAACCAGCACCAGATGGGCGCGTACCAGAGCGCGTGGATCGCTAGCAAGTGGTAGAGCAACATCAGGGAGTTCTGAGTGAGAGGCAGGCCGGAGTGAAGGGGGCCGGTGTCGATGCCGCGGGCGTGGAAGACGGTGACGTTGATGAGCAGCATGATGGACTGCGTGACGACGGTGATGGCCCAGGTAAGGAGCGGGAGGAGGACGAGGGGAATGGCCGCCTTGGAGAGGACGGTGGTGAGGTCGGAGACGGGGAGGGATTTCCAGAAGAGGATGCTGCGGTCGCGACGCTCACCGTAGAGCGCATCGAGACAGTAGAAGATGCCGACGAGAATGGTGGTCCCCATGATGAGGCCGGCGGCGATGGTGTAGGGGAGGATGGGATCGATGCCGTGCGAGGTTTGGGTGACGACGCCGTTGTTATTGACGGTGCTGGTGATGAGCAGGCCTGCGGGCATGCGGAGGGTGCTGTAGAAGAAGCCGAGGATGATGAAGGCCGCGACGGCGAGAGGCGCGATGTAGATGGCGCGGTTCTCCCAGAGCTCGCGGCGGATGGACCAGAAGAGGCGGCGGGCTTCGGAGATGTGGGCGACGGAGGTAGCGGCCTGGGCGTCGGGAAAGGAAGTCGGGAGAGCGTCGGTCTGGGGGGTCATTGGGCGGCTCCTGTGTACGAGCTGGGCATAGGTGTGGGTGGTGGGCTGTAGGGCGCGGGTTGGTTGGGCTGGCCGACGAAGGCTACAAAGACGTCGGCGATGCTGGGAGTGCGGACGTCGCCTAGGGGAGCGAGTTGTTCGCGGGGGACGCGGTCGTAGAGGAGAATGCTGCGGCCGAAAGTTTGGCGTTCCTGAATCGGCTTGAGGGCTCGAGCGGCGGTGAGTTGCGCGGGGTTCGCGATGAGCTCGAGATAGCGGGTGTCGAAGTCTTCCATGCTGCAGCCGAAGACGAGGTTGCCGCGATCGATGAAGAGGAGGTCGGTGAGGATGTACTGGATCTCATCGATCTGATGGGTGGTGATGACGATGGTGCGGTGGTGGTCGAAGTAGTCGTTCAGCAAGGAGTCGTAGAACTGCTTGCGGAAGAGGATGTCGAGGCCGAGGGTGGGCTCGTCGAGGACGAGGAGCTTGGCGTCGATGGACATGACGAGGGCGAGGTGGAGTTGCGCGACCATGCCCTTGGAAAGCTCGCGGACCTTGCTGGTGCGCTTGATGGTGGTGCGGGCGAGGAAGGCTTCGGCCTTGGCGCGGTCGAAGCGGGGATGGATGCCGGCGACGAAATCGATGGCGTCGGAGACACGCATCCAGCGGGGGAGGACCGCGACGTCCGCTACGAAGGCTACGTCGTTCATGAGCTGGTCGCGCTGTGTCCAGGGATTGCGGCCGAGGACGGAGAGCGTGCCGTCGTAGGAGGTGAGGCCGAGGATGGCGTTGAGCAGGGTGGTTTTGCCGGCGCCGTTGGGACCGATGAGGCCGAGGATCCGGCCCTCGGCAACGTTGAGGTCGATGCGGTTGAGGGCGACGGAGGAACCGTAGGATTTGTGCAGGCCGGTGGCTTGGATGGTGGTCATTTGAGCCCTCCTTGTGAGTGGGAGTTAGGTGCGGCTAGGAGATCGGTGGTGGTGAGGCCGAGGCGCTGGATGGTGGCTTGGAGGTGCGGCCATTCCTCGATGAGGAACTTCTGGCGTTCGGCCTGGAGGAGGAGGTCGCGGGCTCCGGCGGTGATGAACATGCCGCGGCCGCGACGGCTTTCGACGATGCCCTGGTCGACCAGCTCCTGATAGCTCTTGAGGACGGTGAGGGGGTTGACGCGATTTTCGGCGGCAACGGTTCGGACCGAGGGAAGAGGTTCACCTTCCTGGAGGAGGCCGTCGAGGATCATGGCGACGACGCGGCTTCGAAGCTGGCGGTAGATCGGCTGACTGTCGTTCCACTCGAGTTCCATAGTGTTTGTTGCTCCGTGGCTGAATTACTGTTGTAGTTGACTATAACAGTATGATTCTGTCAAGGGGAATTTTGGGTGGATTTTCTGCGGGGCGGAGGCGCAAAGGATTTTTGGTTGGGCTGATGGGCGTGACGCGGTGTCGTGTGCGCGAAGATTGACCCGATTCTTGAGGCCATGCTAGCGTCGACGTATGGCGTTTTCCTTGCGTTGTTGTTGTCGCGTTGACCAGCCCCTCGTTGGGTGAGCCGCGACATTCTCAGAATTTCCTGAAGCGCCTTCTCTAAGCTCATCCGAATTTCTCATCGTATGCCCGTCGTGGTGTCGAGCACCCGTCATCGGTTGCCGGACCTTGTTCGCGACGGTTGAGCTATGGAGAAACTATGCAATCTGGAATCGAGAATGCAGTCGCGCTGCAAGCCCAGGGCAGTCTGGTGGCAGGGCGAGGGGAAGCCGGCGGAGTTTTGAAGACGCCTGAGCAGCTGGCGGACATTGTTTCGCGATTTGCGGCGTCGGATGGATGGATGGAACGGGTGCGATTGCGCACGGATGGGCGTTGGTATGAGCGGATGTATCACGGTCCGGACCATGACCTGTGGGTGATCAGCTGGCTGCCGGGACAGTCCACCGGGTTCCACGATCATGGCGCGTCTTCAGGAGCGTTCGTCGTGGTGACGGGTAGTCTTGAGGAGAGGCGTCCTGGTGAGCAGGCGCAGAGTATCTATCCTGGCCGGGGGCGCTCCTTTGGTCCTGAGTACGCGCATGATGTAGGAAACGGTTCGCTGGGGCCGGCGATCAGCATTCATGCGTATTCTCCGCCGCTGGACGAGATGAACGAATACGAGCTGGACGAAGGTCGACTGGTTCCGCGGGAACGGGCGCAGGGGCAGGCTGATGGGCTCGATGAGGTGTGGCGAGTGGGCGAACAGAAGCCGGAGGGGCGAGGCGGCCGATTGAGCATCGAGCAGATGCTTTCGGCGGCGCGTGCGCGCTTGCAACGGTTGTCTGCGCATGAGGCGCATGCGGCTTCGGGAAAGGCTGGGGCCATCCTGGTCGACATTCGGCCTGAGAGTCAGAGGGCGGCGGAGGGTAGAATTCCGGGCGCGCTGGTTGTCGAACGGAACGTGCTGGAGTGGCGATTGGATCCGGCGAGCAGCGCGCGGCTGGCGGTCGCCACCGATCATGATGTGCACGTGATCCTGTTTTGCTCGGAAGGGTACGCGTCAAGCCTTGCTGCGGCGGCACTGCAGGATCTTGGACTTTGGCGTGCGACTGACATGGTTGGCGGATTCAAGGCGTGGCGCGCGGCGGGGCTGCTGGTTGGGGACGGCGCCCTTCGTAGCGGCTCGATTGCAGAGGGTTAGCGAAGGGCCTAGCCCACGGTGAAGACTACGCGGGGCTTGCCGGTGGAGGTGGTCCAGACGGTTTCGACTTGGGAGAGTGGGGCGGTTTGGGTGTCGATGGTGAGGTGGGCGGGGGCGACGGCTTCGAAGGTGTTGCGGATGGATTGGGCGAGGGCCTCGCGGCTGAGGCTGCCGATGCCGCTGCCCATGAGGGTGATGGCTGAGGAGCGGAACAGTGCGGCGGGAAGGTTAAGGGACATTTCGCCACTGGCGCTGCCTACCTGGACGAAGCGGACAGGGTGGTCGTCTATGGTTTTGGCGAGGGCGGTGAGGATGGTGAGGGCGGTTTGGCCCCAGAGGTAGTCGATGACGATGTCGATGCCGGTGGAGAAGGTTTGTTGGAGGGCGGCTTGGAAGTCGGCGGCGCCGTTGGGGTGTTGGGGGTCGAGGGCGAAGGGGATGATTTCGTTTGCGCCTAGTTGCTTGAGGGTTTCGAGTTCGGTGGGGTTGCGGCCGGTGGCGATGATGCGGGCGGCGCCGAGGTGGCGGGCGAGTTGGACGGCGATGCGGCCAGCGGTGCCGGTTGCGCCGTTGATGAGGACGGTTTCGCCGGCGACCAGGTGCGCGCGCTCGACGAGGGAGCCCCAAGCGGACATGCCGGGGTTGGCGATCGCGGCGGCGGTGATGTCGTCGAGGGTGTCAGGGATTTCTACGCAGCGGCGGGGGTGGATGGGGCAGAGCTCGGCGAGCGAGCCGTAGGGGGTTTCGGGCATGGCGAAGTAGATGCGGCGGTTGTCCGGGGTGAGGCCGACGCCGTCGGTGCCGGCGACGGCGGGGTAGATGCCGGTGGCGCTGTAGTGGGCACCGGAGGCTCGGGACTTGGTGAAGTTCGAGAGCGCGGCGGCGCGGACGCGAATGAGCTGTTCGCCTTCTTTTGGGGTTGGATCGGGGAAGTCTGCGTAGAGGGGGGTCTTGCCGGCGGCGGTTACGATGGCTGCTTTCATGGTGTTCTCCTTCGGGGCCTGCGATGCGGGCCAGACTCGAACGGCGTTAGAGAAACTCTAACATTGTTCAGTTATGGGATGGAAGTCTGGGTATGATAGATTCATGAAAATTAATCGCGAGATGGTGACGCAGGCGGGGCTGAAGCTTCTGAACGAGATTGGGCTTGAGCAGTTGACGCTGCGGCGACTGGGGGTGGAGCTCGGCGTACAGGCCGCTACGATCTATTGGCACTTCAAGAGTAAGGAAGAGCTGCTGGACGAGATGGCGACTACTGTGCTGGTGGAGGGTGCGGGGAATCTTTTGCCGCGGAGGAAGTCGGGGGACTGGAAGGTGTGGGCTGCGACGTTTGGGGAAGGGTTGCGGAAGACGCTGATGGCGTATCGGGATGGGGGGCGGATGGTGAGCGGGACTCGGCTGACGACGACGGAGCCGTTGAAGACTACGGAGAAGATTGCGGCGGAGTTGGTGGCGGCGGGATTTTCGTTGAGGGCGGCGGTGGTGCTGATGACGACGATTTCGAATTACACGCAGAGCTTTGTGATGGAAGAGCAGGCGGTGTTTCCGGAGCCGGGGAAGCGGTCGCCGCTGTATTCGATTGAGGAACGGGTTGCTCGGCTGGATGCTGCAGAGTTTCCGTATCATCGGCAGGCTTCGGGGATTTTGTTTGATCATTACGATCGGCGGTATCGGGAGGGGCTGGCGCTGATTTTGGGGGGTGCAGCGGCGGAGGTTGCGCGCAAGGCGGTCGGACGCGCGAAGCGGAGTTGATGGAGCGGGGGAGATGGATAGATGTCGTCACGCGCAGCTCATCCGCTATTCGTATTCGCGATTGGGAAGGAAGCGGAAGTTTGAAATCTTCCCGTCAGGATCGACGAACACGAGGATCATCAGGGCTCTGTCTCCTTTGGTAAGGCGGAAGAGGGAGATCAGTGGGGTGGTCGTGGCTGGCTGCGTGAGACGCTTGACGAGGGTGATCGTGCCTCCAGGCCAGAGGCCGAAGATCACGCGCATGGCCGCAGCAGTCGCCGCTGGGGTGAGGGTATGAGCAAAGGTGCTCGAGAAGAATGGCAGGACGTCCTGGCCGGAAGCAAGGTGATCTAGCACCTTCGTCAGGTTGGCGGCGATGGCGGGCTGGGTGTCGGGAATGGCGGAGAGTTTTGCCGGTGCGAGAGGAGGACTGACGAGGCCGGCGATGACGTGGGCCATGAGGTCTGGACTGGAGTGGGCTGCGTCGAGGTTGGTGAGGACGACGACGGTGAGGTTATCGTCGGGATAGCGGGAGATGTCGCAGGTAAATCCCTGCCATGCTCCATTGTGTTCGATCACCTTGTGGTTGTTCCGCTGCCTGATGAACCAGCCGAAGCCGTACTGGTTGGGGTTGGGCTTGCCGTCGTTGAGCGGGTAGACCGTGAGCATGCGATCGAGGCTGGACTGGTTGAGGAGGTGGGTGCTGTAGAAGGCGGCGTCCCACTTGGCCATGTCGAGGACGTTGAGATAGAGCGATCCGTCGCCGGTGGAGTTGAAGGTTGGGGAGACCCACTCCTGATTTCTTAGCTGGTCGCCGGCACCGGTGTCATAACCGGCGGCGCGGTTGGGAATGATGTCGGCCTCGCTGATGAGGCGCGTGGCGGTCATGCCGAGTGGAACGAAGATTCGCTGCTGGAGGAAGTCGGCGTAGGGCACTCCGGAGACATGGTGGATGAGGATGCCGAGGAGTACATAATTTGTATTGCTGTAGGCCCATTTTTCTCCTGGCGCCCACTCGACGGGGAGCGCTTCGAGTTTGGTCACGAGTTGGTCTTCGGTGAAGTCGAGCCGTAGATAAAGGGGTCCGGTGGGTCCCGAGACGGCAGGGGTGGTGTAGTCTGCGAGGCCGGAGGTATGGGAGAGCAGGTTCCTGATGAGGATGGGATTCCAGGTTTGTGGCGCGTCGGGAAAGTATTTGGTGATGCTGTCATCGAGGGAGAGCTTGCCGTCCTGCGCCAGAAGCATGATCGCCGTCGCAGTGAATTGCTTACCGACGGAGCCTGACTCGAAGATGGTCTCTGGCTTTACTGGGACATTCAGCTCTACATTTGAAAGGCCGTAGCCTTTGGCGAGCAGGATATTCCCTCGGCTGTAGATGCCGACGGCGACGCCGGGAATGTGGAGGCGGGCGCTTTCTGTGGTGACGTAGGCATCGATCGCCTGGAGCTGCTGGGGACTGAGGGGCGCATGGGGAGCGGCGGTTTGCGCGAAGGACGCGGTAGAAGAAACGACAGCGGCGAGTAAAAGTACGTTGACGATACGCATGGAGGAAATCTCCCTGGGAACAGCGGAATGAGAGGAAGTATAGTCAAAATCTTATTTCTTCGCTAGTATTGAATTAATGGCAGAGCGAAGCTATCTCGGTGAACTTGAGTTGATGATCCTGCTCAGCGTGGTTGGTCTGGGCGAAGAGGCCTACGGTGTGCCGATCTCGCACGAGATCGAGAAGCATGTTGGTCGTGAAGTGTCGCTGGGCAGCGTGTATGCGGCACTGGAGCGTCTCGCAGCGAGAGGCCTGGTGGCCTCCCGGATGGGGGAGTCTACGCCGGAGCGCGGCGGCAAGGCGAGGCGGTACTTTCGGGTGACGAAGGTGGGGCTGCGACAGATGCAGGAGACGCGCCGCGTGCTCCAGCAGATGTGGCGCAGCCTGCCCGTGCTGCGAGGAGAGCGCCCATGAGTCCGAAGCGAGCGCCGAGGTTAGCGGCATGGATGCTGGACCATTTGGTTCCGGGAGATCGTAATGAAGCGCTGGAGGGTGATCTGCTGGAAGAGCTTTCTTCCGGGCGCTCGTCGGGTTGGTATCGGAGGCAGGTATTCAGCAATCTTGCGGCCGCGTGGCGCCGGGAGCTCACAGACCATCGCAGGGCGTTGCTGTTTGCAACGGCGTGGTCGATGCTTGCGCCGGTGTGGATGGCATTGGTTCATACGCGAGGCTTCGGCGCGATGGCTGCAGGTACACGGCGGTTGGAGTGGCCGTGGTCGGTGGTTTGCCCGGTTGCGTTGTGGATGTCAGTGCTGATGGGTTTCCTCTGGACGGGGTTGCTGCTCTTTTCGTGGTGGAGCAGGTCGGGGATAACGCACTTTGCCACTCGGACCTTTGGTTGGGGGTTTGTGAGGGGCACGCTTTTCCTGATGCCCGTCTGGCTGGCTACGGTCTTGTTGAACTTGGTCTTGCAGGCGAACTTCTGGGTGGCCGTGATCTCCAGTTGTTTCCCATTCTTCGTTGCGATGCTCTGCGGGGTTTGGGACGTGTCGGGCAACGTGGATGTGCGACGGGCCGATAGGCTGATGATGGGTGTTGACGAGCCGGATAGCGCACGGGACACCGAACTTTAGGAGCGCAGACGGTAGACTGGGAAGATGCTTGGACGGCTTTATGCGAAGTGGATGTACGCGTGGGAGACGGCTCTTACGACTCGGGATATGAATCGGGTGGAACGGCCGTTGGAGTGGGGGTTTGAGGCGCTGGCTGATGTTGGCGGAGCGGAGTTGGCGGCGCGGGTGGAGCGCAGGGAGATGTCGGGGCTGGAGGCGATGATTGCGCTCAATGAGCGAATCGTTGCCGAGCCGCAGAGTTTCTATGGGTATGAGACGCCGCGGGATTTTCGGATTGAGGAACACTTTCCGGCGCTGTATCCGACGAATGTTCGTCCGGAGACGCTGGAACAGGAGCGGGAATGGAAGCGTCGGGCGGAGGTGGGGGAGCTGCGGAAGGAGCCGTTTTTGAGGTTTACGTCGGCGGTGGGGACCCCGTATCCGGAGAACGATACGGTGAATGCGCGGTGGTACGAGGTGGAGCAGGGGATAGGGGATAGAGGAGTAGAGGATAGAGAAGGCAACAGCAACGGCAACGGCGGAGGGCGGCGGCCGCGGCAGGCGATGATTGTGATGCCGCAGTGGAATGCGGATGCTTTCTCGCATAACGTGCTGTGCGAGATGTTCAATCGGTTTGGGATTTCTTGCTTGCGGTTGTCGAAGCCTTATCACGATGTGCGTCGGCCGGCGGAGCTGGAGCGATCGGACTACGCCGTGAGCGCGAATGTGGGGCGGACGATTGCCGCTTGCCGGCAGGCAGTGGTGGATATTCGGAGCTGCGTGGACTGGCTGGAATCGCAGGGGTATGAGCAGGTTGGGGTGCTGGGAACGAGCCTGGGAAGTGCGTATGGATTTATTGCTGCGGCGATGGATTCGCGGCTGCGGGTGTGCGCGTTCAACCATGCGAGTACGCAGTTTGGCGATGTGGTGTGGACGGGGCAGAGCACTCGGCATGTGAAGGCGGCGTTTGAGCATGCGGGGCTGACGCAGGATCAGACGCGGGCGATGTTTGCGGGGGTTAGCCCGATGAGCTTTATGGAGCAGTATGCGGCGACGGGGGCGGCGCGTTGGGAGGGCGATAAGGCGAGGCGGACGCTGGTGGTGTATGCGCCGTATGATCTGACGTTCGTGGTGAAGTACTCGCGGGAGGTGCTGACGAACTTTGACGCGCACGGCGTGGATTACGTGGCGAAGGTGCTGCCGTGTGGCCACTACACGACAGGGGAGACGCCTTATAAATTTCTGGATGGGTGGTATCTGGGGTCGTTTATTTGGGGGTCGTTTAAGAGGTTACGGGCGTAGTGAGATGCGAGCGGCTACACGTGAAAAGTGAGATGCGAAAGACTGGACTAGAAGCCGGGCGCGAAGAACTCGGCGGGCTTAAGAGGCTGCCTTGATGCGGCTGAGGGTGTCGATGATCTGGCGGTCGACGTGAGAGACGGCGATCGTCGGCCGGAAGGAGAGATCCAGGGAATGGTGGATGGAGACTTCTTCTGCGGCGTACGACAGGGCTGGATGCTGGAGCGCAGGAATGAGCGGAGTGCCAAAGGGCAATTGGAAGCTGGCTCGGGTGCGGCGTGGGGAGTTCGCGCGGAGACGCGGCGCGATCGAAGTGACTTTCTGGTTCATGGAAGATGCTCCTTAGATAGCTCTGCGTGGAGTGATACTTCCGATCAAGCTGGGGCCCGCAGTTCATTTACTGCTATGTATGATGCAAGACATTCGGCCGAGAGTTGCTGCAAGGTAGGGAAGTGGCGCGTCTGAAGTGCCGGCCTGGAGGGTGGATTGGTGAGAAATCCATTTGTTTGCAGTACACTCGGAGGCTAGACCCTTCCCCTTTACGTGCGCTGGGAGATTGATTCGCTGCTTTCTATTGCGGCGAAGGGCAGGCGACGCGATTGGGGTGAGGAACACTAACAGTGGCGGCTCGGAGCGCAATGAGTAGGGAGATCCTGACACGACGGGAACGATGGAAAGCCTGGTGGGGTCGGCGCACGCGCGTGGGCAAGATCACGTTGTGGATGTTGGCGGCGATTTTTGTGTGCACGTTCGGGCTGATGGTTCGCGTGGCGACCACGCTGGATACGATTGTCATCACGATCTGCGGCATGGCCATCACGCCGTTGCTGCTGATCCTGCTGTTCCGATGGTTCACCTACACGGTGTTGTGGAGGGTGCGGAACCGGCTGATCCTGACGTACCTGCTGATGGGGTTGGCGCCGCTGGTGATGTTTGCGACGCTGGCAGCCATTGCGGGGTACCTGCTGGCGGGGCAGTATGCGACGAACATGGGGTTGTCGCGGCTGAATGAGGGGATTACGCGGGTTCGCGACCAGGCGGGGAGTGCGGCCATTTTTGGGACCGCGATAAAGTCAGAGCCTGCGCGAGCGGCTGGCGCCAGCGCTGCACGGAAGGATACAGACGATGAAAGTGGTACGGCTGTCTTGGGAGGTACAGCTGAAATGGGAGGTACAGCCGTTGAGGACGCGAGCCCGCTTTCGTTGATGGAATTGAAGGGAAGCACGTGGGTACCGCTGGAGGAGACGGCGGCGAAGGCGAACGCGGGGACGTTGACGAGTGGGGCGCCGCCAGGGTGGTTGCATCCCGGGTTTGAGGGGATTGTGGAGCGGGCTGGGCAGCTGTATCTGTGTGCGGAAGTTGGCGCACCGCGCAATGGGCGTCCTGTGATGGTGTTAGCGAGCAGGCCGTTGACGCGGTCGGAGCTGGACGTGATGTCGAAGGGGCTGGGGCGGATTCTTTTGTCGCAGTCGTTCAGTCACCTGGCGTCGGATGCGGGTGAGGATACGACTGATACGGAGACGGATAAGGACAAGGATGATGCCTCGCAGCCGGTCCACGTGAATGTTGTGGTTCCGAAGGATTCGGACGAAGGGGATTTCTTTGACAAGGTTTCGAGCGCGCCAATGGCAACGCCGCCGCATGCCTGGCGGAATCCGCCGGTGTGGTTTACGGCGGAGCTGCCGGTGACGTCGTGGGAGACGGGGAGCAAGTTGCAGGCGATGATTGCGGTGATCTCGCGGCCGTCGTATTTGTATGCACTGTTGTTTGCATCGTCGGTGAAGGTTGGCAAGGTTGTTTGGGCGATGCTGATTGGCATTGCGGCGTTCTTTGCGCTGATGGAGTTGTTTGCGCTGGCGATGGCGACGAGTTTGAGTTTGACGATTACGCGGTCTGTGGCGGAGCTGTACAAGGGGACGAAGGCGATTGATGCGGGGCATCTGGAGCATCGGATCCCGGTGAAGCGGAAGGACCAGCTGGCGGCACTGGCGAACTCGTTTAACCGGATGGCGGCGAGCGTGAGTGAGTTGCTGGTGCAGCAGCGGGAGAAGGAGCGGCTACTGACCGAACTGGCGATTGCGCAGGAGGTGCAGTCGACGCTGTTTCCGCAGTCGCCGGTGTTTATGGGGTCTCTGGAGGTGCATGGAACGAGTCTGCCGGCGCGGACGGTGGGTGGGGATTACTTTGATTTTATCTTTGGGTATGGGCCGGGGCTGGGCCCGGATGGGAAGTCGGCTGGGCATGTAACGCTGGCGCTGGGCGATATCAGCGGCAAGGGAATTTCGGCGGCGCTGTTGATGAGTGCGCTGCACTCGGCGGACCGGGCGTTCAGTGCGGCGGTGAATGAGGAGGGTGTGCCGGTATCGCCGGCATTGCTGCTGAAGCTGTTGAATGCGCATCTGTATCGGAGCACGCAGTCGGCGCGGTATGCGACGTTGTTTTTGGCGACGTATGATCCGGCGACGCGGAGGCTGACGTATTCGAATGGCGGACATCTGCCGCCGCTGGTGATCTCAAAGGATGGGAGCGTGCAGCGGCTGGAGGTGGGTGGCGCCGTAGTGGGATTGCTGGATGGGTTGGAGTATGAAGAGGCGACCGTGCAGTTGGAGGCGGGGGATCTACTGGTGGCGTATACGGATGGGCTGACCGAGCCGGAGAAGAATGGCGAGGATTTTGGGGAGGAGCGGCTGATGGAGTTTGTGCGGGCTCGGCGAGATGAGCCGCTGACCGTGCTGGCGACTCATACGTTGCAGGTGGTGAAGGCGTGGATTGGGGAACAGGAACAGCCGGATGATATGACGGTGGTGCTGGCGCGGCAGGGTTAAGTGCTACGCTCACGGCGAGCGAAGAAGCAGCTACAAGACAGGTTCGTGGGTGGAGTTTCAGGGAACTGGTGGGTGCGGTTCTCCGTATCGGAGACATGGGATCCTGGTTCAGCAAGAAGGTGCTGATCGTGGCAGCGTTGGCGGGCATGCCTTTGAGTGTGGTTGCGCAAAGTTCCGCTGTGCCGGGGGTGGTGGTCGCGGATGCGAAGCCGGTTGCGTTCGGAGTGGCTTCGGTGCGTAGGAATGTTTCCGCGACGGAGAGTTGCGATACCGAGACTGTTCATGTGACAGGCGACGGATTTCGGATGACGCGGTGTCCGCTGATCGTTGCGTTGTTCCTGGCGTATGTTCCGACGGACGGAACGTTCATGGGATTTTCAACCGATGGGCGAATGGTGGGGGCTCCGGAGTGGATAAAGTCTGAGCTGTATGACATCGATGCGCGGGTGGATGAGGTGGATAGGGCGACGTGGCAGGATCCGGCAAAGCAAAAAGGAATGATGCACGCGATGCTGCAATCGCTGCTGAAGGAGCGGTGCGGGCTGGCGGTGCATCGCGAGATGCGGGACAAGCCGGTGTATGCGCTGGTGGTGGGGAAGGGTGGACCGAAGTTTTCGGAGGCGAAGTCGGTTGAGCCGGCGGCGATTCTGAAGGAGGATCCAAAGGCTGGGGCGGTGCCTTGGGGGCGGGGGTATGTTTACGTTGAAGGGGCACGGGAGCGTGGATTTTTACGCGGTGCCGATCCCTACGCTGGCGGTGGTGCTGTCGAACAAGGCGGGGCGGGTGGTGGTGGACAAGACCGGGTTGACCGGCAGATACGACATCAAGCTGGAGATGCCGCAGCCGGGAGAGGATGGTGCGGGGGTGCGCAGGATCCGGGGATGTCGATCTTCACGGTGGTGCAGGAGCAGCTTGGTTTAAGGCTGGAGAGTGCGAAGGAGCCAGTCGAGACGTTGGTGATCGATCATGTGGAGCGGCCTACGGAGAACTAGCGTCGCTGATCGACGTTGACCAGGACGCGGGCACCTGCGGCTGCTGATTTCGAAGAATGAAGCGAGTTAGCGGGTGTAATTCTGCGCGTAGGTGTCGTGCGGTAAGCCGAGGGAACGAGAGCGGCGGGCCAGGGCGTGGGCGGCGTTGCTGTCCATGAGGCCACCGATGGAGACCAGGTATGGGGCGTGGCCGCTGGGCGTGAAGACCACTGGTTGCAGTTCCGGATGGGACCGTGCGAGGTCGGAGACCTTTTTGTCTGCGTCTGTCCTGCGGTTGTAGGTGAAGGTGATCACGCGCCAGCCTGCGTGTGAGGCGGCGGGTGTGGGACTTGGCGCTGAGGTGGGCACGATCTGCTCCGCTGGGGGCGCGGCTGGTTGGGAAACGGTGGTGGCCTGCGTGGCTCTGTGCTGATGCGCATTCCATGCGTGCGCCAGTGCCCAGGTGAAAAGCAGCAGCACAAGAGCAGCGATGCCGGCGCCGATCCAGCGGGAGCGTAGCGAGAAGGTCTGATCGGAGAGGTGCTGATCAGGGCTCCAGTTATCTTCGCGGCTCCAGTTATGTTTGGGGGCGGTGGCGCGGGCAGATTCAGCGTTGACGTCCTCGGTGTGGAGAGGGAGAGGAAGCTGCGCTTCGGGACGCGTGCGAAGCTTGGCGGCCGGAGTGGTAGCGGAAGGGCTCGGAGCTTTGTACTCGGGCGCGGTGGTAGTTGATGGAGCTGTGGTCGCGGATGTCGGCGATGGTGGTTGGTTGGCGCCAAACTGGCGTCCGAGAGCGGCGCGGATGTCGTTCAGTCCCCAAGTGCCATTAATTCCGTTGCGGATGATCTGGCCGTAGGGGGCGGGCAGGGCGGAGTCGGGAACGCCTGCGAGCGACTCGCGCTGGGTGAGTCCCTGGAGGAGCACGGTTGCGAGATCGCGGACGTCGCGTTGCTTGGCGGCGCGGCCTTCGTCGCCCTCGGGCGCTTCGCGGATGCAGTCGCCACGCAGCTTGACGACGCTGCTGATGGCGAAGATATTGCGTGGCTCGATGTGCTCGTGAATGAAGCCGTGGGTGTGGAGGACCTCGAGCGCGGCGACGAGGCTGGAGGCGAGCTGCGCGACGTCGGGGACGGTGAGGACGCCCTGGTCGAGGACTTCGGCGAGGTTGCCGTCGACGTTCTCGAAGACGGCGTAGACGACCGGGCGGCCATCGAGCTCGGTCTGGCCGAAGCGCTCGAACTTGAGGAAGTTTGGATGATTTAGCGCGTCTATGCAACGCCAGCGGGAGAGAATTTCTTCTTCATCGAAGTGGCACTCGATGAGGCGCACGACGGTGGGTTCGCCGTTGGAGCCGGCAGTGGAGAAGAAGGCGCTGCGGCCTTCGGGCATGAGGAGTTTTTTCAAGGGGAAGGCGCCGTCGATGGTGAGGCCTTCATAGTCGGTCCATAGCTGCATAGAGGTGTCCTGCATTGGGGAGATAGGTCAGGCCAGGAATGCCGGGAAGGGCGAGTGGTGCAAGCTGGCGAGCGAGCCGCGAGTGCGTACGCAGCGACTCTTGTTGTCCCAGTCATTATCGCAAACAAAGGTGCGTGGATGTCCTGCGCGGACGGCGAGGGGGGAGCAGCGCAAGGGCGAGTTGGTGGGTCAATTTAATGTTGGGGCAGCGGTAGTTGCCGAAAACACCGTTTTTCGGGAATCACGTATCGGTATGCTGGAATGATGCGCGATGAAAGTAGGTCACAGGCCGTTGCCCGCCGCGTGCGCGAGAACAAGAGGCGAACGCATCGTTCGGAGTTTCTCGCCGGGCTTTCCCGCGCGGTCGGATCGACCATTCGCCCGGAACAGCTATTAGACCTGGCCTCCACCGACGAGGTGCATGCTGATCTGAAATCTGGTTACGCGGCTGCTGTAAGCGGAGCGGCGACGCGATTGCTCTTCAGTAGGCAACAAAGTCTGGCAGCTTTAGAAATCCCCATGCTGTTGGCTCGGCCTCTAGCCGACGAGCGCGTGCTGCTTTGGCTCAAACAAAGCGATGTGTGTGGAGCGGCCATCCTCACAGCCGCGCAGGTTCTAAGATGCTGCGAGGCCATCCGTGTTTTCGATGGCGACACAGTCTCAATTCTTTCCGAGGATGGTACACAGGGTTTCATCTTCGATAAGAACGAGGATGATGACACGGCTACGTTTGAGGTGGCACTGTGGGGCTCGCGTTGGCTTGAGGCGGCGACAATCTGTGGAATTAGCCGGTAGGGATGACACAGGCGCAGTCCAGCGCCTCAAAAGTCAGGTTTTGACCAAGTTCAGGCTTCAGTGAGTCCAGCGCATCGAAGTTGGTCAAAACCCCGTTTTGCGGGAATGTGAGAGGGGCTCGTCGCACGTTACTTCCGGAACACTATGTCAGAGCCCGAATCGACTTCTATCGAGGTAACCCCGCCATATCCCATCACATTCGCTCCATGAGCGCCGGGAACGTGCCCTCGATCATATTCAGCCAACCCTTTGAACGACGTTAGGTCGATGTTTCGCGTCAGCCAATCCCGTCCTTCATTACGCCAGATACCTTGTGTGACACCTTGCCCCTCGGGCGTGCCGTTGTACTCATTAGTGAATCGCCAGACCTCTACGAACGTTCCATCCGGATGCATCGTGAGACTCGCATTGCCCCAAACACCGCTGCTTGCGTATGAGCCTGGAATCGCGTTGAGTCGCGTTTTCCAAAGCATGCGCAAAGGGATGAAGAGCAACCAAGCGAAGATAAGACCAGATACCGTAATCATCACCTTCGCGCCGCGGGTTCGACCTGACCACGAGGGCCGATTATTCCGGGTTACTTCCCAGCCAAAATATCCCGCGAGTCCAAGCAGGGCTACTCCGCCGAATACGAAGACCACGAGGAAATAAATTGCATAGCCCAGTTCCACAACTTCCTCCACCTGGCGCTACTCCAGTCTATGTGGAGAAAGTTCTGACTGCCTCAAAAGTCGGGTTTTCGGCAAGTTCAGGTATGCCTATCAAACTGGGGCGTTGCTGAGGGCATGGTCACTTGTTTTTGTTGGACGTGGGCGGCGTAAAATGTTGCGTATATGCCGATTGATTTGAATGCTCCCCTGACGTCGAGTGACCCTGAGATTGCTGCGCA
>Ga0302228_10000514_pt1 | contig 31651 bp, 29 predicted proteins | sample II_Palsa_N1_2_FD_193519 | JGI IMG/M metagenome (GOLD analysis project Ga0302228, IMG submission 193519) | Peat permafrost microbial communities from Stordalen Mire near Abisko, Sweden - II_Palsa_N1_2 | ecosystem: Environmental > Terrestrial > Soil > Palsa > Peat permafrost | place: Sweden... | reverse complement strand
AACTCGCCCGTCGTGAGGGTGCAGATCTCAGCCTGAAGAGCCCGGCGCGTGCGCTGGATTCCAAGTGCAAGCTGGAAAACAAGCCCGGTCAGCATGGCGCGAACAAGCGCATGCGCATGTCCGACTACGCCGTGCAGTTGCGTGAGAAGCAGAAGGTCAAGCGCATCTACGGTGTGCTTGAGCGCCAGTTCAGCAACTACTACACCAAGGCATCGACCTCCAAGGGCAATACCGGTGAAAACCTGTTGCGCTTGCTCGAGAGCCGTCTGGACAACGTCGTCTATCGCATGGGTTTTGCGGTCACCCGCGCCCAGGCTCGTCAGCTGGTTGCCCATAAGGCCATCCTGGTGAACGGCAAGAAGGTGAACATTCCTTCGTACCAGGTTCGCCCGGGCGACGCGATTGCGCTGACCGAGCGTGCACGCACCCAGTTGCGTGTGCAGGAAGCGGCAACCGTTTTCGACACCATGGATCTGCGTCCGATCTGGGTCGAAGTCGACGCCAAGAAATTTGAAGGTACGTTCAAGTCAGTGCCGGATCGCGGTGATCTGCCGTCTGACATCAATGAAGCACTGATCGTCGAGCTTTACTCGAAGTAATTACCGGAGCTCTGCATGGCAGTTTCGTCAACTAGTGTGCTGCGGCCCCGAGGCCTCAGCGTCGAACAGCTCGGAGCTAACCGCGCCAAAGTGGTGGTCGAGCCGCTCGAGCGTGGCTTCGGCCATACCCTGGGCAACGCGCTGCGTCGCGTACTGCTCTCCTCGATCCCTGGCAGTGCCATCGTCGAGGTTGAAATCGATGGCGTGCTGCACGAATACACCACGCTTGAAGGCCTGCAGGAGGACGTCATTGAAGTCCTGCTCAACCTCAAGGACGTGGCGATCCGTCAGCATACGGGTGATGAAGTCACCCTGACCTTGTCCAAGAAGGGCAAGGGCGTGGTCACGGCCGGCGACATCGTCGTCGACCACTCGGTGGAAATCATCAACCCCGAGCACGTGATCTGCCACCTGACCAAGGATATCGCGCTCAACATGCGCCTGAAGGTGCGTCGCGGCGTCGGCTACCAGCCGGCCAGCACGCGCCAGCATCCGGATGACGAGGCGCGTCCGATTGGTCGTCTGCAGCTCGACGCGTCGTTCGCGCCGGTGTTGCGCGTGGCTTACGAAGTGGACGCGGCTCGTGTCGAGCAGCGGACCAACCTCGACAAGCTGGTTCTGGATATCGAGACGAACGGCACGATCGGTGCTGAAGACGCGGTCCGCAAGGCCGCTGAAATCATCAACGACCAGCTGTCGGTGTTCGGTGACTTCTCGCGTCGCGAGAGCGCTACCGACAAGGCGGAGAAGAGCGGTTTCGATCCGTTGCTGCTGCGCCCGATCGACGATCTGGAGCTCACCGTGCGTTCGGCTAACTGCCTGAAGGCCGAGAGCATCTACTACATCGGCGATCTGGTTCAGAAGACCGAAGTCGAGCTGCTGAAGACGCCGAACCTGGGCAAGAAGTCCCTGACCGAAATCAAGGATGTGCTGGGTGGACGTGGACTGGCCCTCGGCATGAAGCTTGAGAACTGGCCGCCGCCGGGTCTGTCGCACGGCATGCAGCTGGGTTGATAGTTCTTTTTGCGATCGATCCATGATCGTTGCGGTACCGACGAACTGGCGAGTTTGAGCTTAGCTCTCTCGCCAGGCGTCAAAAGCGGTCTCTGAGGGCTGCTGCGGGACATTGGCGATCATCCTTGATCGCTGTTGATTAGCAGCTTGGTGAGCGGGTAGTCGACGCCTTCGCCAAGCGCCAGAGGCGGCCATTCATGGCCGCACTTCTCACAAGAGCCCGATCCATAGAGGCTCCTAATAGCGGGTAACCGCGGGAAGTCGGACCCAAGTGCCGGCTTTTCATAACAACAGATAGAGAGTTATTGCCATGCGCCACCAAAAATCTGGACGCAAGCTCAACCGCACCAGCAGCCACCGCGAAGCGATGTTCAAGAACATGGCCTCGTCGCTGATCAAGCATGAGCTGATCCGTACCACCCTGCCCAAGGCGAAGGAACTTCGCCGCGTGGCCGAGCCGCTGATCACGCTCGCGAAGGCCGACGGCGTTGCCAATCGCCGCCTTGCGTTCTCGCGCTTGCGTGACAAGGAAGCGGTCGGCAAGCTGTTCGTCGAACTGGGCCCACGTTACCGCGAGCGTCCCGGCGGTTACCTGCGTATCCTCAAGTGCGGCTTCCGCCCGGGCGACAATGCGCCGATGGCGTATGTCGAACTGGTGGGTCGCCCGCAGGTCGAGGCTGTCGACGCCGAGTAATTCGGTGGGGTGGGCCATCGGCCGGAAGCTCGGTCGATAGCGCATACAGACGTCCAAACACGAAACCCGGCCGGGCAACCAGCCGGGTTTCTGTTTTCCGGACATGGCTGTACCGTGAATGGCCACCAGAAAGTTGCGATCGCTGCTGACAGCACGCCGGGGAACAGGTAATGTGATTGTTCCGCAACGCAGCAATGTGCCATGAATCCATTTCGCTGGTCGTATCGTGTCAGTTTTCTTGTCGGCTTCCTGATCTGCGTCGGGTTGCTCGGCTTCGCGCTTTACGCCGAATACCACTGGGGCATGAATCCCTGTCCGCTGTGTATTTTCCAGCGCATCGGCTTCCTCGTCATGGCCGTGTTCTTCCTGCTCGGAGCCCTGCATGCGCCACGCGGCGGTGCGCGCTGGGTGTACTCCGGCGGTGCGCTGATCGGTGCGATCTTAGGCATCGTGGTCGCCGGTCGGCACCTGTGGGTCCAGTCGCTGCCGGCGGATCAGGTCCCGTCCTGCGGGCCGCCGCTGGATTACATGTTCAGCACCTTTCCCTTCGCAAGAGTGATGCAGTTGGTGTTCACCGGCTCCGGCGAGTGCGCCAAGGTCGAGCCGATCCTGGGCCTGCCGATGCCGGCCTGGAGTCTGTTGTGGTTTGTCTTGCTGGCCGCGCTGACGATCGTGGCCACGCGACGCCGAACCCACTGAAGTGAACACACTGACCGCCAGCAAGGTTGCACCGATGAATCCAGGTATTTTCAACACGCCAGCCCCTGATCAATGGGCGCCCGATTCGTGGCAGCAGCGAGTGGCGCTGCAGCAGCCGCAATATGACGATGCGGATGAGCTGGCTGCGGCCAGCGCGCAACTCACCCGGCTGCCACCGCTGGTGACTTCGTGGGAAGTGCTGGCGCTCAAGCAGACCTTGGCCGAGGCGCAGGAAGGCCGACGCTTTGTGCTGCAGGGTGGCGATTGTGCGGAGAGCTTCGCCGACTGCACCAGCCCGGTGATTTCCAATCGGTTGAAAGTGCTGTTGCAGATGAGCCTGGTGCTGGTGCACGGACTGAAGCGACCAGTAACTCGGGTGGGCCGCTTTGCCGGCCAATACGCGAAGCCGCGCTCGACCGATCAGGAAATTCGCGACGGTGTGAGTTTGCCGAGCTTTCGCGGTGACCTGATCAACGGTCAGGAATTCACCGCGGCCGCGCGCCGAGCCGATCCGCAGCGGCTGATCCAGGCACATGCCCATTCGGCGCTCACCATGAACTTCGTGCGCGCGCTGATCGATGGCGGTTTCGCCGATCTGCATCACCCGGAATACTGGGATCTGGCCTGGGTCGAGCACTCGCCGCTGGCTGCCGAGTATCGCAAGATGGTTGCCGGCATCGGCGACTCCTTGCGTTTCATGGAGACGCTGGCCGGACCGATCGCCGGATTCTCGCGGGTCGACTTCTTCACTTCGCACGAAGCCTTGCTGCTGCATTACGAGCAGGCATTGACGCGACAGGTGCCGCGTCATCGGGGCTGGTTCAACCTGTCCACGCACTTTCCCTGGATCGGCATGCGCACCGCGGCGCTGGACGGCGCCCACGTGGAATATTTCCGCGGCATCAGCAATCCGATCGCGGTGAAGGTCGGGCCGTCGGTGAGGCCCGAGCAGTTGCTGCCGTTGATCGATGCGTTGAATCCACACGACGAACCGGGCCGCCTCACGCTGATTCACCGCATGGGCAACGCTGGCATCGCGACGGCGCTGCCGCCACTGCTGGAAGCGGTCAAGAGTGAGGGGCGACGCGTGCTGTGGATCGCTGATCCGATGCATGGCAACACCGAAAGCACCTCGAACGGTCACAAGACGCGCCGCTTCGACAATATTCGCGGCGAGCTCGACAAGGCGTTCGATATCCACGCCGCGGCCGGTACGCGACTGGGTGGTGTGCATCTGGAGCTGACGGGTGAAGACGTCACCGAATGCATGGGCGGGGCGCGCGATCTGTCCGAAACGGATCTCGATCGTGCCTACAAGTCGATGGTCGACCCACGTCTGAATTACGAGCAGTCGCTGGAACTGGCCATGCTGATCGTACGCAAATCGGTGGGCGGTCCGGGCTGAGTCCGCGGCGCGTCATTTGTGTGAAGAAGGCGGCCCAAGGCCGCCTTCTTTATGTCAGGTCGTCAGGGAATGTTTGCGGCGTTGACCACCGCGCCATCGACGGTGCTCAGAAATTTTGGTGGCTGCCAGGCATGGGTATGCTGCTCAAAACCGTATGCCATCGAAATCAGCGTGGGCTCGCTCCACTTCGCGCCGAACAGCACGATGCCCACGGGCAGGCCATGGGCCCAGCCCGCCGGAACGGCGATCGAGGGATAGCCGGCCACGGCAGCAGGTTGCGAAGCGCCGCCGATGGTAGGGTCGGCGCTGGGGATGTGGTCGCCAAGCACCGGGTCGGTCACGAAGGCCGGGCCTGCTGATGGCGCCAGTAACGCGTCGAGGTGATCCTTCGCCAGCGCAGCATCGATGCCTTCGGGACCTGCCAGCTGCTTTGCCTTCGCCATCGCGTCCAGATAGACCTGCTCAGTGAGAGGCCCGCGGGCCTGAGCCTTCTCCATCGTTTGTTGACCAAACCATGGCATCTCGCGCGTTGCTTCGCGCTGGTTGAATGCAATCACGTCGGCCAGTGTCTTCACCGCCAACCCGGATCGTGTCGCGAGATAAGCGTCGAGGTCGTGCTTGAAGTCGTACGACAGCACCGTCGATTCCGGAGTACCCAATTCGCTCAGATGAGGCAACGTGACCGGGTCGATGATGATCGCGCCTTGCGCCTTCATCGTCGCGATGGCCTGCTCCAATACCCGATCTGCATTTGGTTCGGAGCCCGCCAGTTGGCGCACCACACCGATGCGCTTGCCCTGCAAGCCATTGGAGTCGAGGAAGCGTGTGTAATCGGTGGCATGCAGGTCTGCGTCCGCGGTGGCCGGATCGCGTCGATCGCTGCCGGCGATCACGCTGAGCAGGGCAGCAGCATCGGCCACGCTGCGTGCCAACGCGCCGGCGGTGTCCTGGTTGTGACTGATGGGCACGATGCCGTTGCGGCTGACCAGGCCCAGTGTGGGTTTGATCCCGACGATGCCATTCATTGAAGCGGGGCAGATGATCGAGCCGTCGGTTTCGGTGCCGATCGCCACCGTCACGAGCCCGGCTGCCACGGCCGCCGCCGACCCCGAACTTGAGCCGCAGGGATTACGGTCGAGTGCGTAGGGATTGCGCGTCTGCCCACCGCGACCGCTCCATCCGCCGCTGGCCTGATCGGAGCGCATGTTCGCCCATTCACTGAGGTTGCTTTTGCCCAGGATGATGACGCCAGCCTTGCGCAAACGAGCGACCAACGCAGCATCGTGCGGTGCCGGTGCGCCCATCATCGCCAACGAGCCGGCGGTGGTCAGCATGCGGTCGCCAGTATCGATATTGTCCTTCAGCAAGACCGGGATCCCATACAGCAGGCCGTGTTTCTTCGTGCGTTTCCGATCCGCTGCAGCAGCGAGTTTCCGCTCGTCCGGATTCACCTCCAGCACCGCGCGAAGCGTGGGACCTGATTGGTCGATCTGCTGGATGCGGCCGATGAACTGCTGCGTGAGCCGCTGACTATCGAGGGCGCCGGTATCCATCTGCTGCTGCAGTTGTGCGATCGATGCGTAAGCTGCCGCAGGCACCGGTGCGTCAGCGGCGATAGCCGTTGCGACCATCTGTAAGCAGGCAAGGGCGGCGAAACAAACGGAAGGACGGCGCACGGTAACCCCCGGTTCGGCGAATGTGGCATGTTGTCGCGATGGCCAGCTTAGCCGTTTGGCAGACGAATCGGCCGCCTGCGCCGCGCCTATACTTCGGCCATGAACACCAACGCTCGATCACGTTCTGCCAGCTCAATGCGAGCTTTGGCATTGTTGGTTGCCGTCATGCTGTTTGTCAGCACGTGCTACGCCAGCGATGCACCAACGACGATACCGGACACTTTGCAGCAGCGCATCGTCGCCTGCACCAGCTGTCACGGTGTGCATGGCGAAGGCAAGCCGGGCAGTGAATTCTTTCCGCGCCTGGCGGGTAAGCCGGCCGGTTATCTCGCGCGCCAGATGCGCTATTTTCAGAGCGGCCTGCGTAAATACGCGCCGATGGAATACACGGTGCGCCAACTGAGCCCTGAGTACATGCAGGAAATCGCCGAGTACTTCGCCGCGCAGCAAGTGCCTTACAGCCGCTCGCCGTTACCGCCGGTGAGTGCGGAGCTTCTGCAACGTGGCGAGCAGCTGGTGAACAAGGGCGACTCCGCGCGCAAGATTCCTGCCTGCGTCAGCTGCCACGGTAGCGAACTGACGGGCGTTGAGCCTTCCACGCCGGGATTGGTCGGGTTGCCGTACGACTACATCAGTTCGCAGTTGGGCTCCTGGCGCACGCATACGCGCGCTACGGTGGCCCCGTATTGCATGTCGATTGTTGCCAACCAGCTCAGCGCATCGGACATCACCGCCGTATCGGCATGGCTGGCCGGTCGTGAGTTGCCGGCCGACACGCGCCCGCAGCCTGCTGGATCGGTGAAGCAGCCATTGTCGTGTGGCATATCGAGTGCAGTGGGGAGCGGCGCATGAAATGGTTTCGTCGACTGCTATTGCTGACAGCGATGATTGCCGTGTTGCTGTTGGGCTGGCTGCTGGTGTGGTTGTTTTTTGGCGGTGAGGGTCATCAACCGGCCGCGACTTCGGCGAGTAAAACGGGAGCCGCCGTACTGCGTGATCCAGCGTTGATTGCCGAGGGTGCTTATCTGGTCAAGGTTGGCGACTGCGCTGGTTGTCATACCGCGCAGGGCGGTGCGGGCTACGCCGGCGGTCGATCGCTGGCAACGCCGTTCGGCAATATTCCCGTGCCCAACATCACACCGGACCGCGAAACCGGATTGGGCGACTGGAGCTTCGACGATTTCTGGCAGGCACTGCATGTCGGCAAGGGCCGCCGTGGTGAATGGTTGTATCCAGCGTTTCCGTACACCTCATATACCAAAGTGACGCACGACGACGCGCTGGCAATGTTCGCCTATCTGCAATCGTTGCCGCCCGTCCATCAGCCGTCCGCAGCACCGGCGCTGGATTTTCCGTACAGCTTGCGCAACGGCCTCGCGGCATGGCGTGCTTTGTATTTCAAGGAAGGTGTATTCGAGCCCGATTCAAAGCAGTCGCCGCAGTGGAACCGCGGTGCCTATCTGGTGCAGGGACCTGGCCATTGCAATGAATGTCATGCGGCGCGTGACACGCTCGGTGGCACACCACTGAATGTGCACCTGACCGGCGGGCAGATACCGCAGCAAAACTGGTACGCACCGGACCTGAGCACACAGCGCAACGGAGGCCTGCAGGACTGGACCGGGCAGGACATCGTCGATCTGCTGAAGACCGGCCAGTCGGCAAAGGGCGTGGCGTTTGGCCCCATGGCCGACGTGGTGCAGCTGAGCACCCAACACATGACCGATACCGATCTTCAGGCCATCGCAACCTATCTGCGTTCGCTTCCAGCGCGCGCGCAACCGCTGGAAGAAAAGCCGCCGTTCAGTACCACGTCGCTGGTCCAGCACGGCGAGCAGATCTATGTGCAGCGCTGTGCGGATTGTCATGGCAAGAACGGTAACGGTGTCGCTGGCGTCTATCCGCCGCTGAATGGCAACTCGTCAGTCACCGAGCCCAGTGGCATCAATGCGACCCGGTCCGTCCTGCTGGGTGGCTTCGCACCTGTGACCGCCGCCTACCCGCGGCCTTACTCGATGCCACCGTTCGCCCAGCAGTTAAGCGACAGCGACGTCGCGGCGGTCGTGAGTTATATCCGACGGTCGTGGACCAACAACGCACCGATCGTGCAGGAGCGGGATGTAAGTAAGTATCGGCAGACGCCAATCGATTGACGGGGTGTCGGTGGTCGGAGCGGGCGCTACAACTTCTTGGCCAGGACATCCTTGAGGGCGTGGTTTTCCATCGCCAGCTCCGCATACATCCATTTCAGTTTGCTGTACTCCGTTTCCAGGGTGCGGATCCGATGGACGTCAGCCGTATTCATGCCGCCGTACCTCGATTTCCAGTCGATGTACATGGCGCCGGATATGCGCAGTTCCCGGCACACGTCCTTGGCTTGGCGGCCACCTTCGACTTGCTGCAGCGTCGCAACGATCTGGTGTTCGGTGAATTCTCTTTTGCGCATTGTGGAGTGCTTGAGGGGTGGTCTGAATCGCAAGTTCTTGCGCTATATCGCGCATTTTTACGCGACACTGCGGCGGCCTGTCAATCCTCTGCCGCACGATGGCCGGCTCAGGAACTCCTGAGGTAGTTCGTCAGAGCCTTCCATGGCCTCAAATCCCAGTGGCCACGCGCCTGGCCCGAGGGCGAAGGCAAGACGAATAACCGAGTGCTTGCGATGGTTTGGGACTGCAGGCCGTAGTCGACGGGACGGCCGAGCACGGTGCGCGCACCATGCTTGCTGGTGAAGGCGAGTACGCGCGGAGCGTGGCGCTCGATCTTCGCGATGAGGGCCGGCACGTCGAAGGCGTCACGCGGCAGTTCGCTGTCGTTGCCGAAGTGGAGCTTGGCGAGATCGGTGAGGCCGATGCCGTCATCGGTCAGCAATCGAAATTCCGCGGGCGCAAGCTGGCGGGGAGTGAGGCCGGCTTCGAACAGGGCACGCCAGAACATATTGCCGGGATGCGCATAGTAGGCACCCTCCGCCGCAGAGCGCCTGCCGGCGGCGGTACCGCAGAACACCAGGTCCAGCCCGGGTCGCAGCACATCGGGCAAGATGTGGCTTTCAGTGGGGAGCGGCATCGTCGAGCAGGAAATCGGCGAATTGGAAGCGCCCGTCGCGCAGCACATTTTCGCCACGACGTAGCCTGAGCGGCTGACGGAACAAGGGGCCGCCGTAGCTCAGCGTATGAAACTCGCCGCGTTCACCGCAGGGATCGACACCCGCCGGCAATGCGTCGAGCAGCGCGGCATCGTAGTCGCGGCCACAATAGCCAGCGTCCAGTTGCTGGGTGTCCACGCAGCACAACACGGCGCGATGGCCTTCGCTGACGAAACGACGCGACAGCGCAGCGGTGTTTTCACCCCACAGCGGAAACACCGCGCGCCAGTTTTCGCGGCCGAGCTGGCGCACGCGATAGTCGCGCACGTCTTCCAGGAACAGGTCGCCGAACGCGCAATGGCGGATACCGGGCCAGCGCATGCGGGCTTCAACAAGTGCTTGCGCGTGCGCCTGTTCGTAGGCTTCGTTGCTGCCTGGCCAGTCCAACACGACCTCGATCAGCGGTAGGCCGAGCGCGGCGGTTTGCGCGAGCAGTACATCGCGATGCACGCCATGCATGGCGACGCGCTGGTAGTTGCGATTGACCGTGGTCATCAAGCCGACCAACTGCCATTGCGGATCAGTCAGCACACGCTGCAGTGCCAGCAGGCAATCCTTGCCACCGCTCCAGGCGAGCAGGATGGGTGTGGTCATGCGGCCGCCGTTGTCATGCGTCGGACTCGTGGGTCATCCAGTGTGGCCACGATAGCGTGGCATGCAATCGCTGCGCTGCATCGAGCTGGAAATCCAGTTCCAGGCCCAGCGCATGAGCTGCTGCGCCGGCCAGTGCCAGCCCCAGGCCGGCATGCCCGGCATGGGGCAGCTGCTTGCGCCAGAAGCGCTGGCCAAAATTGACCAGATCCTCGGCAGCGAGGTTGGGCGCGCCATTGTCGATGCTCAGACTGGTGGCCGTCATGCGCAGGATTACCGTGTCGCCTTTGGGTGCATAGGCACAGGCGTTGCCCAGCAAGTTGCCGATGATCACTTCCAGCAGCGCGGGATCGGTGCGCAGACGTTCCTGCGCTGTGCCAATGGTATCCAGCGTGATGCCAGAATTGGCGGCCGCGCGCAGTTGTCGCTGCAGTTGGCGATCGAGCCAGGAGGCGAGCCGAAGCTCCTGCATCTGCGGTTGCTCGAGTCCGGATTGCAGTCGGGTCAACAGCAACAACGCAGTCACCGTCGCTTCGAGTTCCCCACCGATATGGCCGACTTCGGTGAGGATCTCGGGCAGGCTGCGGCCGCTGGGATAACGCAACTCCACTTCGGTCAAGGCGCGCAGTTCGGCCAGACGGGTGCGTGTTTCGTGGGCTAGTCCACTGGCGAACTGACGCTCGCGGGCGAGACCGTCGTCCATCCGCGCCAAGACGTCGTTGAAACGGTTTACCAGTGGGTCGAGTTCGCGCATGCCGCTGGCAGCAAGACGCTGGCCAGGCGCATTAGGGCCGATGTCGCGCATCCGATCGACCAGCGCATTCACTGGACGCAGTCCACGGCGCACGATCAGTGGCACGGCAATCAATGCGATGCCCAGTGCCAGCGCCGGACCGAGCAGGAGGATCCAGTCGACCGCCAGATCGATCTGGTGAAGCGCGTGACGATCCTGTTCGAAGAGCAGAACACAGCGACGCGGCGGATGGCCATCCGCGTTCTTTGACGCGGCGCTGAAGGCCCACTGTACCGAACCAAGATACTGATCCCCACGGTGCAGCTTATTGAAGTGCGGTTGTGGGCCTGCAGCATTCGGCCAGTCCGCCGGGGTAAACGGTGGTGGCGGTGTGCTGAGCAACGGCGGCATGCCGTCGCAACGCAGTTCGTAGTAGGTGCGGTTGTCCGCACCCAGCACATTGCTGGCGAACTGCTGATGGCGATCGAGCACCGTTGCACCATCCAGCAGCTCGATCGTGTTGCCCAGCGCGATGGCCTGGCTCAGCAGGTTCTGTTCGAAGCGCTTTTCCATTTCATGATCGATGCGCCAATCCATCAACTTGGAACCGCCGCCCAGCACGATCAGGCTGGTGATCACCAGCAGTATCGAGATGCGCGCAGAAAGCGAGCCTGGTTTCATGGCGAGACGATCATGGAATCAGATATCCCGCGCCGCGGCGCGTTTCGATCAGGCCTGACAGGCCGGCGGCATCCAGTTTGCGGCGCAACCCGAACACCAGCACCTCGACGCTGCGGTCGGACACTTCGCTGTCGCTCCCCGCAGTTCGCTCAAGGATTTCCAGCCGGCTGAAGGCGCGGCCGCGATGACGCAGGAGCAGGCCCAGCACGGCGAACTCGCGCGGGGTCAGCGCTAGCGCCACGCCGTTCGCGCTGGCGCTCTGTGAGCGGGGATCCCACGACAGCGCGCCATGGCTGAGTACCAGCGGCTGGGCCTGTTGCGGTCGCCGTGCCAGCGCGTGCAGGCGGGCCACCAGCTCGTCAAAGGCAAACGGCTTCATCAGGTAGTCATCGGCGCCAACGTTCAGTGCCTCAATGCGATCGGGTACCTGGTCACGGGCGGACAGCACCAGTACGCGCGGACGGCGGCCGCCCGCGGGCAGGCTGCGCAGTACGCCGATGCCGTCGAGTCGGGGCAGCATCAGGTCCAGCACGACCAGGTCGTAGTCGTAACTGGCCAGAAAACGGCAGGCCTCCACGCCGTCTACTGCAACGTCGACGGTAAAACCAGCGCCCTGCAAGCCGTGCTGCAGGGTCTGGCGCAGGCGCTCGGAGTCTTCCACCAACAACAATTTCATACGAAGTCTCTTGTGGATCGGGAGCAACCCGGGAACTGTTCAGTTCCGCTGCAGTCGTGATTATGGGGAGTATGAACAAGCTCTGGAGCAAGTTGCGGCATGATTTGCGCGCCGCCCGGAGCTCGGATGCCTGTATCGCGAAATGGTTCATCGACAGTTCGCCTACGCAGCCGCTATAAAGATCGTCTATTTGGGGAGTATGTGGTGAGCGAAGAAATCCTGATCAACGTCACCCCGCGCGAGACGAGGGTCGGCGTGGTCGAGAACGGCATGCTGCAGGAAGTTCATGTCGAGCGGGCGTCCAAGCGTGGTTACGTCGGAAACGTATACAAAGGCCGGGTGCAGCGGGTGATGCCCGGCATGCAGGCCGTGTTCGTGGAGATCGGGCTGGATCGCGCTGCGTTCCTGCATGCGTCGGACATCGTGCGGCCGCCGCTGCCCGCATCCGCCGACGGCGTGGAGTCAAACGGCAACGGTCACATTCCCTCGATCAGCGAGCTGGTGCACGAAGGCCAGGAGATTGTGGTCCAGGTGGTGAAGGACCCGATCAGCACCAAAGGCGCGCGGCTGTCGGCGCACCTGTCGATCCCCTCCCGCTACCTGGTGCTGCTGCCGTATGCACGCACGCTGGGCATTTCCGCACGCATCGAAGACGAGGTCGAGCGCCAGCGTCTGAAAGACGTACTCGGCTCGTTGATTGGGGAAAATCCGCTGGGTTACATCGTGCGTACCAACGCCGAAGGCCAGAGCGCCGAGTCGCTTGCCTTCGACGTGGCCTACCTCACCAAGGTGTGGCGCGTCGTGCAGGAAAACATCGCCAAGGCGAAAGTGGGCGAACGCGTCTATGAGGAGCTGTCGCTGCCGCTGCGCAGCTTGCGCGACATGCTCAACGACGACATCGAGAAAGTGCGGGTGGATTCGCGTGCCACGTTCGAGAAAGTGGTCAAGTTCGTGCACAAGTTCATGCCCAGCCTGGACGACCGCATCGAACACTACGACGGCGAACGGCCGATCTTCGACCTGTACGGTGTCGAGGATGAAATGCAGCGTGCTTTGCGAAAGGAGGTACCGCTGAAATCCGGTGGCTATCTGATCGTCGACCAGACCGAGGCAATGACCACGATCGACGTCAATACCGGCGCCTACCTGGGTACGCGCAATCTGGAGGAGACGGTCTACCGCACCAATCTGGAAGCGGCGCAGGCCGCAGCGCGGCAACTGCGGCTGCGTAACCTGGGCGGCATCATCATCATCGACTTCATCGACATGATCGACGAGGAACACAAGCGCCAGGTGCTGCGCATGTTGAATAAGGGACTGGCGCGCGATCACGCCAAGACCACGGTCTACCCGATGTCGGCGCTAGGCCTGGTGGAGATGACCCGCAAGCGCACCACCGAAAGCCTGGCTCGCCAGCTGTGTGAACCCTGTGCGACCTGCAACGGCCGCGGCGCGCTGAAAACCGCAGAAACCGTCACCTACGAAATCTTTCGCGAGATCACCCGAGCGGTGCGCCAGTTCAACGCCGAGAAGTTGCTGGTGATGGCCAATCCGCTGGTGGTCAGTCGCATCCTGGAAGAAGAATCCAGCGCGATCGCCGAACTGGAAGAGTTCATCTCCAAAAGCATACGCTTCCAGGCTGAAGAGCATTATTCGCAGGAACAGTTTGATGTTGTCTTGTTGTAAATCTGGCCCGGGTTGCGGCGCGTGAACGCGCCTTGGCGACGAGTGTTGCATCGCTGTGCCCGCGCATTGGGCTGGATCGCCGGTACAGCGGTGATCCTGCTGGCCGTGTTGATGGCGCTGACTCAATTGCTGTTGCCAACACTGGCGCGCCATCCACAGTGGGTGGCGGCACAGCTCAGCCACCAATTGCAGCGGCCGGTGAGCTTCTCCTCGCTGGAGGGGCATTCGACGCCCTCCGGGCCATTGTTCGTCATGCGCAACGTAACGGTCGGTGCGGCGGCGGGCGAGAAGGGCGACATGCTGCGATTGCCCGAATCCGAACTGAAACTCGACTTCGGCGCGTGGCTGTGGCCCTCGCGGCATCTGCTCAATCTGTACGTTCGCGGATTGCAGCTCAATCTAACCCACGATGCTGAAGGTGTCTGGCACGTCAATGGCATCGGCCTCGCCGGCGGTCCAAATTCGCAGCCGCTGTCGCTAGGCCACCTTTCGATGGACCTGTGGCTTGAGGATCTTCGGGTAGCCATCACCGATGTGAAACCCAACAAAAGCTACGCCTTGTTGGCTCGACAATTTCGGCTGAGCTTGCAGCGCGACCGGATCCAGATTGGCGGCGTGTTGCGTCGCGAAGGAGAGCCAGCTGCGTTGCACACGGCAGGCCGTTTTCACGTGGACGGGAGCTCCGGTCAACTGTGGATCGATGCCGACGACGTCGATCTGAAACCGTTGCTGGATGGCGTCGATCTGGACGGCTATATACCGCAGGGTCATGGTCGGCTGGCCTCCTGGCTCGATTGGCACAAAGGCCAGCTGACCAGCAGCGTGACCCGCTTCGACCTGGACCGGCTGACGCTGACCGCCGCCGACGGTGCCTATGCCAGCGTGACCTCCCTGCATGGGCTGGCGGGCCTGCGCCGGACCAGCGATGGCTACGATGTGCGCTGGGCAAGTGACGATGGCGGCGCACTGGCACTTGCCCTGCATCAGCCTGGCACCCCACAGCTCAGCGTCAACGTTGCAGCGCGCGACCTGCAATTGTCGCCGCTGCTGCCATGGCTGGCGCTGAAGCCGGATCTCGCGCCAGCATTGGCACAGTGGGTTGGCGGCGGACATCCACGCGGCGAACTGACCCGTCTTGCACTGCGATGGAATCAAAGCGACGGGCTGCAGGAGGTCGATCTCGCATTCAAGAATCTGGGCATCGACGCGGTCGGGAAATTGCCAGGCGTCAACGAGCTACAAGGCGAATTGCGTGGTGATGCCGAAGCAGTGTCGTTGGACTTGCCTGTGCAAGCCAGCACGCTGCAATTTCCACATCTGTTCCGTCAGCCATTCGTGCTGTCCAAACTGGCCGGCACGCTGGCGTTCTGGTCACAGGATGGCGACTGGCATCTGGGGGCGGACACGCTCGATTTTGTGGGGGCCGGTTACGCCGGGCACGCGATTGGCGAAGTGACATTGCGTGCGCAAGGCGCACCGTTCATGGATCTGTATGCCAGCGTGGATCACTCCGACGTTACGGCGGCCAAATTGTTCTGGCCGATCAACGCCATGCCGCCACAGACGGTTGCGTGGCTCGATCGCGCGTTGGTCAGCGGCAACCTCGATCAGGCGCAGGTGCTGGTACGCGGCGATCTGGCGGACTGGCCATTCCATCACAACGAGGGTCGCTTCGAGGCACGGGCTGTCATCAGCGATCTCACGTTCGACTACGGCAATGAATGGCCGCGTGCCGAAGGTGTCGCTGCAGTGGCCAACTTCATCAATAGCGGCATGTTGATTGAAGCCAGCGCAGGTCAGTCCCTGGGCGTGAAGGCCGATAAGGCGATCGCGTTGATTCCCGATTTCGGCGAGGGCTTCTTCGACCTCAACGTGCAAGGCAACGGCAGCGGCCCAGACCTGATGGGATTTGTACGCAAGAGTCCGATTGGCATTCATCAGGCCGACACGCTTGCCAAATTGAATCTGGGCGGCAGCGGTACGTTTGATTTCCACCTGATGTTGCCGCTGAAGAAAATCGAAGGTATGCAGTTGAGTGGCAATGCGCAATTGAAAGACGCGGACTTCAGCGCGCCAGACTGGAACCTCAAGTTCGACAAGCTCAGCGGGCCGTTGCGCTTCGATGCGCATGGTGGGCAGGCCGGCATGCAGACCGCCTCGCTGGACGCGGGTTTTCACGGGCGCCCGATCAAGTTGCAGATGGCCATTGCTGCAGCCAACAGCAACCCGAACACCGTGCTTTCGGCGCAGTTGCAGGGCAACTACAGCATCGCCGAACTGGTGCAGGACTATCCGGCATTGAAATGGCTGGGTCCGCTGGGCGACGGTCGCAGTGACTTCACCGTCGGCTATTCACTTGACCATGTAGCGGGCAGCACGGCGCTGGCGCAGACCCTCACGGTCGACTCGCCGCTGAGCGGCACTTCGCTGAATTTGCCGGCACCGCTGAACAAGCCGGAGGCAGCCAGCCTGCCATTGCATCTGAGCATGAGCCTGCCGGTCAGCGGCAGCGATCTGCAGCTTGCATTGGGGCAGGTCGCACGCGGACATTTGCGGTTGGCGGCCGGTCCACAGCAACCGATGGCGGCGACGTTGGCATTCGGCAACCAGCTACCCGAAGGCTTGCCCGCGCGGGATCTGCGCATTCGCGGTCATGCAGATCAGCTGGATGTCACAGGCTGGGTGGCGCATGCCGCTGCCGGCGCCGGTAGTGGTGGCCCGGGACTGGAGAGTCTGGATGTCAGCACCGACCAGGCCGGGTGGTTCGGTCATTCGCTGGGGGTGATGAGGATCCAGCTCAAACCGCAGGCCGAAGGATTGAGCGCGGACGTGGACGGCGCCGCGATGGTCGGCAACTTCACTGTGCCGACCGATCTGGACAAGCGCGGCCTGACCGCGCGGCTGCAGCGGTTGTACTGGCCGAAGGATACCGCGGCGGATACCGCGGCGGCAGCGGGAGTGCCCGCTACGGATCCCGCCAACACCGGTATCAACCCGGCGGCGCTGCCACCGTTTCATCTGTATGTGGCGGATCTGCGACTGGGTGAGGCGAAACTGGGTGAGGCCCGTCTGGAAACCTGGCCAACCGCGAGCGGCATGCATATCGAGCAGCTGCGCGCGTTATCCAGCAGTGTACAGATCAATGCCAGCGGCGACTGGAATGGCAGCCCCAGCAACAGCCACACGCAATTGAAAATAGGTTTTGCGGCCGACGATCTCGGCATGATGCTTGGTGCCTTCGGTTTCGAAGGCATGGTCAATGGCGGCAAGACCAACGACGAGCTCGATGCCAGTTGGCCCGGTGCGCCCAGCGCGCTATCGCTGGCCAACATGGATGGCACGCTCAGTATTCATGTCAGCAACGGTCATATTCCCGAAGCGACAACTCCCATGAAGGGGCGACTGCTCGGGTTGGTCTCCTTGATCGAATTGCCACGTCGGCTCTCTCTGGATTTTGGCGATGTCTTCGGCAAGGGCCTCGCGTTCGATTCGATCACCGGCGATTTCCATCTTGCCGATGGCAACGCCACGACGACCAATCTGTTCATGAAGGGACCGGCCGCGAACATAAGCATCACCGGCCGCACCGGTCTACGTGCCAAGGATTTCGATCAGCAGGTACGGGTAACCCCGCATGTCGGCAACAGCCTGCCTCTGGTCGGCGCCGTGGTCGCTGGTCCTATCGGAGTCGCCGCCGGATTTGCGGTTCAGGGCCTGCTTGGCAGGGGCTTGAACAAGGCCGCCAGCGCGCGCTATCAGATCACCGGTACCTGGGACAAACCTGTGATGACCCTGGTCGAAAAACACGACATAGGGTCGCCGCCCGCCGCGCCTCCGTTGCTCAATCCTGCGGCACGGGTGCCGAGCGCTGCAGGCAGCGCGACACCCGCGAGCCCCCACTCGGCCAGCCCGTGAGCGGATACAGCGGTCGCCGGATCGTGCTGCAGCGCCTCACGTCGCGGGTTTAAAGCGGCCAGCGGCAGCCCCATGTGGGATAGTTCCAGACTGACCTTTGATGGCGCGTATACCCATGGATTCACTGATCGCATTAGCGCAGAACAAATTGCTGTCCCCCGGCGGCATCGCCACCGGCGACCTGGACCGGGTGTTCACCCAGCTGATGGGTCCGTCGATCGACGCGGCCGATCTGTATTTTCAGCACTCGCGCAGTGAGTCGTGGCTGCTGGAGGAAGGCATCGTCAAGGACGGCAGTCATTCGATCGAGCAGGGCGTGGGCGTGCGCGCGATTTCCGGCGAGAAAACCGGCTTCGCCTACTCCGACGAAATCGTGCTGCCGCAGCTATTGGAAGCATCGCGCGCGGCCCGTGCGATCGCAAATGACGGCAACGGTGCCGGCAAGCCCCTGGCATTGAATGGCGCGCGCCAGCTTTATCCGGCGATCGATCCGGTCGAGAGCCTGCCGAACCCCGACAAGATTGCCCTGCTGCGCGAAGTCGACGCGTATGCGCGTTCGCGCGACCCCCGCGTGAAGCAGGTGATCGTAAGCCTCGCGGCGACCATCGACACGATCCTGATCGCAGCCTCCGATGGAACCCTGGCGGCCGACGTGCGTCCGCTGGTGCGTCTCAGCGTGCAGGTGATTGCCGAACAGAACGGTCGTCGCGAACAGGGCAATGCAGGCGGTGGCGGTCGTTACGGCTATCGCGAACTGATCGAAAACGGTCGTGCGCTCGCGTTTGCCGACGAGGCAGTGCGGCAGGCTTTGGTGAACCTTGAAGCCGTCGATGCGCCAGCCGGCAGCATGACCGTCGTGCTCGGCCCGGGCTGGCCCGGTGTATTGCTGCACGAAGCCATCGGGCATGGCCTGGAAGGCGACTTCAACCGCAAGGGCAGCTCGGCGTTTTCCGGTCGCATCGGTCAGCGGGTCGCTGCGCCCGGCGTCACCATCGTTGACGACGGCACGCTGGTGGGCCGCCGCGGCTCGCTCAGCATCGACGACGAGGGCACCCCGACCGAATGCACCACCCTGATCGAGGACGGCATCCTCAAGGGCTATATGCAGGACAAGCTCAATGCCAGGCTGATGGGCATGGCGCCCACCGGCAATGGCCGGCGCGAGTCGTTCACCACGCTGCCCATGCCGCGCATGACGAACACCTACATGCGTGCCGGTTCGCATGATCCCGAAGAGATCATCCGCTCAGTGAAACGCGGCCTGTACGCGCCGAACTTCGGCGGCGGCCAGGTCGACATCACCAACGGCAAGTTCGTGTTCTCCGCCAGCGAGGCGTATTTGATCGAAGACGGCAAGATCACCCGCCCCGTCAAAGGCGCAACCCTGATCGGCAGTGGCCCGGAAGTGCTCAACCGCGTGTCGATGATCGGCAACGATCTCAAGCTCGACGAAGGCGTCGGCGTCTGCGGCAAGGACGGCCAGAGCGTGCCCGTGGGCGTGGGCCAACCGACGTTGAAGATCGATGGCATGACAGTGGGCGGCACCGCTTCGTAGACGCTTAAGCTCGGCGCTGCGTGGTGCTCTGCGGAGCCGCCAAAGTCGGACGTTTAATGCCCCAGTTAAGTGGCCATTCCGCCATCGTAGCTAGGGGCGATAGCTTTGACATTGTGCTGAACGCCGATGCTGGCAAGTACGAGTTCCCTGAACTCTTTCAGTTGATCCGACTCCGTGAAGATTCGTTTTGGAACGATAAGAAACATAGCTCGCGATGTGTATACAAAATGAACTTCTCGTTCTCGCGAGACTTGAGAAAGTCGGACCACGGAACGATCGAGTGACCGTTCTCGTTTTCGACAGTCAGCCCCTTCTGATCCCAAGATAATGTTGATTTTCGATGAAGCGCTTTTCGTTCTGCAAAATGCGATTTAAGCCTTTTTGGGAGAAGAATGTATCGGCGAATCAAGCTGCCGACGAATCCCCCAATCACGGCGCCGATCAGCGACCAACCCAGGATGAAAAAGTCGCGCGATGCATAGAACACCATGAACAGGCCAAGCCCTAGGTAGACTGCGGCCATCATCCCGATGATGAGCCAACGCTTTCTCGTCCGCTGCGCGGCGAATAGCGATCCCTCCAAGTAATCATTTTCGTTCAACTGAGTAGTGACCATTAGTCTTCCTGCGGTGGATTCCTGTCGATTATGGAGGCATCAATATTGGGCGTTGGTGTCCGCCGCATAGAAAACTGACGCCGCAAGTTTGCCGCCTCACGGTCCGCCAGAGCCAACGATAGTTTAGGCTGCACATCTATCTCTGAATCAGGGGCTGGACATGCGTGGGGGTTTCGAGAAGTGGGTAGTTTCGCTGGGGATTTCCTGCATCCTGGCTTGGTTGACTTGCACGGTTGTCGCGCAAGCGATGCCGCTGCCGCAGCGGCAAGTCATTGCGATCACCCAGGTTACCGTCATCGATGTCGCGCACGGGCGGTCGATCGGGCCGCAAACGGTTCTGATTGAGGACGGCCGTATTGCTTCGATCGTTGCATCGCGCGACGCGCGTATTCCGCCGTCAGCCCAGCGTGTCGATGGACGCGGACGGTTCCTGATACCCGGTTTGGTGGACATGCATGTTCATCTGTTCAACCTGTCATCGCATCGGCCACCGAACGACTGGTCGTTTCCGCTCTACGTGGCCAATGGCATCACTGGCGTGCGGGAAATGCGCGGGGATGTGGCGTCGATGCAATGGGTGAATCGCTGGCGCAAGTCCTTCAATGACGGCGAGCTCGCCGCACCGCGCATCCTTGCCGCTGGCATCGCCGTGTACGGCACCTCGCCACAGGACGCCGCGCATCAAGTGGACGCAGCTGCCGATGCCGGCGCGGATTTCATCAAAGTCTTTTCGGAAATACCGGAGTCCCATTGGCGCGCAGTTCTCGCTGCCGCACATGCGCGCTCTTTGCCTGTGGTTGGTCACGTACCGGCTGGCGTATCGTTTCTGGCGGCCGCTAAGGCGGGTCAACGCAGCGACGAACACCTGATGCAGGCTTACGAGGCTTGTTCGTCCATTGAAAACAAGTTGCTTGAAGATCGTCGCAACCTCGCCGGGGATGCGTTGACCGCGCGTCGCGACGCGCAAGAGATGCAGACGCTCAAGGCGTTCGACCCCGAAACCTGTCGGAAGGTCGCCCGGGCGGTTGCGGTCACGGGCCAGTTACAGGTTCCGACGCTCGTGCTGGCGGACGAAGATCTGCTGGCGCAAAACGGCTCGCCCAGTGCGGACCCACGTTGGCGGTATCTGCGTGCGGACGAACACCCACGCTGGGAGCAATTCCTGTCCGGTTACACGGCGCAGGATGCGGCGCTGGCCAAGCTGCGCGGGCCGGTCGCTCAACAGATCGTGTCGATCATGCATCAAGCCGGTGTTCCCATCATGGCGGGCACCGACTCGCCCATGGCGGGGGTTTATCCGGGTTTCGCGTTGCATGATGAGTTGGAGCTGCTGGTCCAGTCGGGCCTTACGGCGCGCGAAGCGCTGTACTCGGCAACGCTTGAGCCGGCCAAGTTTCTGGGGATGGCGGACACCGGTGGATCGGTGGATGTCGGCAAACGCGCAGACCTGGTTTTGCTCGACGCGGACCCTACCAAGGACATTCACAATGCCCGGCGCATCAACGCCGTGGTTCTGGACGGCCGACTTTTACGCCGTGCCGATCTCGATGCGCTGCTCGAAGATGCTGCTCAAGCGCGGGCCAAGGGCGGATAGCGAGTTTCAAGCACGCTCGGCGTGGAATTGCAACGCCATGCAGGCCGACGCGGAATGACAAATTTTTTACTGCGGTAAGGTCATCTTTGGGTCGGCATCGGACGGCCATATCGATAGAGCGAAAGGTCATTTCGCGCGCAGCCCGGGCGCATCAACACTTCAGCGGGGCTGCCTTTGGCTCAGGGGGTGTAGCGATGAATGACATCACGCGTGATCTGCCGCAGAACGTTCGGCCGTCCATAACCGCCGCGCAGTCGACGACGCGTGGTGGCCTGTTTCACAACGAGGACTGGTGGTCGGTGTGGGTCGGCCTGCTGGTGGTTGTCGTTGCCTGGTCGTTGTTCGCCTCAGGCGGCAGCATCAAATGGCTCGCTACGGCACCGGCAAAATGGACCGATGTGGCGCAGGCGGGACAGGATCTCCTCGCGCATTTGCCGAATTACGCTGCGCTGTTCGTAGTGTTCGCGCTGTTGTTCGGTACCGCGCTATTCGTACTGAAGCAACGGCTTGTACATTTCCTGCCGGCGTTCCTGATCCTGTTTGCGGTGTCATTGTTGATCTTTGAGACGGCGGCCTGGAGTCAGGCATCGCGCTACAACCTGGAAGCACCACTGCTGGCGTTGCTGCTGGGTCTGCTGGTATCCAATCTGGTTGCTTTGCCCGAGTGGTTTCAGGTTGGCCTGCGTGTGGAGTTCTACATCAAGGTCGGCATCGTGCTGCTCGGCGCGACGCTGCCATTCACCCTGCTGGTATGGGCCGGTCCGGTGGCGGTGGGGCAGGCGACGGTGGTGTCGCTGCTGACGTTCTTCGTGATCTTTTTCACGGGCAGGGCGCTCGGGCTGGATCGGCGCTTTGCCGCCGTGCTGGGCGTCGGTGGTGCGGTTTGCGGCGTGTCTGCGGCAATTGCGATTGCCGGTGCGGTACGTGCCCGGCGCGAACAGGCTTCTGTGGCCATCACGCTAGTGGTGTTGTGGGCGATCGTAATGATTTTCGTGTTGCCGTTCGCCTCGCATGCACTGGGATTGTCCACAGGCGTAGCGGGTGCGTGGATCGGCACTTCGGAGTTTGCGGATGCGGCGGGGATCGCTGCGGCACAGACGTATGGCGACATCGCTCGACATGCCGGCGGCGCGATTGCCGGGGCGCCAGACGCTGCGGTGCAGAACTTCACTTTGATGAAAGTGGTGGGTCGGGATATCTGGATCGGCATCTGGGCTTTCGTGCTCGCGTGGGTTGCCACGACGCGATGGGATGCGCTCGAGGATGGCGTGCAGGTGAAGAAAGTGGATGCTGGTGAGATCTGGGCACGCTTCCCCAAATTCGTGATCGGTTTTCTGTTGGCGTCAGCGTTGATCACCTGGCTCGCCAGCGCTTATTCGCTTGCCGACTACCGCAAGGTTGTCACGCCGGCACTGGTCGCGCCAATCAGCACACTGCGGACCTGGGTGTTCACGTTCTGCTTCCTCAGCATCGGACTGACCACGCGATTGCGCTCGCTCAGCGCGACGGGCTGGAAGCCATTCCTCGCATTCACGGCGGGCGTGGTGGTCAACATCATCATTGGCTACGCGATGTCCGCCCACGTGTTCGCGACGTATTGGGACAGCCTGGGGCACGGATGAGCCTGGCAGGCAAAGCAAGTGGAGTGGAGTCGGCAGCAAGCTGTCATGAGCCCGCGACCGAGCAGCGCTGCGCGGGCTGCCGTCATCGCCTGGACGATCGTCGAGTGATCGAACAAAGCGTCGCGGGTCTGGCTGTTTTTGGCTCGGCTTTCGGTGCCAGCATCGGCGCAAGTCGCCTATGCGTCCTGCACGATCGCTGGGTATCGCCGGATGATTTCTGCGTGCGATTCAGCCCGCTGGGCTGATCGCTTCCATCACTGTGGAAGTCAGGTTTCGGACTGACTATCGCTCGCTACCAGATCCTTCAGCAGCTGAAATATTTCGCGATACGCGCGCGGCGGCTTGTTGGCATCGCGTTCGGTGCGGGCTTGGCGGATCAATGAACGCACGTGCTGGCGATCGATCTGCGGGTGTTCGGTGATCAGCTCGGACAGCGCGCTTTCGTCTTCTCCGATCAATCGATCGCGCATCGCTTCGAGGCGGTGCATCGCGGCAGTTTCCTGGCGCTGCTTCTCGCGATTTTCGCCTAGCTCGCCGCGCACCGACGCGAAATCCGCATCGTCGTAACGACGCATAACCTTGGCCAGAAACGCGAGCTGGCGCTTGCGCGCGATGTGCGCGGTGATGCGACGGGTAACGTCGATTTCGCGCCGCACGTCTTCGGGCAGTTCCAGTTTCGCCAGCCGGCTTGGCGGTAGCTCGAGCAACTGCGCAGCCAACGTCAGCACGGCGAGTGCTTCGCGGCGCTGTTGGGTACGACTGGGACCGTAGTCCTCTTCGTCGAGTTCGGTTTGATTGCGGCTGCGGCTCGGGCTCACGGGTTTCAATTCCAGGCAGTGCGGTGGATCAGACGTGCGTATCGTCGGTATCGGGCTCGGCTTGCTCGAGCGCGAAGCGGGCAATCGGTTCGCCATCCAGCTCGATGGTTTCGGTGAACATGGTGGCAGGGCGCACCCATAAACCGTGGTCGCCGTAGAGCGCTTGATAGACCACTAGCGGCTCCAGCGTTTCACTGTGATGCGCGGTACCCAGCACGCGGTAGCGCTGACCTTTGTAGTGGCGATAGATGCCGGCGGTTGGTTGCATGGGCGTTCTCCCCAGCTCTTTGCATTTCGCCGCGTCGACCCCATCTCGGGCACAGAGCCCACTACGGGTCGGCGGTTGCGAACCGTCTATTCTACTCGTCAAACCCTCAGGAAGCCCAACGTGACCGAACGCGCCATCAGCCAGGACCGCCATTCCACGGATTTCAGTCGATCGGATCGCAGCGAGCAGGAGCTCGACCGACTGGCCGAATTGGCCGAGGATGTGATCCGCCGCGCCCGCGCTGCTGGGGCCAGCCAGGCCGAAGTCGCGGCCAGCATCGAGTCCGGGCTGAGCGTCAACGTGCGACTGGGCGAGGTGGAGACGGTCGAGCACACCCGCGACCGCGGTTTCGGGCTTACCGTGTATTTCGGTCAGCGCAAGGGCTCGGCCAGCACGGCCGACCTGCACCCGGACTCGATTCAGGCTACGCTCGATCAGGCCTGTGCGATCGCCCGTTATACCGAAGCGGATCCAGCCGCCGGGTTGGCTGACCCGGCACGCATGGCGACCTCGTTTCCCGACCTGGACCTGTGGCATCCGTGGGATATCGATACGACCCGGGCGATCGAACTGGGTATCGAGATCGAGGACGCCGGCCGCGCGCATGCGGGCATCAACAATTCCGACGGTGCCAGCGTACAGGCCGGACAGGGCCTGTCGGTATATGCGAACTCGCACGGTTTTGTCGGGCGCGAGCGCGGCACGCGGCATTCGCTGTCGCTGGCGTTGATCGCGGGCGACGAAGACGGCATGCAGCGCGATTACTGGTACGACAGTGTGCGTGCGGCCGGCGATTTCATGAGCGCGAAGGTGCTAGGTGATCGGGCTGCCGAACGCACGCTGGCCCGCATGGGTGCACGCGGCCTGTCGACGCGGCAGTGTCCGGTGCTGTTTGTGCCGGATGTGGCGCGTGGGCTGATTGGACATCTGCTGGGAGCCGTCAGTGGCGGTGCGCTGTATCGCCAGGCCAGTTTCCTGCTCGATCATGTCGGCAAACCGGTGATGCCGTCGTGGTTGAACATCATGGAGATGCCGCAGCTGTTGCGCGGGCAGGGTTCGGGCAGCTTCGACGCCGAAGGCGTGGCCACCCGCGACAGCGCCTTGATCGAGGGCGGCGTACTGGCCCGTTACGTGCTGGGCAGCTATTCGGCGCGCAAGCTCGGGCTGGAATCGACCGGCAACGCGGGCGGCATTCATAACCTGATCGTTGAACCAGGTAGCGCGGATCACGCGAAGGACGATTTCGCCGGCATGCTGAAACGCATGGGTACCGGGCTGTTGGTCACTGAAGTGATGGGGCAGGGCGTATCCACCATCACCGGTGATTATTCGCGCGGCGCGGCGGGGTTCTGGGTCGAGAACGGGCAGATCGCGTATCCGGTGGAAGAAATCACCATCGCGGCGAACCTGCGCGACATGTTCAAAGGCATCGTGGCGGTGGGCACGGATGTCGATCCACGCTCGGCGCTCCTGACCGGCTCGATCCTGCTGGAGCGGATGACGGTGGCGGGCGAGTAGGCGTCACCGACCCGATGGCCAGCTATGCCGCAAGTCCCCTCGGCAAAGCCTGCGGGGCTTGCTAGCATCAAGCCCACCGGCACTGGGCCGGCGATCTGCCGACGCTGAGGAGACACGCATGAGCGTTCCACCCGAGTCCGTCATTCCGCCTACGCCGAGCGAGCCACTGGTCGATGCCCCTCCGGCCGATCAGCGTCAATGGGCGATGCTGGCCCATTTGTCCGCCTTGCTGGGCGCCATTCTCACCGGCACCTTTGGTCACGGCTGGGGCTGTTTCATCGGCCCGCTGATCATCTGGCTGGTGAAGAAAGACACCATGCCGTTCGTCAACGATCAAGGCAAGGAAGCGCTGAATTTCAACATCACGGTAGCGATCGCCAGCCTGATCCTGCTGCTGCTTTCGATCATGACGCTCGGCGTTGGCCTGATCATCGCGATTCCGCTGTGGATCATCCTGGGCATCGCCTGGTTGGTGTTCACGATCATCGCGGCGATCAAGGCGAATGAAGGGGTGCATTACCGCTACCCATTCACCTTGCGGTTGATCAAGTAAACGACGGTAATTCCCGTAAAAAAGCAGCCGCGAGGCTGCTTTTTTATTACCCGGACGGCCTTTTCAGTGTGCCCGACGCGCAGCGTAACGAGCCAGCCGGGCCAGCAAGAAACCCGGGTCGCCCAGTGGCGCGATCGCATCGAGCGCGACCTCGATCAGCTCGTCCAGCCGTGCGCGCGAGGCGTCCAGGCCGATGATCGAAGGAAAGGTGGGTTTGGCGGCGGCGGCATCCTTGCCGGCAGTCTTGCCGAGCACGGCCGATTCGCCTTCCACATCGAGGATGTCGTCGCGCACCTGGAACGCCAGACCCACGGCGTGAGCGTACCGATCGAGTGCATGTAGGGTGGTGGCGTCGGCGCCAGCGGCGAGCGCGCCCATTTGCACCGAGGCGCGGATCAATGCGCCGGTCTTGCAGGCATGCATGTGCTCCAGCTCGCTCAGCGTCAACTGCTGGCCGACTGCGGCCAGATCTAGCGACTGACCACCGGCCATGCCTTCCGCACCGCAGGCGCGGCCCAGTACCCGCAGCATGGCCATGCTGGTGGCGGGATCGGTCTGCTGTGCGGGGTCATCGGCCAGAATCTCGAAGGCCAGTGCCTGCAACGCGTCACCAGCGAGTATCGCCATCGCCTCACCAAAGACGATGTGACATGTGGGACGCCCGCGGCGCATGGCGTCGTCATCCATGGCCGGCAGGTCATCGTGCACCAGCGAGTAAGCGTGAATCAGCTCCACCGCACAGGCTGCCGCGTCGAGTCGAGGGCCGGTTTCGCCCAACGCATGGGCAGCGGCATAAACCAGTAGGGGGCGCAACCGCTTGCCGCCGCCAAGGACGGCATAGCGCATCGCACGATGCAGGTCGGCGGGCGACTGTTCGGCAGGCGGCAGGCAGCGATCCAACGCCTGTTCGGTACGAAGGATAAGCGCTTGCAGGACAGGACCGAGCTCAGAGTTCGGGTTCAAACGGTTCGGCGCTATCGGGGGTATCGGGATCAAGCAGCAGGCGGACGCGCAGTTCGGCTTGTTCCAGCGACTGCTGACAATGACGGTACAGGCCGATGCCGCGCTCGAACGAGGCGAGCGATTCATCCAGACTCAGCTCGCCACCCTCCATCCGTGCGACCAATTGTTCCAGTTCGTCGAGGGAACGTTCGAAGTTGACCGGGGGCGGGGTTTGCACAGAAGCGGGAGCGGTCTTGGCCATGGTCTGCAACGCTAACGCAGGGGCCTTGTGGAATCAATCGGCGGCGTCGCGGGAGAGCCGTTTTTTGAGTCAGATGGAGGGCTGCGGGGGCCTGCTGTGCGGAGCGTTCTTTGGCCGCCATCCCTGCGAAGGCAGGGACCCAGCGACTTTAAGCTGCTCACCCCTGACCGCGGCTCCTGGGTCCCTGCCTTCGCAGGGATGACGAGCCGGGAGAGCGCAGGGATGACGAGCGGGGATAGCGCAGGGATAAGAGCCGGGACAGCGCGGGGTCGAGCTCGGATAGTTGGTTATTCGAGGCGTTCAAAAGCAGGGCTTCAGCACAAGCATGTTTTCAGCCGATAGTCGTCCAGTGCGGCCGCGCACCGCTTTGCTGAAAGATCGCTTCGCCACGGGCACTGATCCAGCGATCGGCCACCGCGACCAGCTCGCCACCGGTGTACAGCAACGGGCAGACGTCGCGCTGCCAGGGCGGAACCCGGCCTTTCTGGAATAGGTCGCGCAAGTCACGGGTGTGGGCGTCGCCGGCCGGCTTTATCCGCTCGCCGCCGCGGCGCAAACGCACCACGAGCGGCTCGGTCAGGCGCGCATCTGTTTCGGTCAGCGCCAGCGTGCTGCCGTCGAGCAGCGTCAACGGTTCGCCATGCCAGCGCGCCTCCCAATTGGGATCCACTTCGAGTCGGGGCGACAGCGCCCATAGCCGTCCGTTCCAGATGTAAAGCTCCACCCCGTGCCACCGGATGCATGGCAGCTGGCCTGGACGCGCGCCGCACTGACGTTCGATCTGTTCGCGCTGTGCGGTGGTGGGCGCGGACAGGCCCAGCGCGTGTAACCAGTGGTCCAGCAGTGGCCCACGCAGTGCGGGATCGAGTGCCCGCCAGCCGGCGGCATGAAGACTCCTGGTAACTGGGTCATGCAAGGCTTCGAATGCATGCAGCCATTGCGTCTGCAACGTATCGGCGGCGGCACGGCTGAGCGCGGCGCTGTGCACGATCGAATCGATCGCCTGCGGCCAGTGCTGCATCAGACGCGGCAGAATTTCGCGACGCAAATGATTGCGGGCGAGCGACGTATCCGCATTGGACGGGTCATCGAGGCAGTCCAGCTGGTGCGTCCCGATGTAATCGCGCAATTGCGCCCGGGACAGCGTCAGCAGCGGACGCCACAGCTGGCCCCGACCAAACGCACGCCATGCGCGCATGCCACCGAGTCCCTCCGGGCCGGCGCCGCGCAATAGTTTCAGCAGGACGGTTTCGGCCTGGTCATCGCGATGGTGACCGAGCAACAGATACTCGCCTTCACCCAGCTCCGTCGAGAAAGCAGCGTAACGCGCGTGCCGTGCTGCACCTTCCAACCCGAAGCCCTTGCCGGTGTCGACCTGGACGCGTCGTACATCGCACGACAGGCCCAGCGCAGCGCAGAAACGGCGACAGTGATCGGACCACAGCCTGCTATCCGGATGCAGCCCGTGATCGACATGCAGGGCTCGCAGGCCTTGTGCGCGTGCTGCCGGCAGCTGTGCCAGTGCATGCAACAACGCGCTGGAATCCGGGCCGCCGCTGAAAGCGACGCACAGCGGCGCGGCCGGCTTCGTCGCCAAGGTCGCAAGCAAATGCTGGCGCAGCAGATCGCTCACTTCTTGCTGGCACGGGGCCGCACGTAGATGTGCTTGCCGTTGCCGATGTGGCGCTCTTCCGTCTCGAACAGGCCGATGCCATTGACCAACCCGCTGAGCTTGGCGTAACCGTAGTTGCGTGAGTCGAAGTCGGGCGACTGCTTGTTGATGATGCTGCCGATCGCACCAAGCCCCGCCCAACCGGTGTCGTCCGATGCGGCTTCGATCGCGTTGCGCAGCAAGCTGAGCAGATGGGTATCGCCACGAAGTTCCTTCGCCGAGCGCTGTTTCGGCGCAGCCTCGGCTTCGGTGGCAGCCGAACCGGCCAGCACTTCGGTGTAGATGAATTTGTCGCAGGCGGTGCGGAATGGCTCGGGCGTTTTTCGCTCGCCGAAGCCGTACACGATGCGTCCGGACTCGCGCACGCGCGACGCCAGCCGCGTGAAGTCGCTGTCGCTGGAGACGATGCAGAAGCCGTCGAAGCGCTCGGCGTACAGCAGGTCCATCGCATCGATGATCATCGCCGAGTCGGTGGCATTCTTGCCCACCGTGTAGCGAAACTGCTGGATCGGCTGGATCGAATGGCGCAGCAGAACTTCCTTCCAGCCGTTGAGGTCAGGCTTGGTCCAGTCGCCATAGATCCGCTTGACGTGAGCCGTGCCGTACTTCGCGATTTCCGCCAGCAGGCCCTCGACGATAGCCGGCCGTGCGTTGTCAGCGTCGATCAGTACGGCGAGTTTGTGCGTGGTGACGTTGGCCATGACAGACCCCGGCAGCAGGAAGGCAAAGCCGATGGTAACGCCGTGCAGGGGCCGGTTGGGATGCGATAACGAATATCGGCGACTCGCCCCGATGCTGGGTCCCTGCCTTCGCAGGGATGACGGGATAGTTAAGCGGTTATTCCTGATACGCGCCGTAGTTGCGCAGGCGCTGATAGCGTCGTTCGAGCAGGTCGCCGATCGGCATCGCTTCGAGTTCATCGAGCTGGTTCAGCAGCACGGCTTTCAGGCGCACCGCCATCGATTGCGGATTGCGATGGGCGCCGCCCAGCGGCTCGCGCACTACCTTGTCGATCAGGCCGAGTTCGAGCAGACGCGGTGCGGTCAGGCCGAGCGCTTCGGCGGCGTCCTTGGCGCGTTCCGCACTCTTCCACAGGATCGAGGCGCAGCCTTCGGGCGAGATCACCGAATAGGTCGAGTACTGCAGCATGATCGTGCGGTCGCCCACCCCGATCGCCAAAGCGCCGCCGGAGCCGCCCTCACCGATAACCGTGCAGATGATCGGTACTTTCAGCTCGGCCATCTCCATCAGGTTGCGTGCGATCGCCTCGCTCTGGCCGCGCTCCTCGGCGCCGACACCGGGGTAGGCACCGGGCGTGTCAATCAGGGTCAGCAATGGCAGCTGGAAGCGTTCGGCCATCTTCATCAGGCGCAGCGCCTTGCGATAACCCTCGGGGCGCGGCATGCCGAAGTTGCGGCGCACCTTGGTCTTGGTGTCACGACCTTTCTGGTGGCCGATGATCACCACCGGCCGGCCGTTGATACGGCCCAGGCCGCCCACGATGGCGGCATCCTCGGCATAGGCACGGTCGCCGGCCAGCTCGTGGAATTCTTCACAGATCACGCCGATGTAGTCGAGCGTGTAGGGTCGGCCAGGATGACGTGACAGCTGGGTCACCTGCCATGAACTGAGGTTGCGGAAGATCTCCGCGGTCTTGATCTTCAGCTTCTCGCGCAGACGGCCCACTTCATCGTCGATATTGAATGCCTGGCCATGGCTGGCGTGGCGAAGCTCTTCGATCTTCGCGTCCAGTTCGGCAATCGGTTGTTCAAAATCGAGGAAGTTGGGGTTCATTCGCAACATTTCATGGCACAGAAGCGGCTCAGTATACCGTTACCCGCGAAAAGGCGAGAACGGCGCCGTATGGGCGACGGGTGGCGCCAGACCCTTTGCATGCCCCTCCCGGGACGCTCCGAATGGCGGTCGATTGCGCTATCGTCCGCGCCAACGAACGTCTTGCCGCTGGACCCGACCATGCCGATCAAACCACCCATCGACAACAACAAACTCGACCGCATCGTGGCCGAGGCTCGCCGCAACGCGGAGCAGCGCGAGCTGGGTTATCGCGAGCGTGCGCTGAAGATGTATCCATGGATCTGCGGGCGCTGCGCGCGTGAGTTCACGCGCGACAACCTGCAGGAACTGACCGTGCACCATCGCAACCACGATCACGACTTCAATCCGCCCGATGGCAGCAACTGGGAATTGCTCTGCGTGTACTGCCACGACAATGAGCATTCGCGGCATATCGATCATGTACGCGGCGGGGTGATGGAGGTGCAGGATGCACCGGCTGCCACCGGTAACCCGTTCGCTGATCTGAAAGCGATGATGGAGCGGGGCAAGAAGTAGCCGGCCATCGCTCCTCCCCCTTTGCAGGGGGAGGTCGGGAGGGGGAGCTTTTGATCTTCGCTGCGGACGAAGAGCGACCCCACCCCAGCCCTCCCCTGCAAGCAGGGGAGGGAGCACAGCCTGCTTTCGCTCCTCCCCCTGCTTGCAGGGGGAGGTTGGTAAGGGGAGCTTTTGATCCTAGCTCCGGGCGAAGAGCGACCCCACCCCAGCCCTCCCCTGCAAGCAGGGGAGGGAGCACAGCCTGCTTTCGCTCCTCCCCCTGCTTGCAGGGGGAGGTTGGGAGGGGGTGCTTTTGATCTTCGCTGCGGACGAAGAGCGACCCCACCCCAGCCCTCCCCTGCAAGCAGGCGAGGGGGCCCAGCCTGCTT